>JACCDX011381378.1_pt1 | contig 62994 bp, 54 predicted proteins | sample 7449681 | NCBI WGS metagenome assembly JACCDX01 (sample SAMN15323450, study PRJNA562643) | freshwater metagenome | isolation source: river surface water | place: USA:Blue River Watershed | collected 2017-08-18
ATTTGGCCGGGATCGTGGCTAACACGGTCAAAACCCGCGAGCCGGGCAAGGACCCTGCAACGCGGACATTTCAGGCTCTTCGGATTTTCATCAACGCCGAGCTTGAGGAGCTTGAACAAGCGCTAGAAGCCAGCCTGGAAGTTCTCAAGCCAGGTGGCCGTTTGGTGGTGATCAGTTTTCATTCTTTGGAAGATCGCATCGTGAAGCAATTCATTGCGAAGCACTCCAAAGAGGTCTATGACCGCCGCGCACCCTTTGCGGTGCCTCAAGCCATGAAGTTGAAATCCTTGGAGCGCATTCGCCCAAGTGATGCGGAAGTGTCTGTCAATCCTCGTGCACGCAGCGCCATCATGCGCGTGGCTGAAAGAACCGAGGTGGCTGCATGACGCGCCTCAATGTGTTCTTGGTCATTGCCATTATTTTCTCGGCCATGTTTTTGGTGCACAGCCATTACGAAGCGCGTCGCTCATTCATGGCTTTGGAAGCAGCGACCAAAGAAGCAACACGCCTTGAGTTAGAGCATGAGCGTTTGCAAGTTGAGCGCCGTGCGCAAGCTTCCCCTTTGCGCATTGAGCAAATTGCCAAGCAGCAATTGCAGATGCGTTTGGTCACGCCCGGCATCACGCAGTACGTGAAGCAGCCTGCGGATGTGCAAGCGCCCGCGGCCAATGCAGCTGAGAAGACTTCCGGGGCAAAGCCATGAGCCGCAGTGTTCAGCTTTCATCCAGCCCCTTGCTCGCAAGCAAGACGCCTGTATGGCGCAGTAAATTGATTGTGGCCGCCATGGCCTTGGCCTTTGTGGGCTTGGCAGTGCGTGCGGCGTATGTGCAAGTTTTTGACAATGCATTTTTCAAGCGCCAAGGTGAAGTTCGTTTTGCACGCACACTGACCTTGCCCGCCAATCGCGGCCGTATTTTGGATCGCAACGGATTGATTTTGGCGTCCAGCGTGCCAGCGCCCAGTGTGTGGGCCAATCCGGAAGAGATTGACCGCTCCCCAGAAGGTTTGCGTCAGTTGGGCAAGTTGCTGGAAATGTCGCCTGTCGAGTTGGCCAAAAAATTAGAAAACGAAGACAAGACCTTTGTGTGGTTGCGCCGACAAATGGACGAGTCGGTGGTGAAGGAAATTTTGGCCTTGAACATCAAGGGCATCTACACCATCAAAGAATACAAACGCTTGTACCCCGAAGGTGAAGCAGCAGCCCACATTGTGGGCTTTACCAATGTCGAGGACAAAGGCCAAGAGGGCATTGAGTTGATTTTCCAAAATCAACTGTCAGGTAAACCGGGCGCACGTCGTGTCATCAAAGATCGCTTGGGTCGTGTGGTGGAAGATGTGGGCCAGATGACCTTGCCCGTTGATGGCGAGGATTTGCAGTTGAGCATCGACAGCAAAGTTCAGTTTTTTGCGTATCAAAAGTTACGCGAAGCGGTCCTAGACAACAAAGCCAAAGCGGGCAGTGTGGTGGTCCTGGATGCACAGTCTGGTGAAATTTTGGCTTTGGCCAATTACCCCAGCTATTCGCCCGATAAGCGTGTCAATTTGAGTGGTGAACAGCTGCGCAATCGCGCGTTGACTGACAGTTTTGAGCCTGGCTCCACCATGAAGCCTTTCACCATTGCGTTGGCGTTGGAGAAGGGTTTGGTTAAACCTGAAACCATCATTCAAACAGCCCCAGGCCGGATCAACATCACGGGCTCCACCATCACCGATGCGCATCCTCACGGTGCCTTGTCTGTGAATGAAGTGATTCAAAAGTCCAGCAACGTGGGCACGGTCAAAATTGCCATGCAAACCCAGCCACGTGAAATGTGGGAGATGTTCACTGCAGTCGGCTTGGGACAAAAACCGCAATTGCCTTTCCCTGGTGTGGTCAGTGGCCGCCTGCGCGCCGCCAAAACATGGCGACCTGTTGAGCAAGCCACCATGAGCTATGGCTATGGTGTGTCGGTCAGTTTGTTCCAAATGGCGCGTGCGTACACCATCTTCGCAAGTGATGGCAAATCACTGCCCGCCACTCTGATTAAAAATGGCCAAGTCCCGGTGGGCGTTCCCGTGATCAGTCCAGAACATGCAGCGGCCATGCGCCACATGCTGAACATGGCGGCTGGCCCTGGTGGTACAGCGCAAAAAGCTCAAACAGTGGGTTACTCTGTAGGTGGCAAAACAGGTACGGCGCACAAGCAAGAAGGCAAGGGCTACGCCACTAAAAAATACCGCGGTTTGTTTGTTGGCATTGCGCCAATCGACAAGCCCCGTATCGTGGTGGCAGTGATGATTGATGAGCCTACCAATGGCCGCTATTACGGCGGTGACGTGGCTGCACCCGTTTTCAGTCAAACCGTGCAACAAAGTTTGCGCTTGTTAGGTGTGCAACCGGACATGAGCGTGAAGCCGCAAATTGTGGCCAATGGTGTGGAGGAGACGTTCTGATGCAAACCTTGCACAGTCCCTCTCAAGCCGCACAGTGGTTGCGTCAAAACGTGTCAGGTGTTTTGTGCACCGACAGTCGTGTCGTCAAAGCGGGTGATGCTTTCATTGCATGGCCCGGTGCTGCCACCGATGGTCGTGCTTATGTGGTGTCAGCTTTGGCCCAAGGTGCTGCGGCTTGTTTGGTGGAAGCTCAAGGAAGTGAGCAATGGACTGCAGAGTGGCTGAAAGCAGATGCTGATACGCAGACAAAAATGGCCGCCTACCCAGGTCTGAAAGCAGACACCGGTTGGATTGCCGACGCCTATTACGAACAACCCAGCCAAGACTTGAAAGTCATGGCGGTGACCGGCACCAATGGTAAAACCTCCACCACCTGGTGGTTGGCACAAGCTTTGAATGCCCTCAACAACACAGCACGTTGCGCGGTGGTCGGAACTTTGGGTGTTGGCGAGCCACCTGCGTTGATGTCGACGGGCATGACCACCCCCGATCCGGTCTTGTTGCAAGCGCAATTGAGGAATTTTGTGGCAGCAGGTGTGACCCATTGCGCCATAGAAGCCAGCTCCATTGGCATTGCAGAACAGCGCTTGGCAGGCACACGCATTCAAGTGGCCATTTTTACCAATTTCACTCAAGACCATTTGGACTATCACGGCACCATGGCTGCTTATTGGCAAGCCAAACAAGCCTTGTTTGCTTGGCCTGATTTGCAAGTGGCCGTTGTCAATGTGGACGATGCGCAAGGCGCTGAGTTGGCCGTGCAACTGCAATCGCAAAAAAACCTCGACCTTTGGACCTGCTCAAGCCAAGGTAAACCAGCGCGTTTACAAGCTTTGAACTTAGAGCGCACAGCCCATGGCATGGCCTTTGATGTGCAAGAAGATCAGCAGCGTGTGCATTTGCAAACCCATTTGATGGGTGACTACAACGTCGACAATGTGTTGGGTGTGATGGCTGCGTTGCGTGCATTGCAATTGCCCTTGAACCAGGTGATCGAGGTCTGTGCACGTTTGCAAGCTGTGCCTGGTCGCATGGAAAAGGTGGTCGGTGTTGAAGGCATTGAACTGCCCTTGACGGTGGTGGACTACGCACACACGCCCGATGCAGTGATGCAAACCTTGTCCAATTTGAAGCGCGTTACGCAAAGCTTGAACACCAAACTGTGGTGTGTCTTGGGTTGTGGCGGAGATCGCGATGTCAGCAAGCGTCCCTTGATGGCGGCTGCCGCAGAAGCTGCGGCCGATCATGTGGTGCTCACCAGCGACAACCCACGCACAGAGTCACCTGCCGCCATTGTGCAAGACATGCTTCAAGGCATGAAGATGCCGCAGGCAGCCTACCAAGAACTTGATCGCGCCAAAGCCATTGCCTACGCGGTGATGCATGCGGACAAGCGTGATGTCATTTTGATTGCTGGCAAAGGCCACGAAGACACGCAAGAGATTGCGGGTGTGAAACACCCCTTCGACGACCGACTGCATGCGCACGAAGCCTTGGTCAGCCGTGCCAACACCATGGCTTCTATGGAGGTTCGCTCATGAACTTCACATTGGCCCAATTGCAAACTTGGCTGCCCATGGCTGTGCCAGTAGTAGGCACCTTGAAGGCTGATCAATTGAAATCCGTCTGCATTCAAGCAGTTCGCACGGACAGCCGCAGTGTGGTGGCTGGCGATTTGTTTGTAGCATTGAAGGGCGAGAACTTTAATGGCGCAGCTTTCTTGCTGCAAGCGCAAGCGCAGGGTGCTGTCGCCGTTTTGTTTGAAGCTGCCCAAGTCCAAAGCCTCGAGACCCAAAAGCATTTGGACGGTGTTCACATTCCTGCCTTCTGTGTGCCGGATGCTCGCGCAGCCTTGGGCGAGTTGTCTGCGCAATGGCGTCGGCAGTTTGACGTGTCCCTCATTGGAGTGACTGGCAGCAATGGCAAAACCACAGTGACGCAAATGATTGCGGCTGTGTTGCGCGCCGATGCCGCACACCCTTCGATGTCGACACAAGGTAACTTGAACAATGAGATCGGCGTCCCATTGACCTTGTTTAACTTGCGTGCGTCACATCAGCGTGCCGTGATTGAACTGGGCATGAACCATCCTGGTGAAATTGAAGTGCTGGCGCGTTATGCCCAGCCAACTGTTGGCTTGGTCAACAATGCGCAGCGTGAACATCAAGAATTCATGGCCACCGTGGAGGCCGTTGCGCGTGAGAATGGCGAAGTGATTCGCGCCTTGCCAGCCCATGGCGTAGCCGTGTTTCCGGCTGTCGACGCCTACACACCCTTGTGGCGCGAGTTGGCTGGCAACCGTCAGACCCTCACATTTGGATTTGAAGCCGGTGATGTTCAAGCCCACAACATTGCCTGGACCCACGGCGCTTGGCAATTCACACTGGTTGCCAAGGCTCAGTCCTTGCCATGTCGTTTGAACATTGCAGGCCGCCACAACGTCCTCAACGCTTTGGCCGCTTCGGCATGCGCCTTAGCAGCTGGCATGAAGTTGGTCGACATTGTCAAAGGACTTGAGTCCTTTGAGCCTGTCAAAGGTCGCTCTAAATCATGCCAATGGCAAATTGCGGGGCACGCCTACACCTTGGTGGATGACACCTACAACGCCAACCCCGACTCCGTGCGTGCAGCCATTGATGTGCTCGCTGAATTGCCCGCGCCGCGCTTGTTGGTGTTGGGTGACATGGGTGAGGTGGGTCAGCAAGGACCTGAGTTCCATACCGAGGTGGGCGCTTATGCCCAATCGCGCGGCATTGATGCTTTGTTCACCTTGGGCAATTTGTGCGTGCACAGCAGCCGTGCCTTTGTGGGTGCCCGTCATTTTGAAACGATGGAAGCTTTGCAAGCGGCCGTTGTGTTGCACATGCCTGCGTGCAACAGCGTGGTGATCAAAGGATCCCGATTTATGAAAATGGAGCGCGTGGTGGAAAGCTTGCGCGTGCTGACCGAGTCAGCTCAAGCAACCGAAAGAGAGTCCTTACATGCTGCTTAATTTGGCGCAGTGGTTGCAAACCTTGTCCCCTGAGTGGGGCTTTTTGCGGGTGTTTCAGTACATCACGTTCAGGGCAGTGATGGCCGCTTTGACCTCGCTCTTGATTGGCTTGATTGCAGGCCCCGCAGTGATTCGCCATTTGACATCTTTGAAAATTGGTCAGCCTGTGCGCGGCTATGGCATGGAAAGTCACTTGGCCAAAAGTGGCACACCCACCATGGGCGGCGTATTGATTTTGTTGTCGATTGCCATCAGCACCTTGTTGTGGTTTGACTGGACCAATCGCTTTGTCTGGATTGTGCTCATCGTCACTTTGGGATTTGGTGCCATTGGTTGGGTTGACGATTGGCGCAAGGTGGTGAACAAAGATCCTGAAGGCATGCGTTCACGCGAAAAATATTTCTGGCAATCTGTGATTGGATTGCTGGCTGCGTTCTATTTGGTTTTCAGCATTTCTGAGAGCTCCAATTTGCGCGTGCTAGATTTGTTTGTGAAGTGGGTCATCTCCGGATTTGATGTGAACTTGCCCCCCAAGGCCGGGTTGCTGGTGCCTTTCTTCAAAGAGATCAGCTACCCCTTGGGCGTGTTTGGTTTCATGGTCATGACCTATTTGGTCATTGTGGGCTCAAGCAATGCGGTGAATTTGACCGATGGTTTGGATGGTTTGGCCATCATGCCTGTGGTGATGGTGGGCTCTGCCTTGGGCGTGTTTGCCTATGTGACCGGCAGCTCTGTGTATGCCAAGTACTTGTTCTTGCCTTACATCCCAGGCACTGGTGAGTTGATGATTTTTTGCGCTGCCATGGCTGGTGCAGGTTTGGCCTTCTTGTGGTTCAACACCCATCCTGCACAAGTCTTCATGGGTGATGTCGGAGCGTTGGCTTTGGGCGGCGCATTGGGCACCATTGCCGTCATCGTGCGTCAAGAAATTGTGTTGGCCATCATGGGCGGTATTTTTGTGGTGGAAGCTTTGTCGGTGATGCTGCAAGTGACTTACTTCAAGTACACCAAAAAGAAATATGGCGAGGGTCGTCGCATTTTGAAGATGGCGCCTTTGCACCATCACTTTGAAAAGAGTGGTTGGAAAGAAACCCAAGTGGTTGTGCGTTTTTGGATCATCACCATGCTGCTGTGCTTGGTGGGTCTGTCGACTTTGAAGCTGAGATAAGCATGAACTATCTTCAAGGCCAACACATTTTGATTTTGGGGCTAGGCGCTTCAGGCCTGGCCATGGCGCGCTGGTGCGCGTTCGCAGGTGCAGAAGTCACCGTTGCCGATACGCGTGAAGCACCGGCCAATTTGGCCATCTTGCAAAGCGAGTTGCCCCAAGTGCATTGGGTTTCGGGTCCTTTCAGCGCCAGTCTGGTTGAAGGCAGCGCCATTCGTGCTGTGTTTGCAAGCCCAGGTTTGGCACCTGCCGATACAGCCCCTGTGTTGGATGCTGCCAAGTCCATGGGGCTGTGGACGGGTGGCGAGCTGACCTTGTTTGTGCAAGCCCTCGAAAAACTCAAGGCCACACGCGACTACACCCCCAAAGTCTTGGCCATCACGGGCACCAACGGCAAAACCACGGTGACCGCATTGACCGGCCAATTGATTGAGCGCGCCGGTAAAACAGTCAAGGTGGCCGGCAACATTGGCCCCACCTTGTTGGACACCTTGCGCGAATGTGTAGACGACGCATTGCCTGAAGTGTGGGTGCTCGAGTTGTCGAGTTTCCAATTGGACAACGCAGGACCGTTTGAGCCAACTGCGGCCACCGTGCTGAACGTCACCCAAGACCATTTGGATTGGCACGGCAGCATGGACGCCTACGCTGCTGCCAAAGAAAAGATTTTTGGTGAACAGTCTTTGATGCTGTTGAACCGCGACGATGCGCGTGTCATGGCCATGCTGCCAGACCCCATCCGCGCCAAGCTGCAAAAACCCATTGTTCGAGAACACATCACCTACGGTGCTGGTATGCCCGAGCGGCCAGGTGACTTTGGTTTGGAAACCGTCAACGGCATGACCTGGTTGGTGCGGGCTTTGGAATCTGATGAAACACGTCGCCTGCGCAAAGGGGAAGTGGAAGAGATTCACATTCAACGCCTGATGCCAGCCGATGCATTGCGCATTCGCGGTCGTCACAATGCCGTGAATGCTTTGGCTGCTTTGGCTTTGGCCAGTAGCACGGGAAGCAGCTTGGCTTCGATGTTGTTTGGTTTGCGTGAATACAAGGGCGAGCCACACCGAGTGGAATCAGTCGCCATCGTCAATGACATTGAATATTTTGACGACAGCAAAGGCACCAATGTGGGCGCCACCGTGGCTGCGTTGGTGGGCTTGGGTTCTGAGCGCCGGGTGGTGGTGATTTTGGGTGGCGATGGCAAAGGCCAAGATTTCTCGCCACTGGCCGAACCCGTCTCTCGTTACACGCGTGCCGTGATCTTGATCGGCCGCGATGCTCCCCTTATCCGTGACGCGTTGTCACTGTGTGGTGTGCCCTTGATCGATGCCGCCACATTGCCCGAGGCTGTCAACGCAGCCAAAGAGGTGGCCCAAGCAGGCGACGCTGTGTTGCTGTCGCCCGCTTGTGCAAGTTTTGACATGTTCCGTGACTACCCTCACCGCGCGCAAGTCTTCTGCCAAGTTGTGGCAGAGATTGCAGAGGCAGCCGGCCAAATTGTGGAGACCTCTCAATGAGTGAATGGATGGCACGTTTCACTGCTTGGAGCGCTGGCTTGTTCAGCCGCGCCGGCGGTGGTGCGTCCGTTCAGGCCGCAGGTGATGGCGGCTTGCCAGTTAATTTGGGCAGCTATGACTACGCCAAAAATGGTGCTGCGCAAGGCAAGATTCAGAACATTGACCAAGCCTTGGTGTGGGTGGTGGTGGCCTTGCTGATGTGGGGCATGATCATGGTGTACTCGGCCAGCATTGCCATGCCAGACAACCCCAAGTTTGCGCGCTACTCCCAAACGCATTTCCTGGTCCGTCATGTCATTTCCATCGTGATTGGATTTGGTGTGGCTTTGTTGGCTTTCCAAGTGCCTTTGGAAATGTGGGAAAAAAATGCGCGGCCTCTGTTCATTTTGTCTTTGGTCTTGCTGGCAGCCGTGTTGCTGCCTTTCATTGGCAAAGGTGTGAATGGCGCACGCCGTTGGATTTCCTTGGGGGTGATGAACTTTCAGCCCTCTGAATTTGCCAAGCTGGCCGTCATCATTTACGCATCCGATTACATGGTGCGCAAGATGGAAGTGAAAGAGCGCTTCTTCCGCGCGGTGTTGCCAATGGGCGCTGCTGTTGGCTTGGCCGGTATATTTTTGTTGGCCGAACCCGACATGGGCGCCTTCTTGGTGATCGCCATCATTGCCATGGGCATTTTGTTCTTGGGCGGTGTGAATGCCCGCATGTTCTTCTTGATCTTGGCGATCTTGGTGTTTGCATTTGCCATGATCATTGCCGCATCACCCTGGCGCCGTGAACGCATTTTTGCGTACCTCGATCCTTGGGATCCCACGCATGCTTTGGGCAAAGGTTATCAGTTGTCGCATTCACTCATTGCCATTGGCCGCGGCGAAATCTTTGGCGTGGGCTTGGGCGGCAGCGTAGAAAAACTGCACTGGCTGCCCGAAGCGCACACCGATTTCTTGTTGGCTGTGATTGGCGAAGAGTTTGGATTGGTGGGCGTGATTGCCGTGATTGGCATGTTCTTGTGGCTCAGCCGCCGCATCATGGTGATTGGCCGTCAAGCGCTGGCTTTGGACCGCACATTCCCAGGTTTGGTGGCACAAGGTGTGGGCATCTGGATTGGATTCCAGTCCTTCATCAACATGGGCGTGAACTTGGGCGCGCTGCCGACCAAAGGTTTGACTTTGCCCTTGATGAGTTATGGCGGCTCGGCCATTTTGCTCAACATGGTGGCCATTGCCATCGTGCTTCGCATCGACGCCGAAAACAAACAGATGATGCGAGGGGGTCGTTCATGACGCGCTGCGCACTCATCATGGCTGGCGGTACCGGTGGGCATATTTTCCCAGGCTTGGCCGTGGCCGAGTCTTTGCGTGATGCGGGTTGGCGCGTGCATTGGTTGGGCGTACCCGGCAACATGGAAAGTCAATATGTACCGCAACGTGGCTTTGCATTTGAGCCTGTTGAATTTGGTGGTGTGCGCGGCAAAGGTCTGCTCAGTTTGGCATTGCTGCCTATGCGTCTGCTCAAGGCATTTTGGCAAAGTCTGCAAGTGGTTCGCCGTGTGCAGCCCCACGTGGTGGTGGGCTTGGGTGGCTACATCACTTTCCCAGGCGGCATGATGTCTGTTCTGATGGGCAAGCCCTTGGTCTTGCATGAGCAAAACTCGGTCGCGGGCTTGGCCAACAAAGTGTTGGCCGGTGTGGCCGATCGCATCTACTGCGCATTTCCAGACGTGCTGAAAAAAGGCGTCTGGGTGGGCAATCCCTTGCGTCAGAATTTCTTGAACAAACCTGCACCTGCAGCCAGATTTGCGGGCCGCACGGGTCCTTTGAAAATTTGGGTGGTGGGTGGCAGTTTGGGTGCGCAGGCCCTGAATGAAATCGTGCCTCAAGCGCTGGCCATGATGCCTGCAGATCAGCGGCCCGTGGTGGTGCATCAAAGTGGGGCCAAACAAATTGAGGCCTTGCGCAACCATTACCTACAAGCTGGCGTGCAAGCAGAACTGACGCCTTTCATTGATGACACCGCACAAGCCTTTGCCGATGCCGATCTGGTCATTTGCCGTTCTGGGGCCAGCACCGTGACCGAAATTGCGGCGGTAGGTGCGGCTGCCATTTATGTGCCATTCCCATTTGCGGTGGACGATCACCAAACGACCAATGCGAATTTCTTGGTTCAACAGGGTGCGGGCTGGCTGATGCCACAAGCCCAGCTCACGCCTGAAACTTTGGCGGCCCGTTTGGCCAGCCTGACACGTGAAGAATTGTTGGCCTGTGCCGAAAAAGCATGGGCTTTGAAGAAGACACAAGCCACTCAAGAAGTGGTGGCAGCTTGCGAGGCATTGGCCGCATGAAACACGCCATTCGTCATATCCACTTCATCGGCGTCGGTGGCGCCGGTATGAGCGGCATTGCAGAAGTATTGTTGAATTTGGGTTACACCATCTCGGGCTCTGATCTGTCCGACAGCAGCACCTTGCGCCGTTTGGCTGCATTGGGCATCCAAACGCATGTAGGCCACAGTGCAGACAACGTTCAGGGCGCTGACGCCGTGGTCACTTCAACGGCCGTCAAAGCCGACAACCCTGAAGTGCTGGTGGCCAAGGCACGCCACATTCCAGTGGTGCCACGCGCCGTCATGCTCGCTGAGTTGATGCGCATGAAGCAAGGTGTGGCCATTGCGGGCACCCACGGCAAAACCACCACCACCAGCTTGGTGGCCAGCGTGTTGGCAGAAGGCGGACTCGATCCCACGTTTGTGATTGGCGGTCGCTTGAACAGCGCGGGCACCAATGCCAAGCTCGGAACGGGTGACTACATCGTGGTGGAAGCAGACGAATCGGACGCTTCTTTCTTGAATTTATTGCCTGTGATGGCGGTGGTGACCAACATCGATGCCGACCACATGGAGACCTATGGCCACGACTTTGAAAAATTGAAGTCAGCATTTGTTGAATTTTTGCACCGCATGCCCTTCTACGGCACGGCCATTTTGTGCAGCGATGACCCTGGCGTGCGCAGCATCCAAGACAAGCTGGCCAGGCCTGTGACCACCTACGGCTTGAAAGAAGGCGCACAAGTCCGCGCGGTCGATGTTCGGGCTGAAAACGGTCAAATGCATTTCACCGTCCAACGCCGCAACGGTGTGGTTTTGCCCGATTTGCCCATCGTGCTGAACTTGCCGGGTGATCACAATGTGCTGAATGCCTTGGCCGCCATCTCGGTGGCCGTTGAATTGGGTGTGGACGACGCGGCGGTTCAGCGTGCCTTGGCCCACTTCAAAGGTGTGGGTCGCCGCTTCCAGCGCTATGGCGAAGTGAAGCTGTTGAACCAAGCCGGAAGCTTCACGTTGATCGACGATTACGGTCACCATCCAGTTGAGATGGCCGCCACTTTGGCAGCGGCCCGCGGCGCCTTTCCAGGCCGTCGTTTGGTGCTGGCATTTCAGCCGCATCGCTACAGCCGAACACGCGATTGCTTTGAAGATTTTGTGCGCGTGATCAGCCACGGTGCCGACCACGTTTTGTTGTCCGAAGTTTATGCAGCAGGTGAGGCGCCCATCGTTGCAGCGGACGGTCGATCTTTATCTCGTGCTTTACGCATCGCAGGCAAAATTGAACCCGTTTTTGTCGATAAAATTGAGGGCATGGCGCAGGCTATTTTTGACAATGCAAAAGACGGTGACATCGTCATTTGCATGGGTGCCGGCTCCATCGGCGCAGTGCCTGCCCAAGTTCAAAAAATGGGAGGTGTTGCATGAGCAACGCACCAGCCCATTTCGGTAAAGTGGCCGTGCTGATGGGCGGTCAATCAGCCGAGCGCGAAGTCTCCTTCATGTCTGGCAATGGCGTGCTCAATGCGCTGCGCAGTCGCGGTGTCGACGCCCATGCTTTCGACCCTGCCGAACGCAATTTGGCCGATCTCAAAAAAGAAGGTTTCCAGCGCTGCTTCATTGCATTGCATGGCCGCTTCGGTGAAGACGGCACAGTGCAAGGCGCACTCGAATTGCTGGGCATCCCCTACACCGGTTCTGGCGTCATGGCCTCTAGCATCGCCATCGACAAAACCATGACCAAACGCGTGTGGTTGTCTGAGGATGTTCCCACTCCTCGTTATGTCTTGCTCAAGCAAGACAATTTGGGTGAGCAGGCGCAAGCCCATGTGATTCAAACTTTGGGTTTGCCCCTCATCGTGAAGCCAGCGAGAGAAGGCTCGTCGATTGGTGTGGCCAAGGTTACGCAGGCCAGCGAATTGCCTCAAGCCCTGAAGGCCGCCGCAGCATGCGATACCGATGTGCTGTGCGAGCAGTTCATTGCTGGCGATGAAGTCACGTGCCCTGTGTTGGGTGAAGGCGAAACAGCCCAGGCCTTGCCCGTGATTCGAATTGTGGCGCCCGCCGGCAATTACGATTACCAGAACAAATATTTCACCGACGACACGCAGTACTTGGTGCCGTCTGGATTGCCTGAATCTGAAGAAAAGGCCATTCAAGCCCTTGTCGTGAAGGCCTACCAAGTGCTGGGTTGCAAAGGTTGGGGCCGTGTCGACGTGATGATCGATGCGCAAAGCCGCAAACCTTATTTGTTAGAAATTAACACCTCACCCGGCATGACGGGTCACTCCTTGGTGCCCATGTCAGCCAAAGCGGCGGGCATGGATTACGAAAGCCTGTGCATGCACTTGTTGGCCCATGCGGGTCTTGAGCACTCATCATCAGCTGGGGGCTTGGCATGAAAAAGCCGCTGGTCTTGCCCATGGATGTGCGCTTGATGCAATGGACGTCAGGACTGATGTTTGCCCTGGCCCTCATCATGTGCGTGGCCAGTGGCATTGGTTGGTTGCTGCGCCATCCGGCTTTCTCCATTCAAGGCATCACGGTGCGCGGCAATGTCACGCACAGCAATGCGGTGACATTGCGTGCCAATGTGTTGCCACAACTGACAGGCAACTTCTTTACTTTGAATTTGCTGCAAGCCCGTCAAGCCTTTGAGCAAATTCCTTGGATTCGTTCGGCGCTGGTTCGCCGCGAGTTTCCCAACCGTTTGTCTGTCACCTTGGATGAATTTCAGCCTGTGGCGCAATGGGGCACTGAAGGTGACGGTAAGTTTTTAAGTGCCGAAGGTGCCGTGTTTGAAGTCAATGCCGACGATGTGGACAGCGATGCATTGCCCACCCTGAAAGGGCCCGAGTCGCAGGCGAAAACGGTGTGGGAAATGTTCCAGTACCTCAAGCCTTTGATGGCCAAGATGGACATGCCACTGGACAAGTTGGAGCTCAGTCAGCGCGGCAGTTGGTCTGCGCAACTTGAGTCGGGTGCCAGCTTGGAATTGGGGCAAGGCACGCAACAAGAGTTGGGTGACAGATTGAAACTGTTTTCGAAAACATTGACCCAGGTGGCGTCACGCTACGGCCGCACCACTACGTCATTGTTGTCGGCAGATTTGCGTTATGAAAGTGGTTACGCCTTGAGGTTGCGGGGCGTCAGCACTTTGGCGGTAGATGGTTTGAAAAAACCTTGATCGATTGAAGATATAGACAAGAACGGTTGGACATATGGCAAAAGAATACAAAGATTTGGTGGTCGGTCTCGACATTGGCACGTCCAAGGTCATGGTCGTCGTGGCCGAGGTCATGCCAGGTGGAGAATTGAAACTGGCAGGCATGGGCGTGGCCCCAGGTAATGGTTTGAAACGCGGCGTGGTGGTCAACATCGACGCCACGGTGCAAAGTATTCAGCAAGCTTTGAAAGAAGCCGAGTTGATGGCGGATTGCAAAATCACACGCGTCAACACCGGCATCACTGGAAGCCACATTCGCGGTTTGAATTCAAGTGGCATGGTGGCGGTTAAAGACAAAGAAGTCACGCCAGCCGATGTGGCGCGCGTGGTCGAAACAGCGCGTGCCATCAACATCTCCACGGACCAGCGTTTGTTGTTGGTCGCACCGCAAGAATTTGTGATTGATGGCCAAGATGTGAAAGAGCCCATTGGCATGAGCGGCATGCGCCTTGAAGCCAAGGTGCACATCGTGACCGGCGCTCAAAGCGCCGCAGAAAACATCATCAAGTGCGTGCGTCGGTGCGGCTTGGAAGTGGACCAGTTGCTGCTCAATCCTTTGTCTTCCAGCTTGGCGGTGTTGACCGAAGACGAGCGTGAGTTGGGTGTGGCCTGCGTAGACATTGGCGCTGGCACCACCGACGTGGCCATTTTCACCAACGGCGCCATTCGCCACACGGCGGTGATCCCGATTGCAGGCGATTTGATCACCAGCGACATTGCCATGGCTTTGCGCACCCCTACCAAAGATGCAGAAGACATCAAGGTCGAAAGCGGATGTGCCAAACAATTGTTGGCCGATCCCGAAGCTCAAGTGGAAGTGCCCGGCTTGGGCGATCGCGCACCGCGCATGCTGTCCAAGCAAGCTTTGGCTGGCGTGATTGAACCCCGCGTTGAAGAAATCTTCTCGCTGGTTCAGCAAGTCATTCGCGAATCAGGTTACGAAGAGGTCTTGTCGTCCGGCATTGTGCTCACTGGCGGAAGCGCAGTGATGCCCGGCATGGTGGAACTGGGCGAAGACATTTTCTTGAAGCCCGTTCGCCGCGGCGTTCCCAAATACAACGGCGCGCTGTCTGACATGGTCAGCCAGCCCCGCGTGGCCACCGTGATGGGCCTGATGGAAGAAGCCCGTTTGGCCCGCTTGCGTGGCTTCAAAGTTTCGCAGAAGAAGGGTTCGATGAACAACGCCTTCACTCGCTTCAAAGATTTCATCGTGGGTAACTTCTGATGGATTGGCGCAAACTTTACTTGGCAAGGGGGAGTCCACATCAGCGATGTTGAAACCCTTTTAATCCAACAAAAATAAAATTTTCAAAAATCAATATTTAGGCAACTGCAACAGTTTTAGGAGAGCACCATGAGCATTGAAATGATCCAAGTCGAAGAGTTCAATCAAGGAACGCAAATCAAAGTGATCGGCGTGGGCGGCGGCGGCGGCAACGCTGTTGAGCACATGATCGAGCGCAACGTTCAAGGCGTTGAATTCATTTGCGCCAACACCGATGCACAAGCATTGGCACGCAGCGCAGCGCACCGCTTTATCCAACTGGGTCATACCGGCTTGGGTGCAGGTAGCAAACCAGAAAAAGGCCGTGATGCTGCAGAAGAGGCTGTGGAAGACATTCGCGCAGCCATCGAAGGTGCGCACATGTTGTTCATCACAGCCGGTATGGGCGGCGGCACAGGCACTGGCGCTGCACCGGTGATCGCACGTGTTGCCAAAGAGATGGGCATCCTGACCGTGGGTGTGGTGACCAAGCCTTTCGACTTTGAAGGCGGTCGCCGCATGCAAAGCGCCGAAGCAGGTTTGGCCGAACTCGAAGCCAACGTCGATTCATTGATCGTGGTGCTCAATGAAAAGCTGATGGAATTGCCAGGCGGCGAAGACATGACCCAAGACGAAGCTTTTGCGCACGCCAATGACGTGCTCAAAAACGCGGTGGGCGGTATTGCAGAAATCATCAATGTGCCTGGCCACGTGAACGTCGACTTTGAAGACGTGCGCACTGTCATGGGCGAACCCGGCAAAGCCATGATGGGTACAGCTTCTGCCAGCGGCCCAGACCGTGCACGCATTGCTTCTGAGCAAGCGGTGGCTTGCCCATTGCTCGAAGGCATCGACTTGTCTGGCGCCAAAGGCGTGTTGGTGTTGATCAGTGCGGCCAAAGGCTCCCTCAAATTGAGCGAGTCCAAGCAAGCCATGAACACCATCCGTGCCTACGCTTCCGAGAGCGCACATGTCATTTACGGTACGGCTTATGACGAAAGCCTGGGCGACGAAATTCGCGTGACCGTGGTGGCCACTGGCTTGTCAAGCCAAGGTGCTCGCCGTACAGCGCCCCCATTGCAAGTTTTGCGCACAGGTACCGACAACGTGCCTTTCACTGTAGACACTGGCGATGCTGTGTCCCCCACACTGGGTGGTCAAAACGCCGCCTTGGGTGGTGACTATGGCCGTTTGAACACACCAAGCGTGTGGCGCACCAACCGCACACAGGCTGCTGCCAAAGTCGACGGCATGGCCTCTGCTGGCATGGACGACATTGAAATTCCAGCTTTCTTGCGCAAGCAAGCTGACTGATTTTCAATTGGCATAGCGTCAGAGTGGGTCTGCAAAACCCTCTTTGTGCAAGCTTGGGCTTGAGAATTTAAAATCAGTCCATGCTTGCTCAAAGAACCCTTAAAACCCTCACCCAGGCCGTGGGTGTGGGTTTGCACAGCGGTCAACGGGTCGAGCTGACTCTGAGGCCCGCGCCCGTCGACACCGGCATTGTGTTTCGGCGTGTCGATTTGGCCGAACCTGTCGACATCCACATCAATGCACTCAGCGTCACAGACACGCGATTGGCTTCCACCATTTCCAGTGGCCAAGCCAAGGTGCACACGGTTGAACATTTGATGTCTGCCTGCGCAGGCTTGGGCATTGACAATCTGATCATCGACATCACGGCTGAAGAAGTGCCCATCTTGGATGGCTCGGCTTCTTCCTTTGTGTTTTTGTTGCAAAGTGCTGGCATCGAACTTCAAACAGCACCGAAAAAATTCATCCGCGTGCTCAAAACCGTTGAAGTGCGTGAAGGCCAAGGCGAGAACGTCAAGTGGGCCAAACTCGAACCCTACGACGGTTATCGCCTGAGCTTTGAAATTGAATTTAAGCATCCCGCAGTCGACTCCACAGGTCAGCAAGTGGTGTTTGACATGGGACGCGATGTCTATGCCCGCGACATTGCACGGGCTCGTACTTTTGGTTTCACCAAAGACGTTGAAATGCTGCGCTCCAATGGCTTGGCCTTGGGCGGTGGCTTGGACAATGCCATTGTGATGGACGACTACAAGGTCTTGAACAGCGATGGCTTGCGTTACGACGACGAGTTCGTGAAGCACAAAATTCTGGACGCCATGGGCGACCTGTACATCATTGGCAAACCTTTCATTGCCAGCTACACCGCTTTCCGTTCTGGCCATGCCATGAACAACCAATTGCTTCGCGCCTTGCTCGATCAACCCGATGCCTATGAAATCGTCAGCTTTGACGATGTCAAAAAAGCACCCGAAGGATTTGCCTTGCCTGTGCGTGCTTGGTAATTGCAAGGCATGAACACGGCTGCCCAGTCTTCTTTGCGCGATTTGCTGTCGCACCAACCCTTCTTGCGTTTTTGGCTGGCGCGTTTGGCCGGTATCTTGGCCACGCAAATGTTGATGGTGGCTTTGGCCTGGCACATGTACGAAATCACGGGCAGTGCCTGGGACCTGGGTTTGGTGGGCTTGTTTCAATTTGTACCCGCGCTGATCTTGACATTGCCTGCTGGGCAAATTGTGGACCGTGTTCACAAGGTCCACATATACGCCACGTGCATGCTGGTCCAAACAGCCGTGGCCGGTTTGTTGGTTTGGGGCACCGCCACCGATCAAGTCACGCGCGAGTTGGTGTTGTTCATCTCAGCTGTGCTGGGCATGGTGCGCTCTTTTCAAATGCCCACACAACAAGCACTTACGCCGCACTTGGTGCCCAGTCATCTTTTGCAACGCGCAGTGGCCTTGAGTTCCACAGGCGTACAAACAGCCGTCATTGGCGGGCCTGCGCTGGGCGGTATTTTGTACGCCATGCATGTGAATGCGGTGTATGTCACGTGTGCAGCCTGTTTGTTCATTGCTTTTTTATTGGCCTTGACCGTTCGCTACGACCACAAGCCTTCCAAAGCAGCCGCTGATTTGCGCAGCGTGTTGGCAGGTGCTCACTTTGTGTGGCATCACAAGGTCTTGTTGGGCGCCATTGCCTTGGATTTATTTGCTGTGCTGCTGGGAGGCGTCACAGCGCTCTTGCCCATTTATGCCAAAGACATTTTGCACACAGGCCCTGAAGGCTTAGGACTCTTGCGTTCATCACCTGCTGTGGGTGCTTTGTTGATGGCGGTCGTTTTAACGCAGTGGCCCATCGAGCGGCGCGTGGGCCGTTGGATGTTGATTGCCGTGGGCGTGTTTGGTTTGGCCAATTTTGTATTTGGCATCTCAACGCACTTTGTGTTGTCGATGGCGGCTTTGATGGTGGCCGGCGCTGCAGACAACGTCAGCGTGGTGACGCGCCTGACGTTGCTGCAACTGGAAACACCCGATGACATGCGCGGCCGTGTTGCCGCCGTCAACTCGATTTTCATTGGTGCTTCCAATCAGTTGGGCGAGTTTGAGTCGGGTACGACAGCAGCCATGTGGGGGCCCGTTGGCTCTGCGATTTTTGGGGGCTTGGCCACAGTGGGTGTGGCCGTGGCTGCAGTGAAGTTCTTCCCCGAGTTGGCCAAGCGCGACCGCATGGTCATGCCCAAGTAAAACAGCTCTGACAGATAGCCTTCAAGCGGACTTGCGCAATGAGGCAACTGCTAATGGGTTCAGTTGCTGAATGGCTGGGCTGCTTAATGGCTTCGCCCATCACGGTACATGCCGTGGGTCTTGCGATTGAGCACATCCAATGCCGCCAGCTTGTTCATGGACGGACTGGCATGCGCATGCGTGATGGCCAAACCCAGCGCATCGGCTGCATCGGGACCCGGCACCGAAGGCAACTTCAGCATGCGTTTCACCATCTCTTGAATTTGTGACTTGGCGGCACGGCCATGTCCGGTGATAGCCTTTTTCATTTGCAAAGCGGTGTACTCGGCCACAGGCAAATTGCACGTCACCAAAGCTGTGACGCAACAACCGCGCGCTTGTCCCAGTAGCAAGGTGGCTTGCGGATTGACGTTGACGAACACAATTTCGACCGAGGCTGCGTTGGGTTGGTAGCGCTGGTTGATTTCGACAATGCCGTCGTAAATCACCTTCAAGCGATTGGGCAAGTTGCCTTGCTGAACTTTGTCCGTGCGAATGACGCCACTGGCCACATAGGTCAGTTTGGAGCCGTCCACATCAATCACACCAAAACCAGTGGTTTGAAGGCCGGGGTCAATGCCAAGAATTCTCATGGGTGGATTGTGATGGCTAGAGGGTGAGAGGTGACTCAGGGTAGCGCAACATCGTTCATGCGCGCCATGATGGTTTGCGCACGGTCGCTGAGGTAGACCGATTGCGGCAGCTTTTCAAAGTAGCGGGGTCGCGGCAGCATCACGGCCAAGCGGGCAGCCTCCCATTCGGTGAGCTGGCTGGCAGACTTTTGAAAATAATGCCGCGCTGCTGCTTCTGCGCCAAACACGCCGTTGCCCCATTCCACATGGTTCAGGTAGAGCGTGAGGATTTTCTTTTTGGACAAGAAGCTTTCCAAGGCCACCGTGATGACCCATTCTTGACCTTTGCGAATCAGGGTTCGCTCACCACTGAGCAATAGATTTTTGGCCAATTGCTGGGTGATGGTAGAGCCGCCCACAATTTTGGGGGCCGCCACTTTGCCATTTTTCTTTTGCGCAGCCTGCGCTTCTAGTTTGGCTTGGGCTTTGGCATTTTTGCTCCACGCTTTTTCCACAGCATCCCACCACACGCCGTTGTGGCTGGTGAATGCGCTGTCTTCGGAGGCGAGCACGGCGCGTTTGAGTGGTTTGGCGATTTGCTCTGAAGGCATCCAGGTTTGGCGCCACAACAAGCGACCTTGGCTGCTCACAATTTGCCAGGCTTGTGAGCGTTCAAAGGCGGTCGAAGAGGGATCGACCACCACCATGAAACCCACGCGTCCAATGAAAAACAATTGCAACAAGACGAAGCCAGCCAATAGCAACAAAAGCCATTGTTTGAATGCGTAGAGTGCGTAGCGCATGCGTAACGTTGAAGAAATAGAAGATCAGGACTGCGCCAATAAGGCGCGCAGCTCGGCCAAAACAGGTGCTGTAGGCGGGCGGACGCCACGCCAGACATAGAAGGATTCGGCGGCTTGCTCGACCAGCATGCCCAGCCCATCACGCGCTTGTGCGCCGTGTGCAGTGGCCCATTGCATGAAGCCTTGTGCCGCAGGGCCGTACATCAAATCGCAAGCCATACCGCCTTGTTTGAGAACGCTGTGAGGCACGGGCACTTCGCCTTGATGCAAGCTACTGCTGGACGCATTGATCACCACATCAAAGGACTGACTGAACAGTCCTTCGTGTTGCAAACTCAAGGCCTGGCAGTCGACCTCTTGCTCAGAGGCCAATGTGGCATGTCGTTGCACCAGTTCCGTGGCTTTCTCGGCCGTTCGATTGCAGACCCAGAGTTGGCGAGGTTTTTCGCACAGCAGGGGCCCTAAGACGCCAGCCGAGGCACCGCCCGCACCAATCAACAAAACGCTTTTGCCTTTAAGCTGACAGCCCGCGTTGCGAACCAAGTCGGTGACCAAGCCTAAGCCGTCGGTGTTCTCGCCATAGATGGTTTGTCCGTCAAATTTCAAGGTGTTGCAAGCTTGCGCCAAAAGCACACGGGGACTGCAGTGGGTGGCCAACGCAGCAGCTTCTGTTTTAAAGGGCAGGGTGACGTTGCAACCTTTGCCGCCTTGGTGTTGGAAGGCATGCAAGTTGTTGGCAAATCCGTCCAGCGGCGCTTTTGTCTTGTGATACACCAAACTTTGATCGGTCAGCTGCGCAAAGCGTGCGTGGATCCACGGCGATTTGCTGTGTTCAATGGGGTGGCCGAAAACGCAGTACGTGTCCATGCAATTCAATCGCTTATGGGGTTCGCTGATGGGGTGTTGAGCGAGCTGAAGCAGCACTGCTTTGAGGCGCCAACATGTTGGTTTCTAGGGTTTCATCGCGCGCAAAGTGAAAGCGTGACACCACCACCAATTGGTCCGCTTGACGTTTCATCTCTGGCGTGAATGCATCAAAGGGTGAGGCGCCGCGCACGATGGCTTGCGCGCGTTTGTCTAGCAGGGGTTTGCCAGATGCACTGGAAATTTCAGTTTCAAGCACACGGCCTTTGGCATCGAGGGTGATGACCATGGTGAGGCTGCCGTATAGTTTTTCGCCGCCCGCTTGCGGAAAATTTTCTGTCCCTGTGAGTTCGATGGTGCGGCGCATCTTGTCGTAGTAACGCGCAAAGGAAACTTCTTGGGTGGCAGGGCCAATGTAGCGTTTTTTGGGTCCGCCTTGCAGGGCTTGTGATTGCTTTTCGATTTGCGCCAACTGGCTGGCGAGCTGGTGTTTGCGCTCGATCACGGCATCGGTCTTGCCTTCGCTGGAAGCGCTGGGCGCTTGATTGCTGAGCTGTGACAACTCTTGCTTGAGTTGTTCGATGAGCCGCACTTGTTCGTTTTTCAGCGCCTCAATTTTTTTCTCAACTTGCTGCAACTCTTGGCCGTTTTGATCTTGCACATTGGCACTGAAAGGGCTGCTTTGGATCGCGGTTCCTGGCACTTGACCACCGCCTGCCAAATTGACCTGCGCCAATGCCAAGGGTGCGTCGGGCGCGTTGGTGCTGCGTGAATTGACCAACACCACTTCCAAAGTGTTGGTTTCAAACATGCGATCAAAGGTGGCAGGCAAGACCCATTTCAAGGTCAGCAGTGCCGCATGCACCAGCACCGAAACACCCAAAGCCCACACCAAGGTGCGGTGCGAAGTGCTTGCAGAAAAAGGTGCGGTTGATGTCGACATGAATTATTCTTCGGCGGGCGCCTCGTTGACGTTCAGCGCAATGGCAATGGGGCCAGTGGCCGCTTCGTCCAGATCTTCCATGGCCTCATCCAAACTTGCCTCGCTGTCCTCGGCTTCAGAATGTTCGCTGATGATTTTCTCAATGACGGTGCCACTGACGTCCAGCGCCATGGCATCGATGGCGCCCAATTGAACCTTGACCTTGTCACCCCGCGTCAAGCCTGATGCGCCCATGACAGTGAGCATGAGTGGCAGGTGGTCTGCGCGCACCAACCAACTGCCACCCGCCATTTCTTTGACCAAACTGGCCACCACTTCCGTGATGTTTTCTTGCTTCAGGTATTGCAATGTCCAGAAGCGCTCCATGCCGGATTGGTAGCCGTTGTAAGCGGTGTAGGCCGCATCAAAGGCACTGATGATGGCAAACAGTTGTGCATCCTTCGGTTTGAAGGGTGCGGCCAATGCCGCTGTGGCGCCGTGTTGGGCGCAGGCAATGATTTGCCATTGGTTAACCAAGTCGGTGTAACGGCGCAAGGGTGAAGTGCTCCACGCATACGCAGGCACGCCAATGCCAGCATGCGGCAGGGCCTTGGTGCCCATGCGCACTTTGACGCCGGGTGCCATGCTGGCTTGGCTGCGGTAGATGGCCGGAACGCCCAAACTGGCCAGCCATTGGCCCCATGTGCTGTTGGCCAAGATCATGGCCTCGGCCACGATCAAGTCGAGGGGCGCGCCGCGTTGGCGTACCGAAATCTGCACCGACTCTTGACCTGTGGGCGGCGTGTCTTTGTTGTCACGGACCAAACGGAAGTTGTAGTCGGGGCGGTTGAAATTCTCGGGCTTGCCACGCACCACTTCGCGGCCCGCTTTGAGGTGTTGCGCCAAGCGCCAGAAAAATGCCAATTCGTTATGCGCAATCGGCAGTTGGGGTTCACCTTCGCGGGCTGCGGGTGCAGCGTCCTCTAACCAAGCTTGTGTCACCCATTGATCGAGTTGATCGTGGCGCAAATTGGCGTTGATGGGCACGCGCTCCAATTTGGTTTCGGTGTGTTGAATGCTGAGCGTGGCTTCGTCCAACGTGACGTACAGCGACACCGCTGGGCAGGCCTGGCCTTCGGCCAAGGTGTAGCTTTGCACCACTTCATCGGGCAGCATGGTGATTTTGTAGCCCGGCATGTACACGGTGGACAAACGGTTGCGGCCCAGGTTGTCGATGGCGCTGTTGGGCGCGATGGCCAAGCCAGGGGCGGCAATGTGAATGCCCACCACCACTTGGCCGGAGCCCAGCCCTTGCAAAGACAAGGCATCGTCGATTTCAGTGGTTTGTGAATCGTCGATGGAGTAGGCCTGTACGTTGGCCAATGGCAATTCCTGCGCAATGGCAGGCGCCTCCAATTTGGGAAAGCCAGTGCCCTTGGGGAAGTTGTCAAACAAAAAGCGTTGCCAATGAAAGTCATAGGCGCTGGCAATGGCACCGGCGTTTTGCAGCAAAGTCAGCGGCGCCGTTTGGCTGGCACGACTGGCCTCGACCACCGCTTTGTATTCGGGTGCATTCTTGTCGGGGCGGAACAAAATTTTGTAGAGTTGCTCTTTGATGGGCGCAGGGCATTGACCCGCCATCAGTTCGTGCGACCAACTTTCAATCTGCGCTTGAATTTGTTTTTTCTTCTCTATCCCTGCCAAAGCCAATTGCACTGTTTCGGCAGAGGCCTTTTTGAATCTGCCTTTGCCAGCACGGCGAAAATAATGAGGCGCTTCGTAGAGGCGAATGAGGGCCCCCACCTGCTGCGCGGTGGTGGCATCTGCATTGAAATACTCGCGGGCCACTTCGGCAAAACCGAACTCGGTGTCGGGCGCAAATTCCCACGCCAAATCAAGCTCAATGCTTTGGCTGATGGTGGCAGCGTCTGCCAGCAGTTGGGCCGGTGCGGGCTTGTCAAATTTCAAAAGCACGTTGGCGCCTTTGACCTTGACCCGCTTGCCGCTGTCCAATTCCACTTGCACTGAGGCTTCTGCCTCTGACAAGACGCGTCCGGCAACAAATTTGCCAGCTTCTTCAAACAATAAAAACATGAGCGCAATTGTCCCATGCGCAGGCCCTTGGGCAAGCCTGAGGGGGTTCAAATTTAGGGTGAAAGCGCCTAAATCTGCCGAAGCAAAGGATAATTCGGCCATGTCCCGTGTCATCGAAAAACCCAGTTGGTCGTCTCGCCTCCTTCATTTGTTTGAAGGTTTTGACGGACCATTGGCCTTTGCGGTCTTTGTGCTGGCCTGCGCGGGCATGCTCATCATGTACTCCTCGGGCTACGACCATGGCACGCGTTTTGTCGACCATGGGCGCAACATGTTGATTGCAGGCGCCATCATGTTTGTGGTGGCGCAAATTCCACCGCAGCGGCTCATGACCTTGGCGGTGCCCATTTATACGGCGGGCGTGCTGCTGTTGATTGCCGTGGCCATTTTTGGCATCACCAAGAAGGGTGCGCGGCGCTGGCTCAACGTCGGTGTGGTCATTCAGCCCAGCGAAATTCTCAAAATTGCCATGCCCCTGATGCTGTCTTGGTGGTTCCAAAAGCGGGAAGGCCAACTTCGACCGCTTGATTTCTTGGTGGCAGCTTTGTTGTTGATGGTGCCGGTGGGACTGATCATGCGTCAGCCCGATTTGGGAACTGCTTTGCTGGTGCTCAGCACGGGTGTGGCCGTGCTGTTTTTTGCAGGTTTAAGTTGGCGCTTGATTTTGCCGCCTGTCTTGCTGGGCTTGATTGGATTGAGTTTGCTGGTGGTGTTTGAAACACAGTTGTGCGCTGAAGGGGTAGATTGGAAGGTTTTGCACGAGTACCAACGGCAGCGGGTTTGCACCTTGCTCGACCCAGCGCGAGACCCCTTGGGCAAAGGCTTTCACATCATTCAAGGCATGATTGCCATTGGTTCGGGCGGCTTTTGGGGCAAGGGGTTCATGCAGGGCACGCAAACCCACTTGGAGTTCATTCCCGAGCGCACCACCGACTTTATCTTTGCGGCTTTTTCAGAAGAGTTTGGTCTGCTTGGCACCTTCCTTTTAATCACTTGCTTCTTCTTTCTGGTGTTCCGCGGTTTGGTCATTGCCAAAGAGGCGCCCACCTTGTTCACCCGTTTGTTGGCCGGCAGCGTCAGCATGATTTTCTTCACCTATGCCTTTGTCAACATGGGCATGGTCAGTGGCATCCTGCCTGTGGTGGGCGTGCCTTTGCCTTTCATCAGCTATGGCGGCACCGCCATGGTCACATTGGGTTTGGGCTTGGGCATTTTGATGTCCATTGCCAAAGCCAAACGACTGGTTCAAACCTAAGCGCGTGAAACTCACAAGGCCAGCTGACCGGGGTTCAGCAGGGCCTTCTGAGCTTGCCTACAATGGCAGCATGATTTCACGCGAACCCACTCTTGAACGTCTGGTCACAGCCAGGTCCCTGTTGCTCGAGCCTTTTGGCTTGGACGAAACCCATTTGGCCAAGGCCTTGAGCGCCATCAAGGCTCACAAGGTTGACGACGCCGATTTGTATTTCCAATACACCCGTGCAGAAGGCTGGAGCTTGGAAGAGGGCATTGTGAAAACCGGCAGTTTCAGCATCGACCAAGGCGTGGGTGTTCGCGCCGTTGCGGGTGAAAAAACGGCCTTTGCATACTCTGATGACATTTCAGAAGCTTCCTTGATGGATGCTGCGCAAACGGTGCGTGCCATTGCACAGGCCAACCAAAATAAAAAAGCCAAAGTTAACCCGCGCAAAATTGCGGGCATGCGCTCGCTCTATCCCTCTCTTGACCCCATCAGTTCGCTCAACAGCACTGACAAAGTGCAGTTGCTCGAAAAAGTAGAGCAACTGGCGCGCGCCAAAGACCCTCGCGTGGTGCAAGTGATGGCGGGTTTGGCCAGTGAATACGATGTGGTCATGGTGGCACGTGCCGATGGCACCTTGGCCGCCGATGTGCGACCTTTGGTCCGCTTGTCGGTCACGGTCATTGCTGAACAAAATGGCCGACGCGAGGTTGGCAGTGGCGGTGGCGGTGGCCGATTTGGCATGGCTTATTTTGACGATGCCATGGTCAATGCTTATGTGGACGATGCCGTGCATGCAGCCCTCACCAACTTGGACGCACGACCTGCGCCTGCTGGCGTGATGACCGTGGTCTTGGGCCCAGGTTGGCCTGGTGTCTTGTTGCACGAGGCCATTGGTCATGGCTTAGAAGGCGATTTCAACCGCAAAGGCTCCAGCGCTTTCAGTGGCATGATTGGCAAAAGCGTGGCAGCCAAAGGCGTCACCGTGCTGGACGATGGCACCATTTCTGATCGCCGTGGCTCTTTGAATGTGGACGATGAAGGCTGCGCTAGCCAGCGCAATGTGCTGATCGAAGACGGCATTTTGAAAGGCTACATCCAAGACGCCATGAACGCGCGCTTGATGGGTGTGAAGCCTACAGGCAACGGTCGCCGTGAAAGCTATGCGCACATTCCCATGCCGCGCATGACCAACACCTACATGTTGGGTGGCGACAAAGCGCCTGAAGAAATTGTGGCCAGCATCAAGAAGGGCTTGTACGCCACCAACTTTGGCGGTGGCCAAGTGGACATCACCAGCGGCAAGTTTGTGTTCTCTGCCAGTGAAGCCTATTGGGTTGAAAACGGCAAGATTCAATACCCTGTGAAGGGCGCGACCTTGGTGGGCAGTGGCCCCGAATGCCTGAAACACGTCAGCATGATTGGCAACGACATGCGCCTTGACTCGGGTGTGGGTGTGTGCGGCAAAGAAGGCCAAAGTGTGCCTGTGGGCGTGGGCCAACCCACCTTGCGAATTGAAGGTTTGACCGTGGGCGGCACGGCTTAAGAGGGTTTTTCTTAGATTTCTTGTCAGAAAACTGCCAAAAACTTGTGCTACATTCCAAACCTATGAATACGCGCTTCAGCTTTTTTAGCTTTTATTTTGCATTCTCAGTCCTAGGCGGACGAGAGGCCAGCGCATAAGTCACTGAACCCCTCTACCAACCGCCGGACTCAACCCCCGGCGGTTTTTTTTTGCATCTCACCGAACCCATTTTTATTTTTGAACAGGAGCACACGATGAACACCAAAGCCAAAGCCAATTCGGAGCCTCGTTATGCGAACCCCACAGATCGCACTGGGCAAACCGATGACGAACGCATCAAGGACATCACCGTGTTGCCGCCGCCCGAGCATTTGATGCGCTTTTTCCCGATCACTGGAACGGCGGTGGAAACGCTCATTTCACAAACGCGTCGCAAGATTCACAACATCATGGCCGGCAAAGACGACCGTCTGCTGGTGGTCATTGGTCCTTGCTCGATTCACGACCCCGCAGCCGCTTTGGATTACGCACGTCGTCTGAAGCCCTTGCGCGACAAATACCAAGACACCTTGGAAATTGTGATGCGTGTCTACTTTGAAAAGCCCCGTACCACGGTGGGTTGGAAGGGTTTGATCAATGACCCCTACTTGGACGAGAGCTTCCGCATTGACGAAGGTTTGCGCATTGCACGTCAGTTGCTGATTGAAATCAACCGCCAAGGCTTGCCTGCAGGCAGTGAGTTCTTGGATGTGATTTCGCCTCAGTACATTGGCGATTTGATCAGCTGGGGCGCCATCGGCGCACGCACCACCGAAAGCCAAGTGCACCGCGAATTGGCTTCGGGTTTGTCAGCACCCATCGGCTTTAAAAATGGCACCGATGGCAACATCAAAATTGCCACCGACGCCATTCAAGCCGCCGAGCGTGGCCACCACTTTTTGTCGGTTCACAAGAACGGTCAAGTGGCGATTGTGCAAACCCAAGGCAATCCCGATTGCCATGTGATTTTGCGCGGCGGCAAAGCGCCCAATTACGATGAAGCCAGTGTCAATGCAGCATGCAAAGACTTGGTGGCAGCCAAACTGAAACCCACCTTGATGATCGATTGCAGCCATGCCAACAGCAGCAAGCAGCATGAGCGTCAAGTGGATGTGACGAATGACATTTCAGCGCAAATCAGCAAAGGCTCACATCAGATTTTTGGTGTGATGGTGGAAAGTCACTTAGAGGGTGGTGCGCAAAAGTTCACGCCTGGCAAAGACGACCCCAGCGCATTGAAGTACGCGCAAAGCATCACCGATGCGTGCATTGGTTGGCCTGACAGCGAGAAGGTGTTGGAGACGCTGTCCAAAGCCGTGTTGGCACGTCGACAAAAATAAATGCAAAGGACGCGGACTTTTAGACAAGGACCGTGCCTTTGCTTCAAAAGCGCCTGTTTTCAGGCGCTTTTTTTATCCAGACTTCAATGCCTTCAAGAGCTTGTCGTGAATGCCGCCAAAGCCGCCATTGCTCATGCACAGCAAATGGTCGCCGGGTTTCGCGGCGGCAAGCACTTGTTTGACCAAGTCCTCAATGGTGCTGGCCACTTGTGCTTTGGCCCCCATCTCGGCCAAGGCCGCGTGGGCATCCCAGTCCAAGCCACCGCTGTGACAAAAGGACAAATTGGCTTGTTCCAAGCTCCAAGGCAGTTGCGATTTCATGGTGCCCAGTTTCATGGTGTTGCTGCGCGGCTCGAAGATGGCCAGGATGCGCGCTTGACCGACTTGTCGGCGCAAGCCATCGAGGGTGGTGCGAATGGCGGTGGGGTGATGCGCAAAGTCATCGTAGACCGTTACACCCGCCACGGTACCGCGCACTTCCATGCGGCGCTTCACATTTTGAAAACTCGACAAAGCTGTGGCGGCCACATCGGGCGAGACACCCGCATGTTCGGCCGCTGCAATGGCGGCCAATGCGTTGTGCTGGTTGTGCACGCCGCCCAGCGACCATTGCACGTGCGCTACTTTGTGACCTTGGTGCAAGACTTCAAAATCACTGGGTTCGCCCAGCGCTGAAAAGTCACTGACGGCCGCCCCAAAGCTACGGACCTCACTCCAGCAACCTTGCGCCAAGACACGCGTCAAACTCTCTTCCAGACCATTGACCACCAAGCGACCTTGACCTGGCACCGTGCGCACCAAGTGGTGAAACTGACGTTCAATGGCTTGGAGGTTGTCAAAGATATCGGCGTGGTCAAACTCCAAATTGTTCAAGATGGCGGTGCGAGGACGGTAGTGCACGAACTTGCTGCGCTTGTCGAAAAAAGCTGTGTCGTATTCATCTGCTTCGATCACGAAGTAGGGGCGCGAGTGGCCGTTGGCCAGTTGGCCAAGGCGTGCTGACACACCAAAGTTCAAGGGCACGCCACCCACCAAGAAGCCTGGCGTGAGACCGGCAGCTTCCAAGATCCATGTCAGCATGGAGGTGGTGGAGGTTTTGCCGTGGGTGCCAGCAACAGCCAGCACATGGCGACCTTGCAGCACGTGTTCTGCCAACCACTGGGGGCCACTGGTGTAGGGAGCGGCAGATTCCAAAATGGCTTCCATTAAGGGAAACTTGGGCTCGCCCGAGGGTAATCGGCTGCGGCTGACCACGTTGCCGACCACGTACAAATCGGGTTGAAGGCGCATTTGCTCAGCCCCAAAGCCTTCAATCAACTCAATGCCCAAGGCTTCCAGTTGGTCGCTCATGGGGGGATAGACGCCAGCGTCACAGCCTGTGACGCGATGTCCCGCTTCTCTTGCCAAGGCGGCCAAGCCTCCCATGAAGGTGCCGCAAATGCCCAATATATGTATATGCATAGGGAGATTTTAGGCGGTGCACAATGGCGTCATGGCAGATTTAACAGATGAAATTGCAGCCTCGGCTGCGCAATGTGTGGTGGAGGAGGGCTTGGAGTACGGGCCTGCCAAACGCCGCGCCTTGAAAATGCTGGGCTTGCCGCCAAGAACACCCCTGCCCAACAACGATCAAGTTGAAGCGCAGGTGCATGAATACATTGCCGTGTTTTGCGCGGACACCCAAGCTGCCGAATTGTTGGCATTGCGTCAGCACGCTTTGATGTGGATGAAGCGCTTGCAAGATTTCAGACCCTATTTGGGGGGTGCGGTGTGGCATGGCACGGCCACCCGGTTGTCAGACATTTACTTGCAGTTGTTTTGCGATGATGAGAAATCGTGCGAAATTGAGCTCATCAACCAGGGTGTCGACTTTGAAGCGCGAACGGTCAATGGCCTGCATGGTGATCCTGTGGAAGCCTTGAGCATCCACAGTTACTGCAAAGAGTTGGGTGAAGAAATTGGCGTGCACTTGCTGATCAATGAATACGACGATGTCCGAGGTGCCTTGAAGCTTGATTCCCAGGGCCGCTCGCCACGTGGTGACGCCTTGGCTGTGCAGCGCTTGATTGATGCATGATCCGGTTAAATGAACGAAGTTGATGGAAAAAGAATGTCAGATCAAGAAAATTTAAAGAAACAAGCCGTTCTCACCGAAGATTTGCAGGACAGTGGCATGGCGCGCCGTCACTGGATCACGGCAGGTGTGGCGGCGGCAGCCGGTTTGGCGGGTGCTTTTGTGGCTTGGCAAAAATACCAACCACAAGGTGTGATGGATGTGGCTGTCCAGAATTTCTGGAGTCAGACCTTCGAAAAGCCTGAAGGGGGTACTTTGGAGATGAAGGCGTTTCGAGGCAAACCCCTGTTGGTGAATTTTTGGGCCACCTGGTGTCCGCCTTGCATTGAAGAACTTCCTTTAATTGATGCCTTTTATAAGGCAAATCAATCTAAATCCTTTCAAGTTGTTGGTTTGGCTGTGGATCAACCTAGTCAGGTTCGACGCTTCTTGACGCAAAAGCCTTTGCAGTTCCCCAACGGTTTGGCGGGCATGGTGGGCACTGAGTTGGGGGTTAGCCTTGGCAACGCGCAAAGCGCTTTGCCCTATAGTGTGCTTTTCGATGCAAAAGGTAGGCTTTTAGCGCAAAAAGCCGGCAAATTAGACCAAAAGGATTTGGACAGCTGGTTGCAAAAAGTAGCCTGAGCCCGGCATTTGCAAAGCGGACCTGCATCCTTGCCCTTCAAAAACTGGCTTCTTTCGGCCTTTAAGCATGGAAATGAGTGCATTTGTAGCTATTTAAGAGGATTTTTAGTGTAAATTCCACGTTTTCGACAGCAAACACAGGGGGTAACATGGATTTGCGCAAATTGAAAACCTTGATCGACTTGGTTTCCGACTCCAACGTCACAGAACTGGAGATCACCGAGGCAGAAGGCAAGGTTCGAATTGTCAAAGGTGCTGTCGCTTCTGGCGCACCTGTCCTCACGCATCAAGTCATGGTGCCAGCTGCTGCACCTGTTGCTGCCCCAGCCGCTGCGCCTACGGTGTCAGAAATTGCAGAAGCTGCCGCTGTCACCGCGGCTGCCGTAGCCGCCGAGGCTGCTGCTGCAGGCCATACTGTCAAATCTCCCATGGTTGGCACGTTCTACAGATCGTCCAGTCCAGGTGCGGCCCCATTTGTTCAGGTGGGCGACACCGTCAAAGAAGGCGACACGCTGTGCATCATTGAAGCCATGAAGATTTTGAATGAAATCGAATCTGACAAGTCTGGCGTTGTGAAGCAAGTCTTGTGTGAAAACGGTCAGGCTGTTGAGTACGGCCAAGCTTTGTACATCATCGAATAAACCACCGGGATTCTCATGTTCAAGAAAATTCTGGTTGCCAATCGCGGGGAAATTGCCCTGCGAATTCAGCGTGCATGCCGCGAGCTCGGCATCAAAGCTGTCATGGTTTATTCCGAAGCCGATCGCGAAGCCAAGTACGTCAAACTGGCCGAAGAGGCCGTTTGCATTGGGCCCGCCGCGTCCAACCTCAGCTACCTCAACATGCCGGCCATCATTTCGGCAGCAGAAGTAACCGATGCTGAAGCCATTCACCCAGGCTACGGTTTTCTGAGCGAAAACGCCGACTTTGCCGAGCGTGTCGAAAAGAGCGGTTTCCAATTCATTGGACCTACGCCCGAGTCCATCCGCATCATGGGTGACAAAGTGTCGGCCAAACAAGCCATGATCAAGGCGGGCGTGCCCTGTGTGCCCGGCTCTGAAGGCGAGTTGCCCGATGATCCCGTCATCATCCGCCGCACGGCCAAAAGCATTGGCTACCCGGTCATCATCAAAGCTGCCGGTGGTGGTGGTGGGCGCGGCATGCGTGTGGTCCACACCGAAGCAGCCTTGATCAATGCGGTGCAAATGACCAAGGCCGAAGCGGGCGCTGCGTTTGGCAATCCTGCGGTGTACATGGAAAAGTACCTGCAGAATCCACGCCACATTGAAATTCAAATCTTGGCGGACAAACACAAGAACGCGGTTTACTTGGGTGAGCGCGATTGCTCCATGCAGCGCCGTCACCAAAAAGTGGTCGAAGAAGCACCGGCGCCTGGCATTCCCCGCAAACTGATCGACAAGATCGGCGAACGCTGTGTGGCCGCTTGCAAAAAAATCAATTACCGCGGTGCTGGCACCTTCGAGTTTTTGTATGAAAACGGCGAGTTCTATTTCATTGAAATGAACACCCGCGTCCAAGTTGAGCACCCCGTGACTGAGTGGATTACTGGCATCGACATTGTCAAAACACAAATCATGGTGGCCGCAGGTGAGAAGTTGCCATTCTCACAACGCCAAATTGAAATTCGAGGCCATGCCATCGAATGCCGTGTGAATGCTGAAGATCCCTTCAAGTTCACGCCTTCTCCTGGCCGAATTACCACTTGGCATGCACCAGGCGGTCCTGGTATTCGCGTGGACTCGCATGTCTACAACAATTACTTTGTGCCACCTAACTACGACTCCATGATTGGCAAAATCATTGCACATGGCGACACGCGCGAACAAGCCATTGCACGCATGCAAACTGCTTTGGGTGAAATGGTGGTGGAGGGTATCAGCACCAACATTCCATTGCACCGAGAAATTTTGCGTGATTCCAAATTCGTCTCAGGCGGCACCAACATCCATTACTTGGAAGAGTGGTTGCGTCAACGCAAAAGCTGACCTATGTATGAACTGAACTTGTTGTGCCCCGAGGCACGTGTGGATGTCTTGAGTGAAGCACTGGATGCATTGGATGCTTTGAGTGTGTCTGTGGAAGACGCCGACGCGGAAACCGAGCACGAACAAGCTTTGTTCGGCGAACCTGGTATGCCGCCCCCCAAAGACGGTTGGCAGCGTTCCAAGATGGTGGCCTTGTTTGCCAAAGAAGAACAAGCCCAAGAAGCGGCTGTCTTGTTGGCAGCGCAAGATTTTTTTGAGTCCTGCCAAATCTTGTCCATCGCGGCGGTGCCCGATCAAGATTGGGTTCGCCTCACACAGTCTCAATTTGCGCCCGTCGAAATCACGCCTGAGTTTTGGATCGTGCCCACATGGCATGAGCCTCCCGCCCAAGCGCGCGAAGTGATTCGCCTCGATCCAGGCCTGGCCTTTGGCACCGGAACGCATCCCACCACACGCATGTGTTTGCGTTGGATTGCCACGCACAAGGTGACATCGCAGCGGGTCTTGGATTACGGTTGCGGTTCTGGCATTTTGGCCATCGGTGCGGCCAAGTTTGGCGCGTCACACATTGATGCAGTCGACATTGATGAGGCCGCTGTCACGTCCACCGAACTCAATGCGCAAGCCAACGGCGTTCAGCTCAACGCGGGCTTGCCCGAATTGGCGCAAGGCACTTACAACACCGTTTTGGCCAATATTTTGGCCACGCCCTTGAAGGTGCTCGCCCCTCTGCTTTGCAGTCATGTGCATGCAGGCGGTCATTTGGTATTGGCAGGTATCTTGGAGCGCCAAGAAGAAGAACTCATCCAAGCCTATGCGCCCCACATCACCTTGAAGGTGGCGGATCGCGAAGATGGCTGGATCTTGATGACAGCGCATCGCAATTAAGCAATGACCTACGCTGGCTTGATCGCCTGGGCCTTCTTGGGTGTTTTGGGATTGGTGTTTCAGGCCAGCTTGTTTTTCAAAGATGAGTTGGCGGCGCATCAACCTGATTTGCGGCCAGCACTTGCCCAGTTGTGTTTGTGGGCAGATTGCAAAGTGGGCCCTCTGAAGCAAGCCGATGCGGTGGTCATTGATCATGCAGCCATTGACCAAGTGTCCTCCAGTTTGGATGCCTTGGACACGGCAGTCTCTTTGCATTGGGCCTTTGAAGTTCACCTGAGGAATTCGGCCAAAGTGCCTGTGGCAACGCCTTGGATCGAACTGACCCTCACGGATGCGCAAGACCAAGCGGTGATGCGCAAGGTCTTGGATTTGTCGCAGTGGGGCGGACCGCCAGTCATGGCTGCAGGCGACATTTTGCCCATGTCACTTCAACTTAGCTTGGTGAACCCCGAGGTCAATTTCGTCGGTTACCGTTTGCTGACTTTTTACCCCTGAATTTGGCCATGCCATGAAAAAAGCCCGACGCTTTTCAGCATCGGGCTTTTGCTTTCGCTAACGTATCAACGTTGAATCAAGGCTTGGCGGCCGAAGGAAACGGCCATGCAGCTTGAGGATTCAGTGCTGTCGAAGCGGGAGCAGGGGCAGCGGGTGCTTTCGCTGCTTTCTTAGCTACTTTTTTTTTAGCAGCTTTTTTGGGAGCTGCTTTTTTAGGAGCAGCTTTCTTTACAGCTTTCTTAGCAACGGCTTTTTTAGCGGCTTTTTTAGGAGCTGCTTTTTTAGCTGCGGCTTTTTTAGGAGCTGCTTTCTTAGCGACGGCTTTCTTAGGAGCTGCTTTTTTAGGAGCTGCTGCCTTTTTTGCTACGGCCTTCTTAGGAGCTGCCTTTTTAGGAGCTGCTGCCTTTTTCGCTACGGCCTTCTTAGGAGCTGCTTTTTTAGGAGCTGCTGCCTTCTTAGGAGCTGCCTTTTTGGGAGCAGCGGCTTTTTTCACTACGGCCTTTTTAGGGGCTGCTTTTTTTGCTGCGACTTTTTTTGGTGCCGCTTTTTTTGCAGTTGCCATGATTTTTTTCTCCTTGATCAATTAGAAAAATCAACAGGGTGAAACACTTTGCAAATGTTGGAGTCGCAAAGCGATTCAAGGTGCTGAGAGCGAATCTCAACACCTTGAATGGGGAAAAACCTCACCCCGGCGCCGCTGTGAGCGGTCGTGGTGTGAGGTTTAAACAGGAACGTCATGTAGAAAGTATCAGTCCCAAGACAGGGCGCCGCCCGACTGGTATTCGATGACGCGGGTCTCGAAGAAATTACGTTCTTTCTTCAAGTCAATCATTTCGCTCATCCATGGGAAGGGGTTCTCTTCGTTGGGGAAGAGGGCTTCCAAGCCGATTTGGGTGGCACGGCGATTGGCGATGTAGCGCAAGTAACCTTTGAACATGGAAGCGTTAAGACCGAGCACGCCGCGGGGCATGGTGTCTTCGGCATAACGGTATTCCAATTCAACAGCCTTCAAGAACAAAGCATTGATTTCGGCTTTGAATTCGGCAGTCCACAACTGGGGGTTTTCGAGTTTGATCTGGTTGATCAGGTCGATGCCGAAGTTGCAGTGCATGGATTCGTCGCGCAGGATGTACTGGTACTGCTCTGCAGCGCCCGTCATCTTGTTTTGACGGCCTAAAGCCAAAATTTGGGTAAAGCCCACGTAGAAGAACAAGCCTTCCATGAGGCAAGCAAACACGATGAGCGACTTCAAAAGGGTTTGGTCAGTTTCCTGCGTGCCCGTTTTGAAGTTGGGGTCCATGATGGCGTGAATGAACGGAATCAGGAACTCGTCTTTGTCGCGAATGGACTGAACTTCGTTGTAGGCATTGAAGATTTCGCTTTCGTCCAGGCCCAAGGACTCAGTGATGTACTGGTAGGCGTGGGTGTGAATGGCTTCTTCAAAAGCCTGACGGAGCAAGAACTGACGGCACTCGGGCGCCGTGATGTGACGGTAAGTACCCAAAGTGATGTTGTTGGCAGCCAAAGAGTCGGCCGTGACGAAAAAGCCCAAGTTGCGCTTGACCAAGCGGCGCTCGTCTTCGGTCAAACCGTTGGGGTCTTTCCAGAGAGCGATGTCGCGTGTCATGTTGACTTCTTGCGGCATCCAGTGGTTGGCGCAAGTGGCGAGGTATTTTTCCCAAGCCCATTTGTATTTGAAAGGCACCAACTGGTTGACGTCGGTCTGGCCATTGATGATACGTTTGTCGGCGGCGTTGACGCGCTTTGAAGTGCCAGTGGCAGCGGTCATGACGGGAGAGGGTGCTGCAGTTACTGTGTTGACAGGTGAGCCGCTGAATGAAGACAGATCAGCGAAGCGGTCGGCAGATGGACCGCTTGGGGGAAAGCTTGGCATTGCAGGTTGCAACGCAGGTTTAGATGAATCGTCCCAGGACAACATAGAAATTTCCAATGAGTGAATTATGAAAGCTTGCGGACGAAATGCAAAGCAATGTTTTGAAATGAAATGAAATCACGCGAAGAAGTGTTGCGTTTTTGCATTGTATTTCTTCGTCGTGATTTTGAAATTGAGAAAAAGAATTTCCTGACGCTTGAAAAGTTATTGGCAAGCTTCGCAGCCAACATCGTCGATGGCTGTGAACTTCACATCGGTTGCAGGCACACCTGAGAACTGTGCAGGTGCAGATGCAGCCGATGCAGATGCACCGCCTGTTGAAGAGCCAGAAGAAACCGCATTCATTTGGTTGTTTGACACAGTTGATTTCTCGGCGTGTGTGGCGCTGATGGTGCGCAGGTAGTAAGTGGTTTTGAGGCCGCGCAACCATGCCAACTTGTAGGTGTCGTCCAACTTTTTACCAGACGCGCCCGACATGTAAATGTTGAGCGACTGGGCTTGGTCAATCCATTTTTGGCGACGTGCAGCAGCTTCCACAATCCATGTGGTTTCCACTTCGAAGGCCGTGGCGTACAAGGCCTTGATTTCTTGTGGCACACGGTCGATGGGGCGCAAAGAACCGTCAAAGTGCTTCAAGTCCATGACCATGACATCGTCCCACAGACCGAGGCGCTTCAAATCGCGCACCAGGTAGCTGTTGATGATGGTGAATTCGCCAGACAAGTTGGACTTGACGGATAAATTGCCGAAGCAAGGCTCGATACAGGCGTCCACACCAATGATGTTGGAGATGGTGGCGGTAGGCGCAATGGCCACGCAGTTGGAGTTGCGCATGCCGTCTTTGGCAATCTTCTTGCGCAAAGCATCCCAGTCCATGGTGCTGCTGCGGTCGACTTCCACGTAACCACCGCGGGCTTTTTCCAGCAGGTTGAGGGTGTCCAAAGGCAAGATGCCTTGGTCCCACAAAGAGCCTTTGTAGCTAGAGTACTTGCCGCGCTCGGCAGCCAACTCGGTGGAAGCCCAGTAAGCGTAGTAGCAGATGGCTTCCATGGACGTGTCGGCAAATTGCACGGCTTCTTGGGAGGCATAAGGCACACGCATTTGGTACAGCGCGTCTTGGAAGCCCATGAGGCCCAGACCCACAGGGCGGTGACGCATATTAGAGTCACGCGCTTTTTTAACCGCGTAGTAGTTGATGTCGATCACGTTGTCTAGCATGCGCATGGCCGTTTTGATGGTGCGCTGCAGTTTGGCGTGGTCGATTTGTTTGCCGTTGGGGCCGTCTACCAAGTGCTGTGGCAAGTTGACCGAACCCAAGTTGCACACCGCTGTTTCGGTGTCGCTGGTGTTCAAGGTGATCTCGGTGCACAAGTTAGAGGAGTGCACCACGCCAGCATGCTGCTGAGGTGAACGAATGTTGCAAGCATCTTTGAAAGTGATCCAAGGATGGCCTGTTTCGAACAGCATGGAGAGCATTTTGCGCCACAGGTCGTTGGCCTGAATGGTGCGGCTGGGCTTGATTTCGCCGGCGGCAGCTTTTTGCTCGTAAGCCACATAGGCTTTTTCAAACTCAACGCCAAACTTGTCGTGCAAGTCGGGGCAGTCAGAAGGCGAGAACAAAGTCCAAGTGCCCTTTTCCATGACGCGGCGCATGAACAAGTCGGGGATCCAGTTGGCGGTGTTCATGTCGTGCGTGCGGCGGCGATCGTCGCCGGTGTTTTTGCGCAGTTCCAGGAACTCTTCAATGTCGAGGTGCCATGTTTCGAGGTAAGTGCAGACCGCACCTTTGCGCTTGCCGCCTTGGTTCACGGCTACAGCGGTGTCGTTGACCACTTTGAGGAAAGGCACCACGCCTTGTGATTCGCCATTGGTGCCCTTGATGTGGCTGCCCAAAGCACGAACGCGCGTCCAGTCGTTGCCCAAGCCGCCTGCAAATTTAGACAGCAAAGCGTTTTCTTTGATGGACTCGTAGATGCCGTCGAGGTCGTCGGGCACCGTGGTGAGGTAGCAGCTGGACAGCTGTGAGCGCAAACCCGCGCTGTTAAACAGTGTGGGCGTGCTGGACATGAAGTCGAATGAAGACAGGACTTCGTAGAACTCGATGGCGCGGGCTTCGCGGTCGGCTTCGTTCAGGGCCAGGCCCATGGCGACGCGCATGAAGAAAGACTGGGGCAACTCGATGCGTGTTTTGCGAACGTGCAAGAAGTAGCGGTCGTACAAAGTTTGCAGGCCGAGGTAATCGAACTGCAGATCGCGCTCGGCTTTCAGGGCTGTGGCCAGCTTGCGCAGGTCGAATTGCAGTAGTTTTTCGTCGAGCAAGCCGTTGTCGACCCCCTTTTTGATGTAGCCAGGGAAGTAGTCCACATAGTGAGAAGCCATGTCCTTCAAGAGCACCTCTTGGCCCAAAACTTCTTTGGCAATGGTGTGCATCAAGAGACGGGCGGTGACGTAGGTGTAGTCGGGGTCTTTTTCAATCAGGGTGCGAGACGCCAAGATGGATGCCTTGTAAACCTCTTCCATGGGCACGCCGTCATAGAGGTTGCGCATGGTTTCGGCCACGATGGGGTCGGGTTGGACGTCTTGGCCCAAACCTTGGCAAGCATTGACGATGAGACCTTGCAAGTAGTTGATGTCGAGGGGCACGCGTTGGCCGCCATCGATGACATGCAAAGTGGGGTGAGCACTGACCGCGGCTTTTTCTTCTTTGACTTGGGCGCGTTCTTGGGTGCGACGTTCACGGTAGAGCACATAGGCACGAGCGACTTCGTGGTTGCTGCTGCGCATCAGGCCCAGCTCAACTTGGTCTTGCACGTCTTCAATGTGGAAGGTGCCGCCACCAGGACGTGAGCGCATCAGGGCGCGCACCACGTTTTGGGTGAGGCCGTCCACCACTTCGCGCACGCTGGCAGAAGCCGCACCTTGCGTACCGTGAACCGCCAAAAAGGCTTTCATCAAGGCAACCGCAATTTTGTTCGGCTCGAAGGGCACCACAGCGCCATTGCGGCGAATGATTTGGTAGTTGGCCAAAGCATGGGGTGCCGCAGCCGATGCGGTGGATGCATCGTTGGCACCCAAGAAGCCTTGGGGGTTCGATGTCGGATTTAGCTCAATTTGCATAGCGTTCTCTGTGGTCAATGTCGGTTCAAAATTCTGGTTGGCTGCAGCCTTGCGGGGGCTTGGTTGAGCAGTCAAACGGGGTCGTCAAAGTGGCTTGTTTTCTGGTATTTCACCGAACAGTGTCTTTGGCGTTGGGACACTATATCTGGGGTCTGGGGTGAATTCAAGCCACTAGGGGTAGTGTACAGGCTAGCTTGGGTGCCTACAAACTTCTTGACAAAGGAGAGCGCATTTGTCCAACAAAAAAAGAGCAAATTTGGGGCATCAAAACGATGCCTTGAAATGCGCATCAAATCAGTCTGTTTGAATGGCCAATGAGGGCTGGCGTGCTTTGGCTTGCATTTGCTTGCGCAAAGCCTTGCAAATTCAAGGATTTGAGAATTCCCCTGATTTCACAAGTGACAAGCATGCGCCTGCTTGGTGCAAAAAAAAGTGCCTCAAGGGCACTCCAAATATTTTTGGATATTCAAAAATATTTTCAAAATTCGGGAAAGTACTGAGGCGGCCACGCGACATTTTTTTGCAACAGTGCCCAATCAAATCCAGGTCCTGGATCTTTTTTGCGACCCGGCGCGATGTGTTCGTGACCGGCCAGATACGCGATGGGGTATTGTTGTTTCAAGGCTTGGCATAGCTGCGTCAAACTGTCGTATTGGGCGGCTTCAAAAGTTTCACCTTCCAGGCCCTCCAGTTCAATGCCAATGGAGTCGTCGTTGCAGTTGCCGCGGCCACGGTAATGTGAAGCGCCGGCATGCCATGCACGGTCGTCACAACTGACGAACTGCCAGACTTTGCCTTGCCGCTCAATGAAGAAATGCGCAGACACTTCCAGGCCGCGAATGCTTTGAAAGTAAGGGTGTGCGTCCCAATCCAGTTGGTTGGTGAACAACTGTTGCACGGCTTGTGTGCCGTACTCACCCGGTGGCAAGCTGATGGAGTGAACCACGATCAAATCGATCTGGGCTTGCGCTGGCCGCGCGCCATGGTTGGGTGACACACATTTCTCAGCCGCTTGGCACCAGCCGTTTTGCCATTGATCGAAGCGCATGGTGTGGGCCTTGCGAGGGAAGAAGGGCGGTTTAGACCCGGGTGTCCGAGGCGGCTTGGCAATGCGCCTGAGAGCAGTAAATGCCGCGCTGCCCTTGCACCATGTCAGCCGCGGGCATGTGCACACCGCATTGTGTGCATGCCTGCATGGGGCTGGGCTCTGAGGTGGGGGGAGTGGGGGCTGGATGGGTTTCGGCGGACTTGGACTTGCGCTCGTTCAAGGCATTCAAGCGGTTTCTGCGCCACAGCCAAACCGCAAACAAAATCGTCAGCAGGAACAGCAGAATTTTCAAAGGCTGCGCCCCAAAAAGACTTCCAGCACAAAACGCGAGCCCGCATAAGCCAACAGCAGCAGCGCGGCGCCCGAGTAAAGTACGCGAACAGCACGTCGGCCGCGCCAGCCAAATTGATGTCTGCCCAGCAGCAAGGCGCCAAAGGTGAGCCAGGACAGGATGGAGAAGACAGTTTTATGGTCCCATTTCCAATGCGCGCCCGCTGCACCATAGAGCTGCTCGCCAAAAGCAAAGCCCGCAATGAGGGTGAGGGTGAGCAGAACAAAGCCCAGCATCACAAATCGGAACATGAGCCGCTCTAGCGTGAGCAAGGGCAAGCCACTTTGGTTTTCATTGCCTTGTCGGATTTCAATTTCGGCGCTGGTCATGAGTGCTGCATGAATGACGGCCGCGGCAAACATGCCATAGGAGGCAATGCCCAAAGCCCAGTGCAGGGGTAGCCAAATGGAGGCGGTGACTTGAAGTGCATGACCAGGAAACACCCAAGCCAGTGCCACAGCGGCGCTGCCCAAGGCCGCCATGGTCCAACGCGCTTTCAATTGCGGGAAGTATTGGGTTTCGACGGCGTAGGCTGTGAGAACCCACCAAACCGTGACGGACAAAGCGGGGGCAAAGCCAAAGCGCGGTGTTTCACCCAAGAGGCCAATGCCAATGGTGGCGCCATGCAAGAGCCAAGCGAGCCACAAATAGCGGCGTGCCAAGCTGGGGCCCATTCGATCTGCCGTGATGGCGGGAATGGCATAAGCGATGGCAGTTAAAAGCGTCAACCACATCGCCAAATCAGATGGACTGGCTAAAATCATGCTTCCTAGTTTAGCGTTTTGAGCCCTTGCAATCTGGCAATCGGCGCAAAACCTAGCGGTTTATGAGAAATTTTCCCTATGGCTTCCGCCCTCACCGACAAACTCTCGCAACTTGTTAAGCAAATCAGTGGTCAAGCGCGGATCACGGAGTCCAATGTCACGGACATGCTGCGCGAGGTTCGCATGGCCTTGCTGGAGGCTGATGTGGCCTTGCCGGTGGTGCGCGATTTCATTGCCCGTGTGAAAGAAAAAGCCTTGGGGCAAGAGGTGCTGGGCTCCTTAAAGCCTGGCCAAGCCTTGGTGGCCATCGTGAACCGCGAGTTGGCTGCCACCATGGGCGAAGGTGTGGCCGATATCAACTTGGCAGCGCAACCGCCTGCTGTGATTTTGATGGCAGGTTTGCAAGGTGCCGGTAAAACCACCACCACCGCCAAGTTGGCCAAGCACCTGATTGAAAAGCGCAAGAAAAAAGTGCTGACCGTGTCGGGCGACGTGTACCGACCTGCGGCCATTGAGCAGCTGAAAACAGTCACAGCACAAGCCGGCGCCGAATGGTTCCCCAGTTCGCCTGACCAAAAGCCTTTGGACATTGCCCGTGCCGCCATCGATTACGCACGCAAGCATTTCTTTGATGTGTTGCTGGTCGACACGGCAGGTCGTTTGGCCATTGACGAAGCCCTGATGGCTGAAATTCGGGAATTGCATGCGGCTTTGAACCCTGTGGAAACTTTGTTTGTGGTCGATGCCATGCAAGGTCAGGATGCGGCCAACACCGCCAAAGCTTTTAAAGATGCTTTGCCTCTGACCGGCATTGTTCTGACCAAGATGGATGGTGACTCCCGCGGTGGCGCGGCTTTGTCTGTGCGTCAAATCACGGGTGCGCCCATCAAGTTTGCAGGTACCAGCGAAAAAATTGACGGCCTCGAAGTTTTTGATGCCGAGCGACATGCAGGCCGTATCTTGGGCATGGGCGATATCTTGGCCTTGGTGGAGCAAGTCACTGCCGGCGTGGACATGGAAGCCGCGCAAAAGTTGGCGGCCAAAGTCAAGAGCGGCAGCGGTTTTGATTTGAATGATTTCTTGGCGCAAATTCAGCAAATGAAGCAAATGGGTGGCTTGTCCAGTTTGATGGACAAATTGCCCACGCAGTTGGCGGCCAAGGCTGGCAGCATGGATTTGGGCAAAGCCGAAAAAGACATCGCTCGCAAGCAGGGCATCATTCACAGCATGACACCGCGTGAGCGCAGTAAACCTGAACTCATCAAAGCCACGCGCAAGCGCCGCATCGCCATGGGCGCAGGCGTTCAAGTGCAGGATGTGAACCGCTTGCTCAAAGAGTTTGAGCAAATGCAAGACATGATGAAAAAAATGTCCGGCGGCGGCATGATGAAGATGATGAAGCGCTTGGGTGCCATGAAGGGCATGGGCGGCTTTGGCGGCATGGGCGGTGGCGGTTTCCCTGGTATGAAACGCTAAGGGCCCAGCCTTTGGGCCAGATTCATCAAATGCGGCTGAAATACTCTCGCCGCTGAAATTCCACCTTGTCTTCCGCGTCATTGAAGCGCGATTGCTCTGACTGTTTGATGCGCTGGTAATAGCGCACAAAGTCAGCGCCCAAACCCGCACTCAAAATTGGGTCATCGCCCAATCGCGCTAAGGCATCACCCAAAGTCAAGGGCAAACGCTCGGCACTTTCTGCGTAAGGTGCTTCTGTGGCGAATGGCGCCGTCAGATCGTTTTCAATGCCATCCAAGCCCGCCAAAATTTGCGAGGCCATGTACAGGTAGGGATTGGCAGCAGGCTCGCCCATTCTGTTTTCAATGCGCGTACCAGCATCGCCGGGGCCACCCACCACGCGGAGCATGGCGCCGCGATTGTCGCGGCCCCACAAAATGCTTTGGGGTGCCAAAGCGTTGGGCTTGAAGCGACCAAAGCCATTGACTGTGGTGGTGCACAAAGACGTCATGCCTTGACCGTGGGCCAACAAGCCGGCCAGATACGTTGCACCGATCTTGGAGAGAGTGTGACAGGCATCGTCTGCACGCAGCGATTGCGCCTCTTGAATGTCTTGCGCAGTGGTGCGCGCAAACAGGTTCTGACCTGTTTGCAAGTCGTAGAGCGATTGATGCAAATGCCAGCCACTGCTCATGATGTTCTCAAACGGCGGTCGGCACATGAACGTGGCGTGATAGCCGGCGCGTCTCAAGGCTTGTTTGATGGCGCTTCTAAAAAGCACCATGTTGTCGGCTGCCGTCATGGCATCGGTGGCTTTGAACACGGCTTCAACTTGACTGGGGCCCAGTTCAATTTCCAGGGACAACAATGGCAAACCCAAATCTTGGGCTGTTTGTTTGACGATGCGCAGCGCAGGTTCTGCACGGTCAAACCACAACTCATTAAGCAAGTTGTAGCCGGGATGAATCATGCTGACCTCGGGCGCTGGTCCTGGCCATGCGGCTTGCGCAGGGTCGGCATCGTCACCGTGCTCGGCGTCTTTGAGTTTGTAAATGTGAAACTCAACTTCTAGGCCGCATCGCATGCCCCAACCTTTGGCGGCCAACTTTTCCAAGGCAGTTTGCAAAATACGACGCGAGTCGTAGCTTACAACTTGGCCAGTCGGGAACCAAGGTTGACACAACAGCCAGCCTGTTTTTTCGGCCCAAGGCAAAATTTTGAAGGTGCTGGGGTCGGGCAACAACATCACATTGCTGGCGCCTTCAAAACCAGGCAATTCATATTTGACATCGGCTTCAAACACCTTGTAGACGGTGCGATCTGAAGTGTCTTTGAGCATCAAGGTGCTGACCATGCCCATGCCTTGCGCAAAGGCAGTGGCCAACTCGGAAGTGACCCACGTTTTGCCGCGCAAGCTGCCGTGCACATCACACCAAACCAAGCGGATCCACGCCAGGCCAGAGGCTTGCGCCAAGGCCAGTACGCGTTGCACCTCGGCTTGTCGGGCCTGGGTGTTGATGCCGCATTGGTCCGCGAAAGAAGGGATGACTGTTGAGCTCATGTCGCAGAACTCAGGGCGAATTGGGTGTGGCTGCATCCCACGGCGCGCCATCGCGCTTGGCTTGCATGGTTTGCTGTGACCACGTGGACCAATCTTGGGCGGGCGCTATGCCGTCGACGGTATCGGGGCCAAATCGGGTGGCTGCAACTTCGGCCTTGGCAAAGCCGGGAGGCAATGCGCCTGCAGCCACATCGTCAATGGCTTTGGCCAACATGCGGCGATTGGCAATGATCACTTTGTCAGAGGTACCCAAATGTTCGCGAGTTCTGTTTTGAATGGCCCCCATGCTTTCGCAGGCCCATTGATCGTGCACATTGATGTCGTCCTCGCCCATGCCCAAAAACGTGCGCGTCATTTGTTCTTCGGGGTTGAAGCCCCAGTTGTTGTGACGTCCTGATTTGGGGATGTAGTCGGGCAAGCTGACGGCCTCAAGCCGTTGATTGCGCATGGCAACTTTGTTGACAGGATCGGCAAAACTCGTGAAGACGGCATACCAGTAGGTGCGCGTGTCGTCCACCGGCACATGCATCTGCGTGATGGTCATGGTTTCTGACAAAGGAATCACAAAAGTGTTGGGGAACAGCGAATTGGTGATGCGCACATGCGTCAGCTTGTCTGTCATGTGCCGGAGTGTGGTCAGTTGGAGGCCATAAGCTTTTTCGGTGAAGGCAATGTCGGGCTGATCAAACTCGCGCATGACGCGGGTCATGGGCCATTTTTCACCATCGATTTCACCTGCACTGGCGCCGCGAAATTGTTTGCCGTAGGTGTCTTCCAAGGAGGCGTCGTTGAAGAAACGGTGCAAGAAAGATGCGTGCGCAGGGTCGATGCCCACTTCAAAGGCCTGGAGCCAATTGCAGTTCCACAAACCTTTGAAGGCAAAGGTGTGGGTGCCAGGCGCTTCAAAACAATCGATGGCCGGAAGTGGCGGTGGTGTGCTGCCCTCAGGCCCCATCCACGCAAACAAAATACCGCTGCGTTCTTGAATGGGGTAATTGCGTTGCTTGATGCGGGTGCACAAAACACTGCCTTGGGGTTCGGCGGGGGTTTCGAGGCATTGGCCCGTGACGTCAAATTTCCAGCCGTGAAAGGGACAGCGCAGGCCATCGCCTTCATTGCGACCAAAGGCCAGGTCGGCGCCGCGATGCGGACAGTCGCGATCGAGCAATCCAAACTGGCCCTGCGCATTTTTGAACAAGACCAAGTCTTGGCCGAGCAAGCGAACCGCTTTGACAGGTCGGATGGCCATGCGGGGATCGAGTTGGGGGTCGAATTCGTCCATCAAAGCCACAGGGTGCCAGTAATGGCGTAGCATTTCGCCACAGGGTGTACCTTGGCCAATGCGCGTGAAGCGCTCGTTTTGTTCTGCTCTCATGAATTCACTTTAACGCAAAAACCAGAGGATGAAAATGATTTCGCGCAAGCCACCCTTTGCTGAAAACGAATTGCTTTTTGTCTACGGTACTTTGTTGTCTGGCCTCAGCAATCACCACCACATGCAAGGTGCAACTTGCCTTGGACCGGCCACGATGCAGGGTGCTTTGTTCGATTTGGGGGACTACCCGGCCATGAAGTTGCTGGGTGACAGGGCTGCGCCGCTTGGAACAGTGCTGGGGGAGTTGTACAAAATTGAAGTTTCTCAGTGGCAGCGGTTGGACGATCTAGAGGAAGTTGATCCTGAATCGATGGCGAATTCCATGTACTTGCGCGTCACAGCCGATGTGACTTGGCTCGCAACTGAATCGCCCCAAGCAGTGCGCGCGCAAGTCTATGTCTACAACTGGTCTTTAGAGGGCAGACCTCCAATCAAAAATGGCAACTTTCGTCGCCATATCTCACTCAAAAAAGCTTAGGCTTTATTCAGGCAACACCAAGTCACCGCGCAAAGAATGTGACAGCGCCGTGTTGATGCGCACATCCACCATCTGACCCACCAAGCGCATGCCATTGGGGCCTGCAGGGAAGTTGACCACGCGATTGCATTCGGTGCGGCCCGCCATTTCAGTGGCGTCTTTGCGCGCAGGGCGCTCGACCAAAATGCGTTGCACCGTGTTCAAGCGGCTGTCGCCAATGCGTTTGACGTTGGCTTCAATGGTGGCTTGCAAATGGTGCAGACGTTTAAGCTTCACATCGTGCGGGGTGTCATCAGGCAAGTTGGCTGCGGGTGTGCCGGGACGTGGGCTGAAGATAAAACTGAAGCTGGTGTCGTAGCCCACATCGTCAATCAGCTTCATCATCTTGTTGAAGTCTTCGTCGGTTTCGCCAGGAAAGCCCACAATGAAGTCGCTGCTCATGGCCATGTCGGGGCGAATGGCGCGCAGTTTGCGAATGGTGCTTTTGTATTCCATCGCGGTGTAGCCGCGTTTCATGGCCATCAAAATTTTGTCAGAGCCGTGTTGCACGGGCAGGTGCAAATGGCTGACCAACTTGGGCACCTTGTCGTACACATCAATGAGGCGCTGTGTGAATTCGTTGGGATGGCTGGTGGTGTAGCGAATGCGCTCAATGCCGGGAATGTCGGCCACGTATTCAATCAGCAGCGCAAAGTCGGCAATCTCGGCGGTGTCGCCCATCTTGCCGCGGTAGGCATTGACGTTTTGACCCAGCAAGGTAATTTCGCGCACGCCTTGTTCGGCCAAGCCGGCGACTTCGACCAACACGTCTTCAAAGGGGCGGCTGACTTCTTCACCGCGGGTGTAAGGCACCACGCAATAGCTGCAATATTTGCTGCAACCTTCCATGATGGACACGAAAGCGGTGGGGCCGTCCATCTTGGCCGGTGGCAAGTGATCGAACTTTTCAATTTCAGGAAAGGTGATGTCCACTTGCGGACGTTTTTTGGCGCTGCGTGCCGCCAAAAGTTCGGGCAGGCGGTGCAAAGTTTGCGGGCCAAACACCACGTCGACATAAGGCGCGCGTTTGATGATGTCGGCGCCTTCTTGGCTGGCCACACAGCCGCCTACGCCAATCAGCACACCACGTTCTTTAAGGTGCTTGACGCGACCTAAATCGCTGAAGACTTTTTCTTGGGCTCGTTCACGCACCGAGCAGGTGTTGAACAAAATGAGGTCGGCCTCTTCGACGTCTTGGGTGGGCTCGTAGCCCTCGGCAGCCTTCATGACATCGGCCATTTTGTCCGAGTCGTACTCGTTCATTTGGCAACCGAAGGTTTTGATAAATACTTTTTTGCTCACAAGAGACTCCAAGCGGTGACTGGTTTATATCCAGGGGCTGGTGGAAGGTGCGCGTCGTGCAGACGGGCGGATTAGCCCTCGATTATCGCAGGGACTGAAGCGCAAACAGCGCCATCACTGAAGGGCGCTGGTGCCAAAGCGTCTTACGTCGCTTCGGGTTTTCTGTAAAACATGGGGTAATAACGCTCGACCACCGGGCCATCAAAGGCCCATGACATGCACTTGCCCACGTGCGGCGGCGGTGTGGTGGGCACGTGCTCTGGCAGTCCTGCTTGTTGCGCTCTGAATTGGCGCGCAGAAGGGATGGTCTGATAAGCCGCGGTGGCCATGTTGAACAACATTTCACGCAAATGGGTGCAGCCTGCAACGCCCCCCAGATGGGCTTCAATGGTTTTGCGCCAACCAGAACCCAAAGTGCAGCCCACCAGTTTGTGCATGTTGAGAGGGGCTCGGTCACATTCTGGATGGGGAATGTGTGCCATGTCGGTGATCACTTCGTGAATTTTGAACTGGTCATCCACCGTCAAGCGGATGTTCAAACCATGGATCGGCTGTCCTGCTTCCAAGGGGCCTTGGCTGGGGATGACGAAGTTGTAGGTTTTGACATCGGTCAGGGCGGCTTCGATGTCCCACAAGCCATCTTCCCGCTCAAAGCCTGAATAGACCACGGTTCGGGTGTGTGACAGTTTGCGGGGTGCAGGAGATGGCAGTGCCAATGTTGGCCTCTTTGGTAACAAGTTCAATTCGCTGATTATCGATTTGATTTGCCTGATTGAATGACCTCAATGACTTCTACTGCCACACATTCATTGGAGAAACTGCGCATTTGTCCTAACAAATGTCCTATTGACAGGTCATTAGGAGTAATGAAACATATCACCCATGAACCAAAACCTGCCATTGCCCAAGTACCACCAGATTTATCTGGTGTTGTGCGAGCAATTGCAAGAAGGCAAATTCGACGAGGGTTTGCCTGGCGAGTTAGCGCTGATGAAGCAGTTTTCTGTGGCACGCGTCACGGTGCGTCGTGCGCTTCAGCAGATGGCTGAAGAAGGACTCATCAAACGTGAACCAGGTCGCGGCACGCGTCCCGTGAAACGCAATGAAGTCAGTGCCTCCAAACTCGGTGGTGATGTATCAGGTCAGGGCGCTCAACAAGCTCGCTTGACGGGATTGCTGGAAAACCTGGTCACCATGGGTTTGCGCACCTCCGTGAAGGTGTTGTCCGTGCAAACCTTGCTGGCGCCAAAAGAAATCCAAGACAAACTCAAACTTTCAGCCACAGACTGGGTGCAAAAAGCCGAGCGGGTTCGAAGCACGCGAGAAGGGCCGTTGTCGCACATGACCACCTGGGTACCTTCTGAGATTGCCCAAGGTTTTGGTCAGCGTGAATTGGCGCAAAAACCCATTTTGGTCTTGCTGGAAGAGGCGGGCGTCAAAGTGGGCCGCGCAGAGCAAACCATTTCTGCGCGCCTGGCCGATGCCGACATGGCGCGCCACTTGGATGTGCCGGTAGGATCCGCCTTGTTGTCCGTGCGCCGTTTGATTTACGACCAGCAAGACAAACCTGTTCAGTGGTTGCTGGGCTTGTACCGGCCCGACCGTTACGAATACCAAATGCAGTTGTCCCGTGTTGGCAGCATTGACGCCCAAATTTGGGTGGACAAAGAGCTGTCGGCGAATTTTCATTGACCGTCCCTTGATTTTCCCTTGACCTTTTAAAGGAGCTTCCCATGACCACACGTCGTCACTTTATGAGCCAGACCGCTGCAGCGGCTTCTGTCATGTCCTTCCCTTTGATTGCTGGCGCGCAAGCCAAGACAGTCAAAGTGGGTGTGTTGCATCCTGTCACAGGTGCACTGGCGTACTCAGGACAGCAGTGCCGTTTGGGCGCACTGATGGCCATTGAAGACATCAACAAAGCGGGCGGCATCAAGTCATTGGGCGGCGCCAAAATTGAAGCGGTGTTGGGTGATGCCCAATCGAGCCCACAAGCCGGTACTGCTGAAATTGAAAAGATGAACGAAGCTGGCGTGAGCGCTGTGGTGGGTGCCTTTGCATCGGCCATTTGCTTGGCGACAACGCAAGCAGCGGCCAAGTACAACTTGCCCCACGTGGTGGATGTCGGTGTGGCCGATCAAATTGTGGAACGCGGTTTGAAAAACACCTTCCGCTTCGGTCCTGGTTACAAAAAATGTGCGGAAGTGGCTGTGGCCAATTTGCACGTGCTCAACACAGCCGCTGGCAAACCAGCTCGCAGCGTGATGATCATTCACGAAGAGTCTTTGTTTGGCACAGGTACCGCCAACTTGTTGTCTAAAGAATTGCCTGGCTACGGCTACGACGTGAAAGAAGTGATCAAGCACGCCAACCCCACGCGCGACTTCAACAACATTGCCTTGCGCATCAAGCAAGTCAACCCTGACATCGTGATTCCTGCCAACTACTACAACGAGTACGCTTTGTTGGTGCGCACGATGCAGCAGCAAAAAATCACACCCAAAGCCATTTACTCGGTCTTGGGCGGCGCGGCTTCTAGCTACAAATTCGTCAAAGAATTCCCAGAAGCCGCCAACGGCATCATCGATTGCAACCACTGGTTCAACCCACGTGACAAGCGCTCTTTGGAATTGAAAAAACGTGTGGAAGCGCAAGGTCAGTTCTTCAGCTACGAAGTGTTCATGACCTACACCGCCATGACTTTGCTGGCCGATGCCATTGAGCGCGCCAAGTCAACAGACCGTGCGGCCATCATCGATGCTTTGAGCAAGAGCACTTTCTCCAATCACATCATGCCCTACGGCGCGACACAGTTTGTGAACGGCCAGAACATGGGTGCGCAACCTTTGATGACGCAAGTGGTTAAGGGTGACATCAAGGTGATCGTGCCTCGTGACTACCGCGAAGTGGAACCGATCTTTCCTTTGAAGGCATAAGCCTTGAGCCCACGCCTTGAACCTTAATTTGAATGGGTCACGATGATGTTTGACGCCAGCATTTTGCTGTCCGCTTTGCTCAACGGTTTAACCACTGGCGCAGTCTATGCTTTGATTGCGCTGGGGTTGACCTTGATCTATGGTGTGTTGCACATCATTAACTTTGCGCACGGGGCCTCGCTCATGATGGCGCTGTATGGCGTGTATGCGCTCAAAGAAAGGTGGGGTGTGGACCCTTATGTGGCTTTGCCTTTCATGGTGCCTGCCATGTTTGTGCTGGGCTACGGCATGCAGCGTTTGATCATCAACCGGGCCAGTCACGGCAAAGATGAAAACATCTTGCTGGTGACTTTGGGTTTGTCCATCGTGATGGAAAACTTGGCCTTGTTGTTTTTCAAATCAGACACGCGCACCATCGACACGGCCTACACCTTGAGCACAGTGGCCATTGGGCCAGAGGCTGTGCAGGTGATGGTGTCCTTGCCTAAATTGGTGGCCTTTGCAGGTGCGCTGGTGGTGTCTGCACTGCTGATCGTGATTTTGCAGCGAACGGATTTAGGCCGTGCCATTCGTGCTGTGGCCAAAGAAAAACAAGGCGCACGTTTGATGGGCATTGATGTGGAACACGTCTATGCCATGTGCTTTGGTTTGGGCTTGGCCTGTTTGGGTGCCGCTGCATGCTTCTTGTTGCCCGCTTATTACGTCAACCCCCAAGTCGGCAACGGCTTTGTGTTGGTGGCCTTTACGGTGGTGGTGTTGGGTGGCATGGGCAGTTTTGCGGGCGCCTTGTTGGGCGGGCTGCTGATTGGTGTGGTGGAGTCATTTGGCGGTTTGTTCTTGGGTGAGTCCTTGGGGCAGGTCGGTATTTTTGTGATCTTCATCGCCGTGTTGTTGTTGCGACCTCAAGGTCTGTTTGGGGCGAAGACATGAGGTTGACACCATGAATCAATTGTTCAAAGACTTGTTGAGCATTGCCCTGTTTGTAGCGCTGGTGGCGGTGATTCCTGTGTTGACTGAATCGGGGGTCACGCTGAACTTTGTGATGATGGCGCTGTTTGCTTGTTTGATTGCCCAAGCTTGGAATGTGCTGGGTGGCTTTGGCGGACAGTTTTCATTTGGTCACGCCTTGTTTTTTGGCACGGGCGCTTACTTCCAAGCCATTGCACAAATGAGCTGGGGGTGGAACCCTTGGTTGGCTTTGCCTTGTGCCATGTTGGCTGCAGGTTTGGTGGGCGCCTGGGTTGGCGCACTGTCTTTCAGGTATGGCTTGAAGGGCTCTTACTTTGCCTTGATCACCTTGGCTTTTGCCGAAGTCTTTCGCATTGTGTCGCTGTCGGTGCCTTTCACGGGCGCAGGTGTTGGTTTGATGTTGCCTTTGCAAGAGTCTTGGGCCAACATGCAATTCGGTTCACGCGCTGGTTTTGTTTGGTTGATTTTGGGTTTGGTGACTTTGGCTTTGTGCGTCACCGCGTATTTGCGCAACTCGAGGTTCGGTGCTTATTTGCAGGCCGTGCGTGACAACGAAGATGCAGCGCGGGCTGTGGGGGTCAACCCCTTTCATGTCAAAACCTGGGCCACGGTAATGTCAGGTGCCTTGATGGGCTCAGCGGGTGCTTTTTATGTTCAAGTTTTTCAGTACATCGATCCCGGCATTGGCTTTGGCTCGCACACATCTGTCGAGGCTTTGGTGGGTGCCATTGTGGGCGGTATGGGCACCTTGTGGGGCCCTGTTTTAGGCGCAGTGGTTTTGCATGTGCTGGCCGATGTGACGCGCAACTTGTTTGGCCAGATGCCTGGCATCAACATGGTGATCTACGGCGCGGTGTTGATTGTGATTGTGATGTTCTTACCGCGCGGCATTGCCGGTTTGAGCGACTACTTGCCCAAGTCTTGGAGACGTCATGACTAAGCCAAATGCCTTGTTAGAAGTGCAGGGCGTGAGCCGCTCCTTTGGTGGCTTGAAGGCGGTTCAAAACGTCAGCCTGCAAGTGCCTCAAGGCTCGTTGACGGCATTGATCGGCCCCAACGGTGCCGGTAAAACCACCTTGTTTGCTTTGCTGTCAGGCTTTTTAACGCCGGACACGGGTCGTGTGATTTTCAAGGGGCAGAACATTACGGGTCAAGCGCCGCACTTGAATGCCAAATTGGGCATGACGCGCACCTTCCAAATTGTGCAACCCTTTGCCGCACAAACAGTGCGAGAAAACATTGCAGTCGGCGCGCATTTGCACACGGCATCTCGCGAGCAAGCTTTGGCAACCGCAGAGCAAGTGGCGCAGCGTGTTGGCTTGGCCGATCAACTCGACAAGCTGGCCAGTGATTTGACAGTGGCGGGACGCAAACGCCTGGAGCTGGCACGTGCCTTGGCCACAGCGCCACAATTGTTGCTGCTCGATGAAGTGTTGGCGGGTTTGAACCCCCAAGAAATTACAGAAATGATTCCAGTGGTGCGCGCCATTGCAGCATCGGGTGTGACTGTGCTGATGATTGAACACGTGATGCAAGCCGTCATGAGTTTGGCTGAGCATGTGTGGGTGTTGGCGCAAGGGCAATTGATTGCCGAAGGCTCGCCCGCCGAAGTGACACGCCATCCGCAAGTGATTGAAGCCTATTTGGGCCATGGCACGGCAGCACGCCTGCGCCAAGCGGAGGTGTCAGCATGAGCGAAATTTTGAACGTGTCACAGCTGCGCGCTGGCTATGGTGCGGTTGAGGTGTTGCGAGGCGTTGACCTGACGGTGAATGCCGGCGAAACGGTTGCCTTGCTGGGCAGCAATGGGGCGGGTAAGACCACCTTGAATGGCGTGTTGAGTGGCTTGGTCAAAGCGCGCAGCGGACACGTGAACTTTGAAGGCCAAGACATCACAGGTTGGCATGCTCGCAAAGTGGTGCAAGCTGGTTTGATTCATGTGCCAGAAGGACGCAAAGTATTTCCCAACTTAAGCGTTTTGGAAAACTTGTCTTTGGGAGCCTTCACCCGCGGCCGTGAAAGACGTGACACCAACTTGGAAAAAATCTTTGGCATCTTTCCACGCTTGCGTGAACGAGTGAAACAACTGGCTGGCACCTTGAGCGGTGGCGAGCAACAAATGTTGGCCATTGGTCGTGGCTTGATGGCCGAGCCCCAACTCTTGATTTTGGACGAGCCATCCTTGGGTCTTTCGCCTTTGTTGGTGGAGGAGATGTTCACTTTGATTGGCCAACTCAAAGCCAATGGCTTGGCTGTGTTGCTGGTGGAGCAAAATGTGGGGCAGTCGCTCGAGATTGCAGACCGTGCTTATGTGATGGAAAACGGTGCGATCCGTTTCAGCGGCAAGCCCGCAGAGTTGTTGGCCAGTGACACATTGCGACAAGCCTACTTGGGCATGTGAGCAGAACTTTCCCATGAAAAACTTTCTCTTGAAACTGAAATTCTGTGCATTGGCGTGCGCTGTGGTCTTGGGCAGTGCCCATGCGCAAACCTCTGCTACGGCACCCATTCGCATCTTGGTGGGCGCACCTGCAGGCGGCACCACCGACACCATGGCACGAACCTTGGCGCAGGCGATGGGACAACAATTGGGCCGCGTGGTGGTGGTTGAAAACAAACCGGGCGCAGGCGGTAACTTGGCCGCCGACATGGTGGCCAAAGCGGCACCAGATGGCAATACCTTGTTGATGAGTTTCACCAGCCACGCCATCAATGCGTCGCTCTATCCCAGCTTGCCCTTTGACCCCATCAAAGACTTCACACCTTTAACCATGGTCTCCACCTCGCCTTCCGTGTTGGTGGCGCATCCCTCTTTGCCTGTGAAGAATGTGGCGGACTTGGTGAAGTTGGCCAAAGAAAAACCAGGACAGCTGAACTTTGCCATTGGCGCGCTGGGCTCATCTCTTCACTTGGCAGGCGACTCGTTCAAAATGAAAGCAGGGGTCTTCATTGTCAACATTCCTTATCGCGGTACAGCCCCTGCGGTTCAAGATGTGTTGGCGGGTCAAGTGGAATTGATGTTTGCGGCCGTGGGCAACGCGCAAGCGCACATCAAGGCGGGCAAATTGCGTGCGTTGGGTGTGACCAGCCCCAAGCGCTTGCCAGCCTTCCCCGATGTGCAGGCCATTGGCGAAACACTGCCAGGCTATGAGTCGAGTGCATGGTTTGGTTTGTTTGCACCAGGTCGCATGAACCCCGACTTGGCCAAGCGTTTGAGCGATGCAGCACGCGTGGCGATTCAAACACCCGACGTGAAGCGTCGCATTGAATCTGAAGGCGCCATTCCCGCAGGCAACAGCCCACAAGAATTCTCCAAATTTGTTGAAGCCGAAATTGTGCGCTGGCGTGCAGTGGTGCAGTACGCCGGAGCTAAACCAGAATGAGTGCTGCCAACATTTCTACCAGCTTGATTGCCAAGCCGATTGGCGCCACTTTGGCGCAAAAGCTGATTGCGCGCGCAGCAGGTCGTGAACAGGTCAGTGTGGGGGAGGTGCTGACGTGCCAAGTGGATCTGGCCATGTTCCATGATTCATCAGGGCCTCGTCGCCTCAAGCCGATGCTGGTCGACATCGGTGCGCAAATTTGGGACCGCAACAAAGTGGTCTTGGTGCTGGACCACTATGTGCCCGCCCAAGATGCAGACTCGCAAAAAATCATCCAAGTCACGCGCGATGTGGCCAAGGAATGGCAGCTACCGCATGTCATTGACTCCGAAGGCATCTGCCATGTGGTGTTGCCAGAGCGTGGTCATTTGAAACCTGGTTACTTTTGCGTGGGCGGCGATTCACATTCACCGACCGGCGGCGCCTTTGGCACTTACATGTTTGGCATCGGTGCAACCGAAATGTTGGGCGTGGTGGCCACCGGCGAAATCTGGGTGCAAGTACCGCAAACGCTGCGCATGGTGTGGTCCGGTGCTTTGCAAAAAGGCGTTTGTGCCAAAGACATGATGCTGCACATGATTGGCAAGTTCGGAATGAACGGTGGCAACTACCAGGCGGTAGAGTTTGCCGGTGACACGGTGCGAGGTTTGGGCATGCAAGAGCGCATGACCCTCTCCAACATGAGCGCAGAAATGGGCGCGCAAGTGGGCCTGATAGCAGCCGATGACGTGACCACAAACTACTTGAAGTCGGTGGGCGTGACAGATGCGCAGCTGAATGCCAGTCATTTTTTCCAAACCGACGAAGATGCCGACTGTCAGCGTTTTGAGTTTGATGCATCGCAACTCAGCCCTCAGGTGGCCGCGCCGCACAGTCCCGAAAACACGAAACCAGTGGCCGAATTTGCCAACATCAAACCCACAGTGGCTTACATCGGCGCCTGCACTGGCGCCAAGTTGGCCGATTTGCGTGCCGCCGCTGAAGTCTTGAAAGGCCGCAAAGTTGCGGCAGGCGTTCAACTGCTGGTCGCCCCCGCCAGTGCCCGTGATCAAGCGCAAGCAGCACGCGAAGGCGTGATGCAAATTTTGACCGATGCGGGCGCCAGTGTGCTCCCCAATGCCTGCGGTGCCTGTGCAGGCTACGGCGGTACGTTTCAGGAAGGTGCCACGGTCATTTCCAGTACGGCGCGTAACTTTCAAGGTCGCATGGGTCCCGCCAGTGTGCAAGTTTATTTGGCCTCGCCTTGGTCTGTGGCTGCTGCGGCCGTGACGGGCAACATTTCAGATGTGCGTGAGGTGTTGTCATGAGCCAAAATGCCATCACAAGCCACAAGGTTTGGCGCGTGGGCGCCAACATCGACACCGATGCCTTGGCGCCAGGTGCCTACATGAAGCACGGCATTGAGGTGATTGCTGCCCATTGCTTGGAAGTGCACCGCACAGATTTTGCAAATGAAGTGAAACCTGGCGATGTTTTGGTGGCCGGCTCCAACTTTGGCATTGGCTCCTCCAGAGAACAAGCGGCAGGTGCATTGAAACACTTGGGTCTTGCGGCCGTCATTGCCCCTTCTTACAGTGGTTTGTTCTTCAGAAACGCTTTCAACTTAGGTCTCTTGCTGTTGACATGCCCAGAGGCCGACAGTTTGCAAGAAAACGAACACGTGCAATTGACCTACGAAGGCACAACTCCTCAAGTACTGACCTCTTCAGGGCGCTTGTTGGCTTGTGCGCCTGTGCCTGCCTTTTTGATGGACATGGTGAAGGTGGGCGGCTTGGTCAATGTGTTGAAACAGCGCATGGCCTTGAAGTTTCAGCCGCCATTGAGCGCCCATCTGTCCTCCTGAATTTTTCGCAATGAATGGAAATCCAATGAGTGAGCGAAAGCTTTCCAATTCAACGGCCCTTGATCCCGTCACCCTGGCGGTTTTAAAAGGTCGTTTAGAACAAGTGGCCGACGAGATGGACGCCACGTTGTACCGCAGCGCCTTCAACCCTATCATTGCGGAAGCGCATGATGCGTGTCACGGTATTTATGATGGCGTGTCTGGCGACACACTGGTTCAAGGCAAATCTGGCCTGCCCGTGTTTGTGGGGGCGATGGCCTTTGCAGTGCGCGCTGCGGCCAAAGCTGCTGCCACGCGCGGTGGCATGCAAGACGGCGACATTTGGTTGTTCAACGATCCGTATGAAGGTGGCACCCACGCCAATGACTTCAAATTGGTTCGTCCGTTTTTCCGCAATGGCCAATTGTTTTGCTTCTTGGCTTCAGCGGCGCATTGGCACGATGTGGGCGGCGCTGTACCGGGCAACTACAACCCTGCAGCCACCGAGTGCTGGCAAGAGGCGGTGCAAATTCCGCCCGTTCGCATTTTGCGGGCTGGTGTGTTGGATGAAGATGTATTGGCCATTCTGCGCGCCAACACCCGTTTGCCCGACAGCCTCTGGGGCGACCTGAATGGTCAACTCGCAGCGCTGGAGTTGGGTGCCAAGCGCTTGAATGGTTTGCTCGATGAATATGGCGACGCCAAAGTGGCGCAAGCCATGGTGGAGTTGCGCTCACGCGCAGTGCGCTTGATGCGCTCGCACATTGCCAGCTTGCCCGACGGTTGCTACAGCTTCGAAGACCTGCTGGACAACGACGGTGTGGTCGACACACCACTCACCATTGCCTTGGACATGACTGTCAAGGGTGATCGTTTGACCTTGGATTTTTCTCGCACGTCTGCGCAGTGTGCCGGCCCTGTGAACATTTCCAAAGCGACTGCCGTAGCGGCTTGTTATGTGGCCTTGAAGCACGTATTTCCGGATGTACCCGCCAATGCGGGTGTGCTTGATGCCGTCGATTTCATCATTCCCGATCGCTTGGTGATCAGTGCAGAGCGTCCACGTCCCGTGGGTGGTTACACCGAAACCATCTTGCGCATGATCGATGTGATCTTCAGTGCCACAGCACTGGCCGATCCCAAACGTGCTGTGGCACACGCTTACGGCACCATCAATGCGTTGTCGATTGCAGGCCACCGCACCGATGAAAAACGCAAAGGCCAACGCTGGGTGATGTTCAGTTTCTTTGGCGGCGGCCATGGCGGTCATTCAGATGCCGATGGTTTGTCGCACAGCAATGCACCCATTTCGACAGCCACCATTCCGCCTTTGGAAATTTTGGAAGCGGCTTACCCTGTGCGTTTTACGCAATGGGCCTTGCGTGCCAACTCCGGTGGCGATGGGCAACACCGAGGTGGCTTGGGTGCCGTCTACGAAATTGAACTGCTGGAAGAATCGGCCGAAGCCTTTATTTTTGGTGAACGTGGTAAAGCCTCGCCCAAAGGCATTGCGGGTGGACAGCCTGCCTTGCCCAATGTGTTTGAGTACGAAAACGAGGGCGTGTGGAAAACGCCGCCCATGGTCTCCAAGATGTTGGGGATTCGTTTGAAGAAAGGCGAGCGCGTGCGTTTGCAAACACCCGGTGGCGGCGGTTGGGGCAAGCCTAGCGATCGCAGCGCCGAAGCGCGCGCCAAAGACATTGAAGAAGCCTACGTTTCAAAGGAAAAATCATGAGCCAGAAACGCTGGGTGGTCGGTGTGGACGTGGGCGGTACGTTCACCGATTTGTTTGTGCTCGATGAGCAAACCGGAACCGCACGCATTGTGAAAGTGCCTTCAACACGCGGCGAAGAAGCGCGTGGTTTCATGAATGGCATTCAGAAAATTTCAGAAGATGGTTCTGCGTCAGGTGTGGCCAGCATTGTGCATGGCACCACCGTGGGCACCAATGCATTGTTAGAGCGCAAAGTAGCCCGCACCGGCATCATCACCACACGCGGTTTCCGTGATGTGTTGGAAATGCGACGCCGTGATCGGCCTCAAACTTGGGGTTTGCGCGGCAGCTTCACGCCCATCGTCCCACGTGCTTTGCGTTTGGAAGTGGACGAGCGCGTGTTGGCCGATGGTCAAATCCACACGCCTGTCGACATCGATCAAGTGAAAGCGCAAGCGCAAGCTTTGCTGGACGCTGGTTGCGAAGCGGTGTGCGTATTCTTCATCAATGCCTATGCCAACATGGCCAACGAGCAAGCCGCCGTGGCGGCCGTGCGCGCCATGTGGCCCAACCCTCACGTGACCGCGGCCAGCGAAGTCTTGCCCGAAATTCGCGAGTTTGAGCGCTGCTCTACAGCCACCTTGAATGCGGCTTTGCAGCCCGTGGTGGGCAGTTATTTGACGCGTTTGGAATCTGATTTGCGCGGTCAAGGCTTTGAAGGCGAATTGCTGATTGTGCAAAGCAATGGCGGCGTGATGTCGCGTCAAACCGCGTGTGATGTACCCGTTCGCACGGCCTTGTCTGGCCCTGCAGCGGGCGTCATGGCCTGTGCAGCCATTGCGCGCGCAGCCGGTTACCCCAATGTGATGACCGGCGACATGGGCGGCACCTCGTTTGATGTGTCCTTGGTGGCGCAAGGCGAGGCGGCGCTGGCGGCCCAAACTTCCATCGAGTTTGGCTTGGTGGTGCGCTCCCCCATGATTCAAATTGAAACCATTGGTGCGGGCGGTGGCTCCATTGCTTCTGTAGATGCCAGTGGCATGTTGCAAGTAGGTCCCGAGTCGGCCGGCAGTGTGCCAGGCCCGGCTTGCTACGACCGTGGCAACATACGACCTACCGTGACCGATGCCAATGTGTTCTTGGGCCGTATCGCTGCAGACCGTCCTTTGGGCGGCGGCTTGTTGCAAGCCTTGCGTGCGGACCTGTCGGAGCAAGCTATTCAAAAGCATGTGGCAGAGCCTTTGGGCCTCAGCACTTTGGAAGCAGCCGAAGCCATTTTGACGGTGGCCAATGCCAAGATGGCCGGTGCTGTGCGCGTGGTGTCGATTGAAAAAGGTCACGACCCCCGTCAATTTGCCTACATGCCTTTTGGTGGCGGCGGTGGCTTGCATGTGTGCGCCATGATGCGCGAAGTGGGCGTGGCCACCGGTATCGTGCCACGTTACCCTGGCGTGACATCGGCCTTGGGCTGTGTGATGGCCGACATGCGCCATGACGCCGTGCAAACTTTGAACCAAGCTTTGAGCGATGTGAACTTCAAAGAGGTGTTGGCGCGCATCGACCAATTGGCAGAGGCTTGCCAAGCACGGCTCGATTCTGCGGGGGTGCGCTTTGTCGCGGTGGATGAAAACATTGCCCTCGACATGTTGTTTACCGGCCAAACGCACACACTGCAAGTGAACGTGCAACGTTCGCAGTTGTCAGCCGAGGGTTTGCGCCAAGCGTTCACTGAAGCGTATCAAAACGCCTTTGGCCGTGTGCTTGAAGGCCCCGTGATTCGCGTCATGAACTTGCGCTATGCCCGCATTGGCCGTCGCCCCAAATTTGACTTGTCAGTGTTAGCGCCTGTGGGTGCCGGCAGCACACAGCCTTTGGGTGTGCAGCGCGTGTATCACCAAGGACAGTGGTGGGATGCCCAGCGCTATGCCCGTTTGGAATTGCCGATTGGCGCCAAAGTGAATGGCCCGGCCATTTTGGAACAGGCCGACACCACCGTGTGGTTGGAGCCAGGCTTTGAAGCCAAAGTGGATGACATGGGCAATCTGCTGGTCACCGCACAAGTTTGAATTCAGCGCACGCTTCCATGAAGAAAGTTTTGTCATGACCCAGCACTCAAAAATCGCAGCGGCACGCACAGCCTTGATCATTGTGGATTTGCAAAACGACTTTTTGTCGCCCCAAGGCGCTTATGCGCGTGGCAATACCGTCAGTGCAGAAGCCTTGTTGTTGCCTGCCCGTGTTGCACCTGTTGCTAAAGCCTTGAAGGCTCAAGGGGGCTATGTGGCGGCCAGCCAATTTACCTTGTGGCCCGATGCCAAAGGTGAACCGATGGTGTCACCTCATTTGCTGGAAAAGCGACCCTTCTTGCGCAAAGGCGACTTTGCACCTGGCAGTGTGGGTCAAGCCAATGTGCCAGAACTTCAAGATTGCGTGGACTTGGTGGTTTGCAAAGTGGCCTACTCTGCATTTTTCAACACCCAACTCGATTGGGTGTTGCGCAAAGCCGGTATTGAAACCGTGGTGGTGTGCGGCATTGTGACCAACGGCGGTGTGGCCAGTACCGCACGCGACGCCCACTTGCGCGATTACAACGTGGTGGTGTTGAGCGATGCTTGCGCCGCGTTCAGCGATGCTTTGAACCAAGCTTCATTGGCCGACTTGGCCTCGATTGGCAAAGTCACAACTTGCAGTGAATTTGTCAGCAGCCTGGCATGAGCGTCATGGAAGAAACCATCCACACACCTGTGGCCATTGTGGGAGCAGGTGCCTGCGGCCTGACAGCGGCATTGGCTTTGCACCGACAAGGCATTGAATGTGTGGTGCTAGAGCGCGACGCGGTACCGGCTGGATCGACCGCCTTGTCCTCAGGTTTTGTGCCTGCACCCGCAACTCGTGTGCAAAAAGCTGCCAAAGTTGAAGACTCGCCTGAATTGTTTGCTCAAGACATTCAACACAAAGCACATGGCCAAGCCGCGCCTGTTTTGGTCAAGGCCTACAGCGAGGCCATAGGCCCTGCGATGGATGATTTAGAAAAACATCATCACATCCCATGGCAATTGCTGGACCAGTTTTTGTACCCTGGTCACAGCGTGCACCGCATGCATGCTGTACCCGAAAAAACGGGCGAAGGTTTGATGACCCGTTTGCGCGCAGCCGCCGATGCGGCCGGTGTGGTCGTGTTAACGCAGGCCCAAGTGACGGCGCTGCATGCCGATGACACGGGCCGCATCAACAGCCTCAGCTATTCACAACCGGATGGCGTGACCGGCCACTTAAATTGCGACGCCGTCATCTTGGCTTGCAACGGATTTGGCGGCAATGCCGACATGGTGAAGCAACACTTGCCCGCCATGAAAGATGCGCAGTATGCCGGCCACGTGGGCAACGACGGGAGTGCCGTTGCCTGGGGCTTGCAGTTAGGCGCTGCCTTGGCCGACATGGGGGCCTACCAAGGCCATGGCTCTTGGGCCATTCCGCAAGGCAGTCTCATTTCGTGGGCCCTGATGATGGAAGGTGGCGTGCAGATCAACGCCTTGGGTCAGCGTTTTCACGATGAAACCCAAGGTTACTCAGAAGCTGCTGTTCAAGTTTTGAATCAGCCGGAGGGTGTCGCATGGAATGTATTCGACAACCAGCTGCTGCGTTTTGCGCAAGACTTTCCAGATTTTGTGGCAGCGCAAGCGGCCGGTGCAGTGAAGTCGGCTGCCGATGTCGCGTCTTTGGCGGCCATTGTGGGGTGCCCTGTTGAGACCCTGGCAAACACTTTGTCTGCAGTGAATCCAAACAATGCAAAAGATGCTTGGGGCCGCACTTTCAAGCGTGCCTTAGAAGCCCCCTTCCATGCCATCAAAGTCACCGGTGCCTTGTTTCACACACAGGGTGGCTTGAACATCAATGCACAGTGCCAAGTGCTCAAACCCCATGGCGAGCCATTGCCCAATTTGTATGCTGCCGGTGGTGCCGCACGGGGCGTTTCTGGCGCTGAGGTGTGGGGCTATTTATCAGGCAACGGCTTGCTCAGTGCCATTGCAGGTGGCCACATTGCGGCACTTGCCGTTGCACAAATCATTTCGGAGAAAACAAGATGACTTCCAAAGCCACCCACCCTGCCAACTTGGCCCAAAGACTGACGCAACAAAAGGCTTTGTTGGCCCCGGGTGTCTACGATGCCTTCAGTGCGTTGATTGCAGAGCAAGCTGGTTTTGAAGCCTTGTATTTGTCAGGCGCGTCCATCGCCTACACCCGCTTGGGTCGCTCAGACATTGGCCTCACCACCGCAACCGAAGTGGCACAAACTTTGGCGCATATCACCGATCGCATTCGCGTGCCCGTGATCGTGGACGCTGATACAGGTTTTGGCAATGCCCTCAACACGCAGCGCACTGTGCGAGATTTTGAACGTGCGGGTGCTGCAATGATTCAAATTGAAGACCAAACCTTTCCCAAGCGCTGTGGTCATTTGGATGGCAAAGGTGTGGTGCCTGTGTCAGAGATGCAAGGCAAGTTGAAAGCGGCACTGGACGCACGTCATAGCAGCAATACTTTAATTTTGGCGCGCACGGATGCATTGGCCGTGGAAGGTTTAGAGGCTGCGCTCGAACGAGCAGAAGCCTATTTGGCTTGCGGTGTCGATGCATTGTTCATTGAAGCTTTGCGCACCCCCGAGCAAATGGACCAGGCTTGTGCCCAATTTGCGCAACGCATTCCATTGCTGGCCAACATGGTGGAAGGCGGCCAAACACCCATTCAAAGCGCCCATGAATTGGGTGAGCGTGGTTTCAGAATTGTGATTTTTCCGGGCGGTA
>JACCDX010160455.1_pt1 | contig 62909 bp, 56 predicted proteins | sample 7449681 | NCBI WGS metagenome assembly JACCDX01 (sample SAMN15323450, study PRJNA562643) | freshwater metagenome | isolation source: river surface water | place: USA:Blue River Watershed | collected 2017-08-18
AGAAAAAGAGCTACACTGAAGAAGAAGTTTCGGCTCAATTGATTAAATTGGAATATCCTAAGATGTTGGATAAGTCCCTGGTTTATCTGGATAAATTCCAGGAACTGGATGAGACTGATAAAGAAAAAGCCAATTATGATTATTTGATTGGTATGAAACTTTCGTCGCTGACTAAGAAACGTGTTGAGGAACTCTTGGGTGAATTGAAGATTCTTAAGGAGAAATATAATATTCTTAAGGGTAAGACACCGATTGACCTTTGGGAAGAGGACCTGGTTATCTTTGAAACTCAATATGCGAAGGATAATAAGGAATACGAAGCTATCCTGGCGGAAGAATTCGCGTGGGGAACTGAAAATGAAGGTTCCTCTGCTAAGGGCAAGGGTAAAGGAAAAGCGAAAGCTAAAACACAGGTGAAGAAAACACAATCACCTGCTAAAGAAGATGAAGAAGAAGAAAAGGAAGAGGATTTAACACCTCCTCCGACACCAGTTCCTACTCCTGTTCCTGTTCCTCAAACAAATCAGGAAAATACAGATGACACAAAAGCGAAGGCAAAAGGTAAAGCAAAAACTAAATCAGATAAATCAGATAAATCAGATAAATCAGATAAATCAGAAGAAGAAGTTGTTGTTGTTAAAAAAGTAAAAAAGACTAAGAAAGAAGAATAATAATTTTCAATTAATATAGTTTTGTTTTTAATTTTTTATTTTATACAGGTGTACTGATATTTAAATCGCTAAAACTTTCATTGCTAAAACTTTTATTAACGCGTACAATTGGTATTTTATTTGTTGGAAATACAGGTGTATTATTCTTTGTTATTCTAGCATTTTTCATTGAAGAGAATGGATTTCTTTTTTTCAAAAAAGAAAACAAGCTAAATTTTGTTTTAGCTTTTTTTTGTTTTATGTTTTCTAATTCTTGTTTGTATTGTTCTTTATGCATTTGATTGCGAACACGTTTGATTTCTTGTTGTCGCATTTGTTCATTTCTTTGACTTTGAAAAAAATTCTTTTGGTTTTGATCATTTTTTTCTAACATTTTTTTTAATTCATCTAAGTCCATATTTTGTAATTTGGATAGTTCGTTGGTTTTTCTTTCTTCATTAAAACCTTGATAACGTGTCATAAAATCATTTATAATAGTTTGTTTTTCTTTTTCATCTTTTTCATCTTCTGATAATTTTTTTTCTAACATTTTTTTTAATTCATCTAAGTCCATATTTTGTAATTTGGATAGTTCTTTGGTTTTTCTTTCTTCATTAAAACCTTGATAACGTGTCATAAAATAATTTATAATAGTTTGTTTTTCTTTTTCTTTTTCATCTTCTGATAATTTTTTTTCTTCATCTTCTGATAAAATATGCAAATTTTGAAGTGGATTTTTAGATAGTTTTTTATATAGTTCTCGTAACTTAATTAAATTTTCTTTTTTTGAAACTTTCTTATTTGCTTGTGATAACCCCATATTATTTGCTTGTGATAACCCCATCTTATTTTCGTTCAACCCCATTAGTGATAATTTTGTTTTATATGTGTTATATAATAATTCTTGTAATTCTGTTGATTTTAATTTTTGTAAATCATATGATTCCATACCACTTAAGTTTTCATTATAGTCTTTTGTAGAAATCAATTCCCTTATATAAGAATTTTTGTTTAACTTATTTTCATTATTTCCGAATTTTAGTACTGTTGGTGGTGGTGTAATTAATTTGTTTTTTTTATCTCTAGATGGAATTGGTGGAGGTTTATTACTTGAAATAACTGGAGTAGTTGGATTACTTGAATTACCTGGAGTAGCTGGAGTAGCTGAATTAGCTGGATTACCTGGAGTAGCTGGAGTAGCTGAAGTAGCTGAATTAGCTGGATTACCTGGAGTAGCTGAAGTAGCTGGAGTAGCTGGAGTAGCTGAATTACCTGGAGTAGCTGAATTACCTGGAGTAGCTGGATTACTTGAAGTAGCTGGATTACTTGAATTAGCTGGATTACTTGAATTACCTGGAGTAGCTGGATTACTTGAAGTAGCTGGATTACTTGAATTAGCTGGAGTAGTTTGATTACTTGAATTAGCTGGAGTAGTTTGATTACTTGAATTACCTGAAGTAGCTGGATTACTTGAATTAGCTGAAGTAGCTGGATTACTTGAATTACCTGGAGTAGCTGAATTACCTGGAGTAGCTGGATTACTTGAAGTAGCTGGATTACTTGAATTAGCTGGATTACTTGAATTACCTGGAGTAGCTGGAGTAGCTGGAGTAGTTTGATTACTATTACTTAGAGTACCTGAATTACCTGAAGTAGCTGGATTACTTGAATTACCTGGAGTAGCTGGAGTAGCTGGAGTAGTTTGATTACTATTACTTAGAGTACCTGGATTATTATTGTTATTACCTCCTTTTTTTGTTAATATTTTAACTTTTCTTTTATGTTTAGTTTTATTTATTTTTTTAATCTTCTTAATTTTTTTTGATTTTTTTTTTAATTCATTTATTTTTAACTTTTTAACAGTATTTAATTTATTACTTTTCTTCATTTATTTTTATAATATAAAAAGAAAATCATATTTTTATATAAAAACTAGTAATGATATCACTATATTATTATTTAATGAATTATAAATTAGTAAAATGCGAAAATTGTCAAGTGGAAATGTATTTTAAACAACCAATAATTGGTTCGGTATCTTGTTCAAATAGTTGTACTTTTTCTATATACAATAAATATATTAAGGAACAAGAAGAAAAAAGAAAAGAAGAAGATTTAGAAAATAATGAAAAAGAATAAAATTAAACTCTTTCTGATTCTAATATTGCCATACTTTGTTCTTTGGTTGTTATTTTAAAAAAATAAATAGTTTGTAAGTCAATATTGATAAATCTTCCTGTATCGTATTGAGTAATATTTCCAATTGTTGTTTCATTTTCTAGTGTAGTTTTGAAAGATGTATACCAACTTTCTTCAGTTAATCCCCCTGTTGTTTCATCCAAATAAGCTGGTCTAGCAATGTAAATACGATTTTTAAGAAATTTACTGGAACTGTCATTTGTCAGATATAATATTTTATGACCTTTTTGTCTATTAATAAAATCATTAAATTGTTGTGAATTAGAAGCAGATGGGTTACGGTAAGAATAGTTTCTAAAGACAATTGTATCAGTTGGTTTATATTCAACTTCAGAAAAATATTGTAGTGTCTCTACAACTAGAATATTTGTTCTGTCATCATTATCTTCAGGATTATATTGATATTGATAAATAAATTTAACATCTAGAGTGTCATTTTTATTTTGTAAAACAGTTCCAGTTGGATTTTTTATTTTAATTGTTAAATTAGTTAAAGAACTCAATGGGGCTGGAGTAAATACTTTGGGCCAAAATCCAACCGGTTTATATTCAATTGATTTCCCAGATGTATTAACAATATCGTAAATTCTAGTCATTGGTGTCAGAACCGCAAAAGCATTTTTGAATTCTTTGCTAGTTCCATTGATGAAATCATTAATTTCTTCTATTTCCATTGTATAATAAATTTCATCAACTGTATTATTTAATAAAGTCGGATGATAATCAATTTGTCGTTGAACTGCCGGAAACATCGCCGTAATTAATTCAATTGATGTGATATTTTTAAAAGAATTATCCAATCCCAACCCTTTTTGTCCAACCTCAATGATTTTTTCATATTCAACAATTGCTCCGTATGGCTCATTTGGATTATAAGCTTGATAAAAAGTACCATCACTTGAAAACCAACCAGAAACATTATCATTACCTCTTTGTCCCTGTGAAGCTTGGGTAGATGTTGCTGGTACAGTTGGGTTATTTGTATATAATGGTTTATTAACAATTCTATTACTAGAAGGTGAAAATTTAACCTGAAAATCATATTGGGTTTTTCCTGGATTATCTATCTCCCAATTACGATCAAAACTAGAAATCACAATAAAATGAGGAACTTCCTGATATTCCATTCTCATTTGTATTTTTTTATTATTATATTGTGATTGTGATTGTCTATTTTCATATTCTTCATCACTATATTCTTCATCATCTTCGTCATCTTCATCACTCCGGGGATTTAGAATTTGATTATTTTTATTTATAAATTGTTGATTAAATAACATTCTAGTTCTTTCAATATCCTGTTGGGGTCTTATTTGTCTTTGAGCTTGTTGATTTTGTTGGTTTTGTCGTTGTTGTTGTAATTGTTGTTGCTGAAGTATTCTTTTCTGCATCTCAATCATCTGTTGTTGTTGATACATTTTTATGTTTATGTCTATGTTTATATTTATATTATTTGTATATTATTTTGTATATTATTTATACCTTTTTCTAAAAAAGTTAAGGAGAAAAATAAAGAATTAAAATGAAAAATAAAGAATTAAAATGAAAAATAAAGAATTAAAATGAAAAATAAAGAATTAAAAATAAAACAGCTGATGTGATGAGTTTTGTTATTGTTATTTAGCTAGAAATATCAATAAAGTATATAGCTAGAGAGACCAATAAAATAAACATACCACTAGACATTATTCTTCCATCTTTGGTTAGAATATTAAAAATCGCATAGATTGTATTTTTAATCTGGACTAGATAATTAATATTTTTTTCACTGGTTATACCTTTGATTTGTCTTTCTAATCTGGCTTGATATTTTTGAAATGTATTTTCGCTTAAATCCATATTATCTTCCAATTGATTATCAAAAGGTTCAACACTATTTGTTTTTGATTGAGTTTGCGATGTGATTGTTCCTAGATTTGATAAATCATTGATGATGGAATATAAATCATCTGCGGATTTATTTAACATACTAAACTCATTAATATTTTTCTGACGAGTTGTGGTTTCTTTTGAATTGGCTAAAATATTAATCGGTTCTAGATTTTTTATTTCCTGTGCCTTAAGTATTTCATTATATTTATCAATTTGTTGGTCGTAAATATTATATAAATCAGATTGTCTATCAACAACAACCTGACCTAGTTTAAGGTCATCAGCTTGGTCTTTGGTATCTATTTTATTTGATAATTCCTGACAATTTTGAATTGTTATACTTTCAACATTACATTTGTGTAATTTTATGGCATATTCAATCAAATTAAGTAACAACAGATTCTTAGCACCAAACATTTGATTAATCTGATTTTCTTGTTCTGGTGTAGATGATGATGCTGGAGAGGTTGTTGGTGCTGTAGTGGGTGCTGTAGTGGGTGCTGTAGTATTTTGATTTTGGTATAGACATTTGAATCTCATTTTATTAGACATTAATTCTTGGTATTTTAATTTAAGAGCCCCGCAACGGTCCGGTTCTCTCATTTGAGATAAATCTGTATTACATTTATTTGCGGTACAAGTTATATATTTAGCTAAATATTCACGTAACGATTGATTATTAAATAAACAAAAACGAGCAATCGGTGCGATTCTTTCAACCAGAGTTGTTTTAAATTTAGTTCGGAGATAACTTTCTAGATCGCTAATATGGATTTCAAGTGGATCCCAAAATGTATGATATAAATTTCTATTATAGACGAACTTAAAAATCGGTGGAGTTTGTTGGATTTGATTAATGGAAAAAATCGCCGGTAAAAAACATTGTCCTAGTTTAGTGGCATTGATTAACACAGCCGCAAAATTATAAGCAGACCACCAAGCACCGACTGGAGTTTTAAGTCTTATGTATGTATCTAAATATAATTCCGAGAAATCTTCTAATTGATAAAAAATAAGATAACAACAAACATCATCAAATATATTGATTACACGGTGATTTAAATCAATAATAATATTTTCCAATATCATCTTTTGTTCTTCGGTGTTTGTGGCGATTGTTTCAATCCATTTTTTAAGTAATTTAATACGTTCTAATTGTGTATAAACCGGTTCTAGACCTTCGGGTAATTTAATTATTTTGTCATAAACGGAATTAATGCCATCTGAAAAATAATTATTCTGACTGAGTTCATCAATTTTGCGATATAATCTACTCAAATCAAATGAACCTGAACTTCTAATCCAAAAGTAATTTCCAGTTTCTAATTTATTGCTTTCTAGTAACACCCCTTCACTGTTTGATTTACTTTTTGTTTTTAAGTCAGTCCAAAATTTCCAATTGACGGTTGGATCAGAAATAATTCTCTGGAAAATAGTTATATTTTTATTTTTATCAAACGGCATCACAAACCATTCGTCAGGTTGAGTTTTATAATATATTTTTTGTGTGGCATCCATATATAAAACAGTATTAACAGGTAAATCACGTAAATTAGCTTTGTTAAGATATTTTGAACCTTCCCAATAATTTTTACCGAAGATTTCGCCGATGTTGTCTTTTGACATAGACACCATTGATAATCCGTAATTGTCAATAAATTTGGCGATTTTATCACTAATCCAGGTATATTCTAGATACATTGTTTTATCCATATGATAATTTTCACGGAATATATCTAATTCGGCGTCTTCTTCGGATGCGTTTTTGTAAATTTCACTGGGTTTTACGAATTTCTCTTGTCTTGAGAAAGTTATAATACGATTCATATCTTGACTATCACCTGTAAAATAAATATCATTAAGTAATAAATATCTTGTGGCAATTCTGAATTGTTCATTTCTTAAAATCGGTTTCAGATTTAATTCTATATTCTTACGATTTTTTTCAACTAAATCACGAACTGATGTCAAATTATTATCAATTATGATTTGATTCGCGAACATTTGGTCATCAAACAATAATCCTAATAATGAACTCAATTTTACTCTTTGTGCTTCTTTATCATTCATATCTCCTTCAAAACCTTCTAAATCTTCCTCAATTTCTTTATTTTTCTTTAAATATATTGACCATACCAAACAAATTAATAATATTATAAATAATAACCAATATTTATTATTATTGGTAATACTAATATTAAGCATTTTTATTGAAATATGAGAAAAAATTATATTATGATTTAACATCACGACAAAGTTTAATTATTTTTTTTCTTATTACAATACAAATTAATAATAATATAAACAATCACAGATGTCTAGTTTAAATTATACCGGTTTTACACCAAATCCAACTGCTTTTAATAAAAGACTTGAAGAATACAAAAATGGAAGAGTAATCTTATATTCAGGGGACAACTTTAAACCATATGAAACATATCAAGGTTCGCTTGAACCTCAGAAATGTTTTACCGATAGTGTTTCACATATTCATACCAAAACAAACCTTACACAAGCTTATTTTTCACGCGAAAATGTTGATTTGGTTCAAAATGAAATCATCAAACGTATTTATAACCAAACTGGTTATGTAATTAGTCGCCAATCAGATACTAATTTACAAGTCATTATGCGTTCCATTTATCTTCAATATGGTAAAAACTTACCTTGTCAAATTAAAGAGCAAGTCCTAGAATTGAATGAGGAAGTATACAAAGAATGTTTGCGAATTATTATCCCCAATATCCAACAAACAATCGGATACAGAAGAGACCTCAATAAATTACCTACAACGATGAATCGTGCTATTAATGTCAGCTCCAAAGGTACAAAAACATTATACGATAAAGTAGGATTCTAATTTTGTGTATTGTTTATTTTAATTGCGAACAGAACATATTTTTTTTTTAGTCTTTGATATTAAATATTAACATAAAGATTATAATATTCAATGTCATCTGAATCAATACCAATACCAGAGGGTAATCTAGATGCGTTTTTTGCTTCAAATAATGAAGATTCACCTAGAACACAAGGTGGAACCAGTCCTCCATTAAATTATCCAAGTTATAATTTTGACCCTGAATATCAATATATTATTGAACAATCTAAATTACTTCAGAAAACTGAACATATTGAAATATTTAAAATAATTGATAATAATGGTGATGATTACACTTGTAATGAAAACGGTGTTTTCATCGCTTTAAATAAACTAAAACAACAAACAATTACTCAAATCAAACAATTTATTGACTTTTGTATTATTAATAAATCACAATTACAAAAGGATTTAAATCAACGTGATGCGATTAGAGAAATTATGAATTGTCAACAAGATGAAGTTCGTGGATTTAATAAAATATTTTTATTATCCGAAAAAAATTGAAAAGATATAAAACAATTGAATGATAATATATATACGATATCAATTAATCAATCAATCAATAAATAAATCAAATGTTGAGCTGTTCAGAAATTTGTAAAGCATTATCTTCCTATGAAGGTGAACAAAATTATAAATTGGAATACTATAATCCTCTTTTTGAACAATCACCTGAATTTTTTAAAAATTATTTACAATTAGTTGAAGATAAAATCAAAGAAAATGGGTGGATAGATCCTAATTTAGAACCTAATCGGTTTAAAACAGAAATACTACCAACGAAGCAGAATGATAAAAACGAGAAAACAGATAAATCAAATAAATCAGATAAATCAGATAAATCAGATAAATCAGAAATGGATAAAGATGATATTGACAAAGATGGTTTAATTTATAAAGAACATCAAACAAATGACTTACCTATACAATTTTCTAATTTAATTAGTAATTCTCGTCGTAATGAGTTATATTACTATGGGATGAAAGGACCAGATTCATTTCTAGCATCTATTTTATTGGGTGCTGAGCCAAATTATTGGCTTCAACATCGTAAAAAGAAGAAGGATTATGCTGATCAAATCAAGACCACCTTTTGTATTCAGAAATACGACATAATGCGTGGATTATCAAAAGAATCAGTCGGAACTGTGTTTACCAATAAAATTTTTTCAAATGATTTTCCGGAACACATTGACAGTGATGTATCTCGTGAATTCCAATTCTTAATTGGGTTACACTTTAAAGTTAATATCCTGGTTTTGGAATTAAAGACACTCAAGGGGTCTTTCGCAACTGATTGGAAACCAGATATGAATACATTGGTTTTAATGTTAGATGCGAATACGAATACTTATTTTCCAATTCTATCTAATAAAATTTCGTATTTTAATTCTGATGAAGTTAAAGAGCTAGAAAAGGGATTCAACATTTTGTATCCTGTTATGATTGAAGTTGAAGAAACAAAATCCAAAGGTAAAGGTAAAAAAACAGATGGTTCAACTATAACATCTGCTGAACAAATTGACATAAAACGTATCAAAGTGGAACATATCCAGAATATCGCAAAATATCAACTAAAAGATTTACAAGATATTGCCGAAAAACTTAATCTAGAAACCGAATACCAAAAACCATCTTCTGATGGTAAAATTGTCAAAACAATTCGCAAAACCAAAAAAGAATTATACGATGATATCATTCAAAAAATTACCAATCTAGGTAATTAGTTTTAGCTTTGATTTCTTTCCTTGATTTTTTTATTTTTTTTAGTTTTGATAATAGTTTTAACTATTATTTTGGCTAATATTTTTTATATATTATATAAAAAAAGGCATTAAAAAAAGTATATTAGAAAATAATATAATATTATAAGTAAGTAAAATATATACAATGAAGTTCAATAAACAGACAAATGAAAAACAAAGACTTCTAGATATTATCAAAAAGTCTCATATGAATAAAACCTTTGAACTTGAAGCCATTGTCTATCATAAAGGTTCTGGCTCTGAAAAAATGATTAAATATGATGATTTCGTCGCTTGTTTAAAAAGAATTAAAAATCAAAAAGAATTCAAGGTTCATCCTGCGGTTGAAGTAATCAATATTACTTTCCGTCAAGATTCGCCATTTAAAAACCTCAGAGTGTCAGTTTCTGGCAAGGAAACTGTTAAATTCTTTTGTTCTCACGGGCGTCTTAAGGATCTTGGTTCCAATGTTAAATATTATCATAAAGAATTACGAGTTGAAGAATCCGGTAAAGTAAATCGGGTTGATATTGAAGACTATAATATTCGTTTTAATCTTAAAGAAGAAAGACCAATTGACGAAACTAATGAATTAATTCGGGATTTATTGGAAAAATGGCACGAAGTTCCCAAATTTTTCCGTTATAAGAAGATTTTCACTTTTGAAACAACTGATGGTTTATTTAGAAATGATTTAGCTATTGTCAAAGAATCTAAAAAGGAAATCAAAGAAATGACTGTCGCCGATGTTCGCAAATATAATCTTGAAGACTTGTTAGTTAAACCAGATAATGAAAGAAATCTCCGCGATTGGTGGAATGGTATTCGTAATCAATCCAGAACAATGGTCAAAGTAGCTAATCAAGCCATTTATTATCAATCATTTCAGAAATCAGGGACACTTGAAAATAAACCATACTATGAAATTGAAGTTGAATATCTAGGAAACCAAAAAGGACAAAAAACACTTAATGAATACGATATTATGAATAAATTCATTGAACTTGTTGGAATCCATATCCAAGCCATTCAACGTAGTTATTTTATCATCGGTCAATCAGAAATTAACTCAATTCGCAATGATTTATTTAAATTAGCCGGTATAAAAGGAAAAAATATGTTCAAGGGTTCCCAATTGATTACCCTGGAAATGAGTCATATTCAACAATTAACTAATCGTCAATATTTGGACGAATCTAATCAAACAATCCGCAAAAACTTCTTGGTAACTGAAAAAGCCGATGGTGAACGCCAACTTCTTTTTATCAATCCCAAAGGTGAATTCTATTTTATTAACCGTCAAAACACCGTCCGTAAATTAGGTATTGTGATTCCGCAACTCGCTAATACATTCTTGGACGGTGAATTCCTAGAAGACAAGAACCTATTTATGTTGTTTGATGTTTATTTCTTTGAAGGAAAACCGTTATGGAAAGAGATTTTTGAACCTAGATATGATGCTCTCAAGAAAATAACAGCATTCATTAAATCTAGTATTGAAAAGCCAAGCGGAAATGTGGAAATTAAAAATCAAATGTCGGTTGGATATAAAACATTCTATCGCGGAGATATTATTTTAAATAAAACGGAATTAGATAATTCTAGTTATGACACATTGATTTTTGAGGCCTGTCGCAAGATTCTCAATCAAGTAAACGTTAAACAAGGTGGATTATTAGATCTCGGTCATCAATTCAGTTATAATGTTGATGGTTTGGTGTTTATTCCGGCTAATTTACACGTTGGTCAAGATTATCCTGGACATAAGGTTAATACATTTAGTGAGTCCGCTAGTTGGTTAAGAACATATAAATGGAAACCCCCAATTAACAATTCAATTGATATGGAAATCCAGGTTTTTCATCCGAATGGTAAAACTGATACTAGCGAACAATATCTCAATGGTCGTCTTTATCGCAAAGTTATAGTCAACGTTAATTATCAATCGGACTTTCATTTTCAATATAACGCTCAACGTGTATTAAATGAAGGTCTTGGTTATTTTAATGGTTCTAAACCATTTAATCCAAATTATCCCTTTATTGGAGAACTAGATTACAATAATAATTTAGTTGAAGCTGGTTCAGTTGCCTGGATACCGGTTGATACTAGCGGGAATATGATAACATCTGAAGGAGCGATTGTTCAAGATGGAGACGTTGTTGAATTTACATATGATTTAGAGGAATTTAATCCTGAATTTAGATGGAAGGCACTTCGTCATCGTCCTGGAAAAGGTGCAAATGGGTATCATACCGCAGTTAATGTTTGGCGTTCTATTCATAATCCGATTACCACTAAAATGATTATTGGTCAGAGCAAGATTCCAGCGGCGGATGTTTATTATCAATCAAATATTGAACGTTCTGAATTATATTTGGCTGAGATGAATAAGTTTCATAACTTCGTCAAATCACGGTTATTTGAACATATTGTTAAAGACATTAAACGTCCTAATATTTTGGATTTGGCTTGCGGTAAGTTCGGTGATTACTATAAATGGATTAATATCAATCCTAATTTTATTTTGGGTGTTGAATATGCTCAAGACAATATTAATAATTACGAAAACGGTGCGGCGGTGAGAGCATTACGTGCTGAGGAGAATAATGATAAATTAAAGAAGTTAAATTCAAATGTGATGGTTGTTTGGGGTGATTGTGGTAAATCAATTAATACAGCCGAAGCTGCTATGGATGATTTGAATAAATATTACCTTAAGGTTCTTTATGGAGAAGTTGATATTGGTGATTATAGCAAATTGGGTAAATTATCTGGCAAAGCATTACAAAAGTTTGATGTTGCTACTTGCCATTTTGCGATTCACTATTTCTTTGGTAATTATGATAATTTGAATGGATTTTTGGGTAACGTTTATCAAAATCTTAAGACGGGTGGGTATTTTATTGGAACTTGTTTGGATGGTAAGACATTGTTTAATAAGTTTAAAACATCTAAGTCAGATGTTTTAGAACAATACCAAACACCATCATCAACAGATGAAAAACCTGATACTAAATTGATTTGGAGAATTCGTAAACAATATCCGGATACGGATCAAATGATGGATGATGAAACGTCACTGGGGATGAAAATTGATGCGGATGTTGAATCTATTAATAATACTAGCCACGAATTCTTGGTGAATTTTGATTATTTAACTAAATTGATGGTTGAATATGGATTTGAATTGGTTGATAGCAGATTATTCCACGAAGTTCCTAATTCAATGTTGGAAGAATTTTATGCTGAAAAGAAACCAATTGGTACTCAATTAAGAAATAAAATAAAGGCACTGGAATATAGTGTGCTTCATAGATGGTTTATTTTTGTCAAGCGAAGCGTCTTAGATGACCTACCAGAAGAAGATAATCAATCAGATAATAATCAATCAGATAATAATCAATCAGAAAATGAAGAAGAAGCCCCAATTGAAGAAGAACAATCTGTTGAAGAAGCGCCAATAAAAATAGAAAAGAACCCAATTGAAGAAAATAAACCAATTGAAGAAAAGAAAATAAATAAAACAATAAAAAAACAAAAAGGTGGGAGTGATAATGATTTGCCGATTGAAGAATTGGATTTAGATAAAATTAAAATTGATTAATTTTCTTTATTCTGATTGAATGTTAAATAAATATTTATAAATCCTTTCCGATAATACTTTACCTAGTTTTCTTTTTTTTCCTGTTTCAGTTAAACTGGTTGAACCAGTTTCTAAATCACTTAATATTTTACATCTTTTGTCTTCATCTTCAATTTCGTGATAAGTTTTTATCAAATTCGCAATTGATTTATATTTATCAATAATCACTTGAGCATTTGCCAAAGATAAACCAGGAATTTGAGACAACTGTAGTAAACTACAATTATTAGAATTCAAATTATCTTTCTTTTTTAATTTTATCGTTGATAGATATTCTAGATTATTATTATTGTTATTATCAGGTTGGTTTTGTGATTGATTTTGTAATGTTCCAATAATTGATGTATCATTTTGTTTTAATTTTTCGGTAATTCTTTTGATAAAATAGATTGTTTCTTCAATACATTCAAATCTGATAACTTTTAATTTATCACGAAATAAAGTATTAATTAACATTCCGAAAAGGGTCTTCATTTGTCCTGGAATATCATCCATATGTCCTTCTAGGAGATACATAATTTTTTCACGTGGTATATTTGATTCCAATAATCTTTTTTTTTGTTCACGATATCTACCATCATTGACGGATGATATAACATCACACATTGTTTTACGTTCAATTAAAAGAAACAATTCGGTATTACCAGAATCATCTGTGTATTTTATTTCAATATCTCCTATATCTAGGTTTTTAAATTCTGCTTCTGGGAAAGCTTGTTTTAAATCTTTTTCGCGATTATCAATCACCAATGATACAATCATTTTAATTTTATTTTTATGATTATGATTATGTTGTCAATAAAATTATATCTAGAATACTTCAAAAATGTTTTATGTCCTTTTTAAGTTATCATCGTAATCATCGTAATATTTATTAAGGATAATAAAATTTTCAAGAATTTCATTGCTCTTACCCCGATTTGGTATTTCACTTAACATTAATTTAACAACAATTTTAAAAATATTTGGGATTAATTTATCTTCAGCGATACCGTTAAAAGTCATCCAGGATTTATCAGTTTGATAATTTTCGGGGAATTTTAATAATAATGGATTTTGAATACCATTGAAATTTAATAATTTCCAAAAGATAATACCTAATGACCAAATATCTGCTTTTTTGGCTAAATATAAATAAGCTGTTTCTCTAGATTGATTTGTATTGGTATTATTACGAGTAAGTTCTTGAATTTGTTTGACTAGTTTGTCAATATTAAATTTCTCTGGCGGATTAATCATCAAATCAATTGACTCACAAAACATATTATTCTGTTTCCACATAGTGGAGTTTACATCTAATTCAACATATTTACCACACGATACCGAAAAATCAGTTATTTTTAAGTCAATTATTGATTTTGTTTCTTCGTTGTAAGAAATATAAATCGTATCTGGATTAATAGCCCGATGAGCAACACCTTTAGTATGAATATAATTCAATGCTAATAATAATTTGTAGATTGTTATTAATATTAATCTATAATATTCTTTTTTATCGGTTTTTGAAGATATTTGTTGAACAAATTGAGTTAAAGTAATACCACTGGGCATTTCTTGAACAATGATTAAATATTCTGGTGTTAGTTTAATGCTATAATAAAGACAAATGTATTTTTTACTGCTGACGAATTTTGATAAATACTTAAGAAAACCAATTTCAAGTAAAAGCTTGCTAAAATATTTTAAATCCTTTCTAGGTATTGCTTTTACGATAACACTTAAATTTTTATTTTTTACATTTAATAAACCTTCGTATACTGAAGCGTTATTTTCATTACCAAGAAATTTATTGATTGAAACCCTTTTTTTATACAGATTTTCAATGATATTTTCCATTTATATTATTTGTATAAAATTATTAGAAAACTAAAAATCATAAAACAAAAATCAAAAAATATTAATTTGCCTGTAATCTATGAACGTGGATGTTCAACATATGTGAATCCAGGCATAATTGATCCAACAGCTGTATCAAATTGTAAAGCGTTTAATGAAAGACCAGAATCAAAAACAGCAGCAGGCATACATTTCTTATCGGATAAGCAAACTGGTGGTCTTTTTTGTGGAACATCCCAGCAACTTGGAGGCTGTAGTTGATAACCAGGATGGAACTTTTTCATTTTACAAGAATGAATAAAATTACCTTTACTATCAACTGTTCCACTTACATTGCTAGCATCAGTGTTATCTCTTGCTCTAGAATAATCAGTATTTGAACTATTTTTATTTGTATTATCAAAATAATCCACATTACCAGTATATTCCATACCGTCATCTGTAACAGCGCAATCAATACACGTTGCTGATTGTTCTCTTTCATATTCCGCACTTATATTAGCGTTTCTTGCTCCTGTATCTAATGGGTCTCTACGAGCTCCTGAATAACTACCGATGTTATAACCAGTATTATCATATATTAATTGTGATGCTGTATCCATACCCATACCTTGACGACCTAAATTATATAAGAAAGGTTGAAGCTCTTCACCTAGACCAAATTCAATTCTTTTGGTATCAACTCCGCTATCACTACCGTTTCCACCTTTTTTACGTTTAATATAAATATTCGGTGTAAAATAATTATTAGTACCACTACCACCTTTTTGAGAAACATTAAATCCATTCGCACCATTACGGTCTATACTAAAATTACCCATTCCAGGAGTAATAGTTGAATGTAATGAAGGAGGTACAATCGTAATAGTTGTTGATGAAGGAGCATTAGTATTTGTTGGTGTTGGAGTTGTAGTATTTCTAGGTAAATTAGTATTTGTTGGTGTTGTTCCAGGTGTCGTTGATGAGGTTGGTGTTGTTCCAGGTGTCGTTGTTGAGGTTGATGTTGATCCAGGTGTCGTTGATGTGGTTGATGTTGTTCCAGGTGTCGTTGATGTGGTTGATGTTGTTCCAGGTGTCGTTGATGTGGTTGATGTTGTTCCAGGTGTCGTTCTTGAGGTTGATGTTGATCCAGGTGTTGTTGATGTGGTTGATGTTGAACCAGGTGTTGTTGATGTGGTTGATGTTGAATCAGGTGTTGTTGATGTGGTTGATGTTGTTCCAGGTGTCGTTGATGTGGTTGATGTATTTGTTCCAGGTGTCGTTGATGTGGTTGATGTATTTGTACCAGGTGTCGTTGATGTGGTTGATGTATTTGTACCAGGTGTCGTTGATGTGGTTGATGAGGTTGATGTTGAACCAGGTGTCGTTGATGTGGTTGATGTATTTGTTCCAGGTGTTGTTGGTGTTGGTATTTCAGTAGGAACACCTGTTAATGATGGATATAATGAATTATAAAAATTATTGTAATAACTATTTCTTGGAATTTGATTTACAGTATTATTATTTACATTAACTAATGAATCTGTAGTAGAAATATCAATATTATTAAATCCTCTTATAGACCAAGATACAGGATCTCTTAAATAGCTATTACTTGATGTTTTCCAATTATAATAATAGGGGATTGGTTTAGTAGTATAATTAATACCGAAATCAAATAAAACATCACCTCCATTACGAATTGTTTCTTTAGAAGGTGAGATGCTAAAATTAGTAATATAACTTCCTTTTGGGGCATTATAATCTAACCAAGAACTATTATCAGTATAATTTACTAAATTATTAATCGGTTTATCAGTAGGGCTATAACTGTTTGGGGCAGATATAATAAAATTAGATGAACTAATAGGGGTATAATTTTTATCAAAAAAAACAAATTTTGATACTTCTATAACATTGTCAGGTGATTCTTTACCTGTTGTTGTTGATTTATATCCATTTTGTAATAAATAATTATTATCTGTTATAGTCCATCTATAATATCTATAAGGATTTGTAGTTGGTAATGTTGTAGGAACAGCAAAACCTTCTACATTATCTTTTTTAACGTAAGAATATATTAGATAAATAACTAAACATACAATAATAACTAATACAATAATACCAATTATATTTGATTTTTTTAATTTATTACTGTTCATTATTAAATATTTACTTTATTACTAGAAAAGAAAAATTTAAATAAACATATAAAACAAAAACAAAGAAAAAATTAAGATAAATTAACAAATGGATGACCACCTATATCAGCACCAACTCTGACTAAACCTTCATCCGCATAAGGTATTTCTGATATATTTTGACCACCAACTAATTCGGGGTTTTCCGTAATAGTTTTCTTAACTTTACATCTTTCAATTGCGTTATTGGTGTAATATTTAACGGGTTTATCGTTAAATAATTTACATTCCTCTTCGGTAAAAATATTATAGAATTGATTAACACAGTCTATTTCTTTTGCGTTTTCCATAGCTTGTTCACGTTGACAATGCCATTCGTATGGTAATGTCGGTGGTTCCAATTTTTTATTTGATAATTGTCTAACATAGGGTTTTGTTAAATCCAATGCCTTACATTTAGTCGGTTTATTTTTAAGATATTCATCGTATGTATTAAAGATGATTGGATTTACATCTTTAATAATTGGGTCATTGACCCGAAATAAGTAATATTTCTTTCCGTCATAATATAATCTATCTGGACAAGCTAAACTATCATCACTCCCTACGAATTTTTCTATTGTTCCTGAATTTAAAAACAAACACGCAAAAAATACAATTAAGATTATTAAAATTAATTTAGTTGTAATATTCCATTCAAACTTAGGAACCATTTTTAATTATTTTACTATAATTGAAGAAAAATAATACTTAAAAAAATAAAAAAAATAATATACTACCAATACACAGATTTAGAAGAATTTACAGATCTTACAAAACGAATAATATATATATAAAATATTGCTACGAGTACTAAAATTAATAATACAACACTACCAATTACAATTCCAGAAATTTCTCCTTTTGATAGAGAAGCAAAGTGTTCTTTATTTTGTGTTTGTAAGTGTTTTTCGTAATAAGAACCGATAAGAAAACCGATAATAACGCAAATTAGAACTAAAAGAATAAGCATAAGAGATGATTCAACACAACCACCTAACATTTTTGATGTTTTTGACATTTTTTATTTTATATTAAGATAAAAAATTTTATTGATAAAATAATAAAAATAATATAACTACCAATAAAAAAATTTATTTAAAATCCAAAAGATTTTAAATATTTTCCAAAAAAGTACGCAAATATTTCTGCTACTAGTATAATTAAGAATGTAACACTAATAATAACAATACCAGTAATTTCTCCTTTTGTTAGAGAAGCAAAGTTTTCTTTATTTTGTGTTTGTAAGTATTTTTCATAATAAGAACCGATAAGAAAACCAAGAACAAAGCAAATTAGAACTAAAATAATTAGTATACAAAATGATGATACGCAACCGCCTGACATTTTTTATTTTATATTAAGATTTAAATTTATTTTTTATCTAGGTTTTATCTTTTAATTTAACTTCTGCGAATCCTGATTTTTTAGTTAAATGTAATGACGTAAGAGTTGGATATTTTTTATTTAAATAAACCGCTGATTCATAAGCATCTTTCTTACGGTCTCTTTCCAATGCCTGCATACCACCAGGTGTTACATAATATGATGTCGCAACAGAAATATTATTAAATCTTATTACACCACCATCCTTGACATAATATTGTAAAGTTCTTTCAACATCCTCTTTTTCGTCTATTGTTAATATTAAATCTTTGGAATGACGATTAATATTACCCCAACAAGGTCCAACTATCAATCGGAGGTCAGTTGTTATTTTAGGTGTCATAAAGTAGGGATTGTTAATAGGATAAATTCCCCAGAGAAATAGACCTTCATTCCTGAGGGTTTTAAAGGCTTCTTTAATAAATGAATCAAAATCGTGAAGTTTAGCGTGGTAATTATCTTTTTTATTAAAAGTTGTCCCGTGGGTTTTTAAAATATTAAAGCCGGCTAAATCATCATCTAGATTTACGATTTCCTGTCCGATAGGAAAGTATCTAGAAATGAAGTTGCGCTGGTTACGGAGACCCTTAAGTCCAACAACCAGGTGTCCGTACATTTTTTTGTCAAGTGTTTCTTTGTATATTTTTTCTTCCTCTTCATTGGCGACAAAGACAAAAATACGATTTCTAGGTATATTGTAATCGGCTAAAGTTTTTAAAGTTTTACGATTTAATAATTCGGCTCTTTTATAAGACGGAATTGCGATAACATACATTTTATTTTTTATTTTTATTTATTATTTATTGCTATTATTTTGTTTTAATTATTTTGGGTTTTAGTTGTTTTTATTTTTGATATAAAAAGTAATTATGCTAAAGTAAAAAATAAAAATTATAAATGATTTAAAATAAATTATGGGCAATCAAGTGGTCTACGCATAAGGTCGGGGCCGATGGTGGTTTGGTTCCAGGGGCTGACTTGGGCTTGGGGGTTGGGGATTTCACTACGGAGATCCCAGCTGGCATTACGGAGTGAGTTTCCGACTGTGTTCATACCGAGGTGGTGACCAGCGGTGAGGAAGTTTTGGTCAGTGAGGGCACCTTGACCGGCGGGGACAACTTGAGCCCAGGTGCTGTTGGCACCTCCGGGGAGTAAATCAGACGAGCTGAGAACATCCTTGGGGTAGCATTCACTGGGTAAAAATTGTCCTAAGTTGCTGACATCACCGGTTTCATTGAGGGGGCGGGAAGTTTCATTCATTCCCATTGCTTCAGACGCGGCAGGACCAGGAGGGTTTTGAAATTGTTCTTGGACTTCTTCTTCTTCCATTTCTTCTTCACCAGCAACTGGTTGAGCAACTGGCGATTCGGCATCATAATCATAAAACCCTTCTGACCCTGAAACAGGTCCGGATTTACGATCAAAATAATAAGTCTTAATCAAAAGAAGTAGAATAATGGCAACGCCTACAATTAATAATAATTGAATTAATTGGTTATTTTTTAAATTGAACATATCTTTTTACTATTTATATTTAATAGACAGAAAAATTTTTTTAACTTATTCACAGAAAAAAAAAATAATTAAATAGATGAAAAAATAAATTAAATTCTTTAAACTAAATTTCAATTTATTTTTCAAAATTTATTTTAACGAATTTAATTTGAAGAATTTAATTTGAAGAATTTAATTTGTAGAATTTAATTTGAAGAATTTAATTTGAAGAATTTAATTTGAAGAATTTAATTTGAAGAATTTAATTTATAATAATCTTTGCCAGATATCGGAATATTTTTGTTTTGATAGTAAAACTTGTTCATCATTCGGCCAGTCAATATTAATGACACTTTGAGTTGTTGGATTTACCCCGACTTGTGGATTTATATATTCCGGACGTATATCAACTTTTTTATTTCCTTTAAAATTTCCGACATTATTAATTTGTGTGTGATATTTAGCATTTAAAAAATTCTGACCTAATAAATTATCCATCCCCGGTTTTGGTGCCTTATATTCTTTTTCAGGTGGAATTTCATTTATATTATATGGTAAACAATTAGAATTATCTTCGCATATTTCTTTGATATTTGTTGGTTCAGTTAATACTGGTTTATATCTTTTGTCTTCTTTATCATCACCCTGTGGTGGTTTTCTAGTATCAAACCCTTCAATATTGTCCTCTTCATAATTTAATTTACCAGATGATGTTCTACCTGAAAAATTATTTCGTATAATTAAAAATACAATATATCCAATAATAAATATTAATATTGTGTTAAAACTCAAGTTAAGTCCTAACATTTTTACTTTAAATATAAATATATATTTTATTTACAAGTTTAATTCTTCTAAGTCATCTAGAACTAGATTTTTAATTCTTCTAAGTCATCTAGAACTAGATTTTTTTTATATTCCGGGTCTACCGAGTAATATTTATCTTTTTTATCATCTTCATCATCTTCGCTGGTATATTCAATTTCTTGTTTTATCTTTTCGGCTTCTAATTTCATTTCCTTGAGTTTTCTGATTTTTTCTTGTTTTATTCTTTCCTTTTCTAATTCAATTTCAATAAGCCGTTGTTTTTCTTTTCTAATTCTTTCTTCTTCTAATAATCTAGCTTCTTCAATAATTCTTTCTTCTTCTAAACGTCTTTCTTCTTCTTCTATTAATTGTCTTAATTTTTCTTTTTCTAATTTTTCCTCTTCAATTAACTGGCGTAATCTCTTTTCTTCTAACTTTTCTTCTTCAATACGTTGTTTTAATTTAGCTCTTTCCAATTTTTCCGAGTTAATACCATCTTGTTCCATTCTTTTTAACTTTAATTTTTCTTTTTCCAAATGTTCCTTCTCTAGCATCTGTTTTATGCGCTCGTTTTCTAATCTTTTTTCCTCTAGTTCCTGTTCCAATTTCTCTTTTTCCAATCTATCTCTTTCTAATTTATTTATTTTTTGTTTCAAAATATATTCTGATTCAATCTGTCTTTTTTCATCAGATGCCTGTTTTTGAGATTCATACTCCATTCTTTCAACCATCTCGTCATAGTCTTCATTATCTATCTCTCTTTCAGCCATCTCAAACATTTCAATTCTCTTTCTTTCTTCCTCCTCCTCAATTTCTAATCTTAATTTTTTATCTTCTTCATCTTCTTCATCTTCGTCATCATAATAACTAAAATTATAATTTATTATATCATCATCTTCCTCCTCTGTTTCATTTTCTTCTTCTTCATTTTCTTCTTCTTCTTCTTCTTCTTCATTATTTTGATTAGAATAATATTCTCTCATCATTCTTTGATAATTTTCAGTTTCTATTCTTTCTCTTTCTTCCTGTTCTTTTTGTCGATGAAGTAAATCAGCCTCTCTATGTTGTTGTTGTCGCTGAAGTAAATCAGCCTCTCTTTGTTGTTCTTCTTTTTGTCGCTGAAGTAAATCAGCCTCTCTTTGTTGTTCTTCTTTTTGTCGCTGAAGTAAATCAGCCTCTCTCTGTTGTTGTTGTTGTCGCTGAAGTAAATCAGCCTCTCTTTGTTGTTGTTGATTTACATCAACATTTTCTTGGTGTGATTGATTAGTTTCGTTATCATCATTTAATAAATTGGTTAAAGGATAAATAACATCATTGGTTATTTTTTTATTAACTTTTAATTGTATTAAATTCCAGATTGGATAAAATTTTTCCGATGAAAATCTGATTTCGGATAAAGATACAATACATTCTACATTATCATCTGGTGCTACATAACTATAATCAATAATTGTGTTATTGTTGTATATTTGCGGTATAATTGAATTTCCTTTCATTGGTATTTTAAGTCTTAGCGATGGGTTTTTTCCACCTGAATTAAGTTTCACAGAAGAAATATAATATTCATCAATAGCATCCTGTGGAATTTGATTATTAAACCAATCAACTGAATTTTGAAAGGTAATTAAACAATTATGTTTATCAACTTTATTTAAAAAATCAAAAAACTCCGAGTGTTCACTGTTTAAATTTAATTCTACTTCAATATAGAAACTATTTCCTTTTTTACAAATCCCGGATGTTGTCTTTAATTTAGGTATTCTTATATATAATGTGTTTACCTTATTATGAGATTCACGATAATATAAAAATGATGATTTATTACCTCCTTGAATAGTCTTTGGAATAGAATATTCAAATTTAGAGAAATTTATTTTACGATAATCATAAATAGAAAATGAATTGTTACTCATTGTTTCGCAATAAATTTATTATAAATTTATTACATTTTTTTTAAAATTATAAAACGCAATATAAAACGTGCTGTAAAAACAATGTTATTATTATTTTTTTTTGTGTATATTATTTTTCTTATTTTTCATATTATTAATTGCCTCTTTATATTTTTTATTAAATAAATCATAATATTCTAATTTTTTTCTCCAATTCGGATAATGTCTATTATATAAAAACTCTATATCTTGTTCACTTGTATGAGAATGAGAATTATTTTTATCTAAATTTGTTAATATTATGTAAAGGTCATTCACAACCTCTTTTACAGTCCTTCCAAAAATAGTATGTAATCCAAAATCTATTATTTTTATTTCATCACCTAGACAACATACATTACGTAATAATATATCATTTGAATTAACATTTGTGGTATTCATAATATCTGAGATTTCTTGAAATTGTGTTTTCCAGTTGTTCGGCAAATTATCAGACGATAATTGTGGTCCACAATATGTCATATAAATAGTTAAAGAATTTTGGTCGTATGCTATTAAAAATGGAAAATGTGGAAAACAACTTAGTTTTTTTAATGCTTTTACTTCATTACGAAACATAAAACTACCTAAACTATCACGGATACATATTTTTCTAACTATATAACCCTCTAACAAGCAAACATCCACTGAAGATGTATGAACATTATTAAATTTGCGTATAACCGACAGATTCCTTAAATAATTTAATATCGCTGAATCTGTTCTTAATAATTTTAACTTAGTGATTGTTTCGTGCTGGATTCTTCTAATTTCATCCGCGTTTTCGGTTTCTTTATTTATTATTTCTTCTTTAATTTCTTGTTTAGGTGGGTCTTTTTTAATAATCGGGATTTGATGTGGTCGTGGCTGTTGTCTTGATATTTTTTGTTGACGTGATTGAGATAATGCTAAAAATTGCGAAAATGATAAACGATTCATTATTATTTGTTTATTTTATTTTTCTTAATTTTATTGTTAATATTTTTTAGTTTAATTTATTATATCAAACCAAAAAAAATGGGTTTTTTTAACTTTATTTTTTTCTAAAAATAAATAAAAATACATAAAAAATAAATAATGGATAGTTGGGAAGCTATAGGCAATGAATTATTAGAGAAATGTATTATTGAAGTTAAAAAAAAAGAAAATATGGACAAAATACAAAACAATTTAATGGATCCTTTAATTGATTACATCATCCGAAGATTATATCCATATTTAATGGTTTCTAGCATCATATTTATCCTCATTCTAATATTTTTAATTTTGGTGTTTATTATGTTATTTCGTTCAACTGGATTATGGTCAATTCAATAAAATAAAACAAATTTAAGAAGTTTTTGGTAATAATTGATTAATAATAAATTAATAATCAATTAATAATAACAATGAAACAAAAATGTGTTCTAGAATATATTTGGTTGGATGTGAATAATAATTTTCGTTCAAAAGTAAAAGTTGATGCGATTAAGGTTCCATTTTACCCCAAAGATTTAGAAATATGGAATTTTGACGGTAGTTCAACTGGACAAGCAACTGGTGATAATTCCGAGGTTTTTATCAAACCCTATCTTATTTTACAAAAACACAATTACGATTTCAATGATTTTAGCAATAATAATTACTATTATGTTTTTTGTGAATGTCTTAATACTGATTTGAAAACACCCCATAAAACTAATACTAGAATGGCAGCTTTTAATTTTTTTAATCAACAGGATGTCATAAAACTGGATCCAATGTTTGGTATTGAACAGGAATTTTTCGTTTTTAAAGATGGAAAACCGATTGTATGGAATGATGAAAAGACTGCCCCACAAGGAGATTATTATTGCGGGAATGGTGGTAAATCAATTCTTCATAGTGGTCGTAAATTCTTAGATAAAGTCATCAACACTCTTAATCGTTGGGGAATTAATACAACTGGATATAACTTTGAAGTAGCACCTGGACAAATGGAAATCCAAATCTGTGAAACAGGAATAATGGCGGCTGATTATTTAATTGTTCTTCGTTTTATTCTTACTAGATATGCTGAAGAATACGGTTGGGATATAGTATTAACACCGAAACCAGAATTCCTAAGCGGAGATAATTGGAATGGTTCGGGATGCCACGTTAATTTTAGCACCGCAGAAATGAGACAAACAATTGACCAATCAATTTCGCTACATAAAACAATTAATTTAATTCAAAATATGAAAGAAGCACATTCGCGTGATATTATACATTTTGGATCCGAAAATAATAAACTCAGATTAGGTGGTAAAAATGAAACCAGTTCATATCATACTTTTACGTATGGTATAGCTAACAGAGGTTCAAGTATTCGTATTCCTAGATATTTTGTAAATAATTTATATGGATACATAGAAGATAGAAGACCAGGGGCAGATATGGATCCGTATGTTGTTACCAAAATAATTTGTTCATATGCCCTCGCAAATAACAAATCCGACTCTCAATTAGAATACAATGAAATTTGTAAACAATTAATTGACAAACACTGTGTGCAAAATATATTTTAGTTTTTTAGTTTTTTAGTTTTTTAGTTTTTTTCAATAAAATAATAAAATAATAAATAATAAAAACAAAAATAAAAACAAAAAAATAAAAATAAAAAGATAAAATAATAAATGTCATCAGGTGTTAATCAAGAATTTGCGAATAAACTTAAAAATTGGGCGGCATATGAGAAAAAATCACAAGAATTAAAAGCACAAATAAATCAATTAAATGAAGCAAAAGACCAATTAACAAAGGAGTTAGTGTCATATATTAGAATGAATAATATGCAAAAAACTGCGATTAATTTACCAAATAACAGAATATGTTATTACGAAGAACAACAATATAACAATTTATCTTTTAATTTTTTGAAAGAATGTTTGGCAATATATTTTAATAATGATCAAGTTAAAGTTGAACAATTATGTAATTTTATAAAATCTAAAAGAAGTAAAACGGTTAAACCTGGATTAAAGTTTTTACCGAAAAAGAAAACTTAATGTTTCTTAGATGAACGATGTTTCTTTGTATGACGTTTAGAAGAACGACGTTTACCACCGAATTGTTTTACAGTTGTTGATGTTCCAGCACATCCGCAACCACCACCGTGACGTTTATGTGTGCGTTTGGATTTGGATTTTCTACGTCCACCCATTTGAAGAGAGCAAACACCGCCCATACCACAGCTACCACCTTTTTGATTTTTATTTTGACTTAGAACCATTTTATTTTAAAATTTTAAAATTTTATTTTTTATATTATTGATTAGAAAAATATTTTATTTCTTAATAAATATTAAACGCGTTAAAATAAAAAATGTTTTGGGGATTATTCAAAAGCAAAAAATCAACTAGAAAGAATTGTAAAAAAGTTACTAAGAAAACAATGGGTAAGAAAGTTACCAAGAAATCAATGAGCAAGAAAGTTGCTAAGAAAACAATGGGTAAGAAGAAAGTTACCAAGAAATCTATGAGCAAGAAGATGAGCAAGAAGATGAGCAAAAGAGTAAAGAGAGGTGGGGCTGTTCGTTCAGGTTCACTTGTCCAAGATCGTAAGTCAAACCGTATTTAAATCTTATAATTTTTATTATTTTATTTCATTTGTTTAACTTCAATTGGTGTAGTTGGAAGTTGAATTTTAACATTTTGTCCACTATTAATAATTTGAACTAATGCTTTTGCATTATTATCAAGAACTTCATTCATTTCTTTAGGATGTCTATTTTCTTTTTTCATTCTTTCTATTATTTTTAAAGCATCTACAAAAAATCCTGCCGTAACAGCAACCAATGATAATTCATTCAACATTGACCAATCATATACCTCCGGATTTAAAAATGAAGTATCATCCGTATGTAATTTCGGACGTGTAAGAACATCTTTAAAGAGTTGATACGCAACATACGATAATTTATTAGCTCTGGCACACTTTAAAAATACGTGAGCCGCCTCCAAACGTGACGGTCTTATATTATAAGCTTTAAGTAAGTCAACCGCATAATTATCAAATGATTCATTCTTACATATTTTACATAAAGCAATCTGATATTGAGCATAATATGTTTCCTCGGAATTACAATTTGGTGCCATATCAACCCGTTTTTGATAATATTTAATCGCATTATCAAACTCTTGACAATCACGATAACTTTGGGCTAGATAATAAATATATCGGGAATTATTCGGTTCATCTAAAATAGCTTGTTCAAATAATAAAGCATCACGTTTGTATTTATGAGGATCCGATGAACGTGAACCATCCGGAAAAGGAGTATTCATCATTTTAGGTATAACATCTTTTGTTTGTGGTTCATTATCGGGTTTTTCAACGTGTGTTAAATATTCGTGGCAAATTCCTTTATAATACCAATCAAATTTATCACTTACCAATTGAAGTCTCTGATAATCAGTTGAACCTTTACGACTCCAAATCAAATACATATCCTTATCCAAAAAAGGCATTACAAAATCATCTTCAAACACAAAAACCTCATCCGCATCCAACGTAATAATATAATCAGCTTTACGAGCCGCCAATCCCATTAAAAGAGAACGATTATGTCCGAAGTTTCTCCATTCGTGCTGATGTAATTCGCCAGGAACACCTTTCTCACTCCAATATTTCTTTATTAATTCTTGTGTTCCATCGGTTGAACCAGTATCACAAATAACCCAATAATCTATGATTTTACGTTTGTCATTATAAAGAGAATTAAAACAACGCTCCAAAACCTTCGTCTCATTTTTAACAATCATTGCTAAACAGATTGTTTGTTTTGGTGGTCTAATTATTTCCTCAATCTTAAGATGAATATTTCTCTCTTCCATTTTAGTATATTTAATGGTTTATTAAATTTATTATCTATAAATCATTTTAAATCATTTTTTGTTTTGTTTTTGTTTTGGTTTTTTATCATAAAAAATCTCAAAGAAAATAAAAAGTAAAAAGAAATAAATGTGTTATTCCGCACCAGTTAGTTTAGCCGCTTTTATAATAGGTACAATTTTTTCGTATCTATTGTATCTAGAAAACGACATTTCATACAAGATAATTGGTCTGTTTTTAGCTTTTGTTGTATTGATGCAATTGATTGAATTTTTATTATGGACTCATCAATTTTGCAATTTATACAATAAATCTATATCATTTGTAGGTATGATTTTAAATTACTTACAACCACTCGCAATGGGTTTATTAATATTATATTTTTATAAAAAAATGCCACAGCTAAATAAAAAAATAGTCATTGCTATATTAGTTATATACACCATTCTAGCTATATTATATATGATACAATTTATGTTTCTTAAAAATAAATGTTCTCATAAAAAAGATAATCCATATTTATTATGGAATTGGGGACAAATGAAAAATAGTGGATGGATTAATACAATTTATCTCATTGCTTTAATATCAATCATATATATTGGAATGCCTGATAAATTTACAGCAATTATGACTATTATGGTCGGTGGTTTTGCATTGATAATGAGTTATCTATTTTATCCTAGACCATTTATTGGCGCAATTTGGTGTTTATTTACCGCATTTATTCCAGTAATACTCTATTTATACAAAAAATTTATTAATATTAAATAAATAAAATTATTGACATTAAATAAATAAAAAAATTAAAAATAAAAAAATTAAAAATAAAAAATTAGTAATTTTATTTAGTTTTACATCCTGCCCAGCTGTCTTGGTTAAATGGTGTTAAAGATATGAGTTCGTTATCCAAATCTTTTTTGAATTTATTAACTAATATTTCTAATTCAGCATCAGCATCGGACATAAATGTTTTCTTGATTCTTTCTTTACCTTTTGGTGCCGGTTTAATACCATAACAAGTTACACCAAAACGTAATTCAGGGTTGTCAAAATAGCCACCGTTTAATTGTGGTTTACCGCACATATTACGTCTTTCAGGCGTTGAATTCTTTTGAAGTTTTTCCCAGGTGCTCTTTTGAGTTGGATAAAATGCCATTTGGCCTTCCACCCAACCGTAATTACACCAATCAGCTCCTTGTCTATAAGCATCAGCTAATTGGTCTAATGTGGCTAATTCACCACCGAGTGCCTTACAAACAGCAGGGGCTTCTTTGTATGTGAATTTATTTTCGGCAACATTGAAGACTTGTTTAGTTTTTGATGGAGAACTATTATAAGAATCAGAAGAAGATGATGATGTGGGGGTGGTAGCATCATCAGTATCATTAATTGATTTTCTTCTTTCAGGTGCTAGTTTATCTGGAACAGGTAATACTGTATTTTGATATTGGTTGTCCATTGATTTTTCATTCCATAAATAATATAGAAAAATTAAAAATAAAATTACGAACAAACCTGCTAACAGAAAAAATATGATATGCATTGAACTAAACATTTTTAATTATATTGATTAATTGTTTTGATTAATTGTTTAATTATTTAATTATTAAAAGAGATAAAAAATATCTTTTTACTTTTAAGTTTACAAAAAAGTAATACAGTGAAGTGTCTAAAATTTAAGATTCTTAAATTCGGTACCAAAATTATTGTTTTTTTGTTCTTTCATAAAACAAACAATACGCACTATTACTAACAACAACACCTTCGGGGTCATTAATTTCACCAACAGTTTCGTCATTAAAGGAATACCATTTGTTATCCGGATTTTTGCGATAGGCTGTATAATGACCACCAGATTGATTACCAAAATGATTAGATACAGCATATAAATTGTATTTCATTGATTCATTTTTAAAACCCGAATGAAACTTATTCATATCCAAATTTTCCAAAGGATACACCACATTCGTATTCGTTTTAGATGGTCTAGGAAAATATTGATATCTACCCAATGTTATTATCAAATATTTCGGCAACTCCCAGATTGAATTCTTAGTCTTCGCATTAACCTTGGTATTACATTTATCACAATACCAACGCTCATCAATTATTTCACCACTTTGATTTTTATAAGTTGTTAAATAAGATTCCTTAATATAATTTTCAAATAAATCATTGATGGTTAAAGTTTGCTCCGATGGTGGAATTATTAAATGTAAAAACTTGATCGGGTCAAAAATAATTGATTCGTGTCCACACTCCCCAATTGTCATTGTACTGATTTGACCAGTAAATAATTTCACGAAAATAGAATAGTCTTTTTCAAAATGTTTAATATAATTCGTGTAAGCCATTACACTTAATTTATCCATATGGTTCATCTCAGTTCCGACAATATTCATCTTGGTTTCATAACTCAAAACATCGTGCAATGAATCCATCAACAAAATCAAAAACTCCTGGAAATCATTCTGACCACCAGAAACTGAAATGGAAACATTAGATTCATTCGCAACTTGACCAATTAAACGATAAAAAGGAATCGGATTTACACGACCTTTGTCTCTTGTTCCCCATAATTGAACCAATAGATTATACCACGCATCCATCAGACTTTTTTTAGTATTTGTTTTATTATTTTTCGTAGTTTTAACATTTGACATATCTATTTTATAACGTCTAATAGATTGACCATTTTCATTCTTGATTGATTGGAAAAAATAAGATAATAAATCTGGAGTCCCAACTAAACATTGAATCGTTGAATTCAAATAACAACTATTACCAACATTTGGTAATCCCAATTTTCCTTGTTCAGGAGTTAAAAAATCCATTTGTTTTCCTTTTAAGTATTGAAATTATTATATTATTGTTTTCTTTTATTCTTTCTTGAGAACTTCAATTTTATTTTCAAGTTTAAAAATTAATATAAAAAAGTTATTATAATTGTAATACTATTATGAATTTTGCTAATTTTTTTGAACCTGTTAGAATAGGTGCCAACATCAATCTTCTAAGATTAACTACTAAAATAGAAACATATACCAACTCAGACACCGATAGATTATGTAGCATTTGTCAACAAAATTTTTCAACCGGTGATATTATACGAAAAATCAATCATTGTACACATTTTTATCACCAATCCTGTCTTGATCAATGGTTTGAAAATAACACCAAATGTCCTGAATGCCAATTTGACATTAGAAATACACCTAGAATTCAACAACCTACGCAACCACCACCACCACCACATTCACATCAACCACCACAACAACAAACCACTCAAAATGACCTAGAAAATGAAATTAATCAACTACTAAATGGTATGTTCGCTAGAACAAATAATATTGGATTAAGTTCATTATTTAACCACACATCACCATATGTTTATCACAGAAATCAAACTCAAAATTATCACCAACAACACCAACATCAACCACCACCACCACCTACACAACCACAGCAAACCCATAGATATTATGTATCACCATCAACAACTATGCCACATCAAACTATTATTGATATGTATGTTATGGATGATGATAATAATACAACACCTGTATATCATAGAACATATCAACGTCAAGCTCCAGCTCCGGTTCCTCCACCTAGACCAACAACACAACCATTCCAAAGACCACCCCCATCACCTCCAACACCACAAACACCAGAAACACCAAGACAACCTGAAATACAACGTGTTTTTATTGAAGATAGAGTATTAAATTTATTAAGTCACAATTTAAATAATAATATTGATGATGAAGATGATGAAAATGAAGAAAATGAAGAAAATGAAGATGACGACTCAGTTATCAATGAAGATGCTACTAGAATACCTAATTTAGAAACATCCGTAATTAATATTCAAGAAAAAATAAAAGAACTAGAAAATAGATTAGAAGAATTAGAAAAAAAACAAACAAAAGTTAAACAACAAAAAGAAAAAAAGGAACAGAAAGAAAAGAAAGAAAAAAAATCATCTAAAAAAAATAATCAAACTGTCAATACTAATGAAAATGAAACCGAACCGGAACCCGAAACTAATTAAACTAACCAATCCATAATTGAACGATTTGTTCTTTTAACCAATTCTTGTTTTGGTTTTGCTGTTTTCTTTGTTTTTACTTCTTTTATTGGTTCATCAGTTGTTTTTGCTTCCGATGCGGTTGTATCATCCGCAACTAACCAACCACTGATTTCTTGTAAATTAGCTTTTTGATTTCTAGCTTTTCGCAAAGCTTCTTCAAACAAAAGTGTTTCCACTTCTTTTTCTTTAGCAGCTTGGATTTTGTCGTGAATAAAATCTTCCGACTTATCACTATATTTATCATTATAGCGATATTCCAATCTTTCAAAATGATCAACTTCTTTATTATAACCTGGTAATTTTGAAACCGCCAAAGCATAAATCTGACTAACAGGTTTCTGAATTTGATTTTCCAGATATGTCAGATAATCAGGTTTTAATTTTTGCTCACGAACATAATTCACGTGTTCAATCTTATCACCCTGTAAAACCTTGTCTTTCGGACCATTCGTTTTTACCTTAATATAAACATACGGAATGCGGTCATTCGCCTGCGGTTTATTACCAGGGTCTCTTTCACCCATCCGATCAGCCAATACTTTATGCGCAATTGACTCCGGGTCCTTATACGTTGAACGAAGGGTCTTTGAGATAACTAACATCTGAATATCAAACTTTCCACTTATCAATTCCATCAACGAATCTTTTAAAAACGAAACTGATAATTCAAGTGATTTTTTATTCAAAATAGAATCAATAATACCACCATAGACGTATTTTACAATCGGAGCATTATCACGACGTTTCAACACAATTCCCATACTTTTTTGCTTGAATTCATTAACATCGGTTTCATACAAATTACCAACATAACGTTTTTTAGTAAACAGAATAAATGGCCAAAAGGTCTTCTCATATTCCAAAACGTGTGGAGGTTTTAAATATTTCTGGATTAAATGCTCGGCACGTAGTCCTTCATCAATGGATTTCTGAAGCGCTGGAATACCTGTTAATTCATTTCCATTTTCATCTTCTAATTTAAACTTAATGAATATTGAGTCGGTGTTGTGAACTATTAAACTACCAACACCTGCTTGAAAATGATGATTTTCAGTTGTTAAATCATATACATATTCCTCTTGGAAATTCCATTCTTCTATTTTCTTAATTTTATTATCATCTTTTTCAATTTGTATTTCATTGCCAAATATAATACGATATGATGTCATATTTAAAGGTTCAATCGATACTTGATATCCCAACGATTTACATAATGTATAAATTTCAAAAGCAGCCATCATTCCTTCTTGAACTATTTGACCGATTTTTCTATTGAAACATAAATTTTTCAAAAAATTTTCCTTAATATTTTTAGAAGCATTCAATACATAATTTGGAATTATGTTTTTAGAATTAGAAATATTTGAATTTTGAAAATCCACAAGTTCCGGAAAACTGTGTAATAATTCATCACCAATTTTAATATCTTTTGGGCTAACTTTTTCACCATTTGGATTTAACAATGAATGGTCGTCAGTAACTACGACTGAACCTGTATGAGTTGTAATTCTAAATAATTTTTTAGTTGGAGCTAATTTATGTCTGATTACACGATGAATTTTAGTCCATCCTTTTTCAGTCCAAGTTTCAATATCATTTAACTCACAACTTTCCTTACCATCATCACGATTTGTATAATTTGATTCAGATGATAAATTATCAATTGATTCTATGTAAATCATATTAGTTTTAGAATTTCTTAATATTAAAGGGGTCTGACCAATAACGCTATCTCCATAGATAATCTGCGATCCTTCAAAGTTTGCTAAAACAAAATCACGTGCCAAAGTCAATAAACCACGACCCGTAGCCGTCGTTGACGCAGCAACATCCTTCAAATAAATCGGACTAGTTCTAGCGCCAATTTGACCATATAACGAATTAGCAGTTACTTTATAAGCCAATTGAAGACCTTCCCAAACCGTTTTCTTAAACGGGTCAGGGTCAGAATCCTTCTTTTTCTTATAAAACTTACGAGCAGCCAGCAATTTCTGTAAAATCAACGGAATAATACCTTTCGTAGGCTTACCATCTGGTCCATCCGGAAAATGAACGAACCGACAAGTTTTCTGACCTACGGTATGTTTACCCAATGAACGTTTAGATGGATCAATCCATTTCTTAACATCATAAGTTACTTCACCATACGTTAAACCAGGTAAATTATCAAATGCTGGGTCCAATACAATTGAATCGTGGCTAAGATTTTCACTAATCATAGATGATGGATAAAGAGAACCATAATCCAAAACGGAGACTGGTTCATTCAGATAAATACCAGGACGAGGGGGCAAAACAATAGCACCTTCATATCCATCATCATCATCTCCAACCATTCCAGCATATTCACTGGTTTTATCTTGAGTTCCAATATAATAATCACCTTCGCCGGTACGACGATAATTAACAATTTCGTCGTTATCGTTTGTGTTTGTGTTATTTGTGGTGTTTTCAGAATCATTTTCGTCTTCTTTATCTAAAGCATCAATCAGACTTCTGATTTCGTCTTCTTTGGATAGGACTTTGGTTGATTCATCAAAATTACTGTTATTTTTATTTTTAAGGACTGGAATTAAAAAGTCGTGTGCGTTGCATTCTTTGGCAACTAGACTGAAGATTTTAACACCTTGACCGCGTAAGAAAATATACGAAAAGGGAACGATTGATACGTTGGCCATACCAATGTTATTTGAAATGATTTCTAGCTTCTGAATTAACCGAATACATAAAACACAATCCTGGATACAATAGACACCAATAATACGGCGACCACTTGGACCACCAGTTTTTTGGAGTTCGAAGATGTCTTTATAATTGACATCGTCTTTTCCTAGACCCCAAACAGGTTTCTTTTTGAGAACGGCATCGTCAAATGGTATATCTAGTTTAATCCAATCCTTGCCATCAACGGTTTCTTTTTCAAGGACCTTGATTTTGTCGCCGCGATTAAATTTATCACCATCTTTTTCTTGTCGGATAATTATATAATTATCTTTGTCAATTTCCGATGTATTTTTAATTTCAATCCATTGTGGGTCATTTTTTCTAACAGAACAAATTTTCCCACTAATAAAATGTTCGGCGACACTATCTAGTTTATATGAACCTAGATTATGATCGCGACGAATGACTTTAAGTAAATCAATTTGAACGCGTCCAACCATATCAATAAAATGCATTGTATTTTCACCAAGCGCAGCCGAAGCCAAACTCTTTTCTAGCAAGACTGCTTCGTATTCAGGTAATCGGCTAATTTTAGTGAATTCACTCAAAATACCCAATTCCTTGGCGCGATAATATAGAAATGAATAATCAAAACCAAAAATGTTATAACCGGTCATAATATCAGGGTCCAATTTATTAATGAATTTAGACCATTCCAATAAAACATCGGCTTCATTTTGACAACTAATCACCTCAGCACCTTCAATCGGATCACAAGTATCTAGAGTGACGATATGACGGTATGATACACCGGGGTCTCCGTATCGGTAAACGACACTGGCGATTTGAATAACTGGATCACCTTCTACTTTGGGAAATTTCTTATCAAAGAGATTGGTAAGTAATTTAATACAAACATCTTTGGTGAAAACTTTGGCGAATAAGATCGCATAATCTAATTTTTGTTCTTTGGATACTTCCTTGATAATTTCTTCTAATTCATAGACGTCTTTTTCGTCGGGTCCTTCTTGGTCTGGATTAAATTTATTCTTTTTATAAATCCATTTTCGCAAGACAGTTTGGACACCTTCTTTTAATTGACGATTACCACGAATCGCTGTTTCATTACGATCACAAATCTTCAATACTTCAGGAATTATTTGTTTAATACTTTTCGGAGACGGTTTCAAACCTTCTTTTGTATAAACAAACGCGATTTCTTCATCACGAAACGGAGTTTCTTCCAAGAAACCAGCTTGAATTAATTTTTCAAAATAGACTTCTTTGTCCTGAATTAAATTGGTCAGATATTCCAACTTTTGGGGGTTATCACCGGATTTTTGTAATTTAGCGATTGTGGAACGAGCCTTTTGATAATGATTAATAATATCAGTTGCTAGTTTTGTGTATTTCTTTCTAGCTTGAGGGAAATCCCCGTGGCTACTATCAGATTCAATATCAAAAGAAAGAGTAATCATTGGTGCTAGACCAGCGCTCTCCATTTTTTTGATTTGTTTAAAACCGGCTTCTATGTCAATTTGACAAGTGCTATTGGGTTCATCTGGAATAGTGTATTTGGAAATTTCAATCCAACCAGCGGGTTCAATGTCAGTAATATGCATCAAACGCATAATTGGTTCTAGATTGGATTCATATAAAGGTAATTGGGTTTTTTTCCCACCGACGATGATTTCATTTTCTAGGACACGTTTATATTTATTAAAACCAGATAAACTGTGAAATTCAAATTTAATAAAAGGATAATAAGTATTATTGGTAAATCCGCGGAATTTTTTCATCCTAACTATTTTATAGGATAATAGGGATTTTGCTTCATAATCAGGGACTAGTTTGTTAATACTTTGAATAACTTGTTCTATTTTATTATCTTTCCAATCGGAAGGGATTTCGGCGTAAAAGAATGGTTTAAAACCGGTTATTACGGCTGAAATAGAACGACCTTTACCGGTTACACCAAACAATTGAGCACGAAATTCTTTACGATAACGTCCTTTGTCTGTTTCAGGGTTATATTCGGGTTTAAAATCAAAACTCCGCCAATCAGTAATTTGAAATGTGATTGGTTTATTATAATTAATTTTAAATTGTTCACCTTGTCTAAAAACAAATTCCGATTGCGACATCTTCATTATTATTAAGTGAATAGAGAACTTTTTAAATTCAATTTTTATGACATACTTTGCTTTTTTACTTTTTTTAAATAGTGATATCAAAATAATATTATTTTGGAAAAAGTTTCTAAGACAAATAATAAAGGTAATAAAAACAAAAACAAAAACAAAAACAAAAACAAAAAACAAATACAAAAATGTTAGGTGGTAGTTTTTTAGATTTTTTTGTCTTTCTAATATTGTTAATGATAATTTATATGTATCTAGAAACCAGAACATATGAAGTTATTTATACTAAATCAAAAGTGGACGGCAAAGATTATTTAGTACGAAATTTGAAAGATAAACAGGAAGCCGCTGATTTATTAGCTAGAACACGTGCTAAATTAGTCAGTGTCGTTGATCATCTCAAAGGTGTAAACGATGAACAAGTTAAAAAATACTCTTCTAATGATGAAGATGCCAAACAAACCAAAGAAGCTTTTGACCGTCTAATTGGTCGTTTTCAACCTGATAATATCAGTGAAAGCACACCGAATAATAAATATACATCATATTCAGTTAACAAGGGTCAAAAGATAGTGTTTTGCTTACGCGCACGTGGAACAGCCGAAGAAACAATAGTTGAAGATAATGTTATTATGTTTGTTGCTTTACACGAATTGGCACATATTATGACAGTTTCTGTAGGACACACCGAGGAATTCTGGGAAAATTTCAGAATTCTCTTACGTGTGGCGATTGCTCTTAAATTATACAAAAATCAAGATTATAGCGTAAAACCGGTTGATTATTGCGGAACAAAGATTACAGATACACCACTTAAAAAATAATTACGTTGTCATTTTTTTTCACTTCATTTTAAATCTTGTAATAAAATAAGATTATTACACAAAATAAAAATAAAACTAAGCAATGTCTATTGTCAAAGATATTTATAATCCTAAAATCTTCAAAGTTAAGCATATTCATAGTTCAAAGACCGATGATTATGACATATACGTTTTTATAGGAGGTTATTATGACAATAAAATATATAAATTATTGGATAAGTTAAAAACTTCTGATTATCAATCTTTAACCGTTGAGGAGAATAAAACATTGGGAACAGCGATTCCTAGTTTTCGCGCTAAAATAGGGAAAATAATCCCGGATAAAATCCATTTTGTTAAAGATTTAATATATGAAGCTGATACAATTAATATAATTCGTATGAAAATTAGCAATTATATTTCAAATAAACTAACCGATACAAAAAAAAACAAAGACGATAATTATATAGGAGTTCATACACAACATCTATGGATTAGAAACTATAATATTATTTACAGGGACCATATTAAATTCATTAATCATTTATTTATTAAAAATTCTGAAATTACTCTAAATGAATTAATAGGTGAATTACAGATTATCCTGGATTTAGAAACATCGGAAGATATTGAAAATAAAGTTATAGAACATTTTAATGAAAAATATAAAAATAAAATTAAAAAAGAAAACAAAAAAGATGGATATACGATTAATCTTTTTAAAAAAGAATATTATCAAATTAATGATTTAATCAACGACGAAGAATTTATACATCTCTTAAGTAATAGATATACAATTCTAGGAAGAGAGTATCAGAAAAATATTAAAATAGATGTTAATACAACTTCTAGTTATAGTCAATATGTTGTCGCCAATCCATTTTCTTCAATAGCTAATTTATCAAATAAAGTTATTATGACACAAGAAAGTAATCAATATTCAAAAACATTGTCGGATTATGGATTAATCAATAACAATTTTATATATTTAGTTTCACATAGTGAATTTGTAGAAAATTATCAAGGTAATAATTTATCGGCGATTGTTGGTTTATATTGGGATGGTTACGTAAGTGATTATAATGAGCAAAAATTAAAATCAGAATATACATCTATAAACAAATTAATTGAAGAGATTGAACAATCCGGAAATGAATTAATGAAAATATCCAATTCTAGACATATTGATACTGATACACAAAAACAAAAACATATTGTTAGTGATAATTATTTATTAAATGATTTGGTAATCGCCATTAATGACGTTGATTATCCTATTAACCTAGATATTAAAAAAATCTTTGATTTATTTGAAACTAGATTTGAAATACCATTTGTTAAATATGTGGTTAATGAAAACATCCAAAATTATAAAATATACAAACCATTTTTAAAGAAAAACCTGGTAAAATTAAAAATCATTGCCACTTGGAAGAATAATGTTGTGCTACCTAATGTTAAATATCCAGTAAATAAAAAGTCTATAACATTTAAATTGATAGAAGTCAGTAAAAATATAGAAGATTATATTTCGGTGTCTATTTATGAAAACGGTTATATACTAATTAATTTTAACATTAATGAATACATATCAATTAATAAAATCAAAGAAAAATTGGAAGATATAAGTGATTTTATTGTAAAAATAAAGAGATTAAATGAGGATAAGATATTAAGTCCTCCGGAATCTAATTTAATTTTCAAGGGTGATTTTCATTCTGGATTGTTAAAAACCCAAATCATCAATGTTAATTTAAAAACACATATTGAATTTGCCAAAGATACTCTTACATTGGATGATGTTAATGCTAGAATTCAAAATATGTTTCCGTTCTTTTATGGTTATCTTAAAAACAATGTCATCAAAGTAATTTACAAAAAAGTTAATAATTTTGATAGCGACGTAGCAATTCAGAATTTTATATTTAAGTTATTTGAAAAAAATAAGCGAAATTTTGAAAGTAACAAAACAAAGTATCTAGAATTGCTAGAAAATATTTTCTTGATTGACAGAAACAAATCAAAAGAATTACTATCATCTTTTAATCCACAAAATATACCAACGAATGTGAATTATCACTTTTTATATGGTATTGACATAACAATTACCAAAGAAAAAAACAAATTTATCTTAATCATTGAAAATTTACCACAAATTACCCAAATGAAAGAAATCCACGAATTATTTCAAATCTTATTTGACGTTAATTTTGATAAATATACATACAAACATAAAAGTAGTCATACATACCAAACTGATGATATGGATATTGAAATAGAAGATAAACAGCCACAGATTATCAATGATAACAATCAAGAAGTTGACCTAGGATTTGATTTCGGTGAATTAGGCTTTGGAGACAATGAACTAGGATTAAATTTAGATTATGACGAAGAAGAATTAAAGAAAAAACAAGCCGAAGAGATGGCGGCAGCAGCAAAAAAAGAAGAAGAACAAAAATTAGTCATTGACTATGATATCAAGAAAAAAGGTACGGACCTTCACAAAATTAAATTCACCAATTATATGACACAAATGCGTGAAAAAGCTGATCCTGGATTATATAAGGTAGAAGACGTTGCCCAAGAGGGACAACAAGGTACAGAAGGATGGAAATATAGTAAAACCTGTGATGCGATGCAGATGCGTCAACCATACATTATACCAAAAGAAAACCTGGATAAGGTGAAAGACAAAAAAGCTATTACAGGTTATGTTAAATATCGTGATAATTATTATATTTGTCCTCGTATTTGGGATTACAAAGCCGAGATGCCTATTTCGGTTGATGAATTTGTTAAGAATGGTTTAAAGAGCCCTTATACACAAGGAGAGGCTATTCCATCCGATAAACGTAATCAAGAATATCTAGGTGATAAATATACGGTAATTATTAGAAAACCAACTAGTAGCACCTATTGGGCCAAGGAAAATGTTGAAAAAGATTGGCCCGAAATTCTTAAGAACACCGGGTCGGAGGCATTTCCTGGTTTTACTAAACCAAAGAATCATCCGAAGAACTTATGTGTTCCCTGTTGTTTTTTGAAAGAATCGGAGGATTATGATGTAAATGTACCGGAAATTCAGAGATTAAAGAAACCGGTTGGACACGAAGTATGCGATGTTGATACCGATTCTGATTTACCAAAACAACCTCAAAGTCAAGAAACCAATGAATTTGATGATTCTTTATTATGTAAAAATGAAAACTATATTAAGACTGACAATGCTATTCTAGATAATTGTAGATACGGTCAATTACCAGAGAATCTTAATATTCTTTTACGTAATCATCAGGAAATTTTGATATCTCCTGCGAATAATTCATTACATAAATATGCGAATTGCTTTCTTCGTCGTGGTGTTTTCAGTGATAAAAATAGTTTCTTAAGAGCGATAGCTAGTATTAAAGAAACAATATCAACCTCCCAAGTTACTTTTAAAACATTGATTAATATGATCACCGATAACATAACTCCTGAATTATTTTTAACACTTAATCAAGGAACTTTGGTGAATATCTTTAAATTCAATTATAGTCTTCCTAAAAATCGTAATCAACTATATTATTTTTCGGAATTTATTAAAAAATACCCGAAATTTGTGGAATGGTTAGGATTAAAAGATTTGAAGATAAATACGATTGATGACTTAAAGAAATTATATATTAAATCCCGGAATAGTGAGGATACAGAAAGTATAATAAAACTCCGAAAAATCCGGAAATTATTCAATGTTTTTGGTGCTTTCTATAATTTTATTAAATATTGTCAAGATGATAAAATCGTTAAAAAACAGGAATTTTTCCTGGATTTAATAAGTCGTCCTTTAGATTGGATGTTCCCCGAAGGTGTTAATATTATGATGTTTTCCAAAGAAACTAATAATATTTATTGTAACCCATACATTAATAATATTAATAAACCTATCATAATGTTATTATACGATAAAAATGGTAAATTTGAACCGATTTTTCACACTGAATCCAAGACTAATATTATTCCTAAGGGTGTTATTAAATTAAATAACGAAGTCAATATTTCAAGCACCAATTTGATATTCATCAAAAATCACTTGAAATCACAAACAATAAATGTTAATTTGTTGAAAGATACTCAAAAACGTCTTCCAGTATTAAAAGAATTGGTTAAAATTCATCTTAATAATTGTTCTGAATTACCAAATTCAGAATATGGAACATATAAACTATTACCAACTGCGAATGTTTTGTATGATGAATTAAAAAGATTAAGTACAGTTGGATATCCATATTTGGAACCAGTTTCTCAAATAACTACTCCATTACATAATACAGAGTTCATTATAACTAATAATGGATTGGTTTTTCCAGTTAGACCGAGTGGGATAATACTAGAATTACCTGTTTATGATAATTTAGAATACTTTGAGTTAATTACGGAACGTTCTCATAAATTACTGAAACCATTGACAACATTTAATAATCATACCAATAATAAATATAGTTACAAACCATCGGGGTTATTTGTATCGGAACAAAATCCTAAATGGTGTATTGGGATATTATTGGAGAATGAGGGTCTTATTCCGATTTATCCAACATTGGTTGAAGAATTGATAAAAGAAAGTGATGAATTGAAATTAAAATTAAATATTATCGTTAAACCAATTTATTATGAAGCTGATTATAATATTTTGGAGAATCAATTGTCGGAGGATGACCGGATAGGTTATTTAACTGAATATCAGAAATTTGAATATTTATATCAACATTTTAAATATGAAATAACAAGTATTTTATCAGAAAATAAAAATTCTTCATATTTAAAACAAATTAAAGAATTATTGAACACAGCTTCTTTTGATTATAATTTAGTAATATCGGAATTGAAAAAAATCATTGAAACAATATCAAACAAAATTATTAAGGTTACATTCAACGATATTACAGAAAAAAACAAAGATTCAGAAAGGATTAAAGGCAAAGGTTCACAAAAGAAGAAAAAATATTTTTTAACAACGTGTGATAAATTAACTTATAAAAAATGTAATATTCATCCTTATTGTAAAAAAGTTGGTAAGAATGGATGTGGTTTGAATTTAGAAACAACATTTTGGATGAATTTATTTATTAATCGTTTATGCGAGTCAATAATTAGAAATTCAAATGAAAGAAATCAAATATTAAATGGTGAATATAAACCTTCGTTTTATTATAATGAAGGTATCAAAATAGGTCATAATGAAATATTTCTAACCAATGAGAACTTTTATTTAATTCGTCAAATTTATAAATCTTCTAAATATCACCAAGAAATTGATGTCTTTGAAAATGTTGAAAATGAAAATAAACAAAACCGGGTTATTAAGGCAGAATACAAATCTATAGATGAAAACTCTAAAGATATTGGTGTATTAACTGATACACATACGAATCAAACAGACGCTGATACCGATGTTGGTGTTGAATTATCTGGTCTAAGTGGTGTTAAAAAGAAACTCAAAAATGTATACGCTACTGTTTTTGATAAAGACGGTAAATATCGTTCTCAATATCAGGCTGGTCCCTGTATTTTTCCATATGTATATGGCAATAATAAACAATTATATTTTGATTGTAACAAGGATAAAGAAGAAGGTCAACGTTGTCCTGTTGAGGTTGATAAAGATAGAAGAGCATTAAAATGGGGATTTTGTCCAGCTGACCCCCGTGAAACACGTCGTAAAAATAAGGTTGAAGAAGTTAATGCTAAGGCAACTAATCTTAAAGGTAAGATTGACAAAGGATTTAAATCTGGGAAATGTATTTTTCCTTTTAGATATCATCCTAGTTATGATTTATCGTGGGATTGTGTTTCTACTAAACAAGGTAAGAATCAAAAATGGTGCGCTACTAGTATGAAAACTGGTCGCAATATTGCGTCTGAATTACCAATTGCGGCGGATATTAATGAAAAGATTTATCAAAAGAAATGGGATTATTCTACGATGTATGATGAAAAAGGTAATTTCAATGATGAATTTTTAAGATATCAGACCCGTGGATATTGTCCGATTAGTAAAGATAAAGATAAAGTAGAAATTAAGAAAAATGTATTGGATGATGAAATAACAGTTGAAAATTTTATGATAAATAAATGTAATCAAACAGATTCAAAGGGTGGTTATAGTAAAAAAATTCTTAAGGAGTTTGCTATTAATAAAATGGGATTTAAAGAACAAGATATTGAAGGAAAGAAGAAAGAGGATATTTGTTCAATGATTGAAGAAAAGATAAATAAATCAAAAAAGGGGTCAGATATAACAGCTGGTAAATCATTAGTTCAAATTTATGAAAAAGACCCGAAGATGTGTAATAAAGGTGAATCTGGAGGTGGGTGGTATCTAGGAACACTCAGACAAATGGCGAGTGATTATTTTGGTATGAATGCAACTGTTGCTAGAGAGGCATCTAAATCAGAATTATGTAACCACATAGTACCAATTCTAGAAAAAGAAATTGAAGAAGAAAAAAAAATAGGAAAAGAAAATATTATGCTATCAGAAGTTTATTTGAAAAATCCTGTTTATTGTGAGGAAGGACCTAGTAAAGGTGGTTATAGTCTTAAAGATTTGAAGGAAATGGGTGTTAAATATTTTGGTGTTGATCCAGAATTAAACGACAAATCACAAATATGTAAAATAATTAATCAAAAATTAAAAGACGAAAAATACGAGATGGCATTTAAACAAGCTGATTTCAATCCTGGAACAGAAATGGACACCGACACAATTGATGATGATAGTTATTCATATTTTAATTTATTTGATGATGACGAAGATGACTACGAATCCGTTAAATCAAAAAAAATAAGCAAAAAGAAAGCTAGACAAAGTAATCAAGGGAACCAAAATAAAATATCAAAGAAAAAATAATTTTTAACCATTTACGATTTTAATTCTTTTATGATTTACTTTTAATTTTTATTTTTTACTAAGTAAAGAAATAAAACAAAAACAAAATAAAACAAAACAAAAATAATGAATTTAGAAAAAGAACAAGATGATTTGAATGAAGAAATGATTGATTGGGAAAATATGATTAAATCATATACATCACCAACTAGTTTATTTAATTATTTTATGGAAGATCCTTTATTGGATTATTTAAATAAATATGGTTCTGAAATGGGATTTGTGGAAGATGAGTGTCCACCGGAAGTTAAAATGATAATGGAAAAAGGGTGTCTTTTTGAGACTAAAGTCATTACTAAAATACGTGAAATGGGTATTGATGTGATTGAAATTATAACACATAATTCTTGGGTAGAAGGTTATATGGAAACGTTAAACTTAATGAAGTTAGGTTATCCAATCATCGTTCAAGGTTATTTGGTAAATCACCAAAACCAAACTAAGGGACGTCCAGATATATTAATTCGGGCTGATATTTTAAAATTACTAAAACCAGATATAATATCACAAGAAGACACCGCAATTACATCAAACCTAGGTAATTGGCATTATCGTGTAATTGATATTAAAATGTCCAATATTTTTCTTTCAAGTGATGGTAATCGGATATTAAATAACAAATTATATAAAGCCTACAAAGCACAGGTTCTTGTTTATAATATGGCGGTTGGATTATTACAAGGTTATCAACCTCCACAGGGTTATTTATTAGGACGTTCGTCTCATAATTATGATAATAGTATATATAATAATGATTGTTTTTCTTCTATATCGGTGATAGATTATAATATTTATGACAAAGAAGTTATAACTAGATTAGAGCAAGCATTAGAATGGAAAAGAATGTTAAATAATATTCCTTTAGTTGTTGATTGGAATTGGGAATCAATGGAAATGGAAATGAATATTAATTTAAGACCTAATATGAAAAATAAATATGATTATCGTTGGAGAACAGCTAAAAAGCAAATTGCTGAACAACGTCAGGAGTTAACTCTTTTATGGAATTGCGGGGTTGCCAAGAGAAATAAATTATTAAATATGGGTGTTAATACTTGGATGGAGTATAAAGAATATTGTAGAACTTCACCGGGTTTTAACGAACGAACATTATATCATATTCTAGATATTAATTTATCCACGGATGATAATGCTTCAAAATTTTTACCATTACCTGGTGGATTGAATCCGGAGTTGGATGAGTTTATACCTAGAAAGGACAAACCGTTTGTGGTTATTGATTTAGAGACGACTGGTAATATCAATGATGATTTTGAATTTTTACCGGAAAAAGGTGGGTGTGAATATATTTTTTTGATTGGTATAACAATTGTTATTCCGATGAGTGATGGAAAGATGGAATATCGTTATTTTCCATTTCATATTAATCAATTAAATTTGGATGATGAATTGATTATTATAAAAAGAATGTGTAATCTAGTTAGATATTTATTGGCAGAATTTGAAACTGACACTTTGACTTTTTATCATTGGTCACCTGCTGAAGTGAATTTTATAAATAATATGGTTGAAAGACAAGGTGAATATTTGGATGATGAAGATAGTGAAACTTTGGAGAGATTAAGATATAGTGATATTATGAGTGTTTTTAAATATCAACCGATTGTTGTAAAAGGTGCTTATAATTTTAGTATTAAGACAATAGGAACAGCACTTTATAATTTGGGTCTTATCAAAACAACTTGGAATAAAAACACTTCTGAAGCCAAAAAAGATTTGAATGGATTTGCAGTTATGATGCAGATTAATAAGTATAATGAAGAAGCCGAAAAATTAAGAATGAGCCTCAGAAAATTCAAGGAAATAGATGATATTATAATTTATAATATGATTGATTGCCAAGTTTTGGCGGAAATTATTGTTTTCTTACAAAATACGTATGGAAAATAAAAAATAATATAAGTTAATTTGGATGTTTTATAAGTAAATTATTTATTTTTTGTATTGATGATAATTCAAACACTAGAAATAATGGAATCAGATACGATGAATATAGTTGAAAAAGTTGATAATCAAGGTATTGATGATATGAATGAAGAAGATGTCAAGAAAAAAGTAGGTGGTGGTGGGTCTAATCGCATAACAAAAACAGAAGCACAACAATCTATGCTTAATAGAAAACAAAAAAAGTTAGTAAGCCGGCTTAATTCATCTTATTGTAGAACTGGTAAGATGGACCGTATTTTACCTATTTTAACTGGAAAATCTAAAATATCACTTAGATTAATTGATTGGTTTGTTACAAATTATGCTAAAATATTTAATACTCATTATAGTATTAATGAATATAAGGCTAAACGTGAAACTCGGTTTAAGAAAGGTAAATTCACGATGGTTGGTAAAACTCTTAAAAAAGATAAATTAAAAGAAGAAAAATTAAAAGAAGAAAAGAAGGATAAATTAAAAGAAACAACCGAATTATCGGCATCACCTGTTGTAACAGGTGAAATTCCGACCCCATTAACAATGGTTGATGATAATTTGGTTGTACCAGAAAATAATAGAAAAGATGAATATTTTAATGATTTATTTTTTGTGTATCCTAGTTATCGTCAAGAATTGAAGACTAATTCCAAAAAACGTTTTGACGTATTTTGTCGCAATGGGTCATTTAATTATTATTATGATGATTATAAATTTATTGAAACTAATGATGGTCAATTGAATTTTTTTGATTGGGCTGATAATATGTATGTGATTGATTATATTGAGGAACATTATGATGATATTGAAAAAGATATGGAACTTAGAAATGCTAAGAAACCTAGATCACTCAAAAAAGGAAAAGGAAAGAAAGCTAGTACAATTGCGTGTGATAATGATTTAGAAACTATTAGTCAAAAACAACGTCGTAAACGTCGCGAAATTTCTGAATCGTCTCTTAAAACAGTTCATCATATCCCACATAGATCAATTATTTCATTTGATTAAACAATAATAACTAAAAAAATAACTAAAAAAAATAACTAAATAATAATAATAATAAAAGTAATAGAATTATAATGTTATCAAGAGATATTTTTGTTTTTGGAATAATCAACATTGGTTATTTTACATATCTAGAAATGAATCCTAGAACAAACGGAATTGTTCTTAGACCAAATGCTGAAAATAAAAAAATATTATCAATTGGAAGTATAAAAAATTTCATAGCTTTTCCTTTTACCACAGCCGGATTACCGATTATGTGGAAACCTGAAAATTGGGATATTAATTATACGGTTGTTATGGCAATGTCATTTGGAATTTATAAATTCAATGATTTTTTGTTTAATCATTTATTTTGAAATTTATTTTGAAATTTATTTTAACATATTTGGGTGTTCGCCAGCACTTAATGTTGGTTGTGTAGATTTACATCCAGCATCAATTAAAGCCATTTTATTTTCAATAACTAAACCAGGTAAATTCATTCCTTCAACTTTCATATAATCGCATCCAGAAATTTCATTATTACCTCCTTTCATACTTCTCTTTTGTGATCGTGATTTTGATTTAGTTTTTTTGTTTAGTTTTCTGTTTAGTTTTCTGTTTAGTTTTCTACTTTTTCTAGAAACTGAACGTTTATGTTTATGTTTATTGTGTTTGCTTTTAACAGGCATTCTAATTTAATTTGTATTTTATTATTTTACAGAGAAAAAATAAAAGATTGTAAAAATTTATCCATATATAACATTCATAATCATAAAGATGAAAGCTTCATAATGGATATAATTCGGTTTTGCCAAAGATACTTTATGGTCTAATTCAGCGGTAGATTGTATTATTTTCATTTTTTGTTCTTCGGTGATATTTTTGTTTGTGTAAAGTATTTCAAGAGTTTTCTTGAGATATTCATTCCAGGATAATGATGATTGATAAATTGTTAAAATCATTGCCCGCATTATTGGTAATTGTTTCAAATCATTTTTAAAAACTAATTGTAATAAACAAGTTATGTAATATTTGAAATTGTCTATTGATTTTTTTTTGAGATTTGGGTCAATTGCTTCTAATAATCTTTGATTAATATATATAATTGCTAATTTCATATCACAATTAGTTGATTCAATTATTTTAGATAACCTAGATTTTTCAAAATTAAACTTTTTGGGAATCATATTATCAAAGTAATCGGTAAGTTCCGTATGAGATGGTCTCGGTATACGATAACATTCAAATCTACTAATAACTCTTTTGTCTAATTTATTAAAATGATTACTAGTTGCCAAAACGTATGTTAAACTTTTCCGGTTTTCTATAAAATTCATTAATAATCCAATGGTCCGTTGTTTAAACCTCTCTAGATGTAAAACCAACATATAATTTAATTTTTCACCTAAAATATCAAACTGAGATAATAGAAATTCGTAAAATATTTCGTCGGAGATTGAATCATTAATAACAATCAAATTATTATTAGACAAAGGAACTCCTGATTTTTCAATTGTTGTTATTTGATTATCTGAACTTTTATTGTCCGATAATGAAACATTATTCGGATTTAATTTTAAAACATCTTGTCCGAATAGTTTTTGTAAATAAGCCATTAAAAGAGTTGTTTTACCAGCACCACTAACACCGTAAAATAAAGTGTCAAATAAAACATCATTGTTTTTAAGTATTCTAGTTATATCTTTATTGAAAATAATTTTATTTAATTGTGGATAATGATTTGGTTTAATTAATTCTTTAACCAAAAAATCCATCTTAAAATCCCGTATTTATTATTGGAATTTAGTTATATATAAAAATAAAAAATCAATTTTTTGTTATATTTAATTTTGGCTTTTTTAGTTGATTCATTATGACATTAAAAATTCTGTTATAGATTTATGTATATTTTTTGCGACTTTCTTTTTAATCAATGATATTTTAGATTGTAAATAACTATTAAATAATATGACATACGCGGTAAACAATGTTCCACTTCTTATTTCACTTACTCGGTAATGTGAATAACCATAAATTCCTTCAAAAGGGAATAGAAATGCGTGGGCAAAGTTGCGAAAAAAATACGAAAAAATGCCTGTAAAACCAACTATAATACAAACTTCTAATATTAATCGCAAAGAAGATTTTTTTGATTCTTTTTCTTCATCAAACTCAGGAAATACGTATTTGTCAAGAAATATTACAAATATAAAAGCAAATAATATATACACAAAAGTAGCATAAAAAATAGCTACGATTTTGATTGAACGTATTATTAAATCTTTTTTTGTATCGTTTGATAAATATATTTTTTTATTTGACATAGATAAAATATTTTATTTATATTATAATTATACATTTTTATTAGTTTTGATTTAATTATAATTATCAACTAAAAATCCATCTAAACTAAGTTCTGGTTGTTGTTTATTTTCTTTTTGATTTTCTTCTTCTTTCGGTTCATCAATAAAATCTAATTCGCACATTTCTTCTTTAAACGTTTTAAGTTTACGATGTTTTGTTACTTTATTTTTAATAATAGTTTCATCTGAATTATCATCATATGTATATTCGTCAAATTGATATTTTTGTTTTCTATAATATTTCTTACGTGTTTCCCATTGTGTAGCAAAAGAACCAACGTAATCAATAATATCAATCACGATATGTTGTTTATCGCGGTCCTCTGGTTTTTTTCTAAGAATACGACCAACTGATTGGACAACATCCGATTTAGGACTTGAAAGAATAACTGTATCCAGTGTAGGACAATCAAATCCTTCACTTACCATTGGATATGTTCCTAGAATAATATCTTTATCCTCGGAGATTTTTAAATCTGATTGTTTCATACCACCAACATACAAACCAGAAATTTTACCATACAATTTATTAGGTCCAGTATCATCATCAGTTGTTTCTTTTTTTGATACTCTTTTTTTCTTTTTTTCTGTTGTTGGTTCAGGTTCGGTGTATGTAGGAGTGGTGGTGGGTGTAGGTTCAATTGATGTTTTAAAAATCTTAGTTTCAATCTGGTCCATTAAATATTTAAGATGTTCTTTGCGGTCGCTTAAAATTAAAACCTTTCGTCCTTCGTTCATTAAAAGTTGCAATTCGCGAATAATAACTTGATTACGTCTTTCACAATTACAAATATTATTAATCATTTGGGGGCGATTAGGGTCACCCATCCGATTCTGTACTTCAGCCGAATATTCGGGGTCATCATTAAAGTAATGAATTGCCTTGATTAGGATTGTTTTATCTTCATTTTGTGATTCTTGGTAAACTATATCACCTAGGAAATATTTAAAAACGTGAGTTAAACCATCCTTACGGTCGGGTGTAGCGCTTAATCCCAAAGTGAATTGAGTTGCTGTTTTAATTAAAGCACGACTAAAGATTTCCGCACTAAGATGATGACATTCATCATAAATAACCAATCCGAAATCTTTGAGAAGATCATCCGGGTATTCTTTTTGAGAAAGACTTTGGACCATCGCGATGACAATATCTTTCCCTTCAACATCAATAATTTTACCTTGTAGACGACCAACACTAGCGGTTGGCAAGAACCCCTTGATATTCTTTTTAGAATCTCCTAGGATACGTTCAACCCATTGTTCAGCTAAGAATTCTTTATGAACTACCACCAATGTTTTGAGATTAATACTGGCGGCGATATAAAGTCCAATAACTGTTTTACCACGTCCACAACCGATGGAAATTAGACCACCACCGATTTCTCGTGCGGCTTTTAGATAAATATTGGCGATATTAATTTGATAAGGTCGGAGAGAACCATCAAATTTGAGATTAGCTGGAACTCCGGTGCCGATTAATTTATTTGTTTTGGCTAAACCATATTTTTGAATTCCATAATATCTAGGTAAATAAATTTTCTTGGGGCTTTCTAGATAGATAGGGAAACTAGTATCTTGAGTAACATATCCAACTTGTTGAACAGGCTCAGCAGTTAATTCTTTTTTTAATTTTTTTAAATCTTTTTCAGTAAATTGTGATTTAGGAATAGAATAGCCATTTCGGCTAATTGCGGTTTCATAATTATTATCAGTTACTATCTGAGTTTCTGGTTGTGATTTTGATGTCATTTATTATGATTAATTTTAATCTAGAATTCTAGATTATATAATATCAATTTTCTTTAGACTTTTTATCTTTTAGTTTTATTTTTATAATTACACAAACTGAAAAGAAAAATAAAGAAAAATAAAGAAAAACAAAGAAAAAAATAAATAAAAAATCTATTTTATAAGTAAAAAGATAAAAGAAGTATGTTAACTTTAGAAAAAGTAAATAAATCAATAAGTGGTGTATTTAAGCACCCAGTTTTTATATTAGTTATCCGTGTTGCCTTATTATTAGTTCTTGTGTTTATGTCTTCAATCAATAGAAGAGTTCTTAGTGTATTTGAGAATGTATATTACCAGGTATTTTATTTAGTATTAATGGCATATGTTGCTTTATTAGATGCTCCTTCGGCCCTTTTAATGGCTGCGGTTTATTTATTTGCGATTCAACAATTAAACAAAACAGCGCCATCTAAAATGGTTCCTGTATCTGACCGTGTAAGTGAAGTGGTTGATGTTAATACTGGTGATAAAATGAACAAATTATTAGATATTCAACAAATGGATATGGATGAAAGAATGAAAGTAAGAACTCAAATGATAAACAGTGATATTGCTCGTGCTAGTGAAATCCCACCACTTAACAAAGCGAATGATTTAAAAACACAAGAATTAATGATGAATACAGTTGAACCTTTTGATACTAATGCTAATCCAGCATTTAAAACGTTGACTGAAAATATTGCTTCTGATAAAAACAGTGGTATATTTACAACTCCTCAACAATTCTTAGATGCTCAAACAAATGAACTTGTTGGAATTAATCAAAAGGAAGGTATTAAAGTTTGGGAAAATCAATTCACAGCGCAAGGATTAGACCTCCCTCACGGTTTTGACCCCGAAGAATACAAAGCTATGTCAATCTAATTTAGTTTTTATTTCGTTTTTATTTCGTTTTTATTTCTTATTGATATTACTTTTTTTAAAAAGTATTTTACGTTCAAGAGTAAAAAAAATTAATAATTATTAATAATAAAATATTATAACACAAATATAAAAAATAAAAATGTCTGAAAAAGAAAGTTCTGGTTCCAATTTAAATTTACCTTCGGCTAAAACCCTTAATGGCGCTTTTAAATTATCTATTGCCCACGGTAAACCCGTATGTGGTTATTTTTATGTAGATTCACTTAAAGGCAAAGTTTGTATTCGTCAAGATGGTGAAGAAAAAATAATTTACAAAGACGAAGATGAATACACTTCTCCGCTTGAACACTTATATAAATCTGATAACGAATATATTGCCATCACAAACAACACAATCTATATTGTATCATCTAGAACAGAAGTAAAAAAAAAGTAAATAAAATTATTTGTTGAATTAGTTTGTTTTTTTATAATTTATTTTTATATTCTTCAATCCAAATATTTGGGATAAAGTAATTATTATTACCTGTAGAATTTTCTGAAGATATATTAATTGGCATTTGACCCATATTAAAATCAATCGCCGCATATTCACTGTCGTAAATATTTTCAGGCAATATACCATTTACATTTGGAACAAAACTAGATGGCATAGAACCTGATGAATATGGAGTTGTCATAGCAGTTGTTCCAGCAAAAGCACCTGTAAGTGAAGTTGGTGCAGTAGTAGCAGTAGTTGTTGGTCTGGTAGTAGCTGTTGGTCTGGTAGTAGCTGTTGTGGTAGTTGTTGGTCTGGTAGTAGCTGTTGGTGTTGGTGTAGTAGTTGCTGCTGGTGTAGTAGTTGCTGCTGGTGTAGTAGTTGCTGCTGGTGTAGTAGTTGCTGCTGGTGTAGTAGTTGCTGCTGGTGTAGTAGTTGCTGTTGGTGTAGTAGTTGCTGTCGTTGATGTTGAAGTTGAAGTTGAAGTTGAAGTTGATGTTGAAGTTGAAGTTACGTTTGACGAATATATAGGTGGGAAAACTATATTGGATGTGTCAAGTGGGGTACAATTTTCATTGGTTGAATTTGGTAATTTTAAATACTTAGCCGGAGCGATGATGGCACCAGATAAATTTTGATTATTTTTATTTTGAGCACTAGCACAAAAGTTATAACAAACATTAGCTGGATTGTTGTAAGCTATTTGATCGCAAAAACCATCAGTTGAATATTTAATTATAAAATTTAAGATTTCTTCCAAAAACTCTGATAGATTGGTATTTGATAGACTGAATGGATTTTTTTGATTTGATATAAGTGTATTATTGATAGGTAATTTTACTCTAGTAATACACATCACTTGATTTTTAATTTCAGTTTGTTGTTCTGGTGTTAATGATACCATTGTAGATTTATAAATTGAACTGTAAAATTTAATTATATCAATAACTAACTCACTTAAAAAATTAATTTCCTTATTATATAAATCTTGAAAAACTCTGTAACTATTAGTTGGGTTATCTATTGAGTATTCATTACTTGAGATATCTGTTTTTTTATTACAATAATAATTTGCTAAAGTTTGATGTAAACGAGTATTATTATTTAAACCTGTTCTTTCGTAATATTTAAATAAAGCTTCTAAAATTCTTTGATTAAATAATGGTAAAATACCATCTGCTGCTAAAATATTAGAATCTTCATTTTTTACAGTTAAAAAACTAATATTGGAAATACTATTATAAGTTTTTCTTTTTGATTTATCTCCTAGATTATTATTCATAAAATTCAAATCTGTTAATTTAGTAATTTCATTCGTGGTTAATTCAACTTGAGCTCTTTCACCAACCATATGAAGAATATTATCACCAAGCTTATTAATAAAATTTACACTGGCTAGGTCTTTATCAATAAAACTTTCCTTTTCTTTTTTTGATTTAATAATTAAAACGGTAACACTAATTATCAAACAAATCGCAATTACAAACAAAATCGCTGTTACTTTTTTAGATAACATTATTATATTATTATATTATAATTGTTTTATTAAAAAATGAGAAAATAAAGTTTATGGATTTTTAATCATCATTGTTAAGCAAAATAAAAAAGTTTTCCTTAAATAAATACCATTTACTTAAAGAGTCACCCCAAGAATTGGATTTTTCGTCTATTTTCAATTTGTTTTTAAGATATCTAATTGGTAAACCGGAATTACTTTTTTTGATTTCTTTTTCTAACCGTGCTTTTATTTTCTTTCTTTCATTTCTTTTCTTTTTTCTTTCTTCTTTTTCTATTATCATCTTTTTATCATTCGGATTTAATTTTGATTTGAAATTTTCTTGAACAATAATATTTTGGGATTTTTCTCTAGCCGGAAAATAACGATGATATTGAGTAATGAAAAGTAAAATGACCATTGTTATTACCAAACTTTCTTTATGATTAATACCTTTGATAAAAAGTATTAGTGATAAAACTAATAATATTAATAATGATAAATATTGTGATTCGTGTAATAAATATAATCCATATAATAAAAATGTTATTTCAACTAAATATTGTTGCATCTTCTTGTTATATTTATAGAAATACTTTTTACACAAATTTACAAAGAAAAACTTAAAACCTAAAACCTAAAACGTAAACTAAAACTAAAGAGTATTAGAGAAAGTATCTAACTCCTAATAATAAAACAGCCAGAATAATTGCTTTAGCAAGAAGCCCCATCATATTTATTTCACCAGTTTCGGCTAGAAATCTAGGAACAAATTTGGTTAGGGTACGATTAAATTGAGGAAGACTTAAGATTACAAAGAGAACAGCTACAATGAGTGGGAGTTTAATTTGTTCTGTTATCTTTTCAACTAATGTTTTTTCCGGTTCTGGTTCTTGCATATCGTACATATATTGAGGTTGTTCCATCATACCATCGTCCATAAATTGTTCTTGTTGCATTTGAACATTTGGATTAGGACCATTTTGGGGAATTTGAGAAGCATCTAATTGATATTGAATAGCTCCGGCACTAAGACTGGGTCCGTCATTTTGATACGTTCCAGCATTAACTTGTTTGGCAGCTTCATCAATCATTGTGTTTAAATCAAAATTTTGTTGAGCACCACCGGTTAAATCAGGCATTCCACCACCTGGTAAAGGTAAATCACTTAAAGATGTTGACATATTTGGATTTGTATTTGAATTAATTAAAGCTATAAATAATGTTTAATTAATTACAATAAATTAAAAATCTAAAAATAACGAACGACTACAAAACTATTTATTCTTGTTTTGGATTGGTTGTTTTATTTGGATTTGAGTTTGCGTCACAGGAACTTGATTCCGGTTTATACATAATACATTTACCATCGTGAATGTATATTTTATCTTTAATATCTTTGTATGGTGAACCTTTGATAATTACACAATTATTATCCTTACAAGCTTTTTGAAATAAAGCCGCTAAACCTAATCCTAGAATAATAGAAATTAAAACTGACCCCCAATTAGTTATTACTAAATCTTTTAAAAACATTGTTATACTTACTTATTATTTAGGTTTTTTTTAGTTTTAATTTTGGATTTGATTTTAATTTTAGTTTTATCAGGTTGACAAATTAAATAACTAAAGGATGGTCCAGAATTAGACTTCTATCGGATGGGCATTTAACTTCAATGGTTTTGTATTTGTAGCAATTATTTTCGTCATCACGATAAATGGTTGAATCGTCATTTGGTTTAGGGTGTTGAACAATAATTTTCTTTGGTGGTTCGGATAAATAAACATAAAATATACCGATACAGAAGCTCAGTAGAAAGGCGAATGGATTTAAACGACTGAATAACATTTGTTTTATTTACTTTTATAAGAATATTTTTTATTTTCTGTATCATCCATATTATTCCAAGAATCGTTTGTGATTATATCATCTTCATTTTCTTGATTTTGATTTAATTCATCATCGTAGCCTTCATAAATTTCATCTTCTGGGAATAATATTTTATTTTCTAATTCTAATTGTTTATTAATTAACATTTCCAATTCAAATTCTTTTTCCAGTTCCTTTTGTCTTTCAATCTCCTTCTGTCTTTCCAATTCCTTTTGTTTTTCTATCTTTTGTTTGATTAATTCTTCCTTATTCTTCACGGAATCCCATATAAAAATTAAATCCGGATCAGTCTCAATATCAATACTCAATCCTTTTTCGTCCAATACAGCCTTGATTTCATTTTTATTTTTATTCAAAATTTCTGTTAAATTCTGAATATTAATAAGATATTCGGGTGATGTATATAAATTAATACCATATCTAATAACTAAATCAGTAAAAGAATTTACACACGGACGCAATCTTATCTCAGAATTATCTACTTTTGGAAATATACCAAATTTATACATTCACAAACATAAAAATCTCTTTAATAAATTAAATTTTTTTATTTAGATAAATTATTCTTACCAATAATTTATACTATTTCTTTGTTATTTATTTATTTATTTTTTATTATTATTTCTTTCTTCATTATTTCTTCATCATTTCTTTATTATTTTTCTATTATTTATTTTACATTGATTGTTCCATATTGTTTGATAATAAACTAACTAGGAGGACTTCCATCATAATAATAACGAATGTCATTAATAGACCAAGGAAATATTTGTGCCAATTACCTGGGAATCTAGCGTTTGGTGCTAAGCGTTTTAATGTTTTATCGCCTTGACGAATAAAGAATGGAATTGCTTGAGTTGCTACTGGAAATGTAAGTGTAATAATGATTAAACCAATAACAACACCGAAGTTGATGCTATTATAATCAAATGCCATTCCAATTGTAATCCATAATATACCTATTAAAGCAATGAAATTAATTAAATTAGCCGATAAAAATCCCATTACAGTGTTTGGAAAAAGAGGATATAAATCAGTAAAGTTATTTGGTGTTCCAGCCGATGTTAAAGTGCTAGCTAATAAAACTGTGAATGGTAAATAGTATTTTAGGATATCAGTATTATTGGTAACAATTAAAGTAATCGGGATTAAAATTAACATAATCAGAAAAAAAGCTAATGTTCCGAATTTAGGTGTTTTTAAACATACCCGTAATTCTTCATTTTTTTGTTGACTGCTCATTTGTAATTTATATTTATTAGTCTTTAATTTTACTTATAAAAAAGATAAAAAAATAAAGAAAACAAAAAACAAACAAAAACAAACTAATCAACGTCATTTAAAATATTATATTCTTCATCGTCATCATCATCGTCATCAGTATCTTCTTCTTTTTCTTCTTCATAGTTTGCGATAATATAAAAATCATCGTCGCTCTCATCTAGACATTCAAAATCTATAAAATCATTTTCGTATTCTTCTTCGTCACTATCATTAACAATTTTTTTCAATTCATTTATTTCGTTTGTAAGTATAATGTTTTTTATTTTATATTTTCCTAATATAACATTTGTTCTATCAATTTCATTAATATAATTGGATATTTGCGTATCTTTGTATTCAAGTAAATTTTCCAGGAGGTTTATTTCATCATTTAATTGTATATTTAATTTATTTTTTTCTAATATTTGATTATTACATTTTAAATCATCAATCACCCCAATCAAATCAGAATTTTTATTTTCTAATTCTTCGTTTTGTTTTTGTAATATTTCATTTTCCTCTTGTAATTCTTTTAATTCATTCATAAGATTGTGAAATTTAGTGTTATTTATTTGTTCTTTTTGGTATAATCCAGAAACAAGTGAATTATATTCGTTAGTCGTAATTAGGAATTTTTTATAATATTCTAATTCATTATCTTTAATTGTGAGTTTATTTTGGAGTTCATTAATTTTATTTTGTTTATTATCTAATTCTATTTTTAATTGTATTTCATTATATTTTAAATTATTTGCTGATTGATAAATAATATTATAATGATATTGTAAATAATATAATCGTTGTTGCTGTTCTTGATTTTGTTGTTGTAATAATTGACATTTATTTTGAATATCAACCATTGAAGATGACGGTGCGATTACTTTTTCAAGTAGATCATTGTATTTTTCTTGTAGATCTACATAATTTTGATTAAGTGCATCATAATCATCAGCTTTTTGTTTTAAAACAGATAGTTTTATTTTTAATGACATTTATCAATAATAATTTGATTATTCACATTTTCCCTAAGTCTTTTTTAACATTTACAGAAATCTAAAAAATAAAAGATAAAAGATAATTAAATTTACATTAAGCTGACAAATTCTTGTTTCAGTTTAATATTTTTTTTAAGAATAAATAAGATTGGAAAAACATCTGTGTTTATATTTATTTTGTCACGAAATGTTCCATTCAAATAACATTTTTTAATTATTTCAAAAAAAGTGTCTATTTTTTCTATTATTTTAGTGACATCTGTCATAAATTCATTTTTTTTGAGTTGGTATTCTTCATATTTTTCAATCTGATTATTTTCAGGAAATAATAAACTTAAATATTTCTGTTGGTAATTAAGTTTAATTAAATTCAATCTTTCTAAATTTTTAATATTATCTAAAAAGTAATTGTCAATTTGTTTGTGTGGTAATATACTACGACTATATTTTGGAGACAAATCTTTTTGTAATCTATGTAAATCTATTTGGGCGATTCTATCATAAAACTGTTTGTTTAATTCTTGGAATTTTTCCGAATAAAATGTTATAAAGTTATAATGATTATCCTTCAAAATGAAATTATTCAATTCTTTATAATCATCTTTTATATTAGTTAAACATCTTAAAAAGTACTGTAATTGTATTTCAAAACTATACAACTTAACTTCAATAAATTCTTTGATATTGACAATAGACTTTATTTTTTTCTCTTGATATTCAATCATATATTCAGTAAAATTAGTTGAAATATTATCATAATTAATTGGAATATTACATTTTTCGTATATTGTTTTATGATGCATTGCTTCGTGAATTAAAAATTCATAGTTGAATTCTATTTTAGAATACTCATCTCTAATATATGTTAATTTTGAAAAAATTAGTTTTTCTTGTTCACCATTATGGGTTTCCATATTTATCTGATTTATCTGATTTATCTGATTTATCTGATTTATCTGATTTATCTGATTTATCTGATTTATCTGATTTATCTGATTTATCTGATTTATTAAAATTATAATCAAATTTTAATAATCAATTTTTTTTACTTAAAAAATAAAAATAGCCACCCATAATAAATAAATAAATTTATTTATCGTGCTGGGCGTAAACCCCAGAAATTATCTGGCATTGGTTGGTCGTGTTTATATCCACTATCACGAAGAATTTGTTCTTGTGATCTAACTGGTAAATCATCATTACAATAAAACATCGCATCTGAACGTGGTTTCTTTGAAGGGGGTGATGGATATGTTAGGGTACGAAATGGAATTCCGTGACTAATAGGTATATGATGCACTGTATTATCACCACAAACTTTAACGTGAAGCATAGGTGGGACATATAATGTCCCAAGGCCAACATAGTACGCATTTGGGGCTTTAAGTTTGATTGTGAATTGACCATTTACTGCTTTAGTTGCTCCACGATTTGGTGTTTGGTCATAGGCTTGGTCAGGATTGGCATATGGAAGACCACTGCCTGGAAAGCTCATACCACGTGTACTTGGAGCAGCCGCCCAATAGATTATATCGACTGTCATACCTTCATAACCTTTAATCATTCCATTTACAGTTAAATCGCCATCACCAGCATATTGAATTAAACCATTACAATTTATTAAATCAAAATATTCTTGACGCCAATTAGACATAATTTTAAATTAATTATTTATTCTATACATAGAAAAAAAGCAGAAATAAAAAACAACAAACAAAAACAACAATCCAATAAATTATTTATTGATTTATTGATACATTCTAGGATCACCACCTTCGCGGACCATTTGAGCACCTCCTTGAACGGTTAAACGTTGTGTTGAGTTATAAATACTAGCATCAAGTGGGTAGAATTGAGATAAATCATTGGGTGTAGCGCAAGTATTTTGTTGCATATCAGTTGGCCAAGCTTCAGGTAAGTTGGCGCATTTTTCTTGGGAATAAACACGACCAGTGCCGAGACCATTGGCGTCGTTACCGATTAAACGGCAAGAGTGTTTATCACATACCCATTTATTAACTTCGGGGAGCATAGTGCCGACTTGGAATTGTTCACCACAGGGTGAGCAGCAGTTCTTTTGGCAGGCGTGATTGCGGTTAATATCCATTAATTGTTCGGCGTTTTGGCTAAGAAATAAACGGTATTGGAAACTGTTTTGGAGACCATTTTCGGCTCTGATTAAGTTATTAACGTAGCAGTTTGGTCTATAGTCGGTAAAATGACGACCATCCGACATTCTGGGTGGGCATCCAAAAAATTTATTATCACTGGTTTTATAACAAGCTGACATATTTATGTTTTTGTAATATTTATAATTATGATAGATATTTTTTTTATTTTTCATATCACAAAAAAATTATTAAAATAAAAGCAAAAATTAAAATTAAAGTTAACGCTTTAGTTTTATTGTTTTTGTTGTTTTTTATTTATTTAGGAGCAGTGAATTTGCGTTTTTTAAGGAGTTTAGAACTAGATGATTTCATTCTCCCAGATGATTTTTTGCTAACTTTGCAAGTTTTCTTTTCTAAAGCATCCATAGAAATTTTCTTTAATTTAACTTCGTATTTGTGTCCAAAGGGACTGGGAACAGCTTTTAATTGTCTGTGAGCAACATACGCAAATTCTTTATGTTTACTACCTTGTGTAGTTTCGCGAACTTTAACAATTAAACTGCATTTACCGTGGATTTTCTTTCTTTGGCATAAAGAGCTGAATGCCTTCTTAGCTGAGCTGCCTGGATTTTTGGATGTGAAGCGTCCTGTTCCACTTTTACCTGTGAATTTAGTGGGACATCCATCAGTGTGATAGGCCCCTTCAATTGTATAATGTTTAACTTCGTGTGTCATATTTGTAGTTTTGTTGTTTTTATTGTTTTTTGTTATTTTTATATGAGATATTTTTTTATTTCAATAAAGTAAATAAAAATTAAACCAACAATTGAAATTTAATAGATGAAATCGTATATTTTTTTAATAGTATTATTTGTTTCAATAACTCTTATTTATTTAGTTTTATGTCAAACAGGTATTAAAATGGAATATCAGTATGATTATAATTATGAAAATTTTGAATCAAAAATTTCTCCAAAAAACGCGATTGCATTTAAGCTAGGTATTTCAGAAAATAGAATTCGTAATTTCAAAGAAAAAGGAAATCCAGATAATACCAATGAGTACAATATTGAGTTTGAAATACATCCTAGAAATCTATTTGACAAAAAATCGGAACCTTTCATTGATGAGGTGGAATTAAAATTAAATGAGATGATTGAAAATAAAGATATCATTAAATTACAATCGTCATCCGGTCAAAATATTTATATGGGCAAAATTAAAGTAACCCCAATACTCAAATCTAATTCTTTAATTGAAAAAGAAAAAGAAGAAAAAGAAACACAAAAAGCAAAATTCGTTGACCCATCATTGAAATATCAAATAAATTATCTAAAATCACAGGAAACCGGAATTCCGGATGAACCATCAATTGAACCTAGATACAAATTTAACCAAATGGGTAAATTAACGCTAGAACAAATTCCTACACCGACTCCTACAAAAAAAACGAATTAAAATATCATAATCTATCATTTTCTAATAATAATTTCATTTCATAAACTGATGAAAATATATAAAAGTTAGTCCAAATTATCGCCACATAATTTATTTTTCGCTTAATTTTATTTGTTTTTATTGATTCTTTTTCAGTTTCTGTAGTTAAACCAATTATTTTTTTGTAATTTTGGATATTAATTTTAGCATTTTCTAGGTTATCTTTTAATTTTGTGTATGTATCTAAAATTATATGATAGTTTTTGTTTGATGATTTATATGTATTCGCTAATCTAGACAAACCATTTAGTGACTGTTCTAGTAACATAATGATACTAGAATTATATTCATAAATATTAAGTTGTGTTAATTTTTCCGAATTTTTAACTATTAAACTGGATTTTGGTGATTGTGATATAATTTCTAAATATGTCATAAATGATGTTTCGTAAAGTTCCATCATTTTTGTGATGGTATAGTGATTATTATCGTATCTCCAATTAGAAAAATATCTATCATCAATCATTAATTTATTATTTTTTATAATTACATATTGGTTATTTTTAAGATTACATAAACATTCTAAATTTGATTGATGTATCATTTCCATTTTTGTCTAATATATTTGACAATTTGTTATATATATATTTACTTTGTATTTTATATTTTTTTGTTTTTTATGTTTTCAATTTGTTCAAGAATTGGATCTAATATTGTATAAGCTTCTTGCCAGTCGCGTTGTTTATTAACCCATCTATTCATATCGCTTCTGAATAATTTAACATCTAAAGGGGTAAAGAAATTAGAAATTTCGGTGCCTACTGTTTCGTCATCGGCAGCTACGATTTGATTAACACTTCTTTTGGTCCCTAAATCTTTTGATATATTTTTTGTTTTTATGTTTCTTTCATATTCTTGGTAAAAGTTATTGGGTAAATAAGTCATATTGAGATTTATATTATTGAAATACTCTTTCTTTTTTTGTGAGTCATTTTCATCTATTTCTTTCAAATAATTCATCCATTTAGCAAATTCGTAGACGAAGAAAATTAATATAATAAATAATAAAAAAGTATTCATTTTTACTTTACTAACTGAAAATATAGAAAAAAATTTATATCTTTTATTAGTAAGAAGTAAAAGAAATATGTCAAATTGGTCTTATCAAAATAATGTTAAATGGCCATCTATGTATAAACAATGTTCC
>JACCDX010247209.1_pt1 | contig 62726 bp, 59 predicted proteins | sample 7449681 | NCBI WGS metagenome assembly JACCDX01 (sample SAMN15323450, study PRJNA562643) | freshwater metagenome | isolation source: river surface water | place: USA:Blue River Watershed | collected 2017-08-18
GTGGACACCGTGGCCGACAAAGGCATCTTCCACAAGAACAAAGCCGCTCGCGACAAGAGCCGCCTCTCTGCCAAGGTGAAAGCCCTGGCCACCGCCGCCTGATCTTCAGGCAAACAGCCCGGCCTGAACTTCAGGCCGCCGTTTGACCGGGTGCGCTGTCCGCAAAGCAAAAAGCCGCTCACATCGAGCGGCTTTTTTGTTGCCTGCGCCATGCCTAGGCGCTTTCAGGCTTCGACCACTTTCAGCTCATTGTCACGCGCAAAGTTCATGACGAAGTCCCAGGCCATGGGTTCGGCTTCACGCAAATCGGTATGGATGATCACGCATTTGTTGCCATCCACGGTATTGGGAATGCACCAGGGCGAATAGCTGAGGTGGCTGCCAGGCACTGCACCGCCAGGGCGGAAAGAGCTCATGACGCCGGCAAGACGCTCCGCCCAGTCGCTGGGACGGAAGGGACGACCGCTGAGGGTGACACCCAGAATGAACACTTCTTTGGCAGAGGGAGAAACCATTGGATACCTGGTTGATGAAACGCGCAATGCGCCGAGGATCGCCCGGCGCCGCAACGTTCAAGTATTGTATCTTATATAAGACTTGCCGCCTCTGACAACCCTGAGGTCGCATGACGACGTCCGAAGAATGCATCAAGTGTAGGGATTATGCAAAGTCTGCGCCTAAAATCATGTTTCAACGGCTCAACTTGCGACCATCGTTGTTGAGCCGATTTCTTTTCCAGCTTCCCTCAGGAGATGTGATGACCTCGCCCGTACCCAGCTCGCCCCACACCATGAACACATATGGCCGTCTGCCGGTCGCCATGTCCCATGGCAAAGGCCTGCGCGTCTGGGACACGAATGGCAAGTGCTATCTGGATGGTCTGGCGGGTATCGCGGTGAACACGCTGGGGCATGGTCACCCCAAATTGGTGCCTGCGCTGCAAGACCAGGTCGCACGCATGATCCACTGCTGCAACTATTACCACGTGCCGGATCAGGAACGCCTGGCGGCCAAGCTGGTCGAGTTGTCCGGCATGACCAATGTGTTTTTCTGCTCCACCGGCCTGGAAGCCAATGAGGCTGCCATCAAACTGGCACGCAAATTCGGTCATGACAAGGGCATTGAAAAGCCCGTCATTGTTGTCTATGAAAAATCCTTTCATGGCCGCTCCATCGCCACTTTGAGTGCAACTGGCAATGAAAAAATTCAAAAAGGCTTTGGCCCGCTGGTGGAAGGATTCCTGCGGGTTCCGTTGAACGACATCGATGCGCTGAAGAAAGCCACGCAAGGCAACCCCAACGTGGTGGCGGTGTTCTTTGAGACCATCCAGGGCGAAGGTGGCATCAACCCCATGCGCTGGGATTACCTGAGGGAAGTTCGCGCACTGTGCGACCAGCAAGACTGGCTGATGATGATTGACGAAGTCCAGTGCGGCATGGGCCGCACGGGCAGGTGGTTTGCCCATCAATGGGCAGGCATCGTGCCCGATGTGATGCCACTGGCCAAAGGGTTGGGGTCAGGCGTGCCCATCGGCGCGGTGGTGGCCGGGCCCAAGGCCGCCCAGATTTTCCAGCCAGGCAACCATGGCACCACCTTTGGCGGCAATCCACTGGCCACCCGTGCAGGCGTCGAGACATTGCGCATCATGGAAGAAGACGGCCTTCTGGAGAATGCTGCCCGTGTAGGTGAGCATCTGCGCCAGGCCCTGCAACGTGAGCTGAAAGACGTGGCAGGCTTTGTGGAGGTGCGTGGCCAGGGCCTGATGCTCGGCATTGAGCTGGACCGCCCCTGTGGTGCCATCATGAACCTGGCCCTGGAAGCCGGATTGCTGCTCAGCGTCACCGCTGACAGCGTGATCCGTCTGGTTCCGCCCTTGATCATCAGCATCGCCGAAGCCGATGAAATCGTGTCGCTTCTGGTGCCCATTGTGAAAAAATTCCTGGCCAACGCATGAAACACTATCTGCAATTCACCGACCTCAGTGTCGAGGAGTACGCCTATTTGTTCAAGCGTGCGGCCCTGATCAAGAAAAAATTCAAGGCCTACGAAAAGCACCATCCGCTGGCGGACCGTACGCTGGCCATGATTTTCGAAAAAGCCTCGACACGCACCCGCGTGAGCTTTGAAGCTGGCATGTACCAACTCGGTGGCTCCGTGGTACACCTCACCACGGGCGACAGCCAGCTGGGTCGTGCAGAACCCATTGATGACAGCGCCAAAGTCATCAGCCGCATGGTCGACCTGGTGATGATCCGTACCTACGGACAAGACAAGATCGAACGTTTCGCAGCGCATTCACGTGTGCCTGTCATCAACGGTCTGACCAATGAGTTTCATCCCTGCCAGATCCTGGCCGACCTGTTCACCTACATCGAGCACCGAGGCGATGCCCAGGACCCGTTGGCTTGCTTGCGTGGCAAGGTGGTGGCCTGGGTCGGAGATGGCAACAACATGGCCAACACATGGTTGCAAGCCGCCGAACTGCTGGGCTTCACCGTGCACGTCAGCACGCCCAGCGGCTATGAAATCGACCAATCGATTGCCGGACTGCGCTCCAACGACAGCTACAAGGTTTTCCAGGACCCCATGGCAGCCTGCCGTGGCGCCGACCTGGTGACCACCGATGTCTGGACCAGCATGGGCTATGAGGCCGAAAACGAGGCACGCCGCCTGGCTTTCGCAGATTGGTGCGTGGACACCGACATGATGGCGGTTGCCAAGCCCCATGCCCTGTTCATGCATTGCCTGCCAGCACACCGTGGCGAAGAGGTTCAGGCGGAGGTCATCGATGGGCCGCAATCCGTGGTCTGGGATGAGGCGGAAAACCGCTTGCATGTGCAAAAAGCCTTGATGGAGTTCCTGCTGCTCGGCCAGCTCTGAGAGAACGGCCCCATGTCAACCTGTCAGCAATGCGGCGCCTGCTGCGCGAGTTTCCGTGTGGATTTTTCGGTCGAAGAGCTGGATGCGCATGGCGGCAGTGTGCCCTCGGGCCTGACGGTTCCGCTGACCGATACTTTGTGCCGCATGCGTGGCACCGATCACTCGCCGCCGCGCTGTGCCGCCTTGGTGGGACGCATTGGGGTGGAGGTCAGCTGCGGCATTTACGAATGGCGCTCCTCGCCTTGCCGGGAATTCAGCGAAGGCAGTGATGCCTGCGCGCGCGCCAGATGGCGTCAAGGCCTGCCTGCACTGAACTGAGCGCCATACAGCCACGGAATGTCCATCAGGCGTGCGCCCAAAGTGCGCAAGGCCAGATCGCGCCCGGCACGCACCAGGCCTGTGGCGTGAAAAATCGCACCGTTGCGTTGCGCGCGCTGCTGGACACGGGCATTGCGCTGCCAGCGCTGTTCGGCGTAGCGTTGAAGGCGCTGCGGCACGGACAGCGATGCATTCGACCAGGCCAGCGCCAGCACCTGCGCATCCTCGATCGCCATGCCAGCGCCCTGCGCCAGGTACGGCAGCATGGGATGCGCCGCATCGCCCAACAAAGCCACGCGCCCCTGCGCCATGTGGCTTGCATCCTGAATCACCCCGCGTTCGCACAAAGACCAGACACGCCAGCCCTCCACACAGCGGGCCAGGTCTTGCAAGTGGGTGCAGGTGCCGCGCAAGGCCTTGCGCAGGTCCACCGCCACCTCCTCCGATGAGCGCCGCAAATCCCAGCCCTGGAAATCGGCTGGCGGATGCGATTCCACCAGGACCACCAGATTCAGCCACTCGCCCCCACAGACCGGGTATTGCACACCATGCATGTGCTCGCCCATCCACACCGTCACGTCCTGGCTGCGCAAGGCATGCGGCAGGATTTTTTGCGGCGCCAGGACGCGGTAGGCCAGATGGCCCGTCGGTCGCGGTGGACGGTCCTGGCGCAATTGCGTGCGCACCGGACTCCAAAGCCCATCAGCGCCGATGAGGGCCGATGCAGACAAGTGTTGTGCACCTTGGCCAGCAAGCTGGCATGCCACGCTCACAGTGTCAGCGTCTTGCGTAAAAGATGACACCGTCGATTGCAATTGCAGTTGGGCCATGCCATCCTTTTGCAAGGCCTGCAGCAGCACACCATGCAAGTCGGCACGGTGAACGGTGGCGTAGGGTGCGCCATAGCGCTGTGTCGTGGCACTCCCCAAAGGCAGGCAGGCCAGCACTTCACCGGTCAGCGCGCTGCGTGCCTGCAATTGTTGTGGCCAGGCCGCGACCGCCTGCAATGCCGATTGCAGCCCCCAGTCATGCAGCACACGCACCACATTGGGTCCGAGTTGAATTCCGGCCCCCACTTCGGCAAAAGCCTGGGCCTGCTCCAGCAAGTGGACCTGCGCCCCCTGACGGGTCAGGGCCAGGGCTGCCGCCAACCCGCCAATGCCACCGCCGGCAATCAGCACTTCGGCCATCGTCGTCTCAGTCATCATGCTCCACGAAACTTTCAAAGCATTGCTTCAGAGCATGCAGGTATTTTTCGCGCTGCGCGGTGGTCACAAAGCTTGCCTCGAAACTGTTGCGCGCCAGGACGTAGGCTTGCTGCGCGCCCAGGTTCAGGGCTTCAAATGTCTGCACAAAATTTTCCGCGATGTAACCGCCGAAATAGGCAGGATCGTCCGAATGGAGGGTGACGCACACGCCAGCCTCCAGCATCTTGCCCAGTGTGTGATCGGCCAGGCGGTCAAACACGCGCAGTTTCAAATTGGACAAGGGACAGACCGTCAGCGGCACGCGATCGGCCACCAGGCGTTGCATCAGGCGCTCGTCCTTCAGGGCTTGGACCCCATGGTCGATACGCTCTGCGCCCAGCACATCCAGGGCGCTCCAGATATAGGCGGGCGGGCCCTCCTCGCCGGCATGCACCACACGATGCAAACCCAATGCTTTGCAGCGTGCGAAAACACGCGCGAATTTCTCGGGCGGATGCCCCACTTCGCTGGAATCCAGGCCCACACCGATGAAACAGTCCCTGAAAGGCAGGGCCTGCTCGAGCGTGTCGAGGGCTGATGCTTCGCTCAGATGCCGTAAAAAACACAGGATCAAGCTGGCGCTGATGCCCCATCGGGCCTGCGCGTCCTGGCAGGCGCGGTGCAAGCCCTGAATCACGGCCTGCATGGGCACGCCACGCTCGGTGTGCGTCTGCGGATCGAAAAACAGCTCGGCATGCACCACATGATCTGCGGCAGCACGCTCGAAATACGCCCAGGCCATGTCGTAAAAATCCTGCTCATGCAAAAGCACGCTGGCGCCCGCATAGTAAATGTCCAGGAAGCTCTGCAAATTCGTGAAAGCGTAGGCAGCACGCAAGGCTTCGACACTGTCGTAGGGCAACGCCACCTGATTGCGCTGGGCCAGGGCAAAAATCATCTCGGGCTCCAACGACCCTTCGATGTGGATGTGCAATTCGGCTTTGGGCATGGCCCTGAGCAATGCCGGCAAACGTTTGGCAGGGATGGCGTGAACTTTGAACATGGCGGACCCAGACAATTCCGATGGGCAAGCGTACCCCAGAAAAACAGCGAGCGCCACCGCAAAACGGAGGCGCTCGCATCACATCAGCGCGAAAAAATTATTTTTTGTCAGCGCCAGGCACTTTGCCTTCCACGCCTTTGACGAAGAAGTTGATCCCGCCCAGGAACTTGTCATCCGCGACCTGATCCTTTTGAAGCACTTCCTTGCCGGCGTTGTTCAGGATCGGGCCTTTCCAGATCACAAAACTGCCGTCTTTCAATCCTTTCTTCACTTCGTCGACTTTGGCCCGGGTCTCAGCGGGGACATCTTCGGCAATGGAAACGATGTCGATCGCACCTTCCTTGACACCCCACCAGGCGGCTGAGCCACCGGTCCATTTGCCTTCCAGCGCCTCTTGTGTGGCCTTGATGTAGTACGGTCCCCAATTGATCACGGCAGAAGCCAGGTGGGCTTTCGGGCCATAAGCTGTCATGTCGGAGTCCCAGCCAAACGCGCGCTTGCCCTTGTCCTGTGCGGTCTTGAGCACAGCAGGCGAATCGGTGTTCTGGAACAGCACATCGGCCCCGCCATTGATCAGGGAGGTGGCCGCCTCGGTTTCCTTGGGCGGGTTAAACCATTCATTGACCCACACCACCTTGGTTTTCACTTTGGGGTTGCTCGACTGCGCGCCCAGAGTAAAACTGTTGATGTTGCGAATGACTTCGGGAATGGGGATCGACGCCACCACGCCCAGGGTGTTGCTCTTGGTCATCTTGCCAGCAATCACGCCCGCCATGTAGGCGCCTTCATAGGTACGGCTGTCATAGGTGCGCATGTTCTCGGCTTGCTTGTAGCCGGTGGCATGCTCGAACTTGACGTCCTTGCTGTCCGCGGCCACTTTGAGCATCGGCTCCATGTAACCAAAGGTGGTGCCGAAAATCAGCTTGTTGCCCTGCCCCACCATGTCACGAATGACGCGCTCGGCATCCGCAGATTCCGGCACATTTTCGACGAACGAGGTTTGCACCTTGTCGCCAAACTCTTTCTCCACGGCCTTGCGGGCGTTGTCATGCGCGAAGGTCCAACCACCATCGCCAACAGGCCCCACATAAGCGAAGGCGATTTTCAAAGGCTCGGGCTTGGCTTCGACGGCCTTGGGAGCTTGCGCGGGCTTGGCTTCCTCTTTCTTGCCACATCCCACCAGGGCAGCGGCTGCCACGGCTGTCAGCGCAGCCACTTTGAACCAAGAGCGTTTGGAGAAGTCGGTCATGCAAATTTCCTTTGTTGAATGAAAGAACGGTTGAAAAAAATCAGGTCGCGCCAGGAAAAAATGGCTTGCCCATGGAGGCAGGCATGTTCAGACGAATCCAGCGGGGATTGCGCGAAATCAAGGCCAGCACCACGATCGTGGCCAGATACGGCAACATGGACAAAAACTGACTGGGCAGATCCACGCCCAGGGCTTGCAGGTGAAACTGCAGCATTGTGACGCCCCCAAACAGGTAGGCCCCCAGCAGCACGCGCACAGGCCGCCATGTGGCAAAAGTGGTCAACGCCAAGGCAATCCAGCCCTTGCCGGCAATCATGCCCTCCACCCACAATGGGGTGTAAATGATGGAGATATAGGCACCGGCGAGACCGCACAAGGCCCCCCCGGTCACCACAGCGATCAGACGGATGCGACGCACGGGATACCCCAAGGCATGAGCCGACTCCGGCGACTCGCCGATAGAACGCAGTATCAGGCCCATGCGTGAGCGCTGAAGAAACCAGACCAGACCCGCCGTCAGTGCCATCGCCACATAGACCATGGGGTGCTGCTGAAACAACGCCGGTCCGATGAACGGCACATCTGCCAGTCCCGGCACTTCGAAGGCCACACGCTCGGGTAATCTGGCTTGCACATAAGGCACACCCACGAAAGCTGAAAACCCTGCACCAAAAAGGCTCAAGGCCAATCCTGTGGCGTACTGATTGGTGTTGAGCCAGATCACCAGCACCCCAAACAGGGCAGCCAGCAAACCGCCAGCCGCCATGCCAGCCAGAAAACCCAGACTGTCATGTCCGGTGTGCACCACCGCCGCAAAACCCGCGACTGCCGCGCACAGCATCATGCCCTCGGCGCCAAGATTCACAATGCCGGACTTCTCATTGATGAGCAAGCCCAGTGCCGCCAGCGCCAGCACCGTGCCAGCATTCAAGGTGGCTGCGAGCAACAAGGCATAGGTCTCCATCAATGCCCTCCTCTTGTGGTGATTCGACGAACCCGGTAATGGATCAGCGTGTCGCAGGCCAGCAAAGTGAAAAGCAGGAGCCCCTGAAACACACCGGTCAGCGACTTGGGCAACCCCAGGCGTGACTGGGCCAGCTCGCCCCCGATGTAGAACATGCTCATCAGCACCGCCGAAAACGCCATCCCCACAGGATGCAAGCGACCCACAAAAGCCACAATGATGGCCGCAAAGCCGTAACCAGCGGGCACATAGGGTGTCAGTTGGCCAATGGGCCCGGCAACCTCCAGGGCCCCGGCCAGTCCAGCGGCACCGCCAGATGTCAGCAAAGCCACCCACAAGGCCCGACGTGAAGAAAACCCGGCATACCGTGCCGCCTGCGGCGCCAGTCCACCGACCTGCAGGGCAAAGCCGGCACGCGTGCGAAACAGGAAGACCCACAACGTCGCCACGCCGGCCAAAGCCATCAGCAAACCTATGCTGACGCGCGATCCGGCAAACAGGCGCGGAATCTGCGTCACTTTTTCAAAGTTCTGCGTCTGAGGAAAGTTGTAACCCGCCGGGTCTTTCCAGGGCCCATAAACCAGGTAGCCCAGCACGAGTGTGGCCACGTAGACCAGCATCAGGCTGACCAGGATTTCGCTCGCGTGAAAGCGATCACGCAACCAGGCTGTGACAGCGGCCCAGGCCATGCCACCGATCGTCCCCGCCAGCAGAATCGGGACCACGATCCAGCGTGTGCTGTCCTTTTGCGCCAGCAATGCAACGCCTGCCGCAAAAATGGCCCCCATGACAAACTGACCTTCGGCCCCAATGTTCCAGACATTCGAGCGAAAGCACACGGCCAACCCAAGCGCGATGACCAGTAAAGGCGTGGCCTTGACCATCAACTCACCCAGGGCATAGGGGCTTTTGATGGGCTCCCAGAAAAACACCGACAGTCCCTTGACCGGATCTTTGCCCAACGCCACGAACATCGCCACGCCAATGAGCACCGTCAACAGCAGCGCCAGGAATGGCGAAGCTTGCCGCCAAAAGGCCGAGGGCTCGGGACGGACTTCAAGCCGCAGCATCCGCGTCCTCCCACAAACCACTCATCCACTCACCGATCTGAGCCACTGTGGCTTGCGCGCGGTCCATCGCTGGTGACAAGCGTCCTTTGGCAATCACATGCAGGCGATCGCAAATCTCAAACAACTCGTCCAGCTCCTCGCTGACCACCAGAACGGCACACCCGGCATCACGTAAAGCCAGCAACTCGCTTCGAATCTGCGCAGAAGCACCGACATCGACCCCCCAGGTGGGTTGCGACACAATCAGCACGCGGGGTTGGGCCGAAACTTCCCGCCCGACAATGAACTTCTGCAAATTCCCGCCGGACAGCGATTTCGCCACCGCATGCGGTCCGCCTGCCTTCACATTGAATCGCGCCATCACATTTTGCGCCTGCTGCACCAAAAGGCGTGGCCGAATCCAGCCATGGGCTGTGATGGCATCCGTGCGCGTCAACAACAGGTTCTGCGCCAGGCTCAGGCCAGGCACAGCCCCCCGTCCCAACCGCTCCTCTGGCACAAAATGCAGTCCCATAGCGCGACGCTCCTCAGGCCCCTGGTTGCCCACCGGCTGACCCGCCAGAACGATGTGCTGGGCAGGCGCCCGCGTATCTTCACCAGAGAGCGCAAACAGCAATTCGCGCTGACCGTTACCCGAGACACCGGCAATGCCAACCACCTCGCCAGCGCGCACGGTCATGTTCAGATCGACCAGGTCCACCCCAAACTGGTCTTCACGCGGCAAACTCAGACCAGCCACGCGCAACCGAACTTCACCTGGTTGCTGGGGCTGATGGCGCAAGGCTGGCGGTTCTGCCCCAATCATCCAGCGTGACAGGGAGGCATTGCTCTCTTGTCGGGGATCGCAGACACCCGTCACTCGTCCACCACGCAACACAGTGCATGCGGTGCACAGCGCCCGAATTTCATGCAGCTTGTGACTGATGTAGAGAATGCTGCAACCTTCATGGGCCAACTTCTGGAGCACCACGAACAAGCGCTCCACAGCTTGCGGGGTCAGCACAGAAGTCGGTTCGTCCAGAATCAGCAACTGCGGTTCTGTCAACAAGGCGCGAATGATTTCAACACGCTGCATCTCCCCCACGCTGAGGGTGTGGACAGGTCGCAGTGGATCGATGTCCAGTCCATAGTCTTTGGCTTTCGCCTCGATGCGTCGGCTGACCTCATCCAGGGAGCCGGCCTTGTCCAGGCCCAGCCAGACATTCTGGGCGACGGTCAGCGTGTCAAACAGGCTGAAGTGCTGAAAGACCATGCTGATGCCCAGACGGCGCGCTTCCTGCGGATTGCGCACCCGCACAGGCTGTCCATTGAAATGGATCTCGCCGTGATCGGGTTTCACTGCGCCATAAATGATTTTCATCAAAGTGGACTTGCCCGCCCCGTTTTCGCCCAGAACGGAATGGATTTCACCCGGCGCAACCGTCAACGACACATCGTCGTTCGCCACGACGGCGGGGTAACGTTTGGTGATGTGCTGAAGTTGAATTCGGGGATGGGACATGCCAAAGGCTTGCAGGATCGGCAAGTCCGCATGTTAGCAAGCCCAGCGCCATCTGCGACGCTGCCCGGCAAAAAAATCAGGTGCCTGCCAGCATGCGCAAAGCACCTGGATCGACCAGGCTGAGGACACGCCCGCGGCCCTTGATCAGTCCCCGCTCCCTCAGATCGCGCAGGACCCTTGACAGTGTTTCGGGAGCGATCCCCAACTGCTCGGCGATTTGTCGCTTGCGCTGGGTAAACTGCACGGCCAAAGATTCCCGGTCCACCGTTTGCGCATGGTGCAGCAACCAGTCCGCACAACGGGCCTGGGCATCCATCGCCAGCCGGCTGACCGACAGCTCGGCCAACTGGTGCTGGGAGTTGGCCAGATCACGCATGACCTCTTGTACTGCTGCGGGTTGGACTTCCAGCCATTGACGGAACACAGAGAGCTTGACGCGCTTGATCTCGACGGGAGTTTCCGCCAAAGCGTCACAGGTGACCGGCAGATTCAACACCGCGGAAGCGAGTTCCACCCAGGCAGGCGAAGACACCCGACCCAGGCGATGGACCCAGTGAGTCCCCTGGGCCATGCCCAAAGCCACGCTGCCATGGACCAGGTAGGTGATCTCGGTCAAGGCCTGTCCGCGCGTGAGCAAACGCTCCCCAACCCCGCAGGATTGCGATTCGGCTTGATGAAGCAGTTCAACGAGTGACATGATGGGCTCGACTGTGCACCCATCGGCTCGGCGAGACTTTGTCGCAGGTCAAAAAATCGGTTCAAACCACCAACATCGCCCGGAAATCGTTGACATTGGTAAAACTGGGGCCCGTCACGACCAGGTCGCCCAGTGGCTGGAAAAAACCGTACGCGTCATTGCGGTCCATGGCCTGACTCACCTTGAGCCCTTGCGCCTGGGCGCGCTGCAAGGTATCTGGAGTGACACGGGCCCCGGCATTTTCTTCCATGCCATCGATGCCATCGGTGTCTGCTGCCAGGCCCCACACACCAGGCTGGCCTTGCAAGCCAGCGGCCAGGCCCAGACAGAACTCGCCGGCACGGCCACCCCGCCCGCGCTTTTCACCGGGCGGCACGGGGCGCACGGTGACCGTGGTCTCGCCGCCGCTGAGGATGACACATGGTTTGACAAACGGCCCCAGCCCGCGCGCTGCCGCCCGCGCCAAGGCGGCATGCACCTTGCCAACCTCGCGAGACTCGCCCTCAAGTTCATCGGACAGGATGTAGGCATTCAAGCCCGCTTCACGGGCCACTTGGGCTGCTGCCTCCAGCGACTGCTGCGGCGTGGCAATCATGTGCACGGGTTGGTCTCGCCAGCGCGGCTCATCGGGTTTGGGGGTTTCCAGTGTTCCTGCAGAGAGTGCCTGGGCCACCGCTGGCGGGACTTCGATGCGGTAGCGCGCGAGTATGGCCAAGGCATCGGCGCAAGTTGTCGGGTCCGGCACGGTCGGGCCGCTGGCGATGGTGGATGGGTCGTCCCCAGGCACATCGCTGATGGTCAAGGTCACCACACGGGCCGGCGCACAAGCTGCGGCCATCCGCCCGCCCTTGATGCGTGAAAGGTGCTTGCGCACACAGTTCATCTCGGAAATGTTGGCCCCACTCTCCAGCAATTGTCGATTGATCTGCTGCTTTTCGGCCAGCGTCAAACCCTCGGCTGGCAAGGTCAGCAGCGATGAGCCACCCCCCGAAATCAGACAGAGGACCAAATCATCGGGCGTCAAACCCTGCGTCAGCGCGAGCATGCGCTCGGTCGCATCCAGCCCAGCCTGATCGGGCACGGGATGCGACGCCTCCACCACATCGATGCGCGCCAGCAGACCCGCAGGCCGGGGCGGCGTATGGTGATAGCGTGTGACGACCAGCCCTGACAAAGGCTTGTCGGCCGGCCACAAGGCTTCGACCGCTTGTGCCATGGCCCCCCCCGCCTTGCCCGCCCCCAGAACCACGGTGCGACCGCGCGGCGGTTGCGGCAACCAGGCCGCAGTATTGTGCAAGGGCAAGGCACGCTGCACAGCCGCCTGGTACAGCCTGGCGAGAAATTGCAAGGGGTCGGCTGAGGGAGAGACGCTCATGAGGTTTCTTCAGTTGTTCAACAGTTGGCAAACTGCATCAGTGACTTGTGCGGTGGTGGCCTGTCCACCCAGGTCGCGCGTGTGCAATGCAGGATTGGCCGTGACCTTCTCGATGGCTTGCATCAGGGCCGACGCAGCCGCATTTTCGCCCAGATGGTCCAGCAGCATGACGCAACTCCAGAAAGTGCCCACCGGGTTGGCCAGACCCTTGCCCATGATGTCGAAAGCCGAGCCATGAATGGGCTCGAACATGCTGGGATAGCGACGCTCGGGATCGATGTTGCCGGTGGGCGCAATGCCCAGACTGCCCGCCAGCGCAGCTGCCAGATCACTCAGGATGTCGGCATGCAGATTGGTGGCCACAAGGGTGTCGAGGCTGGCCGGGCGGTTCACCATGCGAGCGGTGGCCGCATCCACCAATTCTTTGTCCCAACGCACATCGGGAAATTCGCGACTGACTTGAACGGCGATCTCATCCCACATGACCATGGCATGGCGCTGTGCATTCGATTTGGTGACCACCGTCAACAGCTTGCGCGGACGCGATTGCGCCAGCTTGAATGCGTAACGCATGATGCGCTCCACGCCAGCCCGGGTCATCACCGACATGTCGGTGGCGACCTCGATCGGGTGCCCCTGGTGCGCACGCCCGCCCACGCCCGCGTACTCGCCTTCGGAGTTCTCGCGCACGATCACCCAGTCCAGATCCTTGGGACCACAGCGCTTGAGCGGGGCATCGATGCCGGGCAGGATGCGCGTGGGTCGCACGTTCGCGTACTGGTCAAAGCCTTGGCAGATCTTCAGGCGCAATCCCCACAAGGTCACATGGTCCGGAATGTGGGGGTCCCCCGCCGAGCCAAACAGGATGGCGTCCATGGGTCGCAAGGCATCCAGACCATCGTCAGGCATCATTTGCCCATGGGCGCGATACCAGTCGCCCCCCCAGCCAAAGGTGGTGAAATCGAACTGAAAATTCTTCTGGGTTTGTGCCAGCGCCTGCAAGACGGTCTGGCCAGCGGGCACCACTTCCTGACCGATGCCGTCACCGGGAATGCACGCAATTTTGTAAGTCTTCATGGCTAGGTTCTTTCTGATGCAGCAATACAAGGATGGCCCCGACTGTAGAGCCTTTCGGCCTGGATTGCAGTCACATGATGTAATTCAGGCATGCACACACTGTTGATCCACCAAGCCCATTGCATTGCCACCCAGGACGATGCCCAAACCGAGCACCACGGTGCTTCTGTTCTGATCCGCGACGGCACCATCGAAAGCGTTCTGCCCGCAGGCACCGTGACAGAGGCTTTGCGCCAGAGCGTGGATGAGGTGATTGACGCTCGCCACCATGTGGTAATTCCGGGTCTGGTGAACACACACCACCACATGGTGCAGTCGCTCACGCGTGCAGTCCCAGGTGTGCAAAACGCCGAACTGTTTTCCTGGCTGCGTGGGCTTTATCCTTTGTGGGCCGGCTTGACCCCTGACATGGTGCGCGTCGCCACGCAGGTGGCCATGGCCGAATTGCTGCTCAGCGGTTGCACCACGGCCAGTGATCACCTGTACATCTATCCCAATGGTGTGCGATTGGATGACAGCATCGAGGCCGCTCAGACCATTGGCATGCGCTTTGTCGCCACCCGAGGCGGCATGAGTGTGGGCGAGAGTCAGGGCGGTCTGCCACCAGACCATGTGGTGGAGAAAGAAGACTTCATTCTGAAAGAGACCCTGCGCGCCGTGGAAACCTGGCACAACCCTGCCCATGGCGCCATGACGCAAGTGGCTGTGGCACCCTGCTCGCCCTTCACCGTCAGCCAGGACCTGATGCGTGAATCCGCCAGCCTGGCCCGTGCCCTGCGCGTGCGCATGCACACCCATCTGGCAGAGAACGACCATGATGTGGCATACACCCGCGAAAAGTTCAATTGCACGCCCACCCAGTATGTGGAGCAACTCGGCTGGGTCGGTGAGGATGTCTGGCACGCGCACTGCGTGAAAATCGACCCACCCGGCATCGGCCTGTTTGCGCACACGCGCACTGGCATTGCCCATTGCCCTTGCAGCAATATGCGTCTGGGCAGCGGCATCCTGCCGCTGCGCGCCTTGCTCGATGCCGGCGTCCCTGTGGGACTGGGCGTGGACGGCAGCGCCAGCAATGATGCCGCCCACTTGCTCAATGAGGCACGTCAGGCCATGCTGCTGGCGCGCGTCAGCAAGGGCATGGCACCTTTTGGCTGTGACACAGGACCGGCCGAGATGACGCCACGCGATGCGTTGCGCTTGGCCACCCGAGGCGGTGCGCAAGTCCTGGGGCGTCAGGACCTGGGCCAGATTGCACCCGGCTATTGCGCCGACCTTGCCTTGTACCGTACCGACACCCTGGCGATGGCCGGTGGTGCAATTCACGACCCCGTGGGCGCTTTGTTGCTGTGCGCCAGCGGCGCTGCGGACTACACCGTTGTCAATGGCCGTGTGGTTGTACGGGAGGGCCGGCTGACCACACTCGATCTGGGACCACTGATTGAGCGGCATAACCGCATGGCACAACAGTTGGCGCTGTCAGCGCACTGACGCACCCGATTCGTACCAGCGCTTGATCAGGCCACGCTCGTCTTCGGTGATGCCGGTGGCATTGTTCATGGGCATCTGGCGGGTGACCACGGCTTGTTGATAGATGGTCAGCGCGTGCTGCTTGACACCGTCAGGCGTGTCAAAACGCACGTTTTTCATCTGCACCTGCGCACCGTGACACGAATGACAGCGCTGCTCGAAGACCGTCTGAACCTGCTGGAAACTCACGGGGGCCAGTGCAGCCCCCGCACTGGTTGCGACAGGCGCGGGCCGCAACCAGACAATCACCCCCAAAATCACGACCACACCAGCGATGGCAAAAGGCAGGGGGTTCTTGGCACGACCGTGATGGAAACCGTGGCGTTGCACAAAAAACTGCCGTATCAAGGCGCCGGAAAGCATCATCAGAACCAGGATCAGCCAGTGCTTCTGATGCGTGTACAGAAAGCTGTAATGGTTGCTCAGCATGGCAAAGATGACAGGCAAGGTGAAGTAGGTGTTGTGCACACTGCGCTGCTTGCCGCGCTTGCCATGCAAGGCCAGCTCCTTGGGATCCATCGCCTGCCCTGAAGTCATGGCGGCCACCACCTTGCGCTGACCGGGAATGATCCAGAAAAACACGTTGGCGCTCATGGCCGTGGCGATCATGGCCCCCACCAGCAAGAACGCCGCGCGACCGGCGAACAGCTCACAAGCCAGCCAGCAGGCAAAGGCAACCACAGCCATCATGATGATGCCCACGGTGCGCTCACCGTTTTCGCGAAAACCAAAAACGCGGCATACCGTGTCATAAATGAGCCAGAACGCCACCAAGAAACCCAGGGCCGCAGCAATGGCTGCCGGCGGTGTCCAGTCCATCAGGGATTTATCGATGAGAAAAGTGCCGGCATTCCAGAGATACAGCACGGTGAACAAGGCAAATCCGCTGAGCCAGGTGGAATAGCTTTCCCAATAAAACCAGTGCAGTTTCGTGTGGATTTTCTTGGGGGCCACCATGTATTTCTGCGGGTTGTAAAAGCCGCCACCATGCACAGCCCACATGGCGCCGTCAACGCCTTTCTCCAACAGATCCGGTGAGTTCGGCCGTATCAGGTTGTTGTCCAGAAACACAAAATAAAACGAGGAACCGATCCAGGCGATGGCAGTGATCACGTGGACCCAGCGCAGCAACAAATTGGCCCAGTCCAGAAGGTATGCATCCATGTCAACTCTTCTCTGTCAGACACCAGCGAGGCGCTGGCAAGGGCTCTTCACCACTGCGGGCGCTGTGAAGAACAAACGGGTCGCGCACATGGGCTGCAAACCCTGCGCCGCTGCGACAATGGACCGAAGTGTATACAATTTTTGTCAACAATCAAGCCCCTGGGAAACCCGTACCCCACGGGTTCAGCCTCAGCGCGGCGTGCGGCGCTGGAGCAACTGTGCCGCCACGGCGACAGCAATGACTTCCGGTTCCTTGCCATGGATCAGGGGCACCCCGATCGGACAGGTCACTTGCGCGAGCTCCTCGTCGGAAAAACCCCGGGCCGCCAGCCTATGGCGGAAAGTAGCCCATTTGGTCTTGCTCCCGATCAGGCCCACGCTGCCCAGATCGGCTTGCACACGCAGCCGCTTCAGACAGGCGGCCACCACATCCAGATCTTCGGCATGGCTGAAACTCATGATCAGAACATGTGCGCCCACGGGCAGGTTCGCCACCGCAGCCTGCACGGGGTCAGAGTGCTCGGTCATCACGTTGGGCGGCAATTGCCCTGGGAAGATCTCATCGCGGCTGTCAATCCACCACACGCGGTAAGGCAACATGCCCAGAACCTGCACCAGGGCTTTGCCGACATGCCCGCCGCCAAACAGGGCGACGGTCTCGGCATGGCGCGTCAGGCGCTCTTTCAAGGCCGGCACATTGGCTGCATGGATCGGCTCATAGCGCAAATGGACCACCCCACCGCAACATTGGCCCAGCGCTGGCCCCAGGGCGTAGCGCAGGACCACGTCCTGGGCATGCGCAGGCACAACAGCTTGCGTGGATCGTTGCAGCAAAGCCCGAGCCTCGGCGATGGCCTGAAACTCCAGATGGCCGCCACCAATGGTGTTGATGACCGCATCGGAAAAGACGGCCATCCAGGCCCCCTCTTCACGCGGCCCCGAGCCCTGAACCTGGTCCACCGAGACCAGCACGGCTGGCGCATGCGCCAGACGCGCCAGCAAGGCCGCCGTGTGCTGCGACACGGCGCTCAGTGAGCGCGTGCGGCCTTGGCGCGCTCGCAGGCCAGCAAAATGCGCTCGGGTGTGGCCGGTGCATCCATGTGCACCACCACCTGGTGATCTGCACTGGCACTGACGGCATCACGCAATGCGAAGAAGCTGGACAGTGCCAGCATCAGGGGAGGCTCTCCCACGGCCTTGCTGTTGAAAGGCGTCGGCTTGAGGTTGCGACCATCGAACAGGCTGACCTGGAAATGTTCCGGAACATCACCGGCCACCGGAATTTTGTAGGTGCTGGGCCCATGGGTCAGCAATTTGCCTTTTTTATCCCAGATGCACTCTTCCATCGTGAGCCAGCCCATGCCCTGGATGTAGGCGCCTTCAATCTGGCCCTTGTCGATGGCGGGGTTGATGCTCTTGCCGGCATCGTGCACGATGTCAACGGCCTTGAGCCACCACTCGCCCGTGCGGGTATCGATTTCGGTCTCGGTCACCGAAGCGCCGTAGCAATAGTAGTAGAAGGCGCGACCATTCAGGGTAGCGAAGTCGTACTTGATTTCGGGTGTCATGTAGAAACCGGTGACGGACAAGCCCACACGGTCCAGCCAGGCCTGTTTTGCCAAATCGGGCCATTTCACCGACTTGCCACCACCGTGCGCCTGGTTGTCAGCAAAGCTGACATCAGCCTCTGCACAGCCCAGCATGCGCGCAGCCACCGGTGCCAGGCGCGCCCGCATCTGGGTTGTGGCATTCATGATCGCGGCACCGTTGATGTCGGCACCGCTGGAAGCGGAGGTCGCCGAAGCATTCGGCACCTTTTGCGTGTCGGTGCCCGTCACGCGCACGAAATCGGTGGTGATGCCCAAGCCATCTGCACACACCTGGGCCATCTTGGTGTTGAGTCCCTGCCCCATTTCCGTGCCGCCATGGTTGACACTCACCGAGCCATCCATGTAGATGTTCAGCAAGGCACCCCCCTGGTTGAGCATCGTGGCCGTGAAACTGATGCCGAATTTCAGAGGGACCAGGGCCAGGCCGCGCTTGCGGTGCTTGTTGGCTTTGTTGAATGCGTTGACGGCTGCGCGGCGGGCGGCGTAATTCGACTCGGCTTCCACCTGTGCCAGTACCTTGTCGCCGACCCAGTCCTCGATGGTCTGGCCATACTGAGTGACCATGGTTTGCGGATTGCCAGACAGCGCGGGATCACGGTACATGTTCAGCTTGCGCACCTCCAGAGGATCCTTGCCCAGCGTGTTGGCGATTTGCTCAATCACGGTCTCGATGGCAAACATGCCCTGGGGGCCACCAAACCCACGGAAGGCCGTCGCGCTTTGCGTGTTGGTCTTGCAGCGGTGGCTGATCAACTGAAGGTTCGGCAGGTAGTAGCAGTTGTCAATGTGCAGACAGGCGCGGTCGTTGACCGGGCCGGAGTAGTCCGTGCTGTAGCCGCAGCGCGAATGCAGGGCGATATTGGCCCCCAGAATGCGGCCTTCTTCATCGAAGCCTACCTCGTAGTCGGTACGGAAATCGTGACGCTTGCCTGTGACGGTCATGTCGTCGTCACGATTGACACGCAGTTTCACAGGCTTTTGCAACTTGAACGCGGCCAGGGCGGCGCTCTGACTGAAGATGCTGGAATTGCCCTCCTTGCCGCCAAAGCCTCCGCCCATTCGACGGCAAATCACTTCGACATCATTGGTGGTGAGGTTCAAGGCCGCAGCGGCTTCGCGCTGGTTGCCGTCAGGGTGCTGCGTGGAGACATACAGCGTCAGTTGGCCGTCTTCACGTGGCACAGCGTACGTGATCTGGCCTTCCAGATAGAACTGTTCTTGCTGGCCCGTGGCCGTGCTGCCCTTGAGTTTGTGCGGCGCCTTGGCAATCGCCTCGGCAGCGTTGCCGCGGGTGATGCCCTTGGGCGGCATCACAAAGCTCGCCGCCTTCATGGCCTCGTCGATGCTAAGAATGGCCGGCAACTCGCGCACCTGGACCTTGGCCTTCTTGGCCGCCTCACGGGCATAGAGCATCTCGCGCGCCACGACCACCGCCACAGCCTGGCCCACAAACTCGACTTTGCCCACCGCCAGAAAAGGATCATCGTGGATGATGGGACCGCAATTGTTTTCACCCGGAATGTCCTGAGAGGTGTACACCGCCACCACGCCATGTTCCCGCAGAATGGCGGCGCGATCGATGCCTTCACCAATCAATTCGCCATGCGCCACGGGTGACAGAATCAGCGCGGCATACAGCGTGCCAGCGTGCTCGGGAATATCGTCGATGTAGGTGGCCGTGCCCGTCACGTGCAAGTGTGCCGATTCGTGCGTCTGATCGGTGCCTTGCTGCAAACCGGATGCAGGCAACAGGTTTTTCAGGTTGATGGGCGCGTTCATTTAAGCCACCTCCGACGTTTGTTCTTCAATGAATTCCAGCACCAGGTTGCGTGCCACCAGCGCCCGATAAGCCCAGGTCGCCCGCAGGCCGTCGCGGGCCGTGAAGCTGTTGGCCACAGCAGCATCCAGGTCTTGCGCGCTCACGCTCGACGGCGCCTTGCCTTCCAGAACCGCTTCGAGTTGAGGCGCACGGCAGGGCGAAGGCGCCAAACCGTTGTAGGCCAGTTGTACATTTTTCAGCTTGCCATCTTTCAACTCATAGCGAATGGCGGCGCAGGTGGCCGAAATGTCCTGCTCGAAACGCTTGCTGATCTTGTGGGCCTTGAACACTTGTCCAGCTTGAGGCTTGGGCAAGTCGATCGCCTCGATAAATTCACCGGGCTGCAGCACGTTCTGCTTTTGCCCCGTGTAAAACTTGTCCAGTCCCACCGAACGGGTCTTGTCGCCGCGACGCAGCAACAGGCTGGCAGAGAGCGCCATCAGGCAAGGCATGGAGTCCCCAATCGGCGAACCATTGGCAATGTTGCCGGCCAGCGTCGCGGTCGAACGGATCGGCGGGGAACCAAAACGGCGCAACACCTCGGCGAAATCAGGATAGGCCTGGGCCACCAGGTTTTCAATCTGACTGAGGGGCACACCGGCGCCAATGCGCCAGTGCTTGCCCTGATCCTGAATCTGCTTGAGCTCGCGCACATTGCCCAGATAGACGATGTGCTCGGGCCGGGTGAACTGCTTGTTCACCTGCAAGCCCACCTCGGTACTGCCAGCCAGCAAGGTGGCGGTCGGGTGCTTCACCAGGTAGTCGGCGACTTCGGCCAGGGTGGCTGGCGACACGAATTCATTGCCCTTGCGGGTACGCACCACGGGTTGCACGATGATCTCGCCTTCCAGGCTCATGGTGGGCGTGGTGGCGCGTCGAATTTCTTTCAGCAGCGGCAGATCGGCATGGTCATCCAGTTTCAGGCCCGTGCCCGGTGCGCAGGCCTTCTGGGTGGCATCGATGATGGGCTTGTACCCGGTGCAGCGGCACAGGTTGCCGCTGAGAGCATCGGTGATTTCCTGACGCGCGGGCTTCGGTTTGAGTTGCACCAGGTTGACCAGGCTCATCACGATGCCAGGCGTGCAAAAGCCGCACTGGGATCCATGGCAATCGACCAGGGCTTGCTGCACAGGGTGCAGGCTGCCGTCGGCGTGGCGCAGACTTTCAACTGTCTTGACCGATTTGCCATCCAGCGTGGGCAGCAACTGGATACAGCTGTTCACGGGCACGTAATCAATGCCCGTGCCCGCAGCATTGAGCTCGCCCACCATGACGACACAGGCCCCACAATCGCCTTCGGCACACCCTTCTTTGGTGCCGGTGCGATGCAATTGTTCGCGCAAGTAATCAAGGACGGTGGTGGTGCGGCGCTCACCTTGCGCTTCGACGATTTTTCCGTCGAGCACAAAACGCACGGTGTTGGTGACTTGGGTCATGTTGGAACAAGATTTGGGGAAGCCCCGATTTTAGGGACATGCAAAGCCCTTTGGGGCAGGTTTGCACTCAGGAACCACGATAAGTGGAATAGCTCCAGGGGCTGACCAGCAGGGGGACGTGGTAATGCTGGTCGACATGGGCAATGCCGAAATCCAGGCTCACCTGATCGAGAAAACTCGGTTCTGGCAGGCTGACGCCACGAGACTGAAAGTAACCTTTCACATCAAAAACAAGGCGATACGTGCCTTTCTTCAAGCTGTTGTTGTCATACAGCGGCCCATCGCTGCGGCCATCCGCATTCAGGGCAAAGGCCTTGACCAGACTGGCTTGCCCAGCCTGCGTGGTGAACAAGGAAACTTTCATGCCGACTGCCGGGCAACCATTCATGGTGTCGAGAACGTGTGTGCTTAAGCCCATGGCAAAACTCCAGAAAAATGTTTGGCGACCAAAAGTGTATACAATTTTTAAGAATCCGGCTATGATGAATTTTCACCCGCCCGTTTTGGAAAGCCACCATGACCCAGACCACGGACACCTCCACCACCCGAGTGATTGTTGACGCCCTCACCAAGGCGATTGTCGAGCACCGCCTGCATCCCGGCACCAAATTGGCCGAGCAGAAGCTTGCCGATCATTTTGGCGTGTCGCGTACCCTGGTTCGGCAAGCCTTGTTTCAGCTGGCACAGAAGCGGCTGATCCGCATGGAGCCAGCGCGTGGCGCTTTTGTGGCCACGCCATCCTCCGACGAGGCGCGACAAGTTTTTGCGGCACGCCGCATGATCGAACTGGAGATGACACGCGCTTTCGTGCGTGACATCACCCCAGCACGACTGAAAGCGCTGAAAGACCACGTGGCGCAAGAGCGCGCAGCCGTCGAGCGCGGCGATGTCGCCGGACGCACCGAGTTGCTGGGTGATTTTCATGTGCGCATGGCTGAATTGCTGGGCAATCAGGTGCTGTCGCAATTGCTCAGCGAGCTGATCTCGCGCTGCGCGCTGATCACCCTCATGTACCAAACCTCGCGCGCTGCCGAGCATTCTGCCGATGAACATGCCGACATTTTGAAAGCCATGGCGGCCAAGGACGAGGCGCTGGCCGTGCGTCTGATGGATGAGCACCTGCGGCATGTGGAAAACAACCTGACCTTGGACCGCAAAGTCCCCAGCAACGACATCGCCATGGCACTGACCTGAAGCGACCGGAGTCTTCGATGAACACCTACGACACCACTCTGCCCTATCCCCGCGATCTGGTTGGCTACGGTCGCACCCCACCCCATGCGCAATGGCCTGGCAAGGCACGCATTGCTGTTCAGTTTGTGCTGAATTACGAAGAAGGCGGTGAAAACGCCGTGCTGCACGGCGATGCAGGCTCGGAACAGTTCCTCTCCGAAATGTTCAACCCGGCGAGCTACCCAGATCGCCACCTGAGCATGGAAGGCATCTATGAGTACGGCTCGCGCGTGGGCGTGTGGCGCATCTTGCGGGAGTTCGAAAAGCGCGGCTGGCCGCTGACTGTGTTTGGTGTCAGCATGGCCCTGGAGCGGCATCCCGAACTGACGGCGGCACTGGTGGAGTTGGGCCATGAAATCGCCTGCCATGGCTGGCGCTGGATTCACTACCAGGGCATGGATGAAGCACAAGAGCGTGAACACATGCACACAGGCATCGACATTCTCAAAAAACTCACAGGTCAGATGCCTGCGGGCTGGTACACCGGACGGGACAGCCCCAATACACGCCGCCTGCTGGTTGACCACGGCGGCTTTGAATACGACAGCGACTACTACGGCGACGATCTGCCCTTCTGGATGCGTGTTCAACGCAGCGACGGCCAGGTGGTGCCCCACCTGGTGGTGCCCTACACCCTGGACAGCAACGACATGCGGTTTTCCCTGCCACAGGGTTTCTCGCAGTCTGACGATTTCTTCACCTACCTGCGTGACAGCTTTGACGCACTCTATGCCGAAGGCGATGAGTCCCCCAAGATGCTCAGCGTGGGCATGCACTGTCGCTTGCTGGGAAGGCCTGGCCGGATCGTGGCGCTGCAACGCTTCATGGACCACATCGCCCGTCACGACCGCGTCTGGGTGTGCCGGCGTGTGGACATCGCCCGCCACTGGAAACAAGTTCACCCCTATGTTCAGTCCTGAAAGCCCCGCATGACGATCACGCTCGAACAATTGAACGCCGCCCCGCGCGATCAGGCCGCCCAATGGCTTTTGGGGCTTTACGAACATTCCGACTGGATCGCAGAAAAAGCACTGGACCTGCGCCCTTTTCGCTCGCTGGCGCAACTCAAGCACGCCATGGTGCAGGTGCTGCATGCGGCAGGACGGGAAGCACAACTGCAACTGATCCGGGCTCACCCGGAATTGGCCGGCAAGGCCATGGTCAGCAAAACCCTAACGGCTGAATCAACCAACGAGCAAAGCAAGGCCGGCCTGACCGACTGCACCCCCGAAGAATTTGCCCACATTCAGCAACTGAACGCGGATTACAACGCCAAATTTGGTTTCCCCTTCATCCTGGCGGTGCGCGGCCCAAGGGGACTGGGACTGAGCCGACACGACATCATCGCCACCTTCGAGCGGCGTCTGCACAACCACCCCGACTACGAACTGGCGGAGGCGTTGCGCAACATTCACCGCATCGTGGAAATTCGTCTCAACGACAAATTCGGCATCACGCCCACACTGGGTCAACAGGTCTGGGATTGGCAAGAGCGCCTGGCCCAGCACACCGACCCGGGCTATGCCGAACTGGGCCAACTCACGGTGACCTACCTGACCGACGCTCACCGCGCCTGTGCGCAGCGCATTGCACACTGGATGAATGAATGCGGCTTCGACGATGTCCGACACGATGCCGTGGGCAACGTGGTGGGCATCTACCGCGCCGATGCGACACAAACCCACGCCAGGACCTTGCTCACCGGCTCGCATTACGACACTGTGCGCAATGGCGGCAAGTACGATGGCCGCCTGGGCATTTTCGTGCCCATGGCTTGCGTGCAACAACTCGCCAAAGCTGGGCGACGCTTGCCTTTTCATCTGGAGGTGGTGGCCTTTGCAGAAGAAGAAGGTCAGCGGTACAAAGCCACCTTCCTCTCCTCTGGCGCCCTGGTCGGCCAATTTGACAATGCATGGCTCGACCAGCAGGATGCCGAAGGCATCACGATGCGCGAAGCCATGCGCCATGCCGGCTTGTGCGTGGAGGACATCCCAGCGATTGCACGCGATCCGGCGCGTTACCTGGGCTTTGTCGAAGTGCACATCGAACAAGGGCCGGTCCTGAACGAACAGGACATTCCCTTGGGCGTGGTCACCTCCATCAATGGCAGCGTGCGTTACCTGGGCGAGGTTCGGGGAATGGCCAGCCATGCCGGCACCACACCCATGGACCGCCGTCGCGATGCCGCTTGCGCCGTCGCCGAGCTGGCGCTGTTCATGGAGCGTCGTGCGGCCAAGGATGGCGACTCTGTGGCCACCATCGGCCAATGGCTGGTGCCCCATGGCTCCATCAATGTGGTACCAGGCTGCTGCCAGTTCAGCCTGGACCTGCGCGCTCCCACGGATGCGCAGCGCGATGCGCTGGCGCGCGACGTGCTGGCCGAGCTTCAAGCCATTTGCGAGCGGCGCGGCGTGCATCACCGTCTGGAAGAAACCATGCGTGCTGCAGCAGCACCCAGCGCACCTGAGTGGAAAAACCGCTGGACCCAGGCCGTTCAAGACCTGGGCGTTCCCGTCTTCGAGTTGCCCAGCGGTGCCGGCCACGATGCCATGAAATTGCATGAAATCATGCCGCAGGCCATGCTGTTCGTGCGCGGCCTGAATGGCGGCATCAGCCACAACCCACTGGAAAGCACGACGTGCGATGACATGCAACTCGCTGTCGAAGCCTTCCAACATTTGCTTGACCACCTCACACCCTGACACCTGGACCGATCACATGACCGCTTACGCTCAACTCGACGCCTGGATTGACCAACATTTTGACGAGCAAGTTCGCTTTCTGCAGGAACTGGTGCGCGTGCCCACCGACACCCCGCCGGGGAACAACGCGCCCCATGCTGATCGGACCGCCGAATTGCTGCGTCCCATGGGTTTTGAAGCGGAAAAGCACCCCGTGCCGGCTGCCGACGTCAAGGCCTATGGCCTGGAGTCCATCACCAACCTGATCGTGCGCCGCCGCTATGGCGAAGGCCGTACCATCGCATTGAATGCCCATGGCGATGTGGTGCCGCCAGGAGAAGGCTGGACCCATGACCCCTACGGTGGTGAGATTGAAAACGGGCAGTTGTATGGCCGCGCCAGTGCCGTCAGCAAGTCGGACTTTTCCACCTTCACCTTCGCCGTGCGCGCACTGGAATCGCTGGGACTGCCGCTGAAAGGCGGTGTGGAGCTGCATTTCACCTATGACGAAGAATTTGGCGGCGAGTTGGGCCCAGGCTGGTTGTTGAAACAAGGGCTGACCCGCCCCGATCTGATGATTGCTGCCGGCTTCAGCTACCAAGTGGTCACGGCGCACAACGGTTGCCTGCAAATGGAAGTGACCGTGCACGGCAAGATGGCCCATGCCGCCATTCCGGAAACAGGCGTCGATGCCCTGCAAGGTGCGGTGCAAGTCCTGCAAGCCCTGTACGCGCAAAACACCCTGTACCAACAGGTCACCTCCTCGGTTGAAGGCATCAACCATCCTTATCTGAACGTCGGGCGCATCGAAGGCGGGACCAACACCAACGTGGTCCCCGGCAAGGTCAGCTTCAAGCTGGACCGCCGAATGATTCCAGAAGAAAACCCCGTGGAAGTCGAAGCCAATATCCGTCAGGTGATCCAGAAAGCGGTTGCGCAATTCAACCATGAGCGCACGACCGACAGCCAGATTCAGGTGGACATCAAGCGCCTGTTGCTGGCCCATTCGATGAAGCCGCTGCCTGGCAACGCTCCTCTGGTGAACGCCATTCAAAAGCACGGCCAGCAAGTCTTTGGCGAAGCGATTCCCGCCATGGGCACGCCGCTTTACACCGATGTGCGTCTCTATGTGGCGCAAGGCGTTCCCGGCGTTATTTACGGCGCCGGCCCGCGCACCGTCCTCGAATCCCACGCCAAACGGGCCGACGAGCGCCTGGTCCTGGAAGACCTGCGACGCGCCACGCAGGTCATCGCACGGACCTTGTACGACCTCCTGAGCTGAGCCTTCGCGCCAGGTCAACTGAGGAAACCTCAGGGTTATCCTGCATGTTTGCCCCTGAAATTTTGTATACAGTTTGGCATGCAATTGTGTATTTTTCCGCCCTTATTCAGGAGATGCCATGACCTCTTCCATCCATCCCGTTGACGAGCGCCTGCCCTCCGGCAAGCTCACTGCGTTGGGCCTGCAACACGTGCTCGTGATGTACGCTGGCGCGGTGGCCGTTCCTCTGATCGTTGGGCGTGCCCTCAAGCTCAGCCCCGAGCAAGTGGCGATGCTGATCTCTGCCGACCTGTTCGTATGCGGTCTCGTGACCCTGATCCAATCACTGGGGGCCACACAGTGGTTTGGCATCCGCTTGCCCGTGATGATGGGCGTGACCTTTGCCGCCGTAGGACCCATGGTGGCCATGGCCAACAGCAACCCGGGGGCTGCGGGCGCGCAACTGATCTTCGGGGCCATCATCGGCGCGGGGCTGATTTCCATCCTGATCGCGCCCATCATGAGCCGTCTTCTGCGCTTCTTTCCGCCGGTGGTGACAGGCACCATCATCGCGGTGATCGGTATCAGCCTGATGCGCATCGGCATCAACTGGATTTTCGGCAACCCCTTCGGCCCGACCGCCCCGAGCATCGTCAATCCCGAGCACGCCAAGTGGCTGGCCGATGTGGGTGCTGCAGCAACAGCGCCTGGCTCCACCTTGCCGGCAGTGCCCAAAGACCTGGCGCTGCTGCCCAAGGTCCCCAACCCCAAGTACGCCGACCTGACTGGCGTGGGCATTGCAGCCCTGGTGCTGGTGTCCATTTTGCTGATTTCCAAGTACGCCAAAGGCTTTCTGGCCAACATCGCGGTGCTCCTGGGCATCGTCATCGGCGGCGTGGTGGCCACGGCGCTGGGCCTGATGAACTTTGACAAGGTGGGCAAGGCTGCGTGGTTCGATGTGGTGTTGCCTTTCCAGTTCGGCGCGCCCGTGTTTGATCCCATCCTGATCCTCACCATGACCCTGGTGATGATCGTGGTGATGATCGAATCCACGGGCATGTTCCTGGCACTGGGTGAAATGACCGGACGCCATGTGGACCGTGCCGCCCTCACGCGTGGCCTGCGCACTGACGGCCTGGGCACCTTGATCGGCGGCATCTTCAACACTTTCCCTTACACCAGCTTCTCGCAAAACGTGGGCCTGGTGGCCGTGACAGGGGTGAAGAGCCGTTTCGTGTGTGTCGCCGGCGGTGTGATCCTGATCGTTCTGGGGGTGTTGCCCAAAATGGCAGCCCTGGTGGAGTCCTTGCCCACCGTTGTGCTCGGTGGCGCCGGCCTGGTCATGTTCGGCATGGTCGCAGCGACTGGCATCCGCATTCTGGGTGGTGTGGATTTCCGCAACAACCGCTTCAATGCGCTGGTGGTGGCGATTTCGATTGGCATCGGCATGATTCCTCTGATCGCCCCCAATTTCAAGCAATGGATGCCGCATGGCCTGCACCCCTTGATCGAGTCTGGCATCCTGCTGGCCTCGCTGAGCGCGGTGGTGCTGAACCTGTTCTTCAATGGCGCCAGCGAAGATGAAGCGGCCACCATTGCGGCTGCCAAGCAAGCCGACAGTCACTGAACGCCAAAGCATTCATTTCAAAGCCCTGCAATTGCAGGGCTTTGTTTTTGAACGCGCACCAAAACAGGGCTTTGCCCCACTCTGGGGAAAGTCTGGGGAAGGAAATTGGTCAGACAGGCTCAACTTGAAGGAAAATGCTCCCCCAGCAGGATGCCGGTTGCCAAGAGGTGCGGGCATTGATATTGCTAACCTTTGTGCGTCATTTACAGGAGTTTTTCATGACCAAACGCCCTTTCCTCCAGGCCATCCTCGCTTCGGCACTGTCCATGAGCTTTGGCCTGGCGAGCGCCCAGAACACGCCCATCAAGTTCCAGCTGGATTGGCGTTTTGAGGGCCCCGCCGCGCTGTTTGTGCACCCGGCCGCAAAGGGCTATTTCAAAGACGCCAAGCTGGATGTCACGGTGGATGCGGGCAGTGGCTCGGGCGCCTCTGTGACCCGCGTGGCCTCGGGTGCCTACGACATGGGCTTTGCCGACCTGGCCGCCTTGATGGAGTTTCACGCCAACAACCCCGACGCACCCAACAAGCCTGTGGCCATCATGATGGTCTACAACAACACCCCCGCCTCGGTGATGGCGCTGAAAAAGTCAGGCATCAAAACCCCTGGCGACCTGAACGGCAAAAAGATGGGCGCACCGGTGTTTGACGCCGGACGCCGTGCCTTCCCCATTTTTGCCAAGGCCAATGGCATTGGCAATGTGAGCTGGACCGCCATGGACCCGCCGCTGCGCGAAACCATGCTGGTGCGTGGCGACATTGATGCCATCACCGGGTTCACTTTCACCTCCCTGCTCAACATTGAAGCGCGTGGCGTCAAGGCAGAGGATGTGGTCGTCCTGCAATACCCGGACTTTGGCGTGAAGCTCTATGGCAATGCCATCATCGCTTCCCCCAAAATCCTGAAGGAAAACCCTGCCGCCGTGAAAGCTTTCCTGCAAGCGTTCACCAAGGGCGTAAAGGAAGTGATCGCCAAACCGGCTGAATCGATCGAGTCGGTGAAAGCCCGTGACGGCATCATCAACACCGCACTGGAAACCCGCCGCCTGAAGTTGGCCATTGACACCGTCATCAACAGCGCAGACGCACGCGCCGAAGGCTTTGGCCAGGTCAAAGGACCGCGTCTGGCTTTGATGGCCAGCCAGGTATCGGACGCCTTCAACACCAAGTCGCGGGTGAACCCCGATGCCGTGTGGAACGGCTCTTTCCTGCCTTCCGCCAAAGAACTCGACATCCTGCCGAAGAAGTAAATGACCGCACAAGCCGAAAATTTCGTCGATTTCCAGAATGTCTGGCTGGCCTACAACGAGGCCTTGCTGGCACAAAATCATTTTGCTGTTGAAGACATCAACCTGCAGGTTCGCAAAGGCGAGTTCATCGCCATCGTGGGCCCTTCGGGTTGCGGCAAATCGACTTTCATGAAACTCACCACGGGCCTGAAAAAGCCCACCCGGGGCACCATCCATGTGGATGGTCAGCCGGTGAACGGTCCGCTCAAGATCAGTGGCATGGCGTTTCAGGCACCCTCGCTCTTGCCCTGGCGGACCACCCTGGACAATGTGTTGCTGCCGCTTGAAATCGTCGAACCCTATCGCAGCAGTTTCAAAGCCAAAAAAGCCGAATATGAAGCCCGTGCCATCGCCTTGTTGAAAAGCGTGGGCCTGGGTGGCTATGAGCGCAAATTTCCCTGGCAACTGTCGGGTGGCATGCAGCAACGCGCCAGCATTTGCCGCGCCCTGATTCACGAGCCCAAGATGCTCCTGCTGGACGAGCCTTTTGGCGCCCTTGATGCCTTCACCCGCGAAGAGTTGTGGTGCATCCTGCGCGATTTGTGGACTGAGCAACGGTTCAACGTGATCTTGGTCACGCACGATTTGCGCGAGTCGGTCTTTCTGGCCGACACGGTGTATGTGATGAGCAAGAGTCCTGGCCGTTTCGTGGTGAAAAAAACCATCGATTTGCCGCGACCACGCGACCTGGAGATCACCTATACGCCAGAGTTCACCGACATCGTCCACGAACTGCGCGGTCATATTGGCGCCATGCGCCGCCCTGACGCCCCCATCGCCCAATGAAGGTGCACTGAAAATGAATGCCAAACAAATCGAACGCTGGGCACCTTGGGTGCTGCTGGTGATCACCCTGGTGATCTGGCAAAGCCTGTGCAGTTTGTTCAATGTCTCCGAGTTTGTGTTCCCCAGCCCCTTGCGCATCTGGGAGCAACTGGTGGAATTCCGCGTGGTCATCGCCGGTCATGCCTGGCGCACGTTCTGGGTGACGATGGCAGGCTTTGGCATTGCCATTGTGGTGGGCGTGCTACTGGGCTTTGTCATCGGCAGCTCGCGTTTCGCCTATGCTGCGGTGTACCCACTGATGACCGGTTTCAACGCCCTGCCCAAAGCCGCTTTTGTGCCCATCCTGGTCGTATGGTTCGGCATTGGCATCGGTCCGGCCATCCTGACGGCATTCCTGATCAGCTTTTTCCCCATCATGGTGAACATCGCTACCGGCCTGGCGACGCTGGAGCCCGAGCTGGAGGACGTTTTACGTGTTTTGGGCGCCAAGCGCTGGGATGTATTGGTGAAAGTCGGCCTGCCGCGGTCCATGCCCTACTTCTATGGTTCGCTCAAAGTGGCGATCACCCTGGCCTTTGTAGGCACCACTGTGTCGGAAATGACGGCTGCCAACGAGGGCATCGGCTACTTGCTGATTTCAGCGGGTTCGGCCATGCAGATGGGCTTGGCCTTTGGAGGTTTGGTCGTGGTGGGTGCCATGGCAATGGTCATGTACGAGCTCTTCAGCTACATCGAAAAACACACCACGGCCTGGGCACACCGGGGCTCACAAAACAGTTGATACCGCTGGCTCAGGCATCCGTCAGGCGATTGCGTCGGGCCAGCGTTGGAAACCAGCGCGCCCACAACCAAGCCACACCGATGGTGCCTAGCCCGCCCAGCACGGCGGCGGCCACGGGCCCCATCCAGTCTGCTGTCGCACCGGACTCGAACTCTCCCAGCTGATTGCTGGCGCCAATGAAAATGGTGTTGACCGCGCTGACACGCCCGCGCATGGCATCCGGCGTCTCCAATTGCACCAGGGTCTGGCGGATGACCACACTCACCATGTCTGCGGCCCCGCTCACGGCCAGGGCGACCATGGAGACCCAGAAGGACGTGGACACGCCAAACACCACAATGACCAGTCCAAACAGGGCCACCGACCCCAACAGTTTGCGTCCAACCTGGTGCTGCAAAGGCCAGCGTGTCAGCAACACGGAAACAACCAGGGCACCCACCGCAGGGGAAGCCCGCAACAAGCCCAGCCCCCAAGGACCAACCAGCAAAATGTCTTTGGCGTAAATGGGCAACAAAGCCGTGGCCCCGCCCAACAAGACCGCAAACAAGTCCAGCGAGATGGCCCCCAGCAGCACCTTGCTGCGCCACACAAACAGCACACCGGCAAGCACCGTCTGCAAACTCACGGGTTCTGGCGAGGTCGCCATGGGCGCCAGCCTCAGTTGCATCAGCAGACCGCAAGCCAGCAGCATCAGCCCCAGGCAGACACCGTAAACCACCGGCGCGCCCGCCGCAAACAAAAACCCACCCAAAGCCGGCCCGCCCATCACCGACACTTGCAAGCCACCCGCACTGAAGGCCATGGCGCGTGGAAACAAGCGCTCCGGAACCAGTTGCGGCAACAAGGCTTGCTGCGCCGGCATTTGAAACGCGCGCGCCGTGCCCAAAAGGCTCGACAGGCTCAGCAACAAATCGCGGTGAAGCCACCCCTCCAGCGCAGCCATGAACAGAACCGCGCTGGCAAGGCCTTGTGCCACAAAACAGGCCAAAATGATGTGTCCCCGGTTCCAGCGATCGGCCACCTGACCCGCCACCAAGGTCAACAGCAAGGCGGGGGCAAACTGGTACAAGCCCACCAGCCCGAGATCCCAGGCACTGCCGGTGATTTCATACATCTGCCAGGCCAGCGCCACCAACAGCATCTGGTTGGCCAGGTTGCCCGTCACCCGCGACAGCCAGTAGCGCATGAAGCGCCGCTGCGCGAACAGGTCACGCAGGCGAGGCTCGGGCGCGCTAGCCGGGGAAGTCATCAATAGGTGGCGCGGCCACCCGACAAATCAAACACCGCGCCTGCATTGAAACGGCAGGCGTCCGAGCAAAGCCAGGCCACCATATCGGCCACTTCACTGACTGTGCCCAGGCGTTTCATCGGGCTCTTGTCAACCATGATTTGCACATGCGCGGGAGACATCTGCGCCAGCAAAGGTGTATCAATCGCTGCCGGTGCGATCGCATTGACCAGCACGCCGCTGGCGGCCAATTCTTTGCCCAGGGACTTGGTCAGGGCCAGAACGCCGGCCTTGGCCGCGCTGTAGGCCGACGCGTTGGGTGTGCCTTCCTTGCCTGCCAGGGAGGCGATGTTCACGATGCGCCCTGAACCTTGACGGCGCATGCCCGGCACCACAGCGCGACAAATGTTGTAGACCCCCCCCAGATTGATGGCGATGACCTTGTCCCACACGGCGGGATCGAACTCGTCCAGAGGCATGGTCGGTCCCGCCCAGCCCGCGCAATTCACCACGTGGTCGATGCGCCCCCAGCGTTGCAGCGTCAGCTTCAGGGCCTCTTCCACGGCAGCGCGGTCCGTCACATCCACCGCACAAAAGGCCTGCGGTTCAGTGAGCGGTTTTTGCGAATCCCACACCACGACCTGACTGCCGTGCAAGCGCATCAGGCGCACCACATCGGCGCCAATACCCTGCGAACCGCCAGTGACCACGGTCACCGTACCCTGGAAATCGTAACGAACAGAAGAATTCATGAAAATGCGTTCTCAATAATGCGGCGGCAATTCGTCGCGCGGGTTGCGCGAAGACCCTGTGGCGCCCGGCTCGGGCATCTGCTGGCGAAGCTGGGACACCTCGCGCAGCAACGCATCGATTTGCTGCTGCTGACGAAACACCACCTCGTTGAGCTGCTCGACCATGTCTTCATTGAAACTGGCCTTGATCTCCAGCGCCGTCAGGCGTTGCTCGGTTTGCCCATCCATCGTCATCCTTGCTGCTTGAAATTCAGCATGCGCACCAGTCCCAGCCATTGCTGTCGCCAAAAGCCCTGACCGTAGTCACGCGCAGCTTCCACCTGGTCGCGAATGCCGGTGTCATCGTAGCGCACTTCAAAATTCGCCGTGCCGAACAGCATGTCCCACCAGGGCAGCAGCACACCAAAATTGTGCCCCCCCAACACACGACCGGGCGACTCATGCCCCAGGCCGATGCTGTGGTGCAGGCGATGAAACCGGGGGCTGACCCACAAACGCTCGCCCCAGCGGCCAAAATCCAGGCGCAGGTTGGCGTGCTGGAAACTCTCGCTAAGTTGCGTCACGGCCACCACCACCACGAATTGTGCTGGCGCCACACCGATGCACTGGGCCACCAGCGCCCAGATCACCCCTTGCAATACATCGTCCAGCAAATGGTTGCGGTTGTCAGTCCACAGGGTCATCTGGCGCTGTGAGTGATGCACTGCGTGCAAGGCCCACCAGGCATTCCACTGGTGCTGCCCTCGGTGAACCCAGTAACTGATGAAATCAAAAAAGACCAGGTAGAGCACGAAACTCACCCAGGCCACGTCGGTCACGCCTGGCCACAGGTTGTCCAGATGCCAGCCACCCCATCCGTGCGCGCGCAACGATCCGAACACGGCATCCAGCACGGGCTCCAGACTGAAGAAAAATGCCAGACGGAAAAAACCCAGTCGGTGGATCACGGTATACAGCATGTCCGTTCGGACCGCGCGCCTGTCACGCACCCGCTCCACAGGTCGCCAGCGCTCCAGCGGCCCGATCAGCAAAAGCATCACAGCCAGCTGCAACAATCCCACAAGCAGCCATCCTGTGGCATCAAACACCAATTCCAGAACGCCGCCCAGGCCCAAGGCAAAGGCGAGTGGCTGCAAGACGGTTTCAAACAAGGCGTCTTGCAGCCAGGCAAATCCGTCCGTGAACCACTCCATGTTCATGCGCCCTTATGCTGTGCCACCCAGCCCCTGAACTGGGGATGGGCCTGCAACGTTTCGAAACAAAAGCCTTTGGCCTTGAGTCCTTCGATCAAAGGCTCAAGTACGGCGGGTGCCCAGGGATCCTGGCGCGACCAGATGCCCAGGTGGGCCATCAGAATATCCCCAGATCGCACATCGCGCAGGGCTTGACTCAGCAAACGGCTGTTCGGAAATTTTTCACTGGAAAGCTCATCCCCCAAAAAGCCTGACGCCGCCCAGCCAACGTGGGCGTAGCCGCATGCCTTGGCCGCCTGCAGCAAGGCGGGCGATGTTTTACCGCCAGGTGCCCTGAACAACGGAAGCGTCGGCACACCTGTCAGGGTTTGCAGACGATCGCTGGCACGTTTGATTTCTGCACAGTAACGTGATGCATCCCAGGCCTGCAGCATGCCCTTTTGCGGCCCTGCACTGGGCTGCACCTGGAAGCCACCGCGCGGCAAGTCACGTCGCCAATACACGTGGTCATGGGTGTGAGAGGCAAAGGCATGTCCCTCGGCGGCGCGTGCCCGCCACCAGGGCGCCCAATGGTCCCCCAGGCTGCCATCCCCCTCCTGGGTGGGTTCATGCGCCGCAAAAAATGTCACACGCACTTGCTGGCGTTGCAGCACTTGGGCAATCCAGGGCGCCACCCCCATGTGCCCGGTGTCAAAGGTCAGATAAAGGGGACGGGTGCAGACGGCCTGCGCATGCGCGGGCAGGTTCACCCAGGCCAGCCAGCCGAACACAAGCGCCAGAACGATGCGCTGGATCGGTTTATTGGCGTTTGGCATGCGCCAGCGTCCAGATGCCATGAGGCGACTTGCCCACTTTGATCTGTCGCACCAGATTGCCCGTGGCAATGTCGATCACGCTGACCTTCTTGATCCAGCGCGAGGACACCAGCAACAGCTTGCCATCTGCTGTGACCTCCATGCAATCCGGGCCACCGGGGGCCTTGAATTCGGCCACCACCTGCAGGGTCTGGTAATCGATTTTGCTGATGGTGTTCGCGACACGGTTGCCCAGGAACACATGGCGGCCATCGCCCAGGGCGCGAAAGGCATGCGCGCCTTCGCCTGTGGGCAAGGTCTTGACCAATTGCGCAGGATTGACTGAAATGTCAAACACCTGGACGTCGCGTCCGCCAGTCAAACCGACCAGCAAATGCTTGTCATCGGGCGTACCGAACACGTCGGCTGGCAATGATCCAGTCTTGATGCGCCATTTCAGGGTCTGGGTGGGCAGGTCCACCGCGACCAGCTCATCGCTGTCCTGCATGGTGCTGTACATCGTGGTGCTCTTGCTGTCGATCCAGATGTGGCTGGGTGTCTTACCCGAAGGAATACGCTTGGCTAGCGTCAAATCCTGACCATTCCAGCGGTAAATATCGATGTGATTGAGCCGGTTGGCCACCGTCACAAACCATTTCATGTCCGGCGAAAACCGCAGATGGTAGGGGTCCAGGGTGTTGCGCACGACACGCTGCACCTCGGCAGTGCGGGGATCGATGAAGGTCAGTGAGTCGGCACCGGCGTTGGCCACAATCACCGATTTTTCGTCCGGTGTGAGGTAGAGATGGTGCGGCTCCTTGCCCGTGGGAATCTGCTTGATGGGCGCCCAGGTCTGGGGGTCAATGACGGTGATGCTGGCGTCCTGCGAGTTCAGCACAAAAATCGGTGGCGTCGTTTGTGCCTCAGCCACCGAGGCCCCCCACAGAGCCCAGCAGGCAAGCCAACGAAGTAAGTGATTCATGAGTTTCAAAATGTCTGCCATTGCGCAATGGCATCAGTGTAACGGGGGTCGGAACCGGACTCGCTTAAACTGACGCTACTGGACTCTCGCACAACACCGATTCACACATGGATTTGATGGACATCAACGGCATCGACCTGGAAGTGCTGACCGTGCCAGGTCCTGACGACCGGGCGCCCCTGGTTTTTTTACACGAAGGCCTGGGGTCAGTGGCGCTTTGGCGCAGCCGCGATGGTTTCTGGCCTGAGCAGTTGTGCCAGGCCAGTGGACGGGCGGGCGTGGTTTACTCACGCCGAGGTTATGGTGCCTCGCAAGCCATCCTCGATGTGCGGGGCACCCAGCGTCACCCGCCCGACTACATGCACCTTGAGGCCTGGGAAGTGTTGCCCGCCTTGTTGAGGAAACTCCATATCGAGCGCCCGGTGTTGATCGGCCATTCGGATGGCGGCACGATTGCCTTGCTGCACGCCGCACGCCACCGTGTCAGCGGCTGCGCGGTGATGGCACCGCATGTGAAAGTGGAGCCGATCTCGATCGCCTCGATCGAAGCCGCGCGCGAGGCCTACCAGCAAGGTGCGCTACGGGATCGGCTGTCGCGCTTTCATGCCGATGTCGATTGCGCCTTCTGGCAGTGGTGCGACGTCTGGCTGTCCGAGCCTTTCTCGCATTTCGACATCCGCGCGCTTTGCCACGACATCCAGGACCCCGTGCTCGCCCTGCAGGGACAAGATGATGCCTATGGCACCCTGGCGCAAATCGAAGAAATCCACACCTCCGGCCGACTGGAACGCGTGGTCATCCAAGATTGCGGGCATTCACCCCACCGCGACCAGCGCGTTCAGGTGAACCAACACCTGGTCGCATTTCTGGCCAGCGTGGCCTGAGAATCGTTCAGCGCTTGGCGCGCAAGCCATCCAGCTCTTGCTGCGTCAACCAGCGCCACTGGCCAGGTGCGATGTCTGCAGGCAGTTGCAAATCCCCGATCCGGGAGCGGTGCAAGCCCGTCACCCGGTTGCCCACGGCAGCCAGCATGCGCTTGACCTGGTGGTATTTGCCCTCGGTCAGGGTCAATCGCAGGTGCAAGGCATCCACCTGCTCGCAGGCTGCGGCCTTGACCGGTTGCGGATCATCATTCAGCACCACGCCCGCCAACAGACGCTCAATCATCCTGTCGTTCAAAGGCTCCGCCACTGCAACCTCGTAGACCTTGGGCACATGGTGACGCGGCGAGCTCATGCGATGAATGAATTGACCGTCATCGGTCAGCAACAGCAGGCCTGTCGTGTCCTGGTCGAGACGGCCAATGGCCTGCACCCCCTGCACAGCGGCTTTTTGCGGACGCATGCGCAGGGCAGAAGGCAGCAAGGTGTAAATGCTGGGCCAGGTGGAAGGTTTTTGCGAGCACTCGGTCCCTGCAGGTTTGTGCAACAACAAATAGGCTTTCTCGTGATACGGCCACTCAACCCCTTGCACCGAGAAGCGCCACCCCGGCTGAACGGCCACCTCCATCAGTGGATCGGTACAGGGCACCAGCCCCTCCCCCAGATCGGCCTGAACCCAGCCCTGCTGGATCAAGCCGGCGCAGACGCGACGCGTACCAAACCCCTGGCTGTAAAGAATTTCCTGCAATTGCATCCGTTCACCTTGAAAAAATAACCGCTGTCACTCGGGTGGAGGCGATGGCGAACGCATTGTGAAACAATGTCACACGCACCGATTCAGAGACTGCCATGCCCTTTTCCCTGCCTCACCCGCATCCCCGCTTTCAAGCGTTTGTATCCAGCCTGACATCGCTGATCAATCGCAAGCCTGATGAGGCCACCATTTTGCAGGAAGGCAAGGCCTTGCTCGCAGATTTGGTGGCACGCGACGATTGGCTGGCGGATGCGCATGCCATACCGCACCCCGACCGTTATCAGCAGTTTTTACTGTACGCCGACCCGCAGGACCGTTTTTCCGTGGTGAGTTTCGTCTGGGGGCCAGGTCAGGCCACCCCCATCCACAACCACACGGTCTGGGGCCTGATTGGCATGCTGCGGGGCGCAGAGGCCTGCCAGGCCTACGGGCAAACGCCCCAGGGGGCCTGGGCTGCAACCAGCGAAGCTTTGACCCTGCAGCCGGGACATGTGGAAGCCGTTTCTCCCACCGTTGGCGATGTCCACAAGGTCTGGAATGCCTTGAGCGATCGGGCCTCGATCAGCATCCATGTGTATGGTGCCAACATCGGCAAGGTGAACCGCTCGGTGTTCCATGAGGATGGCACCCACAAAGCTTTTGTCTCGGGCTACAGCAACGCAAGCCTCGGCGCGTCCATGCCCGAGGACCTCCCGCAAGTCAGTCATGACCATGTGCGCGCCGCTTTGCTTGCAAAGCGGGAAATCGCCCTGCTCGATGTGCGCGAAGAAGACCCGTTTGCGCAATGCCATCCCTTGTTTGCCGCCAACTTGCCCGTCGGTCGCATCGAAGCCGATGCATGGCTGCGCATTCCGCGACGCGATACAGACATCGTGGTTTACGACAATGGCGAGGGTTTGGCAGCGCCAGCCGTCCGAACTTTGATGCGGTTGGGCTACACCCAGGTGCGACTGCTCCAGAACGGCCTCCAGGGCTGGGCAGACGCTGGCGGCGAGTTGTTCCAGGATGTCAACGTGCCCAGCAAATCCTTCGGCGAGCTGGTCGAGGCACGGCGCCACACGCCATCGCTGAGTGCGCCCGAAGTCCAGGCGCTGATCGATCAAGGCGCCGACATGGTGGTGCTGGATGCGCGACGCTTTGACGAATACCAGACCATGAGCATCCCCACGGGCATCAGCGTGCCTGGCGCCGAGCTGGTGCTGCGCGCGCGGTCCATGGCGCCTGACCCACGCACCCAAATCATTGTGAACTGTGCAGGTCGCACCCGCAGCATCATTGGCACGCAATCGCTGGTCAATGCGGGCATTCCCAATCCTGTGGCGGCCTTGCGCAATGGCACGATTGGCTGGACCCTGGCGGGTCAGAAGCTGGATCAGGGCGCTCAGCGCCGGTTCAAAGAGGTCGGTGATGCAGAGCGCCAGCAAGCCGCCGAAGCGGCACGCAGCGTTGCCGATCGGGCGGGTGTGAAGCGCATCACCCGTGAGCAGTTGCAGCAGTGCCAGCACGACGCCCACCGCACGACCTATTTGCTGGATGTGCGCACGCCCGAAGAGTTCGCCCGGGGTCATCTCACGGGCGCACTCAGTGCCCCCGGGGGGCAACTGGTCCAGGAAACCGACCATACCGTCCCGGTGCGCGGGGCACGCATCGTCCTGTGCGATGACGATGGCGTGCGGGCCAACATGTCGGCCTCCTGGCTGGCACAGATGGGGTGGGATGTGCACGTCCTCGACGGCCTGCAAACCACGGACTTCCACGACAACAGCCCCACCCCACGTCCACAGCCGGAGCCTTTGACACCGGTCGCCACCGTCGACGCGGCCACCTTGCAGCAATGGCTGCAAGCGGGGGAACCACTCCTGGTGCTGGATGTGGGCGCCAGTGCGGCCTTTGTGAAAGCCCATGTGCCAGGCGCCCATTGGGTGCTGCGCTCGGGCCTGCGCACCGATCTGAAAACCCCCACCGGTTGCCAACGCATTGTCGTCACCTGTGGTGACGGGCGTGCTGCGCGCTATGCGGTACACGAGATACAACAGCAAGTCGGCCCCAGCGTGCAGGTGCTGGCACTCGCGGGCGGCAACCAGGCCTGGCTCACCGCGGGCTTTGGCACAGCCTCGGGCGATGAAGGCGTGCGCAGCCCACGCATCGACCGCTATCGTCGCCCATATGAAGGCACCCAGAACGCCAGGGAGGCCATGCAGGCCTACCTGGACTGGGAGTTCGGCCTGGTCGCGCAACTGGGTCGCGACGGCACCCATGGCTTCCAGGTGATCTGACAGACCATGCCCGACCCCACCCACGCACTCTCGCCGGATGCCAAGCGGCAACGCATGGCCTTGCTCGTGGCCCTGGGACTGATTCTGGTCTGGGGTGCCAACTTCTCGATTCAGAAGCAGGTCTTCACCGCGATGGGGCCGGGTGGTTTTTTGTTTGGCCGTTATCTGCTGATGCCTTTGTGTGCCCTGATCTTGCTGATCTCGCGCTACGGGCGGCATTTTCCGCGCATCTCACGCAGTGAATTCTGGACGTTGGCTCGGCTGGGTTTCATTGGTCACTTCCTGCATGTCGGCCTGGTCACTTACGGCATCCATTGGTCCACCGCCTTTTCCAGCTCGGTCATCCTGGCGTGCGGCCCCCTGTTCACCTTGCTGATCCTGCGTGCGCACCAACTGGAGCGCCTGGGCCGCTGGCAAGTGGTGGGCGTTGGCCTGGCCTGTCTGGGTGTGCTGATCTTCATGGCCGAGAAGCTGCTGAGCAGCCGCTGGCAAGCCACCGGTGGTGACCTGGTGCTCTTGGTGGCTGCCTCGTTCTTTTCGTATTACACCGTGCTGGCCAAACCGGTCATCGAGCGCCATGGTGGCGTGCTCACTATGGGCTATGCCACCTTGCTGGGCTCGATTCCTGTGGTCCTGGTGACTGTGCCGGCAGCACTGGATGTGCCCTGGTCAGCATTGTCCATTGGCATCTGGGCGGGTTTCGTCTGGTCCGTGGTGGTGTCGGCTTTTCTGGGCTGGATGATCTGGGGCTGGATCAATGCCGTTCGCGGCGTGGCACGCTCGGCACCGCTGATGTACCTGATGCCCCCCGTGGCAGGCCTGTTGGCCTGGCTGTTCGCGGGTGAAAGTTTCAGCGCCCAGAAAATCACCGGCGCCCTGATTTCCCTGCTGGGGGTGGCCATTGCCCAGTTTGCCCAGGTGCCAGCCTGGCCCCATATGACACCGCGTCCAGACCGAGACGCCTGACAGACGACCTCCCCATGAACACACCTGCCTCGAACCCCCGCCTGACCTCCCTCTCCCATGGAGGCGGCTGTGGCTGCAAAATTGCGCCGGGCGTGCTGCGCGACATCTTGAAGGGCACCACACAGCTGCCCGTCCCGGCGCAACTGCTGGTGGGCATTGAGACCGCCGACGACGCCGCGGTTTATCAGCTTAACGACGAGCAGGCCTTGATCGCCACCACTGATTTCTTCATGCCCATTGTGGACGATCCCTTCGAGTTTGGTCGCATTGCCGCCACCAACGCCCTGAGCGATGTCTACGCGATGGGTGGAACCCCCATCATGGCGCTGGCCCTGGTCGGCATGCCCATCAACGTGCTGAGCACCGACGTCATCGGTCGCATTCTGGAAGGCGGAAATTCGGTGTGCCGGGCCGCCGGCATCCCCATCGCCGGAGGCCATACGATCGACTCGGTGGAAGCGATCTATGGCTTGGTCGCGCTCGGCCTGGTTCACCCCAAACGCGTCAAACGCAATGCCGATGCACGCGTGGGAGATCGTCTGGTGCTGGGCAAACCGCTGGGCGTGGGCGTCTTGTCTGCGGCGTTGAAAAAAGAACAGCTCAATGCGCAAGGCTATGCGCAAATGATCGACAGCACCACCCGCCTGAACACACCGGGGCCGGAACTCTCCGCTTTGGAAGGGGTACACGCACTGACCGATGTGACCGGCTTTGGCCTGGCCGGGCATGGGCTCGAATTGGCACGCGGGGCACATGCCAGCATCCGCATCGATTGGGCACGGGTTCCATTGCTGCAAGATGTGCTGTCTCTCGCAACGCAAGGTTTTGTCACCGGCGCATCCGGGCGCAATTGGGCAGGCTATGGGGCAGAAGTGTCTTTGGCACCCCACATCACCCCCATCCAGCAAGCTCTGCTGACCGATCCACAAACCAGTGGGGGCTTGTTGGTCAGCTGCAGCCCCGAGTCAGTGGATGACGTGCTCGCCATTTTCGCGCGACACGGCTTTGCGCAGGCCACAGAGATTGGCGAAGTGGTCGCCCCCGGCCCCGAGGGCGCGCGACTGTTCGTGGCTTAAGAAGCGGCCGTTGCAGTGCGCGGCGCGCGGACCACGGTGTAATCTTCCGTGTGGCTGGCCAGCCATTGCGCCGACAGCACAGCGTCGTGCTGGCTGGGATGAAAATCAGCGGACAGATAATCTTTCCAGGCCGAAAAGTTGCTCCGCAGCAAACCCTGCGCAGAAAACAGCAAGCGCCAGCCACTGCGCCAGGTTCCCCACTTGAAAAGGCTGCCATCGTGCCAGAGGTTGCGCACGGTCTGGCGCAGCACATCCGACAGGAACGTGAAAGTCACATAATGAAAAATCCGCAAGCGCCAGTACTCGTTGCCTCCCATCGCGCGGTACAACTCGAAGGCCACATTGCGGTGTTCCGACTCTTCGGCACTGTGCCACAACCACAGATAGGCCAACCGCTGCTCAGCGCCGTCGAGCACTTCGGGATGTCGCAACAACCACTGCGCGAACAAAGCGGTGAAATGCTCGGTCGCTGCCGTCACGGCCACATGCTTTCGCGCATCGAGGTGCTGATTGGCACGGATACGGCGTGCCGCACGCTGCTCAAAAGCATTGTGCAGGCCTTGACGCGTCAATTCACGGTTGAAAAGCGCATGCAAATGGCGATGGGTTGCTTCCTGGCCAATGAAGCCGCGCAAGTCCTCTTCAAACGCCTCACGCATGTCGGGCGTCAACTTTTGCGCACCGTTGCGCAGTGAGTCGATGAAATACTGTTCCCCGACCGGAAAACTCATGGACAGGGCATTGAAGAAGGCCGTGCGAAAGGCGTCATTGCCGCACCAGCGTGCAGCAAACGGCTGGGCCAGATCCACATGGAGGCGGCGCACAGGCAAAGGGATGGCGGAGAAAGTTGACGAATTCATTCGGACTCAATCTTACGCTCGCTCACTACCTTACGCAGATTAAGGATATCGCGCTGCACCCGCTCCCTGAAGGCCTCGCCAGTGCTGGCTTGCGGCTGCCCTCCAAAATCCAGCAAGCGCTGCCGAACATCGGTTTGCGCCAGCACATCGCGCAAAGCCTTGTTCAACCGTTCCTGAACCGATGCTGGCGTGCCAGCCGGCGCAGCAATGCCCAGCCAGGATTCGAACACCATGCCTGGATAAAAATCTGCCACCGCAGGCACACCTGGCAATGGACTGCCACCTCTGGGCGAGGTCACGGCCAGGGCACGCACACGCTGGTCTTTGAGCAAAGAAGCGGTGAGGGTCATGGTATCGACCATCAGATCGACCCGCCCGGCCAGCAATTCGGTGAGTGGTCCCGTGCCGCCTTTGAAAGGAATATGGTTGAGCTGCACACCTGATTCGGCCTGAAGCCATTCGGCCGCCAGGTGCATCGCAGTCCCCACCCCCACCGAGGAATAGCTCAGTCCGCCCGGCTCGGCTTTGGCACGCTGCATGAACTCCTGGAAAGAACGAATCGGCGATTGCGGTGCCACTGTCAACGCCAGGGGGTAAGTTGTGATCGTGCTGATCCAGGCGAAATCTTTCACTGCATCGAAGGGCAATGTTTTCTTCATGGCGGCATTGCTCGCATGGCCACTGGGCACCAGCAGCAAGGTGTATCCATCGGGCACGGCGCGCGTCAGCATTTCAGCCGCGATGTTGCCACCGGCACCAGGCTTGTTGTCCACCACCACGCTCTGCCCCAGCCGCTCGCCCAGAGGTTTGGCCACCAGGCGTGCCACCAAATCAGAGCCGCCACCGGGCGGAAAGCCCAGCAGCAAACGAATCGGCTTTTGCGGCCAGGCCTCTTGCGCCCCGACCGAGCCCACAAGTGCGCCCCAGGCCAGCAAACCTGCGCCGATCCAGCGATAGCCAGATCGGAAGAACCGCTTATTCATCACGGATGGTGTTGCGCAAAATGCCAATGGCATCAACCTCAATCTCGGCCACATCGCCAGGCTTCATGAAGACCTGGGGATTACGCTTATTGCCCACACCACCGGGCGTTCCGGTCACGATCACGTCACCCGCTTCCAATGGAATGAATGTGGAGATGTAGGCGATCTGGCGCGGAATGGTGTGAATCATCATGTCCGTGGTGGCGCGCTGCATTTCCACGCCATTGAGACGGGTCACCAGTGTCATTTTTTGGTTCGGCTGGATTTCATCGGCCGTCACCATCCAGGGGCCGAAGCCGCCAGTGCGATAGAAATTTTTGCCAGCGGTCCATTGCGTGGTACTGACCTGCCAGTCGCGCACACTGCCATCGTTGAAACAGCTGTAACCGACAATGTGCTTCCACGCATCGGCTTCGGCGATGCGGCGACCACCCTCGCCGATCACGATGGCAATCTCGCCCTCATAGTCCAGGCGGGCAGACTCGGGCGGGCGCACGATGTCCTGGCCATGTGCCACCATGGACTCGCTCAGCCGCAAGAACAAGGCCGGACTTTCCGTGACTTCGCGCCCTGTTTCACGCACATGCTCGGCATAGTTCAGGCCCACGCACACCACTTTGTTCGGATTGGGAATCACCGGCAGCAAGGTCAACTCAGCCAAGGCCAGCGTGGGGGTGTGATTCTGGAGGGCAGCTGCCGCCTCCCCCAGCATCTGACGGGCAATCAAGGCTTTCAAATCCGGCGCTTTGGCCCCCAGAATGGGTGTGAGGTCGAGCACACGGTCACCTTGTACAGCACCGTAAGAGGCCACGCCCTGGTTCAAAAAGCTGATGAGTTTCATGGAGTTCCTTTCAAAAAAATCAGGGGATACGCGAGACAATGTCCTGCGCAGTTCGTTTCACCAAGTCTGTGAGTTTTCGGCGGTCCACCATGGCCATGCGAGGCACCGTGGTCACCAGAGAAAGCGCACCTAGCACGCGGCCATCGTCTTTTTGCAAGGGCACAGCCACCGCTGCCAGCGTGGGCTCCAATTCGCCTTCGGAAAAATAGTAGCCCGCTTTGCGAATGCTTGCATAGTAGCGACGAAAAGCGGTCCACTCGGTTGGCAAGCCTGCCGCGGCGATGTCAGCCGTGTGTTGTTGAAACAAACGGCGCAAAGCCACCGACCCCAGACAGGCCACGATGACCTTGGGGGCCGCGCCCAGGAACAAGGGGCGTGGCCGACCACGGCCATAACTCAGCGATGCCGGGGCCTTGCTGTACTCCCGGTGGGTGTCGACCAGTTGTGCACCGTACAAGGCCGAGATCACACACTCGAATCCGGTTTTCTCAACCAGCTCTGCCATAAAGGGCACGCCTTGTTGCAGCACCGGATCGCCCAGGCGGATGAAGTGATCCAGCACAATGATGCGCGCACCCAGCGTGTACTGAGAATCGGTGCCACGCTGCAGCAAGCCTGCATCCACCAGCATCTTCACATAGCGATAGCCCGTAGGCGCAGACACTTGCAAAGCCTCGGTGATGGCTTCGGCCGTCCATAAAGGCGCCTGCTCGGTGAACAGATCCAGCACACTGAGCATGCGGGCCAGGCTGGAGCCCGGTTTTTCTTTCATGCCCAGGGCCACCGCAGCGCCATCAAGTCATTGGCATTGTTCGCCACCGCCTGGATGTAGCGGTCGGGCCGCAGGACAATCGCTTGCAATTGCTGCGCTTGCAGCCAGTCACGCAAAGCCTGATCACGCGCGGGCAGGACCTGGATGCCTGCGGCTTTCCAGGCGTTTTGCGATGCGGTGTCCACCTGGTTCAGCAACTCGGGCAAACCGATGATGGCGAACGCCTGAGGCAGCACTTCGTCCAGCAATTTTCCTGAGTCCAGTCGCGGTTGCGTCATGGGCTGCCCCACCAGCGGATGGTCACCTGTCAGCACACCCGGCCCCAGGCGCGGCGAAGGGAAAGCAAAAATCTCCGGTTGTCCCGCCTTGAACTTGCGATCGCGCTCCTGCGCCAATTCCGGGTCGGTGGTCTGGATGATGTCGCCCAAACGCACAGCCAGGGCGATGAACGCATCCACATGCGGTGAGCGCTCAGACTCGTAAGTGTCCAGCAAATCAGGCGATGCGCGCCCGCGAATGACAGCATCGAGTTTCCATGCCAGATTGAACACATCACGAATGCCTGCGCACATGCCTTGCCCCAAAAACGGTGGCGTCTGGTGGGCAGAATCGCCGGCCAGCAGCAGGCGCCCCTTGCGCCAGCCTTGCGCAATGATGGAGTGAAAGGTGTAGATCACCGCGCGCTCGATCTCGGCATGCTCGGGACGAATCCAGCGTGACAACAATGGCCACAGGTTTTCCGGCCTCACCATGTCTTCATGGACATCGCCGGGCATCAGCATGATTTCCCAGCGACGCCGGTTGCCCGTGACATTGCAGTACGTCATGGGACGTGCAGGGTCACAATGCTGGACGGTGTAACTGGGCAAATCAGGTGCGCCAGGCTTGAGCAAGGCGTCAAACACAAGCCAGGGCTGGTGCAGGCCCAGGTCTTTCATCTGCACATTCAACACCTTGCGGATCAGCGAGCGGGCACCATCACAGCCCACCACATACCGGGCATGGACTGTCTCATGGTTTTGCAGCACCCGATCTGTCACCGACAGTTGCACCTGGTCCCCCCACTCTTGCACATCGGTGACTTCGGTACTCAGCCGCACCTGAACCGACGCAAACCGTGACAGTCCGCGGCGCAGCACCGCCTCCAGATCGGGTTGATGGAAATAATGGTTGTTGGCGCAACCGTGCGGACCGTGTTCGGCCGTCCCGGCACGAATCAGCATGGTGTCACCTGCTGCGTTCACAAAATGCATGCCCTTGAGGCCTGGACGGGTGATGGCTTCGACTTCGGCACGCAAACCTGCATTTTGAAAAATGCGCATCACCTCGCCATCGAAATGAATCGCACGTGGCAAGGGATAGATGTCGGCCTCTCGTTCCAGCACCACCACCGACAGACCACGCTGACCCAACAGGTTGGCCAGGCACGCGCCTGCGGGGCCCAGACCGATGATTGCAACGTCAAACACCACGCTCAAGCTCCCTGGGCATAGCCCATGCGGCGAACCATCTCGGCGCGCCATTCCGCGCGCGACTGAAAGCGCGGCCGGCTGCGCGCAATGGCTTCGGCCCGCGCCAGAATCACATCATCTGGAAGACTCAGATCGATGGGCTCACGCAACGGTTGCTCGCAGTACCACGGCGTGTCCATGAACACTTCCAGGCGATTGCCTTCCGGATCCCGAAAATAGATGGATACCGCGTTGCCATGGGTGGCGCACAGCAACTCGGTCACATCCGGGTCGGCTTTGACGCGGTCATGCACCACTTTGAGTGTGGCCAGATCGGGCACCCGAAACGACATCTGGTTGATCACGCTGAACGATACGTCCGTGGGACGTCCGGTGGCCAGCACCACCTGATGATGTTCCGAAGGGTCACGGCTGAGAAACACCAGTTGAACCACACCCAGGTCGCCCCGATCGGTTTCGGTGAAACACATGACATCTTTGTAGAACCGGGCCATGTGCTCCAGATCGCGCACATAAAAACCCATGTGGCTGAACACCAGGGAGTTCGGCTGCCGCAACGCGGCGGGAATGGACTGCATGCAGGGCTCCTGATGATTGATAAAACCAGAAATAATCTCTTATTTTCAAGCTTGAAAATTATTTTTTTCTCATATTTTGACAAAAAACAATTTTTAGTCAAGAATTTACCCATCGCCATGCAAGGCGATTGATCACCATCCAACCACCGGAGACACACGGCATGACATTCATTCAACGACGCCACAGCCTCGCAACCCTGGTGCTTTGCGCCCTCGGCATCTTCAGCGCGCAAGCCCAACAAGACTATCCGAACAAAGCCATTCGCATCATTGCCCCCTTCCCAACCGGAACCGGACCGGATGCGAACACCCGGGAAATTGCGGCAGAGTTGACCAAGGTGCTGGGTCAGACCGTGGTGGTGGAAAACCGCCCCGGTGCCGCCACCATGATCGGCATGGAAGCAGGCGCCAAGGCCGCACCGGACGGTTACACCCTGGTGATGGGCTCCACCACTTCGCTCTCAGTGGTGCCGCATCTGTATTCCAAGGTGCCTTACACCGAGAAGGATTACGCAGCGGTCAGTTTGGTGGGTTTGCTCAATACCGCTCTGACAGCCAATGCCAACGTGACACAAAAAAATGCGACCGAGTTGATCGCGCACCTCAAGACCAAGCCCGACAACATCGTGGCCGCCACATCCGGCGTTGGCAGCTACTCGCACCTGGCAGGTGAATGGTTTGCCGCAGGTGCGGGCGTCCCCATCAAGTTTGTGCCCTACAACACCACCAGTCCGTACAGCGATCTGGTGGCAGGCCAGGTGCAACTGATGTTTGATGCGCTGCCCGCAGCCATCGGCAACGTGCGTGCTGGCAAACTCAAGATCCTGGCGCTCACAGGCAAAACCCGCCACCCCAACTTTCCGGACGTGCCCACCTTTGAGGAAGCCGGCCTGAAGGACTACACACCCACGGCCTGGATCGGTCTGCTGGCCCCGGCTGGCACGCCCCAACCGATTCTGGACAAGTTGGGTGCGGCCATGCAAAAGGCCACCACCCAGAACCCTGCTTTGATCGAAAAATGGCGTTCCTATGGTGGCGAGCTCAAGGCCATGACACCCGCTGAATTCAGCGCCTTCCTGAAGTCCGACAACGCCAAGTGGGGCGCTGCCATCCGACAAGCAGGCATCAAGCTGGACTGATCAGCCCAGCGCGGCTTCCGCTGCCGCCAGCGCGGTCATGTTGACCACGCGGCGGACAGTGGAAGAAGGCGTGAGAATATGCACGGACTTGGCTGCACCCAACAACATCGGGCCCACAGTCACACCCTGACCGCCTGTCACCTTCAAAACATTGAAGAGGATATTGGCAGCATCCAGGTTCGGACAAATCAACAGATTCGCCTCACCTGACAACGACGTTTCCATCAGGCTGCCCTGACGCACGCTCTCGGACAACGCGGAGTCACCTTGCATTTCCCCATCGCACTCCACATCAGGGGCCATTTGCCTGAAAAGATCGCGCGCCACGCGCATCTTGTGTGCAGAAGCGCGACTGGATGAGCCATAGTTGCTGTGCGACAAGAAGGCCAGTTTGGGTGGCAGACCGAAACGGCGCACCTCCTCCGCAGCCATCATGGCTATGCTGGCCAGCAGCTCGGCACTGGGATCTTCGTTCACATAGGTATCGGCAATGAACAGCGTACGCTCTTGCAGCATCAGCGCATTCAATGTCGCAAACCCAGGTGCCCCCCGGGACAAGCCAATGATGTCATTGACCTGCTTGAGGTGGGCATCAAACTGCCCAACCAGTCCGCACAACATGGCATCGGCATCGCCCAGACGAACCGCCAGTGCACCGATGAGTGTGTTGGATCGGCGCACCGCTGCCTTGGCCGCTTCGGGTGTCACGCCTCGACGTCCCATGACCTGGTGATAAGTCTCCCAGTATTGACGGAATCGGGCATCGCTTTCGGGATTGACACATTCCACATCGACCCCCAGCTTCATGCGCAAGCCCGCCTTGGCGATGCGTGCCTCTATCACGGCCGGGCGACCGATCAAAATAGGATGTGCAATGCCTTCTTCGATGGCCATTTGCGCAGCCCGCAGCACGCGCTCGTCTTCGCCCTCGGCATAGGCCACGCGCTTGCCCTTGGCAGACTTGGCCGCCTGAAACACGGGCCGCATGATCATGCCGGTCTGGTACACAAAACGTGAAAGGCTTTGCTGATAAGCCTCGAAGTCAGTGATGGGACGCGTTGCCACACCGGACTCTGCGGCTGCCCTGGCCACAGCCGGTGCAATGCGCAGAATCAGCCGCGAATCAAAAGGCGTGGGAATAAGGTAATCCGACCCAAAGGACAGCTCCTTGCCGGCGTAAGCGGTGGCCACTTCCTCACTGATGTCGGCCTTGGCCAGATCGGCGATCTGACGCACGCAGGCCAGCTTCATGGCCTCGGTGATCTTGGTCGCGCCGCAATCGAGTGCGCCACGGAAAATATAGGGAAAGCACAGCACGTTGTTGACCTGGTTCGGGTAATCCGAACGGCCGGTGGCGATGATGCAGTCCGGACGCACGGCTTTGGCCAGCTCGGGGCGAATCTCCGGCTCGGGATTAGCCAGTGCCAGGATGATGGGCTGTGTGCCCATGCTTTTGACCATGTCCTGCGTCAACACACCGGGAGCGGAACATCCCAGAAACACATCGGCGTCCTTCACTGCATCGGCCAGAGTGCGCGCATCGGTCTTTTGCGCATACCTGGCCTTGCTTTCATCGTAACCCCCCGGTCGGCCTTGGTAGATGACACCTTTGGAGTCGCACACAAAAATATTCTCCAGCCGCACCCCGAGCCCCACCATCACGTCCAGACAGGCAATGGCTGCGGCTCCGGCACCCGAGACCGCAATTTTCACTTGGTCAATTTTTTTATTGACCAGCTCCAGGCCATTGAGCAAAGCCGCCGCTGAAATGATGGCGGTGCCATGCTGATCGTCATGGAAGACGGGGATGTTCATGCGCTCGCGCAACTTGCGCTCGATGTAAAAGCATTCGGGGGCCTTGATGTCTTCCAGGTTGATCCCGCCCAAGGTGGGCTCCAGCGCAGCAATGATCTCCACCAGTTTGTCGGGATCTTTTTCGGCCAGCTCAATGTCAAAGACATCGACACCTGCAAATTTCTTGAACAGGCAGCCCTTGCCTTCCATCACTGGCTTACCCGCCAGCGGACCAATATCACCCAGGCCCAGCACCGCCGTGCCATTGGTGATCACGCCCACCAGATTGCCGCGCGATGTGAACTCCGCCGCCAGCGATGGATCGGCTTGAATGTCCAGACAGGGATAGGCGACGCCCGGTGAATACGCGAGCGACAAGTCGCGTTGATTGGACAGGGGTTTGGTGGGTGTGACCGAAATCTTGCCACGCGTGGGCAAGCGGTGGTACTCGCGTGCAGCATCACGCAATGCCATCTCGGCCTGAGACAGTGGTTTGGACATGCTTCTCTCCTCGTTCTGAATGCACACAAGACTACCCGATTTAACCCATCCGCCGACTGCGTGAAAACACCTGCACGCACCAAAGTGCGTCACAACGCCTGCTTTTGGCGCCAATGACCGGGCACTGGCCTGGGCCTTTGTGCGTCAAAGGTATGCCTTTTGTGCCAAGACAGTGCATCACACAACTTCAGTGCAACCTGACAAACTGGCGCGCCCCTTGCGTAAGCCTTTGCAATCTGAATTCAAGGAGGTGTTTCATGTCTGAGTTTTTTTCGCCCTACGATGCCGATCGGCCTTTGCAACTCAAATGCACATGCGGTCGCGACCATGCTGTCACGGATCACGACACTGCCATGAATGCCGAAAGCGCCGCACAAGTGTTGCGCACACGCAGCCTGAGCGCTGAGTTCGAGGCTTACAGCAACGCGTTCGTCGAGGCCAGCCTGGTGAAAGCGCTGTTCCCACAAGATGCCGTGCGCCGCAGCTTTCTCCGCGCTGTGGGCAAAGGTACAGCCATGGCTGCTATCGCCAGCGTGTTGCCCATCACCAGCTTGCAAGCCATGGCTCAGGAAAAGGGCGCGCTGGAGAAAAAAGACCTCAAGGTGGGCTTCATCCCCATCACCTGTGCAACACCGTTGATCATGGCGCATCCCTTGGGTTTTTATCGCCAGCAAGGTTTGAACGTCGAGGTCACCAAGACAGCTGGCTGGGCGCTGATTCGCGACAAGATGCTGAACAAGGAATACGACGCCACTCATTTTCTATCGCCCATGCCCTTGGCCATCAGCTTGGGGCTGGGGACACAACCCACCCCCATGAATGTCGCGACCATTCAAAACGTCAACGGGCAGGCGATCACCCTGGCGATGAAGCACAAAGACAACCGCGATCCGAAGAACTGGAAAGGCTTCAAACTGGCCGTGCCTTTTGATTACTCGATGCACAACTTTCTGCTGCGCTACTACCTTGCAGAGGCCGGCCTGAATCCAGACACGGATGTGCAAATCCGTGTGGTGCCTCCCCCCGAAATGGTGGCCAACCTGCGCGCAGGCAACATCGATGGTTACCTCGGCCCCGACCCCTTCAATCAGCGCGCCGTGTATGACGAGGTTGGTTTCATTCACCTGCTCACCAAGGACCTGTGGGAAGGTCACCCCTGCTGCGCATTCGGCACGAGCACGGAATTCATTCAAAAGAATCCCAATACTTTCGCAGCGCTGTACCGCTCGGTGCTGACTGCCGCCGCCATGGCCCGTGATCCGAAAAACCGCGAGTTGATTGCCAAAGTCATCGGGCCTCAGGCCTATCTGAATCAACCCGAAATTGTGCTCAGTCAGGTCCTGACCGGCAAGTTCGCCGATGGCCTGGGCAACATCAAAACGGTCCCCGATCGCGCCGATTTCGACCCCATGCCCTGGCAAAGCATGGCTGTCTGGATGCTCACGCAAATGCAACGCTGGGGGTATATCAAGGGCGATGTGAACTACAAACAGATCGCGGAGAAGGTCTTCCTGCTCACCGATGCGAAGAAGCGCATGAAAGAGCTCGACCAAAAGGTTCCCGATGGCGCCTACCCCAAGTTCAAGATCATGGGACGCGAATTCGATCCGTCCAAGGCTGCCGAATACGCCAAGAGTTTCCCCATTCGAAAGGCCGCCTGACATGATGAATTTTCGCAGCCTTGCATTTCGATCCGCTGTCCTCTCGGTGTTGATCCTGGTCAGTATGCTGGGTGTTTGGTATGCGGCCACGGCGAGTATGGGTGCCAGCACGCCCCTCTCCGGCCTGAGTGCCGAACAAATGGAGTACGCCAGGATGATGGGGCAGACTCCGGGAGCCGCCAAGTCAGGTGGGTTCCCGACCCTGGGGCAAATGGGCCAGACCGTGTGGGGGCATCTGGCCAACCCGTTCTATGACAACGGCCCCAATGACAAAGGCATCGCCATCCAATTGGCGCATTCACTGGGGCGCGTGGCCCTGGGATTTGGACTGGCTTGCCTCGCGGCGATTCCCTTGGGATTTCTGATTGGCATGTCACCACTGCTGCGCCGTGCCCTGGACCCATTCATTCAGGTGCTCAAACCCATTTCACCGCTGGCCTGGATGCCTCTGGCGCTCTACACCATCAAGGACTCCACCATCTCGGGCATCTTCGTGATTTTCATATGCTCGATCTGGCCTATGCTGGTGAACACAGCCTTTGGCGTCGCCTCCGTTAAAAAAGACTGGTTGAATGTGGCCGCCACATTGGAAGTGAATCCCTTGCGCAAAGCCTTTCTGGTGATTCTGCCCGCAGCGGCCCCCACCATCCTGACGGGCATGCGCATCAGCATGGGGATCGCCTGGTTGGTGATCGTGGCCGCCGAGATGCTGGTTGGCGGGACAGGCATTGGCTATTTTGTGTGGAATGAGTGGAACAACCTGTCACTCACCAATGTCATCTTCGCCATTCTGGTGATTGGTGTGGTCGGCATGCTGCTGGACCTGATGTTTGGTCAACTTCAAAAAGCGGTGACTTATGTGGAATGACACCCGACTTCAATCCAATCACATCCTCGCCCCCAAGGAGTCACGCGCCATGTCAGGTTTTTTAAAAATCGAACAGCTCGGCAAGTCTTACACCGCAGCACGCCCCGTCTTTCACGATGTCTCTTTCACGCTGGACCGGGGTGAGTTCGTCTGCATCATCGGCCATTCAGGCTGTGGCAAAACCACGATCCTGAATGTGTTGGCCGGGCTCGATGAAGCCTCCTGCGGCCACGTGTTCATGGACGGCCGCGAAGTACGCGGCCCCAGTCTTGAGCGCGGGGTGGTGTTCCAGGGACATGCACTCATGCCCTGGCTGAGTGTGCGTCAGAACATCGCCTTTGCCGTCAAGTCACGCTGGCCTGACATGCCCGCATCACAAGTGAATGTCCATGTAGAGAAGTTTGTGGGCATGGTGGGGCTTGGTCATGCCATTGACAAGAAGCCCAACCAACTGTCAGGCGGCATGAAGCAGCGCGTAGGCATTGCCCGCGCTTTCTCCATTCAACCCAAAATGCTGTTGCTGGATGAGCCCTTTGGAGCCCTGGACGCCCTCACTCGAGGCACCATCCAAGACGAACTGATGCAGATCGTGCGCGAGACACAGCAAACCGTTTTCATGATCACGCACGATGTGGACGAGGCCATTCTTCTGGCCGATCGCATTCTGTTGATGAACAACGGCGCAGATACACCTCAAGGCTACAAACCTGGTGGCATTGCCGAGGAGGTTTGCAACCCCTTGCCGCGGGATCGGACCCGCTCGGGTTTGCATCACCTGGAGGGCTACTACCCCCTGCGCAATCACATCGTGGACTTTCTGGTCACCCGTGCCACGGCGCATTGACTCTTTCACTTCACTCAACCTCACTCAAAGGAAATCATATGAACCGCATGGACGTGACCGAAAAAATCATCAGCACCAAAGTGTCCAAAGGCATCCGCTGGGAAGACGTCGCAAGCAAAGTCGGCGCCTCCAAAGAATGGACAACGGCGGCCTGCCTGGGTCAAATGACACTGGATGCCAAGCAAGCCAAAATTCTGGGCAAAATTTTTGGATTGACTGCTGAAGAACAGAAGTGGCTGCAGGTCGTTCCTTACAAGGGCTCCCTGCCCACGCCTGTGCCCACTGACCCATTGATTTACCGCTGGTATGAAATCGTCAGCGTTTACGGCACGACCATCAAGGAATTGATCCATGAAGAATTTGGTGATGGCATCATGAGTGCGATTGACTTCTCGATGGACATCGAGCGCCAACCCAATCCGCAAGGCGATCGGGTCAAGGTGGTTCTGTCGGGGAAATTTCTGCCCTACAAACAGTACTGATCCAACCCTGTGCCTCAGCGCCACCAGGTCACAAGCCATCCAGCGAGGGCGCTGACCACAAGCACCTCCATCACGCCGCGCTTGAAATAAAGCAAGGCGATGGAGGCTGCGGCGAACAAGGCCAACGAAAGGATGTCCATCCCCCCTGCACCGCCCTGCGGCCAGCCCACATGGATCAAAAAGAACAAGGCCAGGTTCAGCACAACCCCCACGACGGCCGCCGTGATGGCTGTCAGAGGCGCCGTGAATTTCAGCTGGCCGTGGGTACTTTCAATCCACGGCCCCCCCATCAGAATCAAAATAAAAGAAGGTAAAAAAGTGAACCAGGTGACGACCGTCGCCGCCAGGGCACCGGCCAGCAACACCGAGTCTGGCCCGAGCACTTCCTTCGTTACACCGCCCACAAAACCGACGAATGCCACCACCATGATCAAAGGGCCGGGTGTGCTCTCGCCCAGGGCCAAGCCATCCATCATTTGTGCAGCCGTGAGCCAGCCATGGTGTGTCACGGCCCCATCAAAAACGTAAGGCAAGACCGCATATGCGCCGCCAAACGTCAACCAGGCCGCCTTGGTGAAAAACCAGGCCATCTGGGCCAGGGTTTCACCCCAGCCCCAACGCATCACCAACCACGCCATGGGTATGCACCATAACAACGCACCCATGCAGGCCACACGCAGCATGCCTTGCCAGGAAAACCGCGCATGCGCGGGCAAAGGGGTGGCATCGTCGATCCAGGCGGGTGCGTGGGTGCAGCTCGCTGTGACTGGCCCGTGCACACCGCCGGCCTCCTGGGGACGCCAGCGCGCCAAAGCCCAACCGCTCAGGGCCGCCAGAATCACAATCCAGGGAAAAGGCACCTGGGCCCAAGCTGTGGCAACGAACGACAGCAAGGCGATGCACCAGTGCATGGGGTGTCGCAGCGTGCGGCTGCCCAGGCGATGCGCAGCCTGCAACACAATGGCTGCGACGGCGGGCTTGATCCCGGCGAACAACCCGGCAATCCACGGCAAATTGCCCCATGCCACATAAATCCAGGACAGGCCGATCAAGATCAGCAGCGAGGGCAATACAAACAGGCTGCCCGCCAGCACGCCGCCCCAACTTCGGTGCAGCAACCAGCCAATATAGGTCACCAGTTGCTGCGCCTCCGGTCCAGGCAGCACCATGCAGTAATTCAACGCATGAAGAAAGCGTTTTTCAGAAATCCAGCGACGACGCTCCACCAACTCCTGATGCAAGATGGCGATCTGCCCTGCCGGCCCGCCAAAACTGATGAACCCCAGCTTCAGCCAGAACGCCAAAGCCTGGCGAAATGTCACCGGGGCCACTGGCATCGAAGCATCCAATGTCAGCGCTGGCCGTCGTGTACCGACACCTTGTCCTTGGTCAGCCCACCCAGACGTGAATGCACCCGTCCTCCTGTGCCCATCACCAGGGCAAACAGGATTTCCTTGGGACGTGGTGCATCCTGTATGCCGATTTCAATGCTGTTGAAATGGCTGCGAACGTAGCAGGCATGGATGTAATGGACGGGCACCATCAGGCGGTAGCCCGTGCCCGCGACGGCCTTGGCAGCCGGCACGATGGCCTTGGGTTCTCCCAGCACCGACCGCATGGCCCAGCCACCCGCCTCGTGCCAGACGGCACCGTGCTCCATCTCACCGTCCACACCCACGATGGCGGCCTTGCTGTAGACCTCCACCTTGTCACGGCCCAGGGTGTCCACCAATTCCTGGGCCAGGCTCGTCCCCAGTGCGCGCAACTCGGCCATGAAAGGCATCAAATCGGGTTCGTAGCGACCTGCATAGGGATTGCGGATCACTGCACAGGCGGCAGCCATCTTCAAAGGCACTTCCGCCACAGGCCCACCCTCGTGGTAGGTGGTTTCGATGGTCAAACTGCGTTTGCGGACTTCAATCAGGGACATGGTGTTTTCTCCTTGCCCCGAATACTACACCGATCAGCTCAAGAAAGTGACCGCAACAAGTCGTCTCGGCGAATCGGTTTGACCAGCACATCGTCGAACCCGGCAGCCAGGAACGCATGGGTTTGCTGCTCCATGCCATGCGCTGTGTACGCAATCAGACGCAAATGTTGCCATGCAGCGGTTTGACGTATCTGTCGGCACACCTCCACGCCGCTGACCTTGGGCAGCGAAATATCCAGCAGCACATGCGTGATGGGCGCTTGTGCAAGCAGATCCAACGCCTCCGATCCCTCGGCACACTCGTAGACGACATCACCCTGACCGCGCAAAATCATGGCAGGCAGCATTCGGTTGGTGGCCACATCATCCACAATCAATACATGACGGGTCATGATGCCTGCGACTCCTCAACGGACAGGGGCAGCGTGAAAAAGAAAATGCTGCCCACATTGGGCGACGAATTGAAGCCCATCTCGCCGCCCATGAACTCCACCCATTTCTTGGCCAAGGCCAGTCCGAGACCGGCACCCGCGTAAGGCGTTCTCACATAGTCCTCGTCTTGCCAAAAACGTTGAAAAACCGACGAATGCTTGTCCTGGGCAATTCCAAGCCCGGCGTCTTGCACTGAGAAAACCAGGCTGCGAAAAGCTTCCCGGTACTCGATGCTGACCTTGACATCGCCCCCCTGGCGACTGAACTTGATGGCATTGTCGAGCAAGTGATGCATGACTTTGCTCAAGTGAATGCGATCCAGGGTCACCATGGCCGGCAAATCACCATCTGACTTGTCCACCAATCGCACATCCAATGCTGCGGCCTGGGTCTGATGTTGCACCAGCAGGGTCTGCAACCACTCAGTCAATGAAAACGATGTGACACTTCTCACCACCTGGCCTGACTCCAGCTGACTCCAATCCAGCCAGGCATTGATCAATCCCAGCAACTGGTTGCTGCTTTCAAAAATGATTTGTGACGGAAACCGAATCATAGGTTCCGTTGCATGGTGATAAATGTATTCAGAGTAGCCGACGATGTCATTCAAGGGCGTGCGCAATTGGGGTGAAATCGCTTTCAAAAAATCTGCATGCGCCTGCAGATGTGGGACATCGCCCGAGAGACGCCCTCGCAAACGGCGCCAAAGAAAAGATATACGCTTTCGCATCAGATCTGCAAAGCCTTTCTTATGGAAAATCCCAGGGCTGAAATGTTCAGTGGTTTTTGCAGAATTTCATGCACTGCGCGTTCCTGGTAGGCTGCGCGTGCAGCTTCATTGACATGGCCTGAATAAACCAGGATCATGGGTTTTTGCAGCAGAGACGGCCGCAGATAATCCAGCAATTCCCATCCCTGAACGCCACCAATGTCATGGTCCAGCATGATCAGATCAAAAGCCACCCGTTTGGAGAGATCAATGGCCGTGTGAACACTGGATGCCTGATAAAACTTGATGTGCAAATCAAATGGTCGGCAGGCAACCTCGGCAATTTTCAGGACGGTGCTGTCATCGTCAACCGCTAAGAAATTGAAATTATTTTTCATCATGATTTTCACCTGCTGATGGGCTTGACCATTTGGCCAGCAGCGATCGAAGCTTGGAAAATGAAATCGGTTTGGCCATGTAATCGTTCATCCCGCTTTGCATGGCAGCATCAATGTCCTTGTCAAATGCATAGCCGCTGAGTGCAATCATCACAGCCTGCTGGCTCGGTCCCGACTGCCGACGGATGGCCTGAGCGGCTTCCAGCCCGGACATCACGGGCATATCGACATCCATCAAGATGACATCGTAAGAGTCGGCCAAGGCCCGCTCCAAAGCCTCCTGACCATTTCCTGCCTCATCCATTCGATGGCCATCCTTGCGCAAGGCCCGCAATATCATCTGCCGATTCATATCCACATCGTCCACCACCAGCAAGCGCAAAGGACGGACAAAATCGACAGGCTCACTCGCCGAATGCCCTATCGGCATATCAACGCGTGGGAAGTCCACCTTGATTTCAAACACAGTTCCCTCACCCAAGGCTGATGTCACATGCACATGCCCCTGCATCGCATCGATCAGCCCTTTGACGATGGCCAGCCCCAAACCACTTCCACCAAAGCGACGGTAAACCCCAGGATCGAGTTGCTCAAAACGCTGGAACAGCTTTCCAACCGCTTGCGGTGACATGCCGATTCCGTTGTCTTTCACCTGAACGCACAAACTTGCCTGATCATGGCCAAGGCGCGCCAACTTCACGGAAAGAATGACAACCCCTTGCGGTGAAAATTTCATGGCATTGGACAGCAGGTTGTGCAAAACCTGCCGCAAACGCGTCGGGTCGCCCAGCAATTGAAACCCCGGCTCTGCATTGACCTGCACCTGAAAATCAATGCCGCGTTGTCGCGCTTCAACATGGTACAAAGAGACACTCGATTCGATCAGTTCATTCAAGCTGAACGGTCGTATTTCCATCTGAATCTTGCCGGCTTCGATTTTGGAAAAATCGAGGATGTCGTTCAGAATTCGGGTCAATGTTTGCGCTGTCTCCATGATCTTGCGGACATCGGATTTGTGCTCGGAGTCCGTCAAGTCTTCGTACAAATTCTGAGTGAATCCCAAAATGCCATTCAAAGGCGTTCTGATTTCATGACTCATGGTCGCCAAAAACTGTGACTTCGCCTTGTCGGCCATCTTCGCCTGACGCTTCGCAAGCACCAAGTCAGACACATCGACGGCAACCCCCTCCCAGGTTTTACGACCATTGGCTTGCAAACGCGCATGCCCGTTGGCACGCATGTGGCGCTGCACGCCATCTTCGCCTTGAACCTGAAATACGACATCCAGCACAGATTGCTCCTTCACCTGTCGCCAGATTTCAGCGGCCTTGGCTTGTCGATCCTGCGGATTCAATCGATCGAAAAAAACATCTGCTGGCAAAGGCATCTGCGTCAGATCCAGTCCCAGATAGTGGGTGGCAGAAGGCGTGAGGTAGGTAAAACCGTAGCGGTTGTCTCTCATCAACTCCAGTCGAAACAAAATGCCTGGAAAACTTTTGGTCAAACCTGTCAAATTTTGACGCAACTCCTCGAAAGCTCTTGCCAGGGAGCGCTCACGTGCATCCATTTTTCGCAACAACCCATTGATCGCGCTTTCAAGCGCGCGATACGGTCCGACACCGTCCAGAGATGTCAACGGTCTGGCAAGTTCGGTTTGCGTTCCTGCCACCCTCTGACGAATCTCTTCGGTCAACTGATGGCTGTGCGATCGCCACTGCCACTGCCGCCGCATCCACATCAGCTCACTCAGTCCATACCCTAGCAGTACGAGCCCTGCTTCTGACCACCTCAGTGAGCCATCATGCCAGCCAAAGAGCATCAGCCCCCCCAGCAACAAAACACCAATGACACTCCAGGCAAATAGGCGATTTGATATGTTGTACATCCTGCGGAAAACACATGAATTCAATGAAAAATCATGATTGAGAATAATCTCAATTTTGATTTTTTTAGTAATTTAAAGTCGGTACTTCAGCTTGAGAAACTGTCAAAATTTCCCGGATGAATCTATTGAATACACATGCAATGAATGAATTACAAGAACTCATGGAGCCCAATGAATTCATGGAGTTCATTCACTCTGCAGAACTGAAAATTCAGCACCAAATGCCAGATTTGCTTGAAATGATTGCTTCACAGCAATGGGAAAATGCCCGCCGCCTCGCGCACCAATTGAAAGGCACACTGGGCAGTTTGGGGTGCGAACGCCTGTACGCAAGCCTTCATCATTTGGAGGAAGCGCTGCGTCAGGCGCCGTCAAGTCAGCCGCAAGCGCATCTGGTGACAGAAGTTGTCAGTGTGGCCAAGGCGACACAACATGCGTTGCAACAACTTTTGGGGTCAACTTTCAAACCACGAGATGCAAGCCTCTGAATGCAACCGCATTGTTCGAAGAGTTGAGAGATGCTGCTTTCACAGCGAGGGCTGAATCTTCGCCGAATTTTGCAATTTTTGAATGAACGCTGCACGCTGCTGTTGCTGCAAGCCCTGTCGCACACGCTCTTTGGATTCATTAAAGCCCGGAACCTCATAAGGTCGCATGTCATCCAGTCGGATCACATGCCAACCTGCAGGCGTTTGAATGGGTGCAGCAGTCGTGGCTCCTTTGGACAGATTGACCACCACATTGGAAATCAGGGGCACAATCTGATCGGCCAGCAACCAACCCATGTCACCGCCTTGCTGTTTACTGGGATCCAAGGACATATCGCGCGCAATGGCTTCGAACTTCTCGCCTTTCTTTAAGCGTGCCATCGCTACCCTGGCATCCGCCTCATTGGCCAGAACCACATGACTGATTCTGTATTGCTGCACCCCAACGAGCAACCGTGCCTGGCGATCGTATTCTTTGCGGACATCGTCATCGCTGATGGGAGTTTTCTCTGTGTAATCCGACAAAAGCAGTTCAGCCAAAAAATTCTGTCGCAACAACAGCAACTGATTTTTCGCTTCAGGAGTTTGATCCAATCCTTTTTTGACAGCCTCCTGCGCCATGACCTCGCGAAGCAGCAACTCTTTTCGAATCACTTGTCGCAATTCCGGCGTATCCTGGATGTCTTGCCTGGCGTTGTTCTTAATCACTTGCTCCAACAGCGCCCCGGGTACAACCACGCCATTCACTGAACCCACCGTTGACTGGGCAGCCACGCCTTGACAAAACATCATCAAGGCAAAGGACAGGTACGAAGGTGCCATGTATTTCTGAATCATTTTTAATTCCTTTCTTCAATCTGCTCTGAAATCGATTGTCAGCATCCAGGTCTTGTCACCAAGTTGGAGACTGACCTCAATGGCTTCCACGCCTTCAGGAATGGTTTCTACTTTAAAGACCTGACGCAGCGGTTCAAATTTCAACCATGGCGGCAGGCTCTCGATCTTGACTGTTGCTTGGCGCAGGCCCGAGAGTTCCTGAGGCAAGGGAATCTGCAATGGCTGTCCGTCAGCCGATAACAGATTGACATGCATACGAGCGATCCCCACAGCGTTTTCCTGTGGCGGAGAAACAATCATCAGCCGTGACGCCAATGTTTTTGCGCTGAACATGGATTTGTCCGCTGCAAAATTAGCACTCTCGAATGACGACCCAACGCCCAGACTTGCTGGTGTGCTGGTGGAACTCACTGGAACTGATCTGACCAAGTTGCTCACCAAGCTGCTGGCAGGCACACTGAGCATTGTCAATTGGCCATCCTCCCATTGAATATGGTAATTGGGAGAACTCAGACCAGTCGGACGAATGGCATACGTCCCCACAGACACCGCCCCCTGACTGGTGCCACCATAAGCCAGCACGCCAGACAATACAGATTCCGACTCCCCGGCAACAAAACCACTGAAAGCCACCCCGTTGCCACCGGTGTATGGCAAACCATCATAGGTTCGTACATCGTTTTTGGCAGCAACGGTGAGCAACTTCGGAGCGATATCCGCCTTCAAATCTTGAGGCATCGTCAAGATGTAGTTGGGCGCATCAGCGCCATTGATGGCATAGCCAGTTGCAGTCACAGGCTTCGCCGTACCTGCGTCTTTTGACTCAAAGCTTCCGACGACCCCAGTGTTTACCAATGCAACATCGTCACGGCCGAATACTTCAATGGCGCCGCCACTGAGTGAGGCCACCCGCGTTCCATCATAAATTTTTCCTGATGCTTGAACACCTGTGATGCTCAAGGTGGCCGGCGTGATGGTGCCCGATGCAGGAACCAGTGTCACATCATAATTGGCACCACCATTGCCGTCATTCAACACATAGCCGCTATTTACATTCAAGACACTGCCCCCTATACCCTGAACATTTTTGCTGCCGAACGACTGCTTCAAACCTGTCAGTGTGTCTGTCCGTCGTTCCGTCATAGGTCTTGCTGATCCCGCTCAAGCTCACCGTGGCCTTGTCGATCGTCAGCCCACCGTTAACAAAGCTCAAGTTGTAGTTAGCGTCTGTCCCACTGGGGGTCAGGGTGTAGCTGCCAGCGTTCACTCCACTGCCGCCACTTGTGCTCACCCCTGCCAATACACTCGCAGTCTCGCCATTCACCAGGCCCGAAACCGTGAATCCGCTCACCGTTTGTGTCTGACCGTTGTACGTTACCGTGCTGCTGTTGGCCGTCACTGTCGCGTTGGCCTTGTTGATCGTTAGCCCACCGTCAACAAAGGTCAGGTTGTAGTTGGCGTCTGTCCCACTGGGGGTCACGACATAGCTTCCCGCATTCTTCTCACTTCGCGACGCGCTCACACCGGTGAGAACAGCCTCGGTCTCTGAGTTAACCAAGCCTGTGGCCGTGAATCCGCTCACCGTTTGTGTCTGACCGTTGTATGTCACCGTTCTGCTGTTGGCCGTCACTGTCGCGTTGGCCTTGTCGATCGTCAGCCCACCGTTAACAAAGCTCAAGTTGTAGTTAGCGTCTGTCCCACTGGGGGTCAGGGTGTAGCTGCCAGCGTTCACTCCACTGCCGCCACTTGTGCTCA
>JACCDX010346260.1_pt1 | contig 62650 bp, 65 predicted proteins | sample 7449681 | NCBI WGS metagenome assembly JACCDX01 (sample SAMN15323450, study PRJNA562643) | freshwater metagenome | isolation source: river surface water | place: USA:Blue River Watershed | collected 2017-08-18
GATCGATCTCGAGCATCTGCCCAAGCTTGCGCAGGAAACGCGTGGTGGTGTGCAAGCCAATGGGCGCCTGCAAATAGGGGCGCTCTAAAGCTTCACACAGCATGCGACCGAACTCGCGGTACATGCAAACATTCACATCCGCATCGGCCAGTTTGGGCACATCGGCCAAATGACTGCCGAGTGGGAACACCATGTTGACTTCAGCGCCAATGCCTTCAATCAAACGGCGAATTTCTGCCAAGTCGCTGGCACTGTTGAAGGTACCGTAGGCGGGGCCAATGATGTTGACCCGAGGTTTTTCGCCTGCTGGACGCTCACTGAATGGTTTGCGCGCAGGTATTTTGCGCAGGCCATATTCGCTCCAGAGCCAATACATGGCGCGGTTGGCGCATTGCCATTGGTCTTCATCGATAGTGCGCGGCAAGAAGCGTTGAATGTTGGTGCCTTCTGGCGTGACGCCGCCACCGATCATCTCAGCGATGGAGCCTGTGACCACCACGGCAGGCAAGTCGGGATCCAATGTTGCATGAGCACGCTTCATGGATCCTTCTGTGCCTTCGCGGCCCAACTGCTCTTCTGCCAAGCCAGTCACCACAATGGGCAACTCGTGCGGTGGTAAGCCATCGGTGTAATGCAGCACAGAGGTGACTGGCAAGTTCTCGCAGCCCACAGGGCCGTCAATCACAACCTGCAAACCTTTGATGGCTGTGAACACATACACAGCACCCCAATAACCGCCAGCGCGGTCATGGTCCAAAATAAGGGGAGACTTGACCGCGCTCATGTTCCCATCGCCTCCGATTTGCGTTTTTGAATTTGCTTTTCAAGCAAGCGGCGAGTTTCTTTTTTGAACTCGGGGCGATCGACGGGCACAGACTCCCAAACGCCAGCGTTCGGGCCTAAGCCCACTTCACCGAAGAAGGCTTTCATCTCATCAAAGCGGTGTTGATTGCCAATGGCAGACTGCACCACTTGCACCAAAGAACCCGCACCTGCCACACCCATCAAAGGACGTGCAGAAATCAGGTTGGTGAAGTACAAAGATGGAATACTGAGTTCTTTGGCCGCTTGAACCAAGGGCGTGGTGCCAATGGCCAAGTCGGGGCGGAACTCGTGAACGGCCGCCATGTCTTGCTCAAGCGATGCGCGCATTTGCACTTGCACGCCGTGTGCTGCCAGCCATTGCCTGTCGTGTTCATTCCAAGGTGTGGCGGGGCAAGCTGAACCGACATAACGAAGGTCAGCACCGCATTCCACCAACAAGCGTGCCACCAACAACTCAGAGCCTTCATAGCCACTGAGCGTGATACGACCTTTAATGGGCTTTTGCGACAACAAACCGCGCATGGCGCCCAGTTGTTGATTGCGTGCCACATCAATTTGGTCTTGGGCAATGCCTGCCGAAATACCAATGTTTTGCAGCCAGTCTTGCGTGCCTTCTAAACCAACGGGTGCAGAACCGACAACAGGACGGCCTGCTGCTTGGAACTCACGCACACTGGCCGTGTAAAACGGATGGATGGCTGCAGCCACTGAGCAGTCAAGCGCTGCATACAGCTCGCGCCATTCTCGGGTGGGAACAACGGGTCCTGCTGCCAAGCCCATGGGCGCCAGCATTTGACCAATGATGACGGGGTCGGCCGGGAACATCTCACCCAGCAAGGCAACTGTAGGCACCGCAGAGCGTCCACCTTTAGGCGAAGCCACAGGGCCATTCATCACCTCTTCACGTGCGTACTTCAGCATGGCGCCTGCCAACACGTCTTTGGCTTCTGCGTGCGTTGGCACACCAAAGCCTGGTACATCGATGCCAATGATGCGAACGCCATTGATCTCTTTGGGCAACAACTGAAGTGGTACACCACTGGCAGTCGGTACACACAAGTTGATGATCACCACAGTGTCAACTTTATTGGGATCGGCTTCGGCATGAACTGCTTCGCGAATGTCTTCAAACAGTTTGCCTGTGACCAGTGTTTCGGAGTTGAAAGGCACATAGCCCACACTGCGTCTGGCACCATAAAAGTGCGATGTGAAGGTGAGTCCGTACACACAACAGGCAGAGCCCGACAAAATGGTGGCTGTGCGCTTCATGCGAAGGCCAACGCGCAACGAACCAAACGCTGGGCACATGCTTTGCGGTTGGTCGTGCGGTCCCGCATCGGCTTTGCGGGGATAGTCTTTGGCGTATTGGTCCAGCACCTCTGACTTGCCGGCACTGCGCGCAGCTTCCAGCATTTGGTCTGCACCCGCATGACAGCCTAAGCCGTCTGCAGGCGCCTGCGCTGCTTGCGCAGGCACAGCTTGGATAGGAATGGTACGTGCCATGGTGCTTAGGCCTGGTCGTAAATAACTTCGAGGCTGGGCTTGATGACTTCGTTTTTGCCCACCATGTCAAACATGGTGGCTGGCTCCAACACCACATTGCGGCCTACGGTGTCAGCGCTGAACAAACCTAACAACTCATCTTGCGTTTGTGGCTTGGGACGCATCGGTGGCGCTTCAGCGACGTTCTTCGCCAAATCAGCAAAAAGGGAGCCCCACTCACTGTCGGGCTTGCCAATGATTTCGTAACTGGCACTCTTACGGCGAATGTCTTCGTTGGCAGGAATAGCGGCGAGCACTGGAATGCCAGCGTTGGCAGCAAAAGCTTGCGCTTCGCCTGTGCCGTCGTCTTTGTTGATGACCATGCCGGCCACACCCACGTTGCCACCCAGTTTGCGGAAGTACTCCACCGCTGAGCAAACGTTGTTGGCCACATACAAGGACTGCAAATCATTGCTGCCCACCACAATCACTTTTTGGCACATATCGCGGGCAATGGGCAAACCAAAGCCGCCGCACACCACGTCGCCCAAAAAGTCGAGCAACACATAGTCAAAGCCCCAATCGTGGAAGCCTAATTTTTCAAGCGTTTCAAAACCGTGGATGATGCCGCGGCCACCGCACCCACGACCCACTTCGGGGCCGCCCAGTTCCATGGCAAACACACCATCGCGCTTGAAGCACACATCGCTGATGCTGACGGCTTGACCGGCCAGTTTCAAACGTGAAGAGGTTTCAATGATGGTGGGGCAAGCCTTGCCACCAAACAATAAACTGGTGGTATCGCTCTTAGGATCGCAACCGATCAGCAAAACTTTTTTGCCTTGCTGCGCCATCATGTAACTGAGGTTGGCCAGTGTGAAGCTCTTGCCAATGCCGCCTTTGCCGTAGATGGCAATGATCTGCGTTTCCTTGGTCACCTCTTTGGTGCTGATGGGCTCTAGAGGCTCTGCGGCCTCACTGCGAAGTCGATCAACAAATTGAACTGTGTGCTCGGTGGTAGTTTGTGTGTTCATGCGTGTGCGCTCCAATCAAGGACCATCTTGAGACAAGAAACATCACCGAACGCGGTCTCATACGCAACGGTGGCAGAGTTGGAAGTTTGGACGTGAGTGACCAAACCTTTGAGTGACAGTTGTCCGTTATTCACCAATTCATTGACAGCCAATAAATCGGGACGCTTCCATTCGGCAGCAACGCGAATTCGTGCTTCACGCATGAACGCGGGTGCGTAGGCAAATTGCAAGTTGTCTTTGTAAAAACCTGCCAACACCACTTCACCGCCAGGACGAATTCTTTGAATGAGTTTGTCGAGCAATGACGAATCACCACTGACGTCATAAATGGCCTGATACCCTTTGTGATCATCGTCTTGAGGGTTAACGACCTTGTAGCCTTCAGCACCTTTTGCACGCTCGGCATTGGTTTCCCAAACGGTAGGCGGTGGGAAGCCAGCAGCCACTGTGAGGCGCGCCAGCAAACGGCCCATGACGCCGTGACCAATGATCAAATCGGGTGGGTTGTACGGCTCTTGCTGACCGCCACCCGATACCGCGTGATACGCCGTCGCGGCCAATGCAAACAGCACAGCATCGCTGCCAAGGTCGTTGGCCACAGGCAGTATTTTTTGATCTGAAACCACCAAGCGCGATGCAGCACCGCCAAACAAGCTTCGAACACCTGTGAAGCAGTTGGCGCCGGGGACAAACACGGTTTGGCCTTCTTTGAGCTTGGCGCCTTGAGGGGCACGCACCACTAGACCCACGGTTTCGTAGCCCGGCACAAGGGGGTAACCCATGCCGGGAAATGGCGGCATGCTGCCATCCCACAACATGCGCTCTGTGCCCGTGCTGATGCCGCTGTATTGCACAGCCACTTCGACTTGGCCTTCTTGCAAAGAAGGCAAATCCAATGCCTGAAGCGACAATTGCTTGGGGTTGTCAAATACGACTGCGGTGGCTTTCATAACTGTATTCTTTGCGTTACATCAATTTGTGTCAAACAATGTTTACATATAATCATATTGATTAGGGTAAACACTTAGACTTTCTGCCCACAATGAGCTGCGCATGGATGGGCATGGCGTTGGGCAAGTGCTCAATCTGGCCAAATCCGGCCTCTGCCATCAAATGCATCAGCTCTTCAGGGGTGCGAAGGCGCCCTGCGCCCATGGCCAGCAGGTAAAAGTGGAAATACGCGTCCGACTGGGCCGGGCCGGCATAAGACTCCGACAGGGCTTGCGCCATGGGTTCTGCCAACAAGAGAACACCCCCCAGTGGGAGCGCTGCATGAATTTTTTGCAGCAACTGGCGCACCACGTCATCAGGGTGATCGTGGGCCACGCGCACCAGCGTGATCAAATCGGCGCCCGTGGGCAAGTCGTCGTGCAAAAAACTGCCTGGGTGAAAACTCATCCGATCGCTCAAACCACGTTGCTGAACGTTGGCTTTGGCCAGTTCCAACACGGGTGGCAAATCAAACAATTTGACTTTCAAGTGGGGTGCATGCACAGCCATTTCGGAGGCAAAACGGCCCTTGCCAGCACCCACATCCAAGACGCATTGGTGCTCATCAAAGAAATAGCTGGACAAGATTTCTTCGATCACAAAACCTTGAGATGCCGCCATCAAATCGGAGTACCGGCTGAACTTGTCTTGAGGCTCACGCGTGGCAGCATTGGCGTCGTGCGCATAGGGCCAATAGGCCGCCATGTCGCCTTGCCATGCGTTGTTCAAAAAGCCCACCGGATCTTGCATGTCGGCGTACAGCAAATGGTTGTGCTCAATCATGGCGGCAATGCCGTCGTGCGTTGCCAAAGGCACGCCCAATGGGCCTAAGCCAAAACGTGCGCCACTTCTGCACTCCAACAAATTCAGCGAGACTGCTGATAAAAGCAGGCGCTGCAAGACGGGCGCAGGCATGTTGACGCGGGCTGCAATTTGTTGCAAATCGGCCGGCGCTTGGTGCAACATTTTGAACAGGTCGAGTCGAATGCAACCCAGCATCACCTGGGTGTGCACAAAGCCGGCCATCAAATCAAACAGCTTTTGAGTGCGACGGCGCGTCACCCAGCGCGTGAGCGGATTGGTGAGTGAAAAACTGTAAAGGCGTGGACTGGCATAGAGCCTCTCTAGCCACGCCAAAAATCGATCGTGCCAAGCGTCGGCCCCGTGCACTGATGCTGGCAAACTGGCCAAGTCAAGTTTGTGATTCACGCCCATTTGACAGCCTTGGCCAATGCAGCTTGCTTGCGGTAGTCCTCACACATCGACTTGGGGACCAATCGCTCTGACTCATGCAGCACCAATTGCTTCAACATGTCGCGGCAATTGCAATCCGGAATCGAGTCACCCGCTTTGGCGATCAAGCTGTCAAAGTGATGAATGGCGCCTTCCAAGCCCAAAGCTTGCGCCGAACTGGGCCTTGCATTCAAGACATCCTGCCCTGCTGGTTTACCCAAACTGGCCACATCGCCCAGAACATCGCGAATGTCATCGGCTACTTGGTAGGCCTCGCCCAAATACGCACCCAGCGGCGCCCATGGCTCATGCGCTTGACCGCTGGCAATGGCGCCAGCACAAGTTGCAGAAACAAACAGCGCACCCGTTTTGGCGCGTTGATACTGCCCCAAATCGGCCGTGGTTTCACACTCCCAGGCCTGGCCCGCCACAATGCCATTTGGCAAACCCACGCCTCTTGACAGGTTGTCCATCAGTTCAATGAGACGGTCTGGATAGGGCCGGCCAGCTTGCAACAGCGCTTGGTAGGCCATCACGATCAGGCCATCCCCCGTCAACAAGGCCAAAGGCTCCGAGAAAGCCTTGTGGACCGTGGGTTGTCCCCTACGGAAATCGGCATTGTCAAAGGTGGGCATGTCGTCGTGCACCAAGGATGCACAGTGCATGAATTCCAAGGCGACAGCGGCCGCATTGGTCAACTCGGGGGCATCGTCGCCACAGGCCGTGGCAACGGCCATGCACAGCTGGGGGCGAATGCGCGCACCGCCCGAAAACACCGCATGCTGCATGGCGGCTTGAAGCCGTTGGGGTGCACCAGCGCCCGCAGCGGCGTCGAAATGCAATTTCAGCGCCGCTTCCGCTCTTGTTAATAGACTCATGACACCCCCAGAGGAACCGTCAACGAAACGTGACAGAATTAGATGTCAATATAGTAATACATTAAGAAATGTCAATAGATGTTGACACTTAGTTTATTTTTGGCTGATTTAGGGCCAAATCATGGGGTGAAAAACCCCTTAGGGAGCGATATGCATGAACGTTCATTGCCTTGTTTGCCCATCGACGATGCGCAACGCTTTGTGCTGCACAACGAAATTCACACGCGACCCTCTGCCACCTTCAAGCTGCCAGCCCTGATTGTTTATGTTGCTGTCTTGAATGCAGGTGTCAGCGTCTCGGACGAATGCCAACACCTGCGGCAATTGGCCGGTCAAGACAGTTTGGACATCGACCAAATGAAGGGCAACTTTTTGCAACTTCAAAGTGATCAGTTCAAAATCATTTGGGAACGCCATACCGAATTCACGCGCTACACCATTGTTCAGGCATTGCCCGCGCATGCGCATTGGGGCAGCACCTTGCCCGACCTGGCCACCCACGTTGCCACAGGCATGGCTTGGTTAAAAGGCATTCCCGGCAAAACCATCACAGCCATCCACTTGGCCATGCTGAACGAAGGCATGGACGATCCAGATGCCATCTACAAATCCAAATTGTGGTTGGGCGAAGGAACCGTCATTGGCGCCAAAATGGGCCGCACCGCCGACGCCAATTCACACTCTCACCTGATCACCAATTTGCGCATTGGCGCAGATGGCTTTGAAAGAATATTGGTGATGGCTGCACCCGGAACATCCGAGAACAGAGCCGGCCGTATTGCACAGCGATTGTTGGAACTTGAAACCTATCGCATGATGTCTTTGCTCAGCTTGCCTGTGGCCAAGCAATTGGCAAGCAAGTTGGCAACCACAGAAGCACAATTGGTCGAGATCACCGCGCGCTTAGAAACCAATACCGTCAGCGACGAGGTCCTGTTGAGCGATTTGGCCAGTTTGGCCGCGCAAGTGGAAAGCACCACCGCTGAACACAGCTACCGTTTCTCGGCAGCACGCGCCTACGATGCCATTGTCAAAGAACGCATTTCTGAAATGCGTGAACGTCCCTTGTCGGGCATTCAAACGGTAGGCGAATTCATGCAAAGACGCTTGGCACCGGCCATGGCCACCGTCAATGCCACCTCCGAGCGTTTGGCTGCCCTGGCCCAACGTGTGTCACGCGCCAGCGCATTGCTTCGAACACGCGTCGAGATTGCGGCTGAAGCACAAAACCAGCAACTGCTGGAAAAACTCACACGCGGACAAGCGCTGCAACTCAGACTGCAATCCACTGTGGAAGGCCTGTCGATTGCGGCCATCACTTACTACGTCGTCAGTCTCTGCCTTTACCTGGGCAAAGCATTGAAGGCGGCTGGCTTGAACATCAACCCAGAAATGCTGGCTGGATTTAGCACCCCCTTGGTTTTGTTGGTGTGTTGGCGAATGATCCAACACATCCACCGAAGCTTGAAAGAACTTTGAGATTGAGAACATGGACACTCAAGTCGTTAGAAATTACTTAACATCCTTGCAAAGCAGCATTACCACACGCATTGCCAACTTAGATGGCGGCAGCTTTTTGTCAGATCACTGGCACAAGCCACCTGGTGAGCCTTTGCAAGGCAGTGGCATCACGCAAATCCTTGAAAACGGCGCGGTGTTTGAAAGAGCAGGCTGTGGCTTTTCTCATGTAACAGGACCCAAACTGCCACCTTCAGCCACACACGACAGACCTGAGTTGGCGGGCGCCCCCTTTGAGGCCATGGGTGTTTCCTTGGTTTTTCATCCACGCAATCCCTACGCGCCCACGGTGCACATGAATGTGCGCATGCTGTCAGCCAAAACAGCAGACGGCCAGACCGTGGCTTGGTTTGGTGGCGGTATGGACCTCACGCCCTACTATGGTTTTGAAGAAGATGCCGTGCATTTTCACCAAACGTGCAAAGACGCATTGACGCCACACGGTGCGCATTTGTACCCCCGCTTCAAAGCTTGGTGCGATGACTATTTTTGCTTGAAACACCGCAACGAACAACGCGGCATTGGCGGTGTTTTCTTTGACGACTTTTCAGAGTTTGGCAGCGAAAAAAGCTTCGATGTTTTGAAAAGTGTGGGCGACGCATTTTTAAGCGCCTATATGCCAATCGTTGAAAGACGCAAGGACACACCCTACGGTGAGAGGGAACGTGCACACCAGCTTTACAGACGCGGTCGCTACGTTGAATTCAATTTGGTTTGGGACCGCGGTACGCATTTTGGTTTGCAATCAGGTGGCCGTACAGAATCCATTTTGCTGTCCATGCCGCCCTTGGTCAGTTGGTCTTACCAGCACCAAGCGCAAGCTGGCACACCCGAACACGATTTGATGAAAAACTTCATTGTGAAACGCGATTGGGTTTGACCTCCCACTGCTCAACCAGAGATGACACCACACCATGACAAACTCCTTTCCCGCTCATCGCCCTCGCCGTTTGCGCCGCAACGACTTTAGCCGCCGACTGGTGCGAGAACACGCACTCAGTGTCAACGATCTCATCTATCCGGTTTTTGTACTTGAGGGCGAAAACCGCCGCGAGTCTGTCAAATCAATGCCCGGCGTCGATCGCGTCAGTCTGGATTTGCTGATGCATGTGGCAGAAGAGTGCGTTGAGTTGGGCATTCCTGTGATGGCGCTTTTTCCTGTCATCAGCGCACACCTTAAAACACCCGATGGCATCGAGGCGACCAACCCCAAAGGTTTGGTGCCGCATGTGGTGGCCACTTTGAAAAAACATTTTCCAACGCTGGGCATCATGACCGACGTTGCGCTCGACCCTTACACCAGCCACGGACAAGACGGTTTGCTGGACGAGGCTGGCTACATCCTGAACGATGCCACTGTCAAAGTGCTCACACAGCAAGCTTTGGCACAAGCGCAAGCGGGTGTCGACATGGTGGCGCCCAGCGACATGATGGATGGCCGCATTGGCGCCATTCGCGAAGCACTTGAGGCACATGGCCACATCAACACCCAAATCATGGCGTACAGCGCCAAATATGCCAGCGCCTTTTATGGCCCGTTCCGCGATGCCGTAGGTTCAGCCGCCAATCTGGGCAAGAGTGATAAAAAAACCTACCAAATGGACCCCGGCAATTCAGACGAAGCCTTGCGCGAAGTGGCGCTTGACATTGCTGAAGGCGCCGACATGGTGATGGTCAAACCTGGCATGCCCTACCTCGACATCGTAAGACGTGTAAAGGATGAGTTCAAAGTACCCACCTTCTCCTATCAAGTGTCTGGTGAATACGCCATGCTCAAAGCAGCTGCGCAAAATGGCTGGCTCGATCACGACGCCGTGATGATGGAAAGCTTGCTGGCATTCAAACGGGCCGGCGCTGATGGCATCTTGACTTACTTTGCCATCGACGCTGCCAAAAAATTAAAGTCTTCCAACTGAAATCAAAGCACTTCTTTATGACCTCCACCATCACCATTGCAACCCGCGAAAGCCGACTGGCTTTGTGGCAAGCACATCACGTGAAGCAATTGCTTGAAGCCCAAGGCCATCAGGTGTCCTTGCTGGGCATGACCACTCTAGGCGATCAGATTTTGGATCAACCCTTAAGCAAGGTGGGCGGCAAAGGCTTGTTCATCAAAGAACTTGAAGTTGCACTGGCAGATGGCTCGGCCCACATTGCGGTGCACTCCTTGAAAGATGTGCCCATGGATTTACCGCAAGGCTTTGCACTGGCGTGCATCTTAGAACGTGAAGATCCGCGCGACGCCTGGGTTTCGCCTCATTTTGACTCCCTCGAAAGTTTGCCTCATGGCGCCGTTGTTGGCACCTCCAGCTTGCGCAGAACAGTGTTGCTGCATGCCCTGCGACCTGATTTGAAAATCGAACCCCTGCGTGGCAACTTGGACACACGCTTGCGCAAACTCGATGAAGGTCAATATGCCGGCATTGTGTTGGCCACAGCGGGTCTCAAACGCCTAGGGTTGGCTGAACGCATTCGACATAGCTTTGATTTAGACCGCATGATGCCTGCCGCAGGACAAGGCGCCATTGGCATTGAAATTTGCGACGATCGCCCCGACTTGGCAGCGCTCTTGGCACCCTTGAATGATTTGCAAACCGCCATCAGGGTGTATGCAGAACGCGGGGTCAGTCGCACAATGGGCGGTAGTTGCTCAATGCCATTGGCAGCCCACGCCATATTCCAGAAGGGTGTCTTGGCCATCAGCGCTGCATGGGGTGATCCCCATAACAGCCATGCCCCATTGATACAAGCCAAAGATCAATGCGAGGTCGACCTGAACCATCCCACAGTACTGCAGCAAGCCAGTGAATTGGGCATCAGAGTTGCACAACAACTGATTCAAAAAGGGGCTGTTGCCGTCATCAAATGAATTGGCATCAGGCCCTGGGATTCAAGCAATTGAATGATTGAAGTTTTGTTTCAGTGCGAAGCAAATCCACATAATTTAGCAATCACCCCTTGAGCAGTTTCTAGGTTCAAAGCATCACCTCGCCAAACTGTGTGCGCATCCGAGCGCACCAGCACAAAAGCATGGCGATACTCAGGCGGCACATTCGCTTGCGAGGAGACGTCGATGACAGCCAAAGGCATGCGCGCGACTGCGGCTTGCCCTTTCAAGGCTTCGACTGTTTCGCAAACCGGGTTGACAAAGCAAAGCAAGGTGTAGGCTGGCCCCAAGGCGTCATAAACTGAGCGCCCCTCTGCGAGCCAGAAATGCGGTGCACGACAACCGGGAACTGAGGAGGATTGAAAGCTGCCCATGCTGTAATCGGGCGCGCGCTCTTCGTCATAGACCATCACAGGCGACTGATCGTAGTAGTAGCCGAAGTTCAGCCCTGCACAGCAATACTGCTGCACATTCAAGTCGTACAAATCTTGGCCAAACTCGGTGCGAGCCGCTTGACCAGCCGGACTGTCTTCTTCCAGATTCTCTGGAATTTGCCGGCGTCGTTGGCTCATGGCATGCGCATGGTTCATGGCAAAGCGCGACACTTGCTCGGTGATGGGATGTCGCTCTTTTTCATAAGCACTCAAAGCTTGTGGCGCCGCCCAGCCTTCTAGTTGTGCTGCCAAATGCCAGGCCAAATTGGCCGCATCTGCCAACCCTGCATTCATGCCATAGCCAGCATAGGGCACCCACAAGTGGGCGGCATCTCCGGCCACAAAGACTTTGCCACTTTGCAATTGATCACTGACCAGCCTTCGCCCAATCCAATCTTCCTTGCTCATGACTTCATATTCGAAATCATCACCTACACCCAAAATGGTTCGGATGGCCCAATCTCGATCGACGGCCTCAAAATCCACCTCATGGTCGCGCAAGTAGTTGTGAATCAGCCAAACCTCTTTGCCATCAATGGCGTAGATGTTGCCGCTACGGCGCGGGTTGACCGTGAACATGGCCCAAGCCGGTGCAGCTTTCATTTTCGCAATCAGTCCAGGGGCACGGATGCAAGTGCTTTGAACCCGTTGCACCACTTCGTCGCCGACCAATTTGGCGCCAATGCCTTTACGGACCATGGAGCGTCCGCCATCGCAGCCCACCAAATACGAGGCTTGAATGGCGAAAGCAGGTGCATCAGGCTGTTCCAAGTTTTGAACTTGCGCGGTGACTTGGTGTTCATCCTGTTCAAAGGCAATCACTTGGTGCTTGTACAAACAAGTGATCAAGGCTTGCTTTTGAACATGCTGCCGCAGAATGGGTTCGATGTAACGCTGATTGATTCTGTGCGGAGGCTCTGGTGTTGGCCAATGGCCATCCGGACCTGAGTGATCGGTGAGGCGTGTGTTTCGGCCTGGGATGTGAATTCTGGCAATCTCTTCACCCAAGGTGCTGGTTCTGTAAGACACACTGTGCGGGTAGTCATCTGGCAGACCTGCTGCGCGCAAGTCTTGCGACACCCCCAAGGCTCGGAACAGTTCCATGCTGCGCGCTGAAATGTGGTTGCACTTCACATCGGGCAATACCTCTGCGGCGCGCAATTCCACCAAGACACTGGCAATGCCTCTTTGGGCTAAACACAAAGCCATGGTCATGCCCACGGGGCCAGCGCCCACAATCAACACAGGTGTGTTGAATTTGATGTCGGCGCTCATAGTGTCACCTTCAATGCATCGTATTCAAACAGCCAGTCGTAGCGTCGGCGAACTTTTTCTGGCTCCCATTCAGTGCTGACATAGTCAACCGCTTTGTTGGCATCGGAAAGTTGGGGGTTGTGAAAGCGCTTGGCGTTGTCACTAGAGCGGTTCACGATGTCGGCTGTGCGTTGCCAACGCAGTGCTTCAAATTTCTCAAAGGCTTCTGGGGCCGTTGAATAAGCGTCTAAACAACGCGCCATGACAGCAGCATCTTCGATGGCCATGTTGGCGCCTTGCGCTAAAAAAGGCAAGGTGGGATGCGCGGAATCGCCCACCAGGCAAATCGATCCTTGCGCCCATCCTCTTTGTGGGGTTCTGCCAAGCAAGGCCCATTTAAAGGGTTGCTCAATTTTGCGCATCAACGCAAGCACATCCTCATGCCAGTGACCAAAGTCTTGAAGCAGCTCTTCGTGCGTGCCCTGCTCTGTCCACGATTCACCCTGCCAGCCCTCTTTTTCAATGATGCCCACCACGTTCATCAGTTGGCCACCGCGAACAGGGTAAGTGATGACATGCGCACCCGGCCCCACCCAATTGGTCCCCACGGGCGCTTGTAAATGCGACGCAATGGATTGAATGGGAACCAAACCACGCCAAGCCAACAAACCTGTGAATTGCGCTTTGTCTTCGCCCAACAACTTTTCGCGCAACACCGAGTGAACGCCATCAGAGGCAATCAAGCCATAGGCTGTGTGGCGACTGCCATCTTGCAATTCGAAACTTGCACCGCCTGAAGTACTTTGCGCAGACACCACCCGGGCATTCAGCCTTACCGGTGCATCCGACCTTGCGTTGAAAGCTTCTAACAACACTTTGTGCAGGTCACCTCGGTGCACCATCCAATAAGGCGCGCCAAAGCGCGACAAGCAATCATCACCCAGGTCAAACAACTTCCAACGTTGACCTGTATTCCACATGCGAATCTCTTTGCCCTGCGCTTGAGACACCACTTGGCGCAAGGCATTTTCCAAACCCAAACTTTGAAGAATGCGTGTGCCGTTGGGTGAAATTTGCAGGCCTGCACCCACCTCGCCTAATTGCGATGCTTGCTCATAGACATCCACCTTCCAACCCAACTGCAACAAAGACAGCGCAGTGGTCAGGCCTGCGATGCCAGCGCCAGCAATGGCGATTCGCTTGTCATTCATTCAGAACTATCACTCAGCTTTGATGTTGTTGTCTTTGGCCACTTGGGTCCAAAGTTGAATTTCTTGAGAAATGGTTTTGGCCAAATCTGCAGAAGAGCTGCCCACAGCTTTAATGTCCAACTTGGCCATGCGCTCTTGCACATCAGGCAAGGCCATGATGCGCGCCACTTCTTCTTGCACACGCTTCACAATCGGCGCCGGCGTGCCTGCAGGCGCCAGCAAGCCACTCCAGAAATTGACCGACACATCCACGCCCTGCTCTTTCAAGGTGGGCACTTGCGGGTAGGCGGCCAGGCGCTGCTCTGAGGTCACACCCAGTGCACGCAATTTGCCAGCTTTCAGCAAAGCAGCAATGGGGCCCGAGTCAATCAAGGTCATTTGCACTTCTTGGGTGAGCACCGCATTGATGGAGGGGGCACTGCCTTGATAAGGCACGTTCATGGCTTTCAAGCCCGTTTTGGTTTTGACCAACTCCATCACCAACTGAAACGAAGCGGATGGGTACGAGTAATTGAACTTGCTCGGGTTGGCCTTGGTGAGGTTGACCAGTTCGGCAAACGTCTTGGCAGGTGATGCTTCGTTCACCGCCAAAATCATGGGGAAAGAACCCACCAATGAAATGGGCGTCAAATCGGTCATGGGGTTGTATGACAGTTTGGCTACCAAAGCGGGATTGAACACAATGGGTCCACTGGCCGCCATCAGCAAGGTGTAGCCATCGGGGGCTGCTTTGACCACCAACTCAGTCCCCACAATGGCACCCGCACCCGGTTTGTTTTCAACCACCACAGGTTGACCCAATGCCGGCGCTAATTTTTCGGCCACCACGCGGGCCAAGATGTCGTTGGCGCCACCGGGCGCATAAGGCACCACAATGCGCACCGGCTTAGAAGGCCACGCAGTTTGCGCATGCACCACGCCAGCCAAACTGGCCAACAAGGTCAATGCCGTTCCAACAACAGCCATGCGCTTGCTTGAAGAAAATTGGGTGTGTGTCATGTTTGTTTCCTTTTCAATCTCAATGCTTTGGAAAAACTCAATCTGTAACGAGGCGCTCAGTTAGAGTGGGGTGATGCGCACATGCAGCAGTGCGCTTTGTCCAGCGTCCAAGGCCGCCAAGCAGCGTGCCACAGCGGCAGCAACATCCGCTGGATCTGACAGCCTCTCGCCATGCGCGCCTGCGGCTTCTGCAATGGCTGCGAAATCTGTGCCGTAACCCAAATCGGAAGCAAACTGATTGGTCTCTTTCGCTTCGCCTTGGGGGTACATGCGCAAGGTCGACTCCTTCACAGCCGACCATCCGCCGTTGTCTAGAAGGACCGTCAGGATGGGCAAGTTGTATTGGCGGGCCACTGCATACACCGCACTGGGGTTGCTAAAGTAAAACGAGCCATCGCCCACAAAATGAATCACGCGGCTCTTGGCTTGCGCCAATTTAATGCCCAAGGCCGTACCTGCGGAAAACCCAAGTCCACCGCCCGACAGGCCGACCAAACTGCCTGGCAATTCACGCGGAATTTGCTCAAAGACCGCCATGGTGTTGCGAATGGCCTCATTCAAAATCACATCGTCCGGCTTGATTTGTTGCGCCAATGCCGCACACAGGTAGTGCGGATTGATGGCATTCAAGGTGCCCGGTGCACTGGCCAATGCAGCCACTCGCTGCTGATTGGACTGATGTGCCTGTTGAAGTGCTTGACCACGCGCTTGCGCTTTGCGTTTGAATTCGGCACTTGCTGTTTGCTCAATGACCGCAATCAATTGCTGGAGTAACTTGACGCTGTCGCCTTCGATGCGTGCATTCAAGGGGAAGCCCCACATCGGAATGTCGCGCTTGATGGCATCGACATCCAACTGCGCCCAATAAGCTTTGGGATTGACGCGCGTTGTTTTGGGAATCCAAGGCACATCCACGTCAACCATCAAACCAAAGTCGGCCTGCTCTGTAAAAGCTGCGGGGTTGTAGCCTGCAAAATAAGGTGAATCTCGGCGGATGTTCAGATAGATCGTGTTGAACTCACAAACACGCATGCCGCACAAGGCCGCCAATTTTTCAATCAAAGCAGGCGCCTCATGGTTTCTGCCTGCATAGGCCGTGACCAGCATCGGATTTTCTGAAGCCATCAACTTGTCCGCAATGGCTTGCACCGCCGCCAAATCAGCACCCTGCGCTTTCACAGGCAAATGGTTTTGATGACCGTAAGCACCGATGCTGCTGGCATCTACGGGCGCCGCCAAGACCTCGCGGGGCAGTGTGAGGTACACCGGTCCTGTTGGATCGCTTTGCATCACCGCCCCTGCCCTTGAAACAACCTCATGCGCCATGGCGGGCCATGCCAAGTTGTATTCCCATTTCACATAGGGCCGAACCACACTGGCTTGGTCAAAAGGCTCTTGAATGAAATGCACATAGGTGTCTCGACCACCCGTGGCTTGATCGAATGTGCTCATGGGCGCACGACCCGCAATCAACAACACTGGAATCCGTGTGCGGCACAGGTTGTGCAGGCCCATGGCCGCGTTGGCAGTGCCAGCATCCACGTGCACCAGCACCGCCTGTCCGCGGCCTGTTGCAACGGCATAACCGCCCGCCATGTGAACCGCCGTGTTCTCGTGAGGACACAAGATCAGTTTGGGAAACGAGCGACCTTGTGCACGCCAATGCGCCATCTCTTCAATCAGGGGGGCGTGGTCTGTGCCCAAATTGCAAAACAAATAGTCAATGCCTAAATCAACCAAGCCTTGAAGCAAGTCATGGGAAGCTGTGCGTGTGTAGGTGTCGCTCATGGTCATTTGTTGAGGAGGCCAGCCGATTTGACAACGGGCAACATCGATTTCAATTCAGATTCAATTCTTTGGCGAACCACCTCGGGTCCGGCACTGTCGCTTTCATGCCCCAGCTTGCTGAAGGCTTCGCGGGTGCTGGGCATGTCCAAGAACTTTTTCACTTCTTGTCCAACGCGCGCCACAATGCTGGCAGGCGTTTTGGCAGGCGCATACAAGGCCAACCAAATTTCAAACTCATTGCCTGGATAGCCTGCTTCAGCCAAGGTGGGCACCTCTGGCATAAAGCGGGAGCGCTGATGCGAGGCCACTGCCATGGCACGCAACGTACCCGCTTGAATTTGCCCTTTGACTGGCGCCAGGTCGGCCATCACCATCACCACACGGCCCGTGACCAAGTCGGAAACGGCTGGCGGAAATCCTTGGTAAGGCACGTGAATCATGTCCACGCCAACGCTTTGCGTCAGCATGGCGGTGCCCACATGGCCCATGGAGCCGATGCCGTTGCTGGCATATGGCAATTGGCCTGGTTTGGATTTGGCATCGGCCATCAACTCTTTCAGCGAGTTGTACTTGTTGACTGGCGATGTGATCAGGAAAAAAGGCAAACGCGACACCATGCTGACGGGTGCAAAGTCTTGCAATGGGTCAAAGGGCAACTTGCCAGGGTGAGTGAGGGGCAGCAGGGACATGGTGGAGCCACCTGTCAGCAGAAAGGTGTAACCATCGGGTGCTGCACGTGCCACCATGTCCGCACCGATCACGGTGCCGCCACCTGGCTTGGGATCGATCACGGTGGACTGACCCAACACGGTGGTGAGATGCTGCGCGACCAATCGGGCCGCGGCATCCACACCGCCGCCGGCTGGATACGGCACCACGATGCGGATGGGTTTGGCCGGCCACTCTTGCGCAAAACTGCCAAAAGGCAACAAGCCCAGCAGGCAGAGGAGGATGAGTTGGCGAATCAAGGGGATCTGCATGATGAGGTCACTTCCACAAAAACTGTGTTGTCACGCTATCACGCCCCTTAAGGGCGGCAAAGCATGAAAACCCCAAGTTTGTGAGCTTCCGTCACACACCTACGCGCTCTGGCTCTTGTGGCGCTGAAGAATAGCGAGGATGGGTTGAACCACCCATTGCCAATGCAAAAACGCACCGCTAAAGTTGTCGCCAATTCAAGGAGCATTTATGGACAGTCGCATGATTCAATGGAAGTCTTTGGTCTTCAGCGCTTTATTGGGCTTGACGATTTGCCAAAGCGGCTTTGCACAATCCAATGACTATCCCACCAAGCCCATCAAAGTGGTGGTGACCTTCCCACCGGGTGGCAGCTCGGATGCCATCATCCGAATCTTGTCCACGCGCCTGAACGATAAATTGGGACACCCACTGGTTTTAGACAACCGACCTGGTGCTGGTGGCAACATTGGTTTAACCGCAGTGGCCAAAGCCGCACCCGATGGTTATGTGTTGGGCGTAGGGGCTGCTGGCGGGCTGACTGCCAACGTCAGCCTCTACCCCCAAATGCCATTTGATGTGACCAAAGATTTTGCGCCCATCACCATGTTGGCCTCCATTCCCTTCGTGCTGGTGGGTCATCCTTCAGTGCCAGCCGACAACCTGCAGCAGCTGATTGCGTTGGCCAAATCACAACCGGGCAAAGTGTCGATTGGCCACGGTGGCAATGGCACCGCCATGCATCTGTCGACAGCCTTGTTCACCCAAATGGCCGACGTCAAATTGATCGAAGTGCCTTACCGCGGTTCTGGACCTGCCGCCATGGACACGCTGTCGGGTCAAATTCAATTGTCGATCACCGATTTGGCAGCAGCACTGCCCCACATCAAAGCGGGCAAGCTCAAAGCCTTTGCGGTGACCAGTCCCAAACGCTTGAGCAATTTACCCGACGTGCCCACCTTGTCTGAAAGTGGTCTCACTGGCTATGACTCTACCGGTTGGTTTGGCTTGGTGGCGCCTACCGGCACACCGCCCCAAATCATTCAACGCCTGCACGCCGAATTCACAGCAGCTTTGAACGATGAAGCGATCAAATCGCAAATGCGTCAAAACGGCATGGAACCTGTTGCCACGTCGATCGAAGGCTTTGATGCATACATCAAAAGCGAAACCCAAAAATGGGCGCGCGTGATTCGCCAAGCCAATATCAAATTGAATTGAAGTTCAACATGTCTACAAAATTTGACAGCGATGTCTTGGTGGTGGGCGCAGGCCCCGTGGGCTTAACACTGGCCACCGATTTGGCGCAACGCGGCGTCACCGTCTTGATGGCTGAAATTCGCGAATTTGCCCAACCACCCAATGTGAAATGCAACCACGTTTCAGCGCGCAGCATGGAGCACTTCAGACGTCTGGGCATAGCGCCTACATTGCGCGCTGCAGGTTTGCCAGAAGACTACCCCAACGACGTGGTGTTTCGCACCAGCATGACGGGCATGGAACTGACGCGCATCCCCATCCCCGGCAGAAGCACGCGCTACACGGAAACCCAAGGTCCCGATACAGGCTGGGACACACCCGAGCCGCCGCACCGCATCAACCAAATCTATTTGGAACCTTTGCTGTTAAAGCATGCTGTGTCGCACAAGGGCGTGAGCTTGCGCAACCGAACCCAAGTGACCGACATCGTGCAAGACGAAGAAGGTGTCAATGTCAGCTTGCTGAATTTGGACACCCAAGAAAGTCAAACTGTGCGCGTGCGCTACGTGGCGGGCTGCGACGGTGGCAGTTCGTTTGTGCGCAAAAAAATAGGCGCCAAGTTAGAAGGCACTGAAATGATTCAGCGCGTTCAGTCGACTTACATTCATGCCCCCGATTTGATCCATTTGCTGCCAGGCAAACCCGCTTGGTGCTACTACTCGGTCAATACCCGCCGGTGCGGCACCGTGTTTGCGATCGATGGCCGTGAGAACTGGTTGGTGCACAACCATTTGCACCCTACCGAGCCCGAGTTTGACTCCGTTGACCGTGACCAATCGATTCGCAACATTTTGGGCGTGGATGCCGATTTCAAGTACGACGTCATCACCAAAGAAGACTGGGTGGGTCGTCGCTTGTTGGCCAACCAATTCCGCGATCGCCGCGTGTTTTTGGCGGGCGATGCAGCGCATTTGTGGGTGCCCTATGCGGGCTACGGCATGAATGCAGGCATTGCCGATGCCACCAACTTGGCATGGCTGTTAGACGCCGCCATCAAGGGCTGGGCAGCGCCCTCCATTTTGGACGCCTATGAAGCCGAGCGCTTCCCCATCACAGAGCAAGTCTCGCATTTCGTGATGAACCATGCGCAGAAAATGATCAAAGCACGCCGTGCCGTGCCACACAACATTGAAGCCATGGACGCAGAGGGAGAAGCCGCTAGAAAAGCCACAGGTGACGAAGCCTACGAGTTGAATGTTCAGCAGTTTTGCTGCGAAGGCCTTAACTTTGGTTATTACTACGAAGGCTCGCCCATCATTGCGCATGAGGAAGAAGCTGCGCCAGCTTATTCCATGGGATCGTTCACACCTTCCACGCTGCCGGGTTGCCGTACGCCTCATTTCTGGCTGGATGACGGCACTTCGCTTTACGACCTGTTGGGCAAAGGTTACAGCCTGCTGCGCATGGACGACACAGTGGATGTGCAAGGCTTTTTAGACCTGGCCAAAGCGCACCATGTGCCCGTGACCTTCGTTGATTTGGCCAAGCAATCCCGTGTTCCTGAAGCCTACAAGCACAAATTAATTTTGTGCAGAACCGATCAACACGTGGTGTGGCGTGGCAACAGCCTGCCCGATGCAGCAGAAGACTTGATGGCCCTGCTGAAGGGTCAGGCCACCGCCATGGCCTGACGATCGTCGTGGCTTAAGTGATGTTGAACACGCGTTCAGCATTGCTACCGCGAATGGCCGCACAGGCTTTGTCGGACAGCTTGGCCGTGTTGGCGAACGAGCCTTTGGTGTCGTGCACTTGGTGCGGCCAATCGGTTCCAAACATCACGTGGTCTTGTCCAACCACCGAGATCAAATACTCCAACGCACCCAAGTTGTAAGTGATGGTGTCGTAGTAAATGTGGCGCAAATAATCGGTGGGCTTTTGCTTCATTTGACGGCGTGAAGCAATTTCCACTTCATCGCCCTTTTCAAATCGGCCCACCAAATAGGGCAAGGTGCCGCCGCCGTGCGATGCAATGATTTTGAGCTTGGGGTACTTGTCAAAAAAGCCTTCAAAAATCATGCGCGTGATGGCCAGCGTGGTGTCAAACATGAAACCCACAGACCAGCTCAAATCGAATTTGGTCATGTCCATCATGTCCACGCCAGGCGGATCGGTGGGGTGAACTAACACGGGCAAGCCGCGTTTGTCGATCTCGGCCCAAATGGGCGCAAACATAGGATCGGTCAGGCTTTTGCCAGAAATATTGGCCAAGACCATCACACCGCTTGCGCCGTTGCGGCAGGTGCGGTCTAGCTCCTCAATGGCCCTTTGAGGATATTCCCAGGGTAAGGATGTAAACCAACGAATGCGGTCGGGGTAGGTCGTTTGTGCTTGGGCCATGGTGTCATTGGACTCGCAGGCTGCACGGCAGCTGATCTCTTCATTGCCCCAATACACATTGGGACAAGTGAGCGAAACCACTGAAATGTCGATGCCTGCAGCGTCCATGTGCTTGATGCGCAGGTCGTAATCGAAATGACCCTTTTGCGGAATAACCACCGGTGTGTCGCCGCGAAAAACCTCTTGCTGACCGTCTGGCCTTGTTTTGATGTTGTACTGGCCGCCTTCGGCTTTCAGAAGCTCCAGCCACTTGGGGGTAAACATGTGCGTGTGAACATCAATGACTGACATGGTCTTGGTCTCCGTTGAATGAATATTTGGCTGACATCATGAAAACCCCAATGGGCTTTGTGCCTGATTATGGCCAAACTTGGTCTTTTCAGTTGTCCATTGATTTCACCACGATAGGAATTCTCATGAAGCGTCAATTTTTGAAACTTGCTCTGTTGAGCGCTGGCATGGCATTGGCTGGCTTGTCGGGTACTGCAATTGCACAAGACAAACCGACTTTGAAAATTCTCGTGGGCTTTCCGCCAGGTGGCTCTGTTGACGTGGTGGCCCGTTTGTTGGCCGAACGCATGCGCACCTCGCTCGATCAGAACGTCATCGTCGAAAACAAACCCGGCGCCGCGGGTCGCATTGCACTTGGCGAACTGAAGCGTGCCAATCCCGATGGCAACACCTTGGCCTTGGTGCCCTCGGGTGGTTTGGTCATCATGCCTTGGTTGTACAAAAACTTGGGCTACGACCCTGTCAAAGATTTCTCGCCCATTGCGCGCGTCACCACGTTTGACTTTGCAGTCACCACAGGCCCCGGTGCCCCCGCAACAGACATCAAATCTTTGATGGGCTGGCTGAAGGCCAATCCAGGCAAAGCCAACTACGCCACCTCTGGCGCAGGCACGGTGCCTCACTTTGCAGGTCAGTTGTTGGCCCAAGAATCCAACACACCCATGACGCATGTAGCCTACAAAGGTGGCGCGCCCGCCGCACAAGACCTCATAGGTGGCCAAATTCCCGTCATGATTGACACCGCCTCCGAAACACTCGAGCACCACAAAACAGGCAAGCTGAAAATTGTGGCTGTGACAGGTGAATCACGCTCTGCGGCATTGCCCGAAGTACCCACCTTGAAAGAAGTCGGCATCAATGTGGTGGCCGATGCTTTCTTTGGTTTGTATGGCCCTGCCGGCATGCAAGCCGACCGCACACAAAAGATCAGCGATGCTGTGGCGCAAGCTTTGAACAATCCTGAAATTCAAAACCGCATCAAAGGCTTTGGATTGGTACCTAGTTATGCCAATGCCGCGGCTTTGACAGCTTCGCAGGCCACACACTTGAAGCGTTGGGAAGCGCCTATTAAGGCTTCGGGTTATACCGCGGAATAAGCTACGAGTTCCTATCGCAGTGCTCAAGGCCCTAGGCCTTGGGCACTACATCACTTCAAAAAAGCGCATCACCACTTTGTCGGGATGCCTTGCACCAGTGCCAATGAACAATTTTTCGCTGATCCAAGACAGCGATTTTGAAGCTGTTTCAAATTGGGGTGTGCAGCGGAAGTAAACAAGTTGCGGGTCTACTTTCTCGCCGCGAATTAATCGCGCCATGACCTCGGGTGGTGCAGTGCGAACAGCGCGATTTTGAACAAAAATGAAATCGCCGGCATCCGTTTCCAGAACGTACCTGGCGTCGAGTTCTGCCAAACTCTGATTCACAATCATTTGAAAATCTGCGCCACCGCGAAGCACGCGAGCCGTCCAGCCATTGCCATGAACTTCGCCGCCCAAGATGGGAATGACACGGCGCTGCCCATGCACTGTAGCACCCACTTCTTGCGGCTTGTCCACTTGAACCGACAGATCGGCAAAGAATTTGAGTTCGGGGGTTGGTAAATCAAACATGAGTAGAGTCAGTTTTGGGCAGTTTTCAAAAAGATGGCGTGAATTTATCGACCCGCAATGGCAATCAGTTCAACTTCAAATTGCAGCGTTGCGTTGGGCGGAATGACGCCACCAGCACCCCTGGCGCCATAGGCAATGCCTGGCGGGCATGTCAACTTGGCCTTGCCGCCCACCTTCATCAATTGAACACCTTCGGTCCAGCAAGGAATGACGGCGTTCAATGGAAAGTCGATGGGCTGATTGCGCTTGTAGGAGCTGTCAAATTCTTTGCCATCGGGAAACGTACCGCGGTAATGCACTTTCACCTTATCGGTGGCGGAAGGACTTGCGCCCTGTCCGTCTTGCAACGAGCGAAACACCAAACCCGAAGCAGTGACTTTGGCGCCTGATTCTTTTGCTTCCACTTGCGCAAAATCACTTTGCGCAAGTGCAGAAGAAGCAGCAACGGCACACAAAGCCAGTGCAGTGAAAGTAGCTTGAATTGAATGCATCTTGAATGTCTTTGGTAAGTTGTCTGAATTTTTCTGCAAGCTTACTTGGCAGGACGATGCAAAACGCAAATCTTGTTGCCAATGGGATCGCGAAGGTAGGCCAAATTCAAAGTGCCAAATGAACCTTCGCGGGGTCCTGGTGGATCTTCACAGGGCGTTCCACCGTTGGCAATGCCGGCTGCATGAAATGCGTGAACTTGCTCCAGCGTTTCGGCCAGAAAGCCAATCGTGCCACCATTGGCTGGCGTAGCGGGCTGGCCGTCCAGAGGTTGGGTGATGGAGAAAGAACCCTTGGGGGTGCGGTAAAAATAACGCGTGTTGTTATTGATCACACCAGGGCCGATGCCCAAAGTACCAAGCACTGCATCGTAAAACTTTTTGGATGCCTCGAGGTCATTGGCACCGACCATCACGTGACTGAACATAGATTTTTCCTTTGGTTAATGGGTTTTAGCAACCTGAATCATTTTCATTCAAATTGAAGCATAGAGGTATCAGCTTTGAAGCAAGGGCTTATTTCTGCTGTGCAAAACAATACGCAACGATGGCATTGGCGTGCCCGTGACCCATGCCGTGTTCACTCTTCAGCCAATTCACAAGTTCCATGTGTTTCAAACCTTTTTGTTGCTTCACAAGCTTGATCCAATGGTCTATGGGTTGCCCGTATTTCTTTTCAATGGATGGAAAGTAAGAAGCTGGGCCTGTCGCTTTGAGTTGTTCGCTCATCTCGTTTCTTTCATTAACTGATAACCATCAGACTGTCATGCAATAGACCGCCACCACAGAACCATTTCCAACGGTAGCAGCTTGTCCATCAAAGGGCTTCATGACGCTTCTTTTTAAGGATTTTTGCATTATTGCGCAACCATTGACCTGATATTTTAGGACTGGAATCATAGGCAGGACGTAAAAAAACCCTGTCATTCCTGACAGGGCTTTTCTTCATTCAAAGTGTCAAGCAGTGTTGCCATTTACTCAGGCTGCAAATTAATGGCCTTGGCAATACCTCTGTAGCGAGCCGTGTTGTCTGCATAAATATTATTCATGGCAGCCAGCGGCTGTGGACGAGGAACAATCATCGACTGCGCCTACAGTGCTTCGCGCACTGAAGGGTCGTTGGCCACTTCACTCAAAGCCTTGTGCAACGCCTGCACCACGGCTTCAGGTGTATCTTTGCTCACAAAATAACCAGACCACATTTCAAAGACAAAATCTTTGAGTGCTTTGCTTTCGTTCAATGTAGGCGCTTTCTTGAACATGCTTTGGCAGTCTGCAGACAGCACACCCACCACTTTGAGCTTGCCCTCTTCCACCAGTTGGACATGTGCTCGCCCAGCAAGTGGTAAATGGAGCCAGGACCCACGCTGGCGAAAGTCATGGGTGCACCAGATGCTGCAGCCTTTTTGGCGTTGGCCACCAGTTCATCGCCGTTATTCACGGGTAAGTCTTTGCGGGCTAAGACGGCCATGGGATTGATGGTGATCATTTGCACCAGGCGAAACTCATCGCTCTTGTACTTCACCGCTGCGTTGGCCAATGGGGCCAAGATCAGCTCGTTCGGGCCACCTTGAAAAATGATGTGACCATCGGCAGGGGCGTTCAGCACTTTTTGTGCGGCAATGGCGCCACTGGCACCGCCTAAGTTTTCAATAATCACCGGTTGACCCAGGTGTTTGGGCATCCGCGGCAGTGCGCCTCACTTGGTAGAGGTAGAAGTCAAGCTGACGCCCTAGCTGAATGACCACGCCAGGTTTGGATTGGTCACTTTGGCGAACAAGGGGGAGGCTTTGTACTTGAATGAAATACGCAAGCTGATGCGGCAGAGTTTCAAATAAGCTTTTGATTCACTCTTTTAGAAAGCTCTTCAAGAATAGACAGTTAATCAGACAACTTAGACACGCATGCCCTTTTCATTGATCACCACTTCACCATCTTCTTTGGTAAATGCGCCGCGCTGGGGTTCTACAAGAATATCAAGCACGAGCTCAGAAGGACGACACAACTTGGTTCCAAGTGATGTCACCACGATTGGACGATTGATGAGGATTGGATGCGCCATCATGAAATCCAACAAATCATCGTCAGACCATTTTTCGTTTCCCAAATCTAGCTCTTCGTACGGGGTGCCTTTCTGACGAAGCACATCCCTGACTGGCAAAGACATGTCAGAAATCAACTTCTTGAGTTGTTCTTTTGAAGGCGGTGTCTCCAAGTAAAGAACCACCTCAGGTTCGACACCAGCGTTGCGAATCAGGGCTAAAGTATTGCGCGAAGTGCCGCACTTTGGGTTATGGAAGATTGTGACCATCAAGAACTCCTAATTAGCTCAACTTTATCATTTCAGAACTTCGCATTGAGCAGGATAGCTTATGGCCAATGATGCAAGATGAATGCCGTTCGTTCTGATTTGTTATCTTTTTCTGATGAGATTGGAGGAGGAGCAGGTAAGCGCCAACTTGATTTAAATTGACGCATAGCAGACTGAACGATCACTGGAAACTGAGTGGACCCTTCATTGATTAGTTTTCATTCACATCAAGAATAAAACCTACAACAAATAAACCAAGTGAAAAGAAATACAAGCCTGTGAATTCGTCGGTCAACGAATGGACTATGAGTGCAACGACCAGCAACAAGGTGCCAACCATTGAACAGCCAATAGCGAAGAGGTTGGAATTCGAAGTGGGCATTTGCAACTTTCTGTAGTTGCCCCAATGTAGAAAAACCACCCCAGTTTGTAAATTCGCCCCAAGCCGTACGGGCAAGCCCTTATGTCAACTTAAGATTTGACCGAAATGCGTAGAAGGTCAGCAAGCGTCTTTATTCCCAGTTTTTCCATCACCCTAGCCTTATGAACCTCTACCGTTCTCGGACTGATTTTTAGTAATTCTCCGATTTCACGATGACTTTTCCCTTGGGAAAGAACATGAAAGACTTCTTTTTCCCGAGGAGTCAGCAAGCTCAGCTTTTGATTTTGATGGATATGTTCGGTAGTGGCAGATAAATTCTGAAATGAACGATTGATAGACTCCAAAAGCTGTTCAAGTACAAATGGCTTTTCCAAAAAGTCCACGGCATTGCCTAAAAATGCTTCACGCATCACTTGAACATCTGCAAAAGCAGTTAGAAAAATGATTTGAACTGGTGTCTTTAAACTGAGCAAACGGTTTTGTAGCTCAAGTCCGCTCATGCCTGTCATCTTCAAATCCAAAATGATACAAGCGGGGCGATTGGGCAAACTAGATAGGAAAGACTCAGCACTTTCATAAGTCCGGCAGTCGTAGCCTTTCAAACCAAGCATTAAGCTGAGTGAGTCACGCACAGATGCATCATCATCAACAATACATATCAGCTGGTTTTCAAACATCTATTTTGTTCCCAGTTGGCAATGAAACAACAAAACATTTTTTAGGTTTTGATCGGTACGAAATTGATCCGTCATTGTTTTCAATCAACGACTTACTGATAGACAAACCTAATCCCAAACCATCTTTTTTTCCACTGTAGAAAGGCTTAAAAATAATTTCAGTTTCGTAGATATCAAGAGTTTTACCTGAATCAAAAATACTTATTTCAACTCGCTGCTGCTTATTTAATGCAAACATTACCTCAACGAGTCCATCCGAGTTGGCTGACTCTATCGCATTCTTGATCAAGTTGCCTAATGCCGTTTTCACTTGAGTGATGTCCACCATCACCCACACGGGTTCGCTGAGCTTTTCAATCTTTAATTGAACATTTAACTTTTGAGCGTAGCTTTCTAACTGCGAAACTGCATCTATCACCAACTGATCAACATCTACCAACTTAATGTTTGAAGCACCTCCGATGAAAAAACTTCTCAAACCACGAACAATCTCAGACGCACGAATCGACTCTTTGATGATTTGATCTAGTGTTTTTCGCAATGTATCTTTGTTTTTTCCGTTTAACTCGGTGTGTTCACTTGACGAAAGCAACATCGCAGATTCAGCATAGGCATTGATAGCACTCATTGGCTGATGCAGTTCGTGCGCAAGAGATCCTGCCAACTCACCCGCTGCCACCAACTGCAATGTTTCTTTCAACTTTTCTTGTGTATTCAATCTTTCGTCAACAACAGTACCAATAAGCAAACCTGTCATAGATAAAGTAAACATCACAATTTGCATATCAATCAAATCACTGGGCAACACGCCTATCTGTGTAAAACTGATCACTAAAGGTACTTGAATCACCGCCGCGGCAAATGTAGCACCTGGCAAAGAATGCGCCGCACCAATCAAGCCGACTGCAAAGAATAGTGGGAAAAAATATTTCATCTGCAATGCAATAGGCAAGGAAAAAACAAAATATTCACAAATTAGGAGCCCCAAGAACAATAGCCAAAATGATTGACTTTTAAACATTTGTTTAAATTGCTCTTGACGGTATGGATTTAAAAACAAAAGAGACAACGGAAGTACAACCACCAGCCCCAATAAATCACCGACAAAAAAACGATAACTCGCCTCAACAAAATCGTCTTTGACTAATTTTCCAATTAATGTTTGAAATCCAACATACAAGATTGCTGTAACTACCGCGCCAATCACGCTGACCAAACTCAGTTTCAAAACCTCTACTCGGTTTTGCAGTCTCGGAACACCTTTCATCAGTTTGATCAAGACATAAGAAATACTTGAGTAGCAGCCAATCAATATCGCATTTCCAATCAAAACAGAAGAAGAAAAGATAACTGAATCGCGGATTAGCCAATCAGCAAATCCAATTGTGAAAAAAACCCACGGAGCCCACATCAATCCAGCCCAAGTTAGGAAAAGTACTTGAACAGCGGCAGGCGGATTCCAAGGCGTGATGTTGAGCTGCCCCATTGGATGAATAAAACTTAGCCAGTCAACGCATACATACACAAGCGAAAACACCATCGCTAAAATTAAGTTTTTGATTGAATGAGTCATTATTTGTAAAGTTATACCTCAGCCTTATATCAGCTAACTACAAATAGAACTTTGCTCAACAGTCAACAACTCAAATAAGCCGAACCAAGTGTGAAAGTTGTGCAGCAAGAAAAAAGCGACTCGAATGAGTCGCTTTTAAAGTGGTGGGCCCACCAGGACTTGAACCTGGGACCAAAGGATTATGAGCAGCTTCAATAAAAAATAACCAATATAAATCAATAGGTTACATGCACTCAACAGAGGTGTGGAAGCAAATGTGGAAGTACAAAACCCCACATCAATTAAATCAACCAAGCCTTCAACCTAGCACCCATCTTCTCTGCAGAAATGCCATACCTGTCGTGCAAAGTGGGTAATGCACCGGCATCTAAGAACGCATCTGGCAGCCCAATGAATTTGAACTTCTGCGGATGCACACCCTCTAGCATTAAGAGGCTAGCCACTGCTTCTCCCAAGCCACCAATCACCGAGTGATTTTCAGCAATCACCACCAAACGACCAGGACGAGAGACCTCTTTCAGGATAGTTTCAGTGTCCAAAGGTTTGATGGTGGGCACATGCAACACAGCCACATCAACTTTATCTGCCTCTAATTGCTGCGCCACTTCCAAAGAGCGCATGGTCATGAAGCCACTGGAGATGATCAAAATATCTTTGCCATCGCGCAAAGTTTTGGCTTTCCCCAATTCAAACTTGTAGTTGTACTCATCCAAAACCAGAGGCACATTACCGCGATGCAAACGCATGTAGACGGGTCCTTGGTGTTCGGCAATCTGCGGCACAGCTTGTTCTAAATCAAGGGCATCGCAGGGGTCCACAATGGTCAAACCTGGAATGGCGCGCATCATCGCCAAGTCTTCAGTGGCTTGATGGCTAGGTCCATAACCTGTTGTCAAACCCGGAAGTGCACAGCAAATTTTGACGTTCAAATTTTCTTCAGCAATGACTTGGTGAATAAAGTCATACGCGCGTCGCGTTCCAAACACGGCATACGTTGTGGCAAAGGGTGTGAGTCCCTCTTTTGCCATGCCACCAGCCGCCGCCATCAGGAGTTGCTCTGCCATGCCCATTTGAAAAAATCGCTCAGGATAAGCTTGAGCAAACAAATGCAAATCCGTGTACTTGGCCAAATCGGCAGTTAGGCCTACCACATTGGGCTTGTCTGCCGCGTATTCCACAAGTGCTTTGCCAAAAGGTGCAGCCTTTACACGCTGCCCCTCAGATGCGATCGAGGCAATCATGGCTGACGTTGTCAGACGCGGCTTTTTTTCTGTTGCGGTATTCATCTCAAGCATCCTCAAGGTTTTGATTGATCAAGCACAGCAATGGCTTGTTGCCACTCAGGTGCATCAACTCGAATAAAGTGATTTTTTTCACGTACTTCCAAAAATGGAACGCCTTTGCCCATTAAGGTATTGCAAAGAATGACGCGTGGTTTTGCTTCTTGAAGGTTTCTTGCGGTGTCGAACGCTTTGAGTACAGCAGGCAAATCATTGCCATCCACCCTCTCAACATGCCAACCAAAAGAAATCCATTTGTCTGCCAAGGGTTCGAACCCAAGGATTTTGCTAGAGGGACCATCTGCTTGCTGATTGTTAATGTCAACAATGCAAATCAAATTAGATAAACCATGGTGCGCAGCAGACATGGCTGCCTCCCATGTTGACCCTTCGTCCAACTCTCCGTCAGACATCGAGTTGTAGACAAACGCAGGGTTGTTTTTGTGTCGCAGGCCCAAAGCCATTCCAACTGCAATGGGCAAGCCCTGACCGAGTGAACCACCTGAAATTTCCATGCCAGGTGTGTATGTGGCCATGCCAGACATTGGCAAGCGGCTGTCGTCACTGCCATAAGTTTCAAGCTCGGATTCTGGAATCACACCGGCTTCAATTAACGCCGCATAAAAAGCGATGGCGTAATGACCGTGCGAAAGCAAGAAACGATCACGCCCTTCCCACTCCGGCTCGTTCGGACGAATGTTCAATGCATGGCCATATGCGACGGCCAATACATCGGCATACCCAAGGGCCTGCCCGATATAGCCTTGTCCCTGCACCTCACCCATGCGGAGCGCATAGCGGCGAATTCGATATGCACATTCTTGAAGCTCTTTTAAATTTGACATTCTGTAATCTCATCAATCAGTAAATGGTCAACCAAGGCAAATAGGCAAAACCCAAGAGCAAGCCGATGGCCACGAGGTAGAAAGGAATCAGTTCAACCACCACATCACCAATGCGTACTTTTGCAATGGTGCTGGTAATGAACAAGGTGGTACCAATGGGTGGGTGATACAAACCAATCGAAAGATTGACGATCATCATGATGCCCAGCTGAATTGAATCCATGCCAACAGCAGATGCGAGCGGCACAAACATGGGCGTTAACAACAACACTGCAGCAGGCAGATCAATGAACATACCTGTCGCAAGCATGATCAAGTTCATGGCCAAAATGATCAACCAAGGTGACTTCAATGTCTCGGTAGCAAATTTGGTGAACTCTGCTGGAATTTGCTCATAAGTCACAATCCAACCAATCACGCTGGAAGCCATGATGATCAATAGCACAACACCAGTAGACACACCTGCTTCAACAGCAGCATGCTTGAGCTTGGCCCACGATAAATCGCTGTACACCAGACCTGACACCAGCAGAGCGTAGAGCGTTGACATCACACTCACCTCTGTAGGCGTTGCAATGCCAAACCGCAAAAAGACAATAATCAACACCGGCATGGCCAAAGCGGGTCCGGCTTGACGCAGTTGAATGGCGAATTCCCGCCAAACGAATGGCGATGTGTCACGCGGGAAATTGCGTCGACGACCTTGTACGTAGCAAACCAACATGAAACCGCCACACATCAGTAAGCCCGGCAGAATGCCCGCTACAAACAAAGCACCAATAGAAGCACCAGAGACCAATGCATAAACAATCATTGGAATGGAAGGTGGAATCAAAATGTCAATGGTTGCTGCTGCAGCCAATGTGCCAGCAGCAAACGGCGCTGGGTAACCCAATTTTTTAAGCCACGGAATCAGCATGGAACCAATGGCAGAGGCATCAGCCACTGCGGAGCCCGACACGCCACCAAAAATGGTAGATGACAACACACCCACTTGGGCTGGACCGCCATGCACTCGGCCAATCATCATGGTCAGCAAATTGACCAAACTTTGTCCCAGTTTTCCGCTCACCATGAGCGCACCTGTCATCATGAAGAATGGAATGGCAATCAGCGGAAAACTTTGGGTTTGAGTGATCATCTGCTGAATGGCCAAATCAACTGGTACCCGTCCAGCAATCCAAAGACCACACACCGAAGCCAAAACCAAAGCGTGTGCAATAGGAATGGACAGCAGCGCAACCAGAATAAACAATCCAATGATCAACGTCGTCATGCGCCTACTCCTGTGAAATTGTCTTCTTCTGAATCGTTGTCTCTATCGTTCTCACCACTCAAAATGCCAGGAATTTGAGACAGGGTCACGATTGCCAGCAGCACAAACCCAAGCATCAAACAACCCACGGTGACGGAGCCGGGCACACCCATGATGGGCGTGCGTTCATCTGCCGCAATTTCCATCAAAGGCACTGCAATCCAAGCCAACCAGGCATACAGATAGGCCACCGCCAAAGCGCCGGCAGACAGCACCCACCGCCGCGCAGCACCCATGCGTTGAGTCACGATGACCACAGCAATGTGGGAGCCATGTTGGGCCGCCAAAACAACGCCAGACATGATCATCCAAGGAAAGAGTAATTCAGGTAGCTCAGAAGCCCAGGCCAAGCTGGACCCTGCTGCATAGCGCAAAGCCACATTGGCGCTTAGGATGAAGAACGTCACACTCAATGTAATGTAGAGAACAGTTCGACAAGCGAACCCCACCACACCATTCAACAGATGGATCAATGATTTCACGACAGGCTCCCGCCAGCACGTACTGACGTGCTGGCAATGATTGATGAATGACTATCCGATTAACGTGATGCAGCGATCACTTTTTTCAGATAAGGAGCAATGGGTGTTGCCAGCCATTTTTCGTCCACTTTGCTGGTGGCTTTGGCAAAGGCTGCTTTGTCGACAGTGGTCACTTGGACGCCCTTCGCTTTCAGATCAGCCAAGAGTTTGTCGTCAGCCTCTTGTGACAACTTGCGTTGCAACGCTGTTGCCTCTGTCGCTGCTTCTTGCATCACTTTGCGATCAGCTTCAGACAAGCGATCCCATGTGCGCTTGCTGATCAGCAAAGGGGTCATCTGGAACATGTGGCTGGTCAGAGCCAAATGCTTTTGTACCTCGTACAACTTGCTAGCGTGGATATTGACCAATGGGTTTTCTTGACCATCCACCACACCTTGTTGCAAAGCAACATACAGCTCGGCAAATTTGATTTGCTGTGGATCAGCACTCAGCGCCTGCATGATGTCCACCAAAACAGCGTCGGGTGGCGTGCGCATTTTGAGGCCCTTCATGTCCTCAACTTTGGTAATGGGGCGTTTGCTGTTGGTCATGTGGCGAATACCGTTGTCCCAGTATCCCAACACAACCATGCCTTTTTCTGCAGATTTGTCTGCCAGTTCCTTGCCCAGAGGGCCATCCAACACCTTGAACGCTTGAGCCGGTGTAGAGAACATGAAAGGCATGCCATAGGCAGCGTACTCTGGTACTGCAGCAGCCACTGCACCTTGGGAATTGGCTGTGATGTCCAATGCGCCTGTGCGGATAGCCGTAACCATGGCGGCATCATCACCCAGCTGGGCAGAATGAGCGACTTGGATGTCAATGCGGCCGTTTGTTTTGGCCTTGACCACTTCAGCAAACTTGACCGATGCTTCGTGTCGAGGATTGCCAGGAGCTGCGCCATGACCTAAAGTCAGTTTGACAGCAGATTGAGCGAATGCAGCAAATGCGGTAGCGGACAGCAAAGTTGCTACAAGCACTGAACGGCGGAAGTTCGAAATTTTCTTCATGTTTGTCTCCTGTTACTTTTTATGAAATCAGTGAATCAGCATGCCGCCGTTCACATCGAGCGTGATCCCTGTGCAATATGCAGACAGGTCACTGGCCAAGAACACGCAAGTACCCGCTACATCTGCAGCGGCGCCCAAACGGTTCAATGGAATTTGCTGACGAATGGAATCTTTTTGCTCTTCGGACAACTTGCCTTTACTGATGTCAGTGGCAATCAGGCCGGGCGTAATGGCATTCACACGAATGTTGTCGGGTCCCAGTTCGCGGGCCATGGCACGTGTCAAACCCAACACGCCCGCTTTGGCCGCGGAGTAGTGGGGTCCACCTAAAATGCCACCGCCACGCTGTGCAGAGACGGATGACACCGACATGATGGAGCCGCTCCTTTGTTTTTGCATGAATGGAATGACAGCTTGTGACACCAGCAAAGTTCCGCGCAAACTGACATCCAAAACGGCGTCATAGTCGCTTTCAGAAATCTCTACTGTTTTGCGCGGCTGGGTGATGCCAGCGTTGTTCATCAGAATGTCAATGCGGCCATATCGTGCAATCACCTGCGCAACGGCATCGTCAACTTCCTGTTTTTTCACGACGTTGCCCACCACACCCATGTGATCTGGCCCCAGAGTGGCCGCAGCCTTAACTGGATCGGCTTGCGACAAATCCATGATGACAACCTTGGCACCGTGTTCAGCCATCAACTTTGCAGTCGCAAAGCCCAAGCCATTTGGACCAGCGCCGCCCGTGATCAATGCAACTTTGTCTTTCAGCAACATGTTTGTCTCCATTCTTTTGTTTAGAAAATCTCGCATTTCTTGCGAATGGGACGAATTCTGGTTAAAGTGAATGATGAAGTAAAGCGACAAATTCTTAACTTAAGATGAATAATATTCATCAATTAAAAAACCTGCTTCTCGAGACACACCATGCGATCTTCTATCCCTCCCCTTAGTTGCTTGATGGCGTTTGAAAGTGCTGCACGTCGCTCAAGTTTCAAACTCGCTGCCATCGAGTTGAATCTCACGCCATCTGCCGTCAGCCATCAAATTGCAAAACTGGAAGAATTACTTGAGATCAAATTGTTTGACCGAACTGGCAGGCAGATTCAACTCACGACCTCGGGCCAAGAATATTTAAGCCGTTTGTCAGGAGCGCTAGACACCATCAGTGTGGCAACGGACAATGCGCGCAAAGGTGTGAACAACACCTTATTCGTCCATTGCAGCCCCAGTTTTGCAAGTCTGTGGCTCATGCCTAGATTGACGGATTTTGCAAAAACATATCCGGATATTTCTCTCACCTTGTCTTCTTCAGTCATGCCTTCCGACTTTGACAGCGCTCAGGTGGACTTGGACATTCGATACGGATTGCCGGTATGGGAAGGTGTGAAAGTGGTGCCCATTTATCAAGAGCGTTTGCTACCGCTGGCCAGTCCAGAATTCATCAAACAGCACAACATCAAAAAACCCGAAGACTTGATCAACCTGCCGCTGATCAATTCTTCAGTGAACATCTTGCAATGGAATGATTGGTTTGCCAGCAGAAAAATTGACTACATCCCACCGCAATACGCCTATCGCTTTGAACGTACCTTCATGGCTTTAGAAGCCGCTGTGCAGGGTCTAGGTGTTGCTTTTGACAGTAGCTTTATGGCTGATCGACTGATTCAAGCGGGCACACTGGTCCCTATATTTAAAACCGAATGGAGCTTGAAAGTTGAGGCCCATCACATGGTGTTTCCAAGTCGTCACATGCACAGACCAGAGGTGATGAACTTTATTGAATGGGTTCAAAAGCATACGGGATACCACAAGCGAAAATAACAAAAAGCCACTGACTTAAAAAATCAGTGGCTTTCAATATGGTGGGCCCACCAGGACTTGAACCTGGGACCAAAGGATTATGAGTCCTCTGCTCTAACCAACTGAGCTATAGGCCCTTGGGCGCTAATTGTAAGTGAATCAAACACCACACCAGCCGTTAGAGACGATGATTTAGGGCTTCAAACCGCGCCACGGTGCCTAGAAATACAGGTATCAAGCACTTCAGCATGGTCTCTTTGCCACCAATTTTCTGTCGAAAATATTTCCACTTCGCTGAAGCCTTGAAACCCCTGCGCTTCAACCCAACCTCGGATTTTGGGGATATCAATCACGCCATCCCCCATCATGCCGCGGTCATTGAGCAAATCACGCGTGGGGGTGAGCCAATCGCACACATGGAAAGCCAACAATCTATTTTTGCCAGCACGCTCAATTTGCTGTTGAAGCTTAGGGTCCCACCACACGTGGTAGACATCCAATGCAACGCCCAAGGCACCCGATTGGGCAGGGTCGAGCTTGTCGCACACATCCAAGGCTTGCTCCAGGGTGTTGATGCATGCGCGGTCTGCGGCATACATAGGGTGCAAAGGCTCAATGGCCAAAGGCATGTGACATGCCTTGGCATAGCTCAACAATTTTTCAATGCCTTCGAAAACTTGATCGCGGGCATGGCTTATATTTTTATGTGCAGCTTGGCCTGCCAATGCACCCGGCAAGCCGCCCACCACTAGCACCAAGCACGTTGAATTGAGTTCACACGCTTCATCGACAGCTTTACGGTTGTCTGCATCTGCAGCTTGTGTGCCTGCCAATGTTGCCGCTGGGAACATGCCACCACGGCAGTAACCTGACAACTTCAAGCCATGTGTTTTGACCAACTTTGACACAGTGCTGAGGCCAACAGCCGCAACTTGATCTCGCCATGGTGAAATGGCCTTGATCTCCCTTCGTACACAGGCTTCGATGATGTCTGTCAAAGGCAGGTCTTGTCCGCGACTTTTACGCACAGTCGCGGTATTGATGGACAGCCATTCATGGTTTGAGGTGAAGTCGCGCATGCTTGAACTTTATTTTGGAGGTTTGCGAGTTGTTTTTTCTCGCCTAATTTGTCGAATGATGGCGGCGTTGTCCAGCTCGCCATCGCCCTCTGCAATGGCATTGCGCATCAGCTGTGCGTGCGCCTGGGAGAGTGGCAAATTTTGAGTGCTGCCTTGTGCCATGTCCAGCATCAGCTGAACATCTTTGAGGTGTTGGCGAATACGCGACTGCGGTGCAAACTGTTCCTTCACCATCATGTCACCTTTCACAACAGCGGCTTCAGAGCGCGCGGGTGTGCTCAAAACCAGTTGCAAAAATGCCTCGGGTGGTATGCCCATGGTTTGCGCAAACACGATGCCCTCTGCCAACGCAGCTCTGTTCAGGCCCAAGACCAAGTTGGTTGCCAATTTGGCTTTGGCCGCCATGCCAGCACCCCCTACATGCACCTTCGAATTGGCCAATGCATTCAGTACATCGGCCACACTGTCGATGTGCGACGCTTCGCCACCTAGCAGCAGCGTAGCCTCGCCATTTTGAATTTGAACGCTGGAGCCAGACAAGGGGGCTTCGATTAAGTGAATGTCGATCAGTGTCAGTTGCTTCGCCAATTCGGCCAACTTAACAGGATCACCTGTCGAACAATCAATCAAGGTCAGAGTTGGCTGATCTTCGGCATCAGACAAATGTCTATGCTGTTTAATTTGCGCAACCACATCGAGCACGCCAGCCGTGTCAAACACCGCAAGAACCAAGACGTTGGTTTTGTCTAGCATCTGCGCCACAGTCGCACTGGTTTGAAATCCAAGAGATTCAAAACCAGCCATCGCTTCTTGGCGCACGTCAAAACCGATGCATTCGTAGCCTGCCAGCTGCAAACGCTTGGCCAAAGCAGTCCCCACCAGGCCCAATCCCACAACACCCACAACGCCCACACATCGATTGGATGTCAAATCTGATTGAGAGTTCATGCGATTGGGTTCTTAACTTGAGAGCGCAGATGAATCAACGCTGCACAGAGGAGCCACCGCAGATTGCGATGTCTTGGCCCGTAATGGCTGCAGCCTCGGGGCGAGTCAAATAAGCAACCAAGGCGGCCACTTCGTCGGGTTGAATCAAACGACCGATGGGCGGTAAACGGGGCGTAGTGTTGGCTCGCGCCGGATCTTTGAGCATAGGCGTATCGGTTGCAGCAGGTGACACCACATTCACCGTGACGCCATCAGCAATACATTCAGCCGCCCAGCTTCTGGCCAGCGACAAAAGCGCTGCCTTGGTTGCGGCGTACTGGCTTCTGCCAGCAATGCCTGATGAAACGCGACTTCCCACCAAAATCATGCAGCCATGTCGAGCTTCTTGCATGATGGGCAATACACGGTTGGCCAAACGGGTGGCAGCGTCTACATGCAGTTGCCACATGAAATGTCCAGCATCCATGTCAAGTTCGCCCAAGCCACCCACTCTCAAGACACCTGCTGCATGCACCAAGATTTGAGGCACATGTTGGGACATGATTTGATCCAGCGCATTGTCGAGTTCATCGGCCTGGGTGAGATCAAGCACCCATGAACTGAATTGCGCGCTGCTGAGCTTGGAAGGGGCAATGTCGATGCCATGCACATGCCAGCCTTCGCTGAGGAGCTTCAAAGCAATTGCTTGTCCAATGCCAGAACTGGTTCCGGTGACAATGGCGCAAGGTGACAGAAGATCTGGCATGTTGGGTTTCACTCTACTGCAATTTTCTTATCTGCAATGATTTTTCCGGAAATGGCTATGTCATCTGCTTGAAATTTCGCAAACTCTGCCGCACTGCCACCTGCTGGCACGATGCCGTCTGCTGTCAAACGATCACGCATCTCACCCGACAAGGCTTTGTTCACAGCTGCATTCAGTTTTTGCACCATGTCGGCAGGCATTTTGGCAGGACCCCACAGGCCATACCAACTGGCACACTGAAAATCTGGAATGGTTTCTGAAACGGTGGCAACGTCTGGCAAATTGGGCAAGCGTTTGGTGGAAGTCACACCCACCACTTTGAGCTGACCACTGCGATGAAACTGCACAGAACCCAGGACAGGATCAATGAAGCCTTCAATTTGACCGCCCACCAAATCAGTCATGGCCGGCCCTGTCCCTTTGTAGGGTACGATGGCGATTTGACTGCCTGCGGCTTGCTCTAGTTTGACTGTGCAAAGGTGCCCGGCTGAACCGATAGAGCCCACCGCAAAATTCATTTTCCCTGGATTGGCTTTAACTGCAGCGATCAAACCTTTGATATCGGTCACGCCCAGCTTGTTGCTGATGGCAATGGACAGTGGTGCCGATGCCACCAAGCCGATTGGCGTGAAATCTGTCTGAACTTTGTACGGCACAGACTTCATGGTCATAGGTGCTGTGACAAACGTGCTGGCATTGAACAGCAATGTGTAACCATCCGCATTGGATTTGGCCACCACGTCAGCACCAATGATGCCATTACCGCCCGCTTTGTTTTCCACCACAAAGTTTTGACCCAGTTGTTCACCCACTTTGAGCGCCAGCATGCGTCCAATTTTGTCAAGCGTGCCACCAGGTGGAAATGGAATGATGACTTTGACGGGCTTATCTGGGTAATTGGCTGCAGTTTGCGACCAGACGCCTGTGGCACTCAAGGCCAAAATCAAGCTGAGTGAAACTTGTTTCAGTGGACCAGCGAAAAGGTGTTTCATGATGTCTCCTCTTAAGGTGAAATATTTTTTTTGAGTTACTCAACCCCATGCAGGGTCAACATAGCTTTCATTCGGTGCAAAGCTAATTCGGGTTGTTCGAGCAAATTAGCTGCATCGGCCAACCTGAAAAGTTCGGCCAGATGAATCACTGAACGCGTGCTTTGCTGGCCGCCCACCATGGTGAAATGCGACTGGTGTCCATTGAGCCACGCCATGAACACCACGCCTGTTTTGTAAAAACGGGTAGGTGCTTTAAAGATATGCCGAGAGAGTGGCACTGTGGGGCCCAAAATGGCGTGAAACTTTTCTATATTGCCTTGCGCTAACTCACCCAAAGCTGCACTGGCAGCAGGAGCGATGGCATCAAAGATACCCAGCAACGCATCGCTTTGCTGATTCACAAGATGTGCACCCTGGCCGTCGCCAGCAATCAGTTCTGCGTAATTGAAATCATCGCCTGTGTACATGCGCACATTGGCCGGTAAGCGCCGACGCATCTGGATTTCTTTGTCTTTGTCGAGCAAAGAGATCTTGATACCGTCAACCTTGCTGGCATGGGCTTGAATGATGCCCAGCGCTGTGTCCATGGCTTGTTGGGTATCGCTGTTGCCCCAGTAGCCCGTAAGTGCCGGATCGAACATGTCCCCCAACCAGTGCAATATCACGGGCTGTTTGGCTTGACTCAAAATTCGGTCATATACACGTTCGTAATCAGCTGGCGATTTGGCAACACGTGCCAAAGCACGACTGGCCATCACAATCAATTTGCCACCTAATTTTTCAATGGCGGCCATTTGAAATTCATAAGCAGCAATGACTTCATCAATGGTGGTGACGTTGTCTAAATTCAAATGATCGGTACCGCATCCAGAAGCCAAGAAAGCTCCGGGCACATCTTTTGCCGCGTCTAGTGAACGCTGAATCAAGGTCAAAGAGGTTGGCCAATCAAGACCCATGCCTCGTTGTGCAGTGTCCATGGCTTCTGCAACGCCCATTCCCAAGGACCATAAGTGTTTTCGATACGCAATGGTGGCGTCCCAGTCCACCGCACAATCTAACCACGGATCATGGGGCACCAATGGATTGGCCACCACGTGCGCCGCTGAATAAGCAATGCGATTGAATTTCACACCTGCCTGCGGCTTTAACGGTGCAATACCTTGCAAGGTGTAGGTTTCTAGGCGGCCATCTGCATTGGGCAATTGAATCTTTTGAGACATCGTCAGCCTCAAATTTTCAATGGTGCAACATCAACCCAGCGACGCTCTTGCCAGGATTGCAAAGCAGCCTCTACCAGTTGTACACCCTTGGCGCCTTCAGGCAAGGTCCAGCGGTACGGTTCATTTTCAACAATATGGCGAATGAAATGTTCCCACTGAATCTTGAAGCCGTTGTCGTAAAACTGCGTATCAGGTACTTCTTGCCATTGATCCGTGAAGGTCATGGTTTGCTTCACATCGGGATTCCAAACGGGGCGAGGTGTGTTGACCCGACTCTGAGCTTTGCACGATTGCAAGCCTGCAACAGCCGATCCATGCGTTCCGTCCACATGGAATGTAACCAGATCTTCGCGGTTAACTCGCGTAGTCCAGGAACTGTTGACTTGTGCCACCACATGCTCGCCTTGGTGGCCTTTAAGCTCGAACGTGGCGTAAGCGGCGTCATCGGCCGTGCATTCGTAGGGCTTGTTGGCCTCATCCCATCGCGTGGGTATGTGCGTTGCACCCAAACAAGAAACCGATTGCACTTCACCAAATAGGTTGTCCAATACATAACGCCAGTGGCACACCATGTCCAAAATAATGCCGCCGCCATCTTCCTTGCGGTAGTTCCAGCTGGGGCGTTGAATGGGTTGTAAATCACCTTCAAAAACCCAGTAGCCAAACTCAATGCGAACACTCAGCATCTTGCCAAAGAAGCCGGCTTTCCTGAGCATGTCCAATTTGCGCAAACCCGGTAGAAACAACTTGTCTTGAACAGCACCGTGCTTCACACCCGACTTTTCTGCCAAGCGTGCTATTTCAACCGCTTCATTCAAATTGGTCGCAATGGGTTTTTCACAGTAGACATGCTTGCCTGCGTGAATGGCTTTGGCCAACAAAGTCGGACGCATCTGTGTCGTGCCTGCATCAAAGAACACAGTGTCATCTTTGTTAGCAAGTGCTTTGTCGAGGTCTGTGCCAAAGCGGTCAATGCCGTTGGCTTTGGCAAGGGCTTCAATTTTCTCGGCATTGCGGCCAATCAATATAGGGTCTGGCATGACCTTGTCGCCATTGGACAGTGTGACACCGCCTTGATTGCGAATGGCGACAATGGACCGAATCAAATGTTGATTCATACCCATGCGACCCGTGACGCCGTGCATGATGATGCCAAGTCTGTGAGTAGCCATAAATTTCTCTTTTGATGAATAAGTAGTTTGGTTTGTGACAAATAGATCAAGGCGCTGGCGAAAGTCCGGCGGCTTTCACCAAAATAGCGTTGCTCTTAATTTCGTCTCGAATGTATGCATCAAATTGCTCTGGCTTCATGGTCCAGGCATCTGCGCCCAAGGCCACAAAACGCTCTTTGACTTCTGGTGTTGCGAGTGCTTTAACCACTTCGTCATTCAAACGATTGACAATGTCGCGAGGCGTTTTAGCTGGCACCATCATGCCAATCCAAAAGTTGAATTCAGAGCCAGGCACACCGGCTTCTGCAGTGGTTGGCACCTGTGGCAACGCGCTAGCGCGTTTTGAAGAGCCAACAGCCAAGGGCACCAATTGCCCATTTCGAATTTGACCGATCACTGGGGCAATGGGTGAGAAGTAGTAATCGACTCGGCCTGAAATGATTTCTGTCACAGCTTCGCTGGAGCCTTTGAACGGAATGTTGGTCGCTTCAATCTTGGCAGCCAATTTGAACTTTTCAGCATTCAAATGGGTGGCACTGCCCTGCCCTGCAGAGGCAAAGTTCATGCTGCCAGGTTTGGCACGCGCTGCTGCCAACAACTCTTGCAATGTTTTGATATTTTTAGAAGGTGACATCACCAGCACATTGGGCGTGCTGGAAATGGGTGTCACACCTGCAAAATCATTGAATGTGTCGAACGGCAATTTGGCAAACGTCGATGGGCTCACCGTGTGCGAAGAAGAGTGGACCATGATGGTGTAACCATCTGCCGGGGCGGTAGCCACAGCCTGCTGACCGATGGTGCCACTTGCACCGCCGCGATTGTCAATGACCAAAGGCTGCCCCATGCTTTGGCTCATCTTGTCCGCAATGGCGCGGGCGATGATGTCGGTGGTACTTCCCGCAGGGAAAGGCACAACAACCTTGATAGGTTTACTGGGATAACTGGCTTGTGCGAACACCACGCCAGATGCCAATGCCGAAACGGATGCAATGAAAGCCAGCGCAAAGCGGCGTGAACGGGTCATAAAGCCTCCTAAATTTGAGTCATTGAAGACAAGCCACAACGCAGACTCTCAATGGAAAGCACTGTTGCTGCGCACTTGCTAATTCACTAAAAAGTGAATAATTCAATTTTAGGAATGACGAAGGTGAAGCGTCAACCTGATATCAAATCTAGTTTCTCAGGACATACCCTAGGATCACTTCACACATGTGTGACAAGCGTTCACTCTTGGCTTTGGGGGTCATCAAGTCGCGTCCAAAGATAGCGGACAAACTTGAGTTGTTGGACAAGTAGAAGTACGACAGTGCGGCAATCGAGACGTACAGCTGCAGCGGATCAATACCGCCTCGGAACTCGCCAGACAAACGTCCTCGTTCTAAAATTTCACCCAACAACTCAATCAGTGGCGAGTTCAGTGCCTGCACATTGGGTGAAGCCTGAATGTGTCTTGCTTTGTGCAAGTTTGCACTGTTGAGCAGTGTTAAAAATTCAGGATGTTCGAGGTAATAACGCCACGTGAATTCAACCAAGGTTCGAATTGCAGCAGAGGGCTCAAGCGATTGCAAATTGAGCTTTTTCTCACTCTCACGAATCTGCTCGTAGGCACTTTCAAGCACAGCTTGAAACAACTGATCCTTGTCCGAAAAGTAGTAATAAATCAAACGCTTGTTCAGGTTTGATCTCTCTGCGATTCGATCAATTCGTGCACCGCCCAACCCGAAGAGCGCAAACTCTTCGAGTGCGGCAGCGAGAATGACGGCGCGAGATCTTTCAGCGTCTCGCGTTTTGGCAATGGGGGATGGTTTAGAAGCACTCATGTTGAAATAATTAACTAAAACGTTAATTAAGTCAAGTGCTTTGTATCATCCCATTACTGGCTTGAACTGGTACCCGTTACCACTGACTTCCATCGTGCCAAACGCTGGGAAGGGGAAGTGAAAACCACCGGCCATCATTTTGTCTTTGACCAGCATGTCAAAGATGCGGCGGCGTGACATGCGTGCCATGGCGGGGTTCATGTCAAACAACACAGACCAATCTGGCGCACGTGCAAACAAGGATGGCACGTTGGTGATGTCGGCCACGTAGGCAAACGACTGACCTTCTGAATCCATGCGGAACAAGGTGTGACCCGGTGTATGACCGAACGCAGCCACGGATGTAATGCCTGGCGCCACAACAGCACCCGACTCAAACTTGACCAACTGATCGCCACCCAAATTACCCAATGCACGGCGAACGCCCATGAAGGCGCCTTTCATGGCGGGGGGTGCGGCTTCCATGCGCGCATCGTCCATCCAGAATGCATGCTCTGTGGCGGGCACGTGGACACGCGCGTTGGGGTACACCAGTTCGCCGGCTTTGTTGCGCAAACCGTTGATGTGATCACCATGGTAGTGGCTCAACACCACGTTGTTGATGTCGGTGGGTTTCAAGCCCACAGCTGCCAAGTTGGCGGCCAGTTTGCCGGTGGTGGGCGGGCCGTTGTCGGCAAAGCCGGTGTCAAACAAATAGCGCTGATCGCCATTGATCAACAAGAAGGGGGTGTAGGGCACATCGATGTAGTCGGTGGGCAGGTTTTGACTGGCCAGCAAAGCTTTGACTTGCTCTAGGGGGGCATTGGTCACAAACTCTTCGCCCAAAGGACGGCGCACGGCGCCATCATTCAAGGCAATGATTTCCATCTTGCCTAGCTTCATGCGCTTGTGGCCCACGGCAGGCAGGTCGGGCAGGCCAAAGTTGGGCGCAGATTGCGACCATACCGAGGAGAAAGTAAGAGCGGATGCGCCGGCAATGCCAGCACCCAAAAACAAGCGTCTGTCCAACATGATGAGGTCTCCTCAGTTTTATAAACACTCAATATACCAATGGCGTACTTAGAAGTGCGCTCGTACTTTGAAATAACCCTTCCAGTGCCTTGACACTTACAAGCCCTGTACAGCTACCAAGCGCGCGCGACTGCATTCATCGCGAATGCTTTTAAGGCCCTGGTAAATGGGCCCGTTGTAGAAGCTTTCAAACGCGGCAATGTCGGGAAATTCCAAAATGACGATGCGCCGAGGCTCCCAATCACCTTCGTAAACGCGGTGCTCGCCAGCACGCGCCAAGTACTTGCCACCCGCAGCTTCTAAGGCCGGTTTGACGCCCGCCATGAATTCTTGGTAGCGGGTTAAGTCAAAAATTTCCACATCAAAAATCACATAAGCGCTCATAGGGTCTCCTTGTGTTTGATCAGCTAGATGTCATGGACAAAGCAGCTTTGCTATTAGAACGGATGATGGCGCCGATTTTTTCTATCAGCAAAGTCTCAGCAGTGCTTAGCTGAAGCTGGCGAGTTGCTGCACCCACCGTTTTCTCCCAAGACTTGCCAATGTCTTTAGCCATTTTTCTGAACAATGCCATAGAGGGTTTAAAGCCAAATTCACAATCGGCACAAAACGCCTCCCATGAATGTGCACCTACGGCTTGGTAGGTATTTTCATCGCCAATAAAAAGTGCCAAATCGTTGTCACCGTAGGCCTGCACACACAAAAGGTCATAAAAAGGCGCAAGCACATACCCCTGACTGTTAATCATTAACGAAATATTTTTGGCATGCGCGTCACTGTTGCCGATCAAGTAATTGAACATGACCCAGCGTTGTACAGACAACAAGTCTTTACCCGAGAGCTTCAAATCTCGAAACGCATGCACAATTTTTTTAAGGCTGACGAATCCACCTTGACGCTCGTATTTCCAGTCAGAGCCGACGCCCAACAACTGGCAGGCGTCAATCTGATGCAAACAAATGATCTCTTCATTGACAACAACACGGTCATAGCGCTGCACGACGTAAAGCGCTTCAGGCAAGCGCAGTAAATAAACAGGTGGCACAGGCAATTGCATTTCTGCAGCCAATTTCATGCACAGGTATTCATTGATCGCACTGGGCTGGTAGCGCACCAACCTAGAGTCTGGTTTGGCGATGTGCGTGGTAGGTGCGCCAGCAACGCTGTCGTATAAAAGACCACGCTGATCGTCGTAACGCAAACCAACTTTGTCTTGCGCACCAGCCAGTGACATTCGGGTTTGCGCGTTCGAAGTCAGGAGTGCTTGCTTGTCTGCACGTGCGTTGACCCTGGCACTGAGTTGCGCTTTTGACAGCTCGCTGTATTTTTGTAGTTGATTGGGGGTGACATGATCTGGCAATACAGACAAAACGCCCGGTAAATCGGCTCCCAACTCACCGATCAACTCCAAGGTGTTGGCACCTCGAAGCTGAATCTGATTCAGGACCTCATCCAGTGGCGTTCCCTCTGGTAATAAATTGCCAAAGAAGGTCTTGACCGCGTCGCCTCTATAAGGCTCCTTGCGCAATTCAAACTGCGGCGCAAGCAGAAAGGCATCTTTGGCCTTGAGCCATTCTTCGTCATATTGAAAAAAATACTGCGCCATCTCATGGCCTAACCACCCCATTGGTTGGGCGTTAGCCCACACACGCAGTCGGATCATGATGGGTCGCCTTCGGTCTGCGACAAGCCTGTGATGTGAAAGGTGAGCCCTAAGCCACTGGCCAACCTCACAAGCTTGCCAAGACTGCAGCTTTCTGGATGGGCCTCCACATCTCGAATGAATGAAGTACTCACACCGCAAACTGCAGCAGCCTCTTCACGAGACAATTTTTGTCGTTTGCGCTCGGTTTCTAGCGCTTTGGCCAACTCATGGATGCGTGATGTTTCAATCTTCATAATTTGATCTTATAAGAACACATTAATTTGATAATGGCTTTTTAACTTATATTTTGCTCCAATAAGATCAAAATTATTAGAAATTTATCCAATGATTCACTATTTGATCCTTAGAGATCAAAATAAATTGAAAATTATCGCAGTGCCTTTGAATTTTTCTTGCTATTTCATTTTTCTCTTCAAAATTTCAGATTGAATGCTGTATTTTCATACAGTATATTTAAAGCATGCCTACAACTGCTTTCATCACACCTCAGCCAATAAACCCCACCGCCCCCAAGCTGTGGCTCAACATGTGCGCCTGGAAAGTGCCCGCTGGCTTTCCCTCGCCCGCAGCCGACCACACCCAAAAACGCATTGACCTGAACGACCACCTCATTCGCAACAAAGAGGCCACGTTCATTTTCAAAGTGAAGGGCGACTCCATGGTGGGTGCTGGTATTTACGAAGGCGATGCACTCGTCATCGACCGCTCCATTGAAGCCAAGCACAACAACATTGTGTTGGCTGTGCTCAACAACGAGTTCACCGTGAAGCGTTTGTACAAGCGCGGCGGTGTGGTGAAGTTGGTGGCCGAGAACAATTTGTACCCGCCCATTGTGGTGAAGAGCGGCGAGGAGCTGAGCGTTTGGGGCGTGGTCACCTACAACTTGCACAAGTTGTATTGAGAGGCACCATCAACCTGTTATGCATCGCGATGAGTTCTGCCACACAAGCACCCGTTCAACAACTGGCCCTGGTCGATTGCAACAACTTCTACGTCAGTTGCGAACGCTTGTTCCGCCCCGACCTGCGCAACGTGCCCGTGGTGGTGCTGTCTAACAACGATGGCTGCGTGGTGTCGCGCTCCAACGAGGCCAAAGCTTTGGGCGTGCGCATGGGCCAGCCTTGGTTTGAGTGCAAATCTTTGGTGGCCGAGCACGGTGTGTTTGCACTCAGCAGCAACTACGCTTTGTACGCCGACTTGTCCAACCGCGTGATGCAAATTTTGAGCGAGTACTCGCCGCGCTCCGAGGTGTATTCCATTGACGAATGTTTTGTCGACCTTACCGGTACGCCCAACTTGCGCGAGGTGAGTTACGCCATGCGCCAGCGCGTGGTGCAGTGGACGGGTATTCCAGTATGCGTGGGCATTGGGCCCACCAAAACGCTGGCCAAGTTGGCCAACCATGTGGCCAAGAAACATCCGCGCTCGCAAGGTGTGTTCAACTTCAACGCACTCACCGAGGCGCAAAAAGAAAAGCTGCTCACGCAGTTACCTGTGGACGAAGTGTGGGGCGTGGGTCGCAAGCTCACCAAGCGTTTGGCCGAGTACAACATTCACACAGTGCAAGATTTAAAGACGGCACACACGCCCACACTGCGCGCAGACTTTGGGGTCGTGATAGAAAAAACACAACGTGAGTTACAAGAAGTTCCGTGCGTCGATTTGCAAGAAATCACACCCGACAAACAGCAAATCATTTCCAGCCGGTCGTTTGGCAACATGGTGACCGAACTGCCCGTTTTAAAAGATGCGCTGTCCACGTTTGTGGCCAATGCCTGCGCCAAACTGCGCGCACAAAACAGCCAAGCGGCCGTCATTCAAGCGTTCTTGCACACCAACCGTTTTAGAAAAGACTTGCCGCAGTACTCACCCAGTTTGGCCGTGCCACTGCCCTATCCCACCAACGACAGCCTGGTCATTTTTAGATGGGTAGACGCGCTCTGTGAGCGCATGTACAAGCCCGAGTACCAATACAAAAAAGCCGGCATTGTGTTGAGCGACATCAGCCCCGTCACGCACTACCAAGGCGACTTGCTCGAAGAGCCGGCGCCTGCGCAAGGTACGCTCATGCAAACCTTGGACGCCCTGAACCAACGCTTTGGCCGGGGCGCAGTGAAGGTGTCCACGCAAGGCGCCTACAGCGGGTGGCAAATGCGGCAAGAAAGAAGGTCACCCAACTACACCACCGATTGGACTGAGGTGCCGGTGGTCTAGAATGAATTTTTCATCACTGAAAACACCACCATGTCCACGTTGCCCGCCACTGCCATCGTTCGAGAAGTCGGTCTGCGCGATGGCCTGCAAAGCATTCAAACCATTTTGCCGACAGCGCAAAAAATCGAGTGGATTACGCGGGCCTACGCTGCTGGCCAACGTGAAATTGAAGTCGGCTCTTTCGTGCCGCCCAAGCTCATGCCGCAACTGGCAGACACATGGGACGTACTGACATTTGCCAAAACACTGCCCGGCCTCACGGCCTCTGTGCTCATCCCCAATTTGAAAGGCGCCGAACGCGCATTGGAAGGCGATGCCGACCTGATGGTCTTGCCTTTGTCGGCCAGCCATGCGCACAGCCTGGCCAACTTGCGCAAAACGCCTGATGAAGTGGTGCAAGAGCTGGCGCGCATTCGCGCAGCACGCGACGCCTCTGGCAAGAAGACCCTCATTGAAGGCGGCGTCGGCACGGCATTTGGTTGCACCTTGCAAGGCGAAGTGAAAGTAGACGAAGTGCTGCGCCTCATGCAGGCCTTGTTAGACGCTGGCGCAGACCGCGTGAGTTTGGCCGACACCGTGGGCTATGCCGACCCGCACTCGGTCAGCGTGCTGGTAGAAAAAGCCTTGCGCATCGCTGGCAACAAACTCTGCTGCGGCCACTTTCACGACACGCGCGGCTTGGCACTGGCCAACGCCTATGCCACGCTCAGCCTGGGCATTCAACGCTTTGATGCGTCGCTCGCCGGCATTGGCGGCTGCCCCCATGCACCTGGCGCCAGCGGCAACGCGGCCACCGAAGACTTGGCCTTTATGCTGGAAGCTTCAGGCGTGAAGACAGGTATCGACATTCCCAAACTGCTGGCTCTGCGCCAACAAGTGGCTGGATGGCTGGCAGGCGAACAAACCAATGGCACTTTGTGGCGCGCTGGTTTACCAAAGAATTTCAAGCCAGCCATCTAAGGCACGCCCTAGCCCAGAACGCGCCATTGGCAATTCTCAGGACTTGTGCGACACTGCCTTTCATTCGCACTGAGCATTCATGAGCATTCAAATCCTCATCGTCGGTATTCACCTCGCCCGCAGCACACGCGGGCGAATCTGCTCGCCCCCCAGAAAAAGCTGCTAATTTTTTTGCAAGCGTTTTAATTTTTTCTGGAGAGCTTCATGGCTGATTTGTTTGAGAACCCGATGGGTTTGTGCGGTTTCGAGTTCGTAGAGTTTGCATCTCCCGTGGCGGGTGTCATAGAGCCCTTGTTTGAAAAAATGGGCTTCTCTTTGGTGGCCAAACACCGCTCCAAAGACGTGGTTCTGTACCGCCAAGGCGACATCAATTTCATTGTCAACCGCGAGCCCAGAAGCTTGGCGGGTTACTTTGCGGCAGAGCATGGTCCTTGCGCTTGCGCGCTAGCATTTCGGGTCAAAGACTCTCACAAAGCCTACGCCCGTGCGCTAGACATGGGCGCACAACCCGTCGAGGTACCGACTGGGCCGATGGAGTTAAGACTGCCTGCCATCAAAGGCATCGGCGGTGCGCCCCTGTATTTGATCGATCGTTACGAAGACGGCAGAAGTATTTACGACATCGACTTTGAGTTCATTGAAGGTGCAGACCGCCACCCCGTGGGCCACGGCTTCAAAATCATCGACCACCTCACCCACAATGTGTACAAGGGTCGCATGGCGTTTTGGGGCGCTTTTTACGAGAAGATTTTTAACTTTCGCGAAATCCGTTACTTCGACATCAAAGGCGCACATACCGGCCTCACCAGCCGCGCCATGACAGCACCCGATGGTCTCATTCGCATTCCTTTGAACGAAGAATCTGGCAAAAATGGCGGGCAAATTGAAGAGTATTTGATGCAGTTCAACGGCGAAGGCATTCAGCACATTGCGTTGCGCACGGACGACCTGATGAAAAGCGTTGACGCCCTGCAAATGGCCGGCATTCCGCTCATGACGGCCCCCAACGACATCTACTACGAGATGCTGGAAGAGCGCCTGAAAGGTCATGGCGAACCAGTGGCAGAATTACAGGCACGCGGCATCTTGTTGGACGGCTCCACGGCCAATGGCGAAAAGCGTTTGTTGTTGCAAATCTTCTCGCAAACTTTGTTGGGCCCAGTGTTCTTCGAATTTATCCAGCGCAAGGCCGATGAGGGCTTTGGCGAAGGTAACTTCAAAGCATTGTTTGAGTCCTTGGAACGTGATCAAATTAGACGTGGCGCCCTTCAAATAGACGCCTAAAGGAATGTCATGAAAATTAGCAGAATTCACCACGCGGCTTATCGCTGCAAAGACGCCAAAGAAACCGTCGAGTGGTACGCCAAAAACTTGAACATGGATTTTGTGCTGGCCATTGCCGAAGACTTGGTGCCCTCCACCAAAGCGCCCGATCCTTACATGCACATCTTTTTGGATGCAGGTGGTGGCAACGTGCTGGCCTTCTTTGAATTGCCCAACTCGCCCGAAATGGGCCGCGATGAAAACACCCCTGCGTGGGTGCAGCACATGGCCTTCGAAGTGGACAGCATGGAAACCTTGCTGGCCGCCAAAGCCAAGCTAGAGGCCAATGGCGTTGAAGTGCTGGGGCCCACCAACCACACCATCTTCAAAAGCATTTACTTCTTCGACCCCAATGGTCACCGTTTGGAACTGGCCACCAACACTGGCACACCCGAGATGTACAAAACCTTGGACGAGGTGAAGTGGGACATGCTGAACGAGTGGAGCAAAACCAAGCGCGCACCCAAGCATGCGGCTTGGATGCACGAACCGAGTTAAATCCTTTAAAGGCGGAGTAATCTTCGACTCAAAAGAGTCTGCAGATTTCTTCGCCCGTCTAGTACCGCATTGATGGTGACAAATTTTTCATCCACCCGATAAATAATGCGGTAGGGCTTGAAAAAAATTTGGCGGTAGTCACGAATACCGATTTCTAACAAGTCGCTTGGCATGCTTCCACGTTCAGGGAAGTTTGCCAACGTCTCAATGCTGGCTTTGATTTTGGCAATCAACCGATCTGCATTGGCTTCTGAATCGAACTCAACAACGTAGTCATAAATTTCAAGAAGGTCTTTGGCTGCAGCGGTTGATATGCGAATTTGATGTGAGTTAGCGAAACGACTCACCATCACTTGTTTTTCTTTTTAGCGCGGATCATGTCCATCACCTCGTCCATGGTGTGCACACGCCCAGCATCGACATCTGCTTGCCCAATGGCAAGGATTTTGAGAAGAGCCAAAGTTTCTTGTGTCTTTTCATAGGAAGCCACATCTTGAATCACAGCTTTGGCTTCGCCATTTTGAGTGATGACCATAGGCTCGCGGCACTCTGTGAGGTGCTGCAACACCTCGGCAGCATTGGCCTTGAGATAGCTAATAGGTTTGATTTGAGCAGTGGTGAGCATGATGTGGTCCGCCTTGAAGTGAACCTAATATAGTCTTTTAAAGGACCAAGTCAACACACATTTGCTTGCAATCAAGCTTTCGTCAACTTGCAGTGCGCATGGAACTTCTGGGTACCAACACTGCTGTTCGCAGCTGTGTGAGGATGGGGTGGGTGGGTGACGATTTCTGGTACCCCAGCATGAGGAACCCACCCACCCCATCCTCACACAGCGAGCTCAGAAAGAAACAGATTTACTTCGACTGACTCAAAGCGTTGCTCACCATCTTGGACGTGATGTCCACAATTTGAATCATGCGCTCGTAGGGCATGCGTGTCGGACCGATAACGCCTAACGTGCCCACCACATGACCATCCACCTCATACGGTGCACTGACCACCGACAACTCTTGCATGGGCACAAACTGGCTTTCACCGCCAATGAAAATACGCACACCATCAGCCTGACTAGACACATCGAGCAGTCGCATGAGCTGCGTTTTTTGCTCAAACAAATCAAAGGCCTGACGCAAGTTGCCCATGTCGCTAGAGAAGTCACTCACCGACAACAAGTTGCGCTCGCCAGAAATCACCACATCGCCTTCGTCTTCACTCAAAGCCTCTGAACTCATTTGCACCGCAGCCTGCATGAGGCTGGCAATTTCAGACTGCAAGTTGACCAGCTCTTGCTTCACACGCATGCGAACTTGTTCGATGGCCATGCCCGCGTAATGCGCGTTCAAATAATTGGAAGCTTCGATCAGCTGACTTTGCGAGTAATCGGCCTCGGTGAAGATCACGCGGTTTTGCACGTCCCCTTCAGGCGAGACAATGATCAGCAACACGCGTTTTTCAGACAAACGCAAAAACTCAATGTGCCTGAACACCGACGCACGTTTAGGCGCCATCACCACGCCCACGTAATGCGACAAACTGGACAACAGGTTGGCGGCGTTGGCTATGACCTTTTGCGGTTGGTCAGGCGCCAGCCTTTGGGTGGGCAATTCGCCCTTCTGAACCGTCAACATGGTGTCGACAAATAGGCGATAACCCCTATTGGTGGGCACCCTGCCAGCCGATGTATGCGGACTGGCAATCAGGCCCAACTCCTCGAGGTCGGACATGACATTTCGAATGGTGGCAGGGGATAATTCAAGCCCGGACGCCTTGGACAGCGTGCGGGATCCCACAGGCTGGCCGTCCGCAATGTAGCGTTCAACCAGCGCTTTGAGCAATAACTTGGCACGATCATCTAGCATTCGGTCATTTTAATGATGTAATTTGCGAATGAAGTCTAAATTTCGTCACGTTGCGCTTTTTGGCAAGTACCACGCCGTGGTTTCTGGCGCGGCTTTGGAAAGCTCACGTCGGGTGCTGGACGATGTGGCCCAATTCATCAGCCGCATCGGCGCCGAAGTGGTGCTGGAAGCCGGCACCGCCGAGCACCTGGGCCTCAACCTCTACCCCACACTCAAAATGGCCGAAATCGGCCAGCAATGCGATTTGGGCGTGGTGATTGGTGGCGATGGCACCATGCTGGGCATTGGCCGCCAGGTGGCGCAATACGGATTGCCGCTCATTGGCATCAACCAAGGTCGCTTGGGCTTTATCACTGATATTCCCATAGGCCAGTTTGAGCAAACCCTCCAGCCCATGCTACTGGGCCAATTTGAAGAAGAACAGCGCAGCATGTTGCACGCCAAGGTGTGGCGCGACAAGCATTGTGTGTTTGACACCTTTGCCATGAACGACGTGGTGGTCAACCGCGGTGCCACCTCGGGCATGGTGGAACTTCGCATTGAAGTCGATGGCCGCTTTGTGGCCACGCAGCGTGCCGACGGCCTCATTGTGGCCACGCCCACAGGCTCCACCGCTTATTCCTTGTCGGCCGGTGGCCCGCTCATGCATCCCACTTTGGGCGGCTGGGTCATTGCCCCTATTGCGCCGCACACCCTGTCCAATCGCCCCATTGTGTTGCCAGACACCTCGCACATCAGCATTGAAATTGTGTCGGGCCGCGACGCCAGTGCCAACTTTGACATGCAGTCTTTGGCCAGCCTGTTGTTGGGCGATCAAATTACCGTCGAGCAGTCAATTCACAAAGTGCGGTTTTTGCATCCACAAGGCTGGAACTACTTTGACACCTTGCGCAAAAAAATGCACTGGAACGAGGGAGGCGTTTAAGCCATGGCGCTGCGTCACATCAGCCTGCGCGACTTTGTCATCGTGCGCCAGCTCGACCTCGATCTATCGCAAGGCTTCAGTGTGCTCACAGGCGAAACAGGCGCTGGCAAATCCATCCTGATTGATGCCCTGCAATTGGCACTCGGCGAACGCGCAGATTCCAGCGTGGTGCGAGAAGGTGCTGCGCGTTGCGAAGTATCTGCTGAGTTTGACTGCCCCCCGCAAGCGAACGCTGTTTTAGAAGACGCAGGATTCGAAGTCGCCGACACACTTTTGCTGAGACGCAGCGTCGACCCTCAAGGCAAAAGCCGCGCATGGGTCAATGGCAGCCCAGCCACTGCCACCCAATTGCGCGCCTTGGGCGAAATGCTGCTCGACATTCATGGCCAACACGCCTGGCAAAGCCTCACGCGCCCAGATGCCGTGCGCGGCTTGCTTGACGCCTATGCGGGCATCAGCACCGATGCCCTCAAAACTGCTTGGCAAACTTGGCGTCAAGCCCAGCAAGCGGTGCAACAAGCCAAGAGTGCACAAGATTCCTTAAGCCGCGAGCAAGAGCGCTTGGCCTGGCAAATTGGTGAGCTCGACAAACTGGCACCCGCCTTGGATGAATGGGAAGAGCTCAACACGCAGCACACGCGCCTGTCGCATGCGCAAGCCCTGATTGATGCCGGCCAGTCGGCCTTGGCCGCCCTGGATGGCGACGAGTCAGCACGCATGGGCAGCCTCAGCGGCGCCATTGCTTTGCTGTCCCAAGCCATCAGCAATTTGCAAGATCAAGCCCACGTCGAGCCCGAATTTCAAAGCATTGCAGAAGTGCTGCAATCGAGTTTGGCCCAAGCCGACGATGCTGTGCATTCGCTGCAAAGTTATTTGCGCAAAACCGATTTAGACCCGGATCGTTTGAACGAGTTGGACCAGCGCATGTCGCAGTGGATGTCTTTGGCGCGCCGCTACAAACGTCCCCCCGAAGAACTCGCTGGCTTGTTGGCAGGCTGGAAACAAGAGCTCAATGCCTTAGAGGCTGCCAGCGATTTAGAAGGCTTGGAAGCTCAAGCCAAAGCGGCCGGTCAGGCCTACCAAACCGAGGCTAAAAAACTGTCGCAACAGCGCAAAAAAGCGGCGCCCAAATTGTCACAAGCTGTGACGCAGGCCATGCAAAACTTGGGCATGCAAGGCGGCCGATTTGAAGTCGCCCTCATTGCATTAGACGATGCTGCGCAGCATGGCTTGGAGGACATTCAGTTTTTGGTAGCGGGTCACGCCGGCAGCACACCTCGCCCTGTTGGCAAGGTGGCGTCTGGCGGAGAACTCTCGCGCATTGCATTGGCCATCGCCGTCACCACCAGCGAGTTGGGCGAAGCAGGCACCTTGATCTTTGACGAGGTTGACTCGGGTGTTGGCGGTGCTGTGGCCGAAACAGTAGGCCGCCTCATGAAGCAATTGGGCGTGCACCGCCAAGTACTGGCCGTCACCCACTTGCCCCAAGTGGCCTCTTGCGCAGACCACCATTTGCTGGTGAGCAAGTCGAGCAGCAAAGAAGGTGTGAGCAGCAACGTGTCGCCCATTGCCGGCGAGCAGCGCGTGACCGAAATTGCACGCATGCTGGGCGGTGAAAAACTCTCTGCCACCACCTTGGCGCATGCGCGCGAAATGCTGACCAAGTAAATTTCTGAAGTCTAGACATCATGGAAATCGTATTGATCACTGGCATGTCGGGTTCCGGAAAGTCCGTGGCTTTGCACGCGCTGGAAGATGCCGGTTTTTATTGCGTCGACAACCTGCCACCCGAACTGCTCATTCCGTTTGCAGAACTAGAGCGTGATCAAAAAGAACAGCGTGTGGCCATTGCCATTGATGTGCGCAGTGCCACCTCTTTGCCCATGATGCCGGGTCAATTGGAAGTCTTGCGCAATTTAGGCTTTCAAGTCACGTCCATTTACCTCGATGCTGCGTCCGACACGTTGCTGCGCCGCTATTCCGAGACACGACGTCGCCACCCTTTGTCAGGCAGAAACGCGGCCGAGGGCGAACGCGCGCTGACCGAATCCATTGAATACGAGCGGGAACTTTTGTCCAATCTGCGCGAATCTGCGCACATCATCGACACCAGCTTGCTGCGCGCCGCACAGCTGCAAAGCTATGTGAAGTCTTTGGTCAGCTCGCCCGCTGCCAAACTCACCTTGGTCTTTGAATCATTTGCCTTCAAGCGCGGTATTCCACTCGATGCCGATTACGTGTTTGATGTGCGCATGTTGCCCAATCCGCACTACGAGTCGGCGCTGCGCCCCATGTCCGGCAAAGACGAGCCTGTGCAAAAGTTTTTGCAAAGCTATTCCGAAGTCAATTTGATGCAAAGTCAAATTGAAAGTTTTTTAGACCAATGGTTACCTGCGCTTGAAAAAGACCACCGCAACTACATCACCGTGGCCATTGGGTGCACGGGTGGCCAACATCGTTCGGTTTATTTGGTCGAAAAACTCAGCCAGCGCTTTGCTGCCAATTGGTTGACGTTAAAGCGTCACAGAGAACTCGACAGCAAGTGACGCACGGGCTGTGGCAAGCCCAACTCAGTCCATTCCTTTTCTGACCACCACGCGCCCTCGGACAACACAGGCGCTCCTTTGGCTGCTTTGAGTTTGACCACGTGACAATGTAAATCTTTGTGCGTCAGCACATGTTTGAAACCAGGCAACACGTCCCACTTCAAAGTGCCAGCTACCGAAGCCTTTTGCAATGACGGCGTTAAAGAAGCTTGCATCGCTTCCTCTGAATCAAAGACAGGCAAGCTGTAAAGGCTGGCCCAGATGCCAGACGCAGGTCTTTTTTCCAACCACACCTCACCCCGAGCGTTTTGCACCAGCATCAGCCACAGCACTTCGCTGCTGCGTTTGAGCTTGCGCGTTTTGACGGGAAACTTTTCGGGCTCGCCAAGTGCATAGGCTTTGCATTGCGTTTGCACAGGGCATTCATCGCAATGGGGTTTGCGCGGCAAGCACACCGTGGCCCCCAAATCCATGATGGCTTGTGAGTAACGCGGCATGGCGGTTTGGAGGTTTCGGGTAGGCAGCGCCTCTTGCGCCATTTGCCACAACACTTTTTCGTTCTTGGCCACCGACAAATCATCTGCGTAGCCCCATACCCGCGTGAGAACACGCTTCACATTGCCATCCATGATGGCCACACGTTCCGAGAAACAAAACGACGCCACAGCGGCCGCAGTGGACCTGCCGATGCCTGGCAAGGTGATCAAGGCTTCTGAATTGTTTGGAAACTCACCACCAAAGCGCGACACCACATCTTTGGCGCATTGATGCAAATTGCGCGCACGGCTGTAATAGCCCAAGCCACTCCACAAGCCCATCACTTTGTCTTGGGGCGCTGCCGCCAAATCGGCCACCGTGGGAAAGTTTTCTAAAAACTTGGCGTAGTAAGCCAGCACGGTGCTGACCTGCGTTTGCTGCAACATGATTTCAGACAACCACACCCGATAAGGGTCGCGCGTGTTTTGCCAAGGCAAGTGGTTGCGGCCATGCACCTTCTGCCAAGCCACCAAGGTCTCGGCCAAACTGGCTGAAGGTTTTATCGCTTTTGGCATACGGGGCAGTAAAAAGTAGAGCGCTGCCCCTGCACAATTTGCTTGATGGGCGTTTCACATGTCCGGCAAGGCAAGCCCGTTCGGCCATACACCGCGGCTTCCAATTGAAAGTACCCGGTGTTGCCCTGCGCATTCACAAAATCTTTGAGGCTGCTGCCGCCCTGTTCGACGGCGCGTGCCAACACTTGGCGAATGGCCGCGTGCAACTTGGCCACCCGAGGGCCGCTCACTTTGTCGGCTTTCACAGTAGGTTTGATACCGGCCATGAACAAGGCTTCCGAGGCATAGATGTTGCCAACGCCCACCACCACATCTCCCGCCAACAACACTTGTTTGATGGGCGCAGAGCGTTTTTTCAAACCTGCCTGAAACAACTTCAATTCAAAGCCATCGGTCAGGGGCTCCATGCCCAATTTGCTGAGCAATTTCAGGGCGGGCTCGTGGTGTTCTGACGCCGACCATACGGCGGCGCCAAACCTTCGGGGGTCGTGCAAGCGCAAAGTACCCTGTGTGGTGACCAAGTCCATGTGATCGTGTTTGCCAGCAGGCGCCTGCGTTGGGGCGAAATTCAAACTGCCCGACATGCCCAAGTGCAGCATCAACACGCCGCGGTCCATGTCCAACAGCAAGTACTTGCCGCGTCTGCGCACGCGCAAGACGCTTTGCCCCACCAAAACCGAAGGGGCCACACCCAAAGGCCAACGCAATGGCTTGCCCATGTGCAGGGCCACAATGCGCGCGCCTTCAATCCGGCTGGCAAAACTGAGCCGGGTGACTTCTACTTCGGGCAATTCAGGCATCGAATCGGCAGACAGGACAGAGTGAAAATAAAGGGCCAAACCCTGCGTCGCAAGGGCTCGTGGATTATGATGCCTCTATGAAGTATTGGTTTTCATCGATTGCATTGGTCTGGGCCACAGCGGGGGTATGTGCAGAACCGCCCATTGAAAACTCCAAGCTCAATGCAGTTTTGTTTTACCAACTGCTGTTGGGCGAACTCAATGTGCAAGCAGGTGAGCCGGGTGCTGGCTTTGCCATCATTTTGGATGCAGCGCGCAAAACCAAAGACGAAGCACTCTACCAACGCGCCACCGAATTGGCATTGCAATCTCGCTCAGGCGAGGCAGCCTTGCAAGCCGCCAGAAGCTGGAAGTCCAGTTTGCCTGAATCGCAAGAGGCCAACCGCTACATCTTGCAGATTTTGTTGGCCCTCAATCGAATTGAAGAAGCCGGCCGGGCGCTCAAAACCAGCATTGCAAGCCTACCGCTAAGCGAGCAGTCCAACGCCATCGGCTCTATCCCCCGTGTCTTCAGCCGCGTACAAGATAAAAACTTCGCCGCCAAAATTGTGGAGCAGGCACTGTCGGGCGCCATTCAAAATCCCGAAACAGCCGCGACAGCTTGGACCACCATTGGCCGCATGAAGCGTGACGCAGGCGAAATTCAACCGGCCGCCGAAGCCGCACGCGCAGGTCACGCGGCCAATCGCCGAGCGCCTGGCCCCATCATGTTGGCTTTGAGTTTGCTCAATTTGGTGCCCGACGAAGTTCAGCCCATGATTTCCCAGTACATGTCGGGCGACGCCTTGCCCGATTTGCGTTTGGGCTATGCCCGCACCTTGATTGACTTGGACCAAATGCAGCTTGCGTTGGCTCAACTCTCTCAACTCACCAAACAACATCCTGAATTTGCACCAGGCTGGTTGTTTTTAGGCTTGCTGCAAAGTGACTTGTCGCAAGTACTGCAAGCAGAGCAATCGCTCCAGCAATATTTGAAGTTGGCCTCCAACGCCAACGATCCCGACCGCATGGGCGGTGTTTCAGAGGCGTATTTGGCTTTGTCTCAAATGGCCCAAAAACAAGGTCGATTTGCAATCGCAGACGAATGGTTGGCCAAAATTCCAGCCGAAGCCGACCCCTTGAAAGTGGCCAGTCGCCGCGCCGCTTTGTTGGCACAACAAGGCCGCAAAGCAGAGGGTCTGAAAGTGCTCGAGCAAGTCAAAACCAGCAACCCGCAAGAAGTCAGGCTCAAAGCCTTGGCGCTGTCTCAGTGGTTGCGTGAAGACAAACAAATTCCCGCAGCGTTTGCCACGATTGAAAAAGCTTTGGCCCAATTTCCAGCCGATACCGATCTGCAATCCGAAATGGCCATGCTGTGTGAAAAGTTGGGCCGCTTCGAGCAGATGGAAAGTCTGCTGCGCGGCATGATCAAAGCCAAACCCAACGATCCCCATGCCTACAACGCCCTCGGTTACTCTTTGGCCGACCGCAAAATTCGGTTGGATGAAGCCCGCGAACTCATTTTGAAAGCGGTGCAACTGGCCCCGCGCGACCCTTTCATTCAAGACAGTTTGGGTTGGTTGGAATACCGCGCAGGCAATCTCCAAGAAGCGCTTCGAATTTTGGAAGCCGCATTCAAAGCCCGCCCCGATGCAGAAATTGCAGCACATTTGGGCGAAGTGCATTGGAGCTTGGGTCAAAAAGACAAAGCGGGCACCATTTGGCGTGAAGGCCTGATGCTCAAGGCCGACAACGAAACCCTGCTTGAAACCCTCAAGCAATTCAACTTCAAACCCTGAACGTGCTGAAAGCCGGACTGCGCATGAAACGCTTGGGGTTAATGAGTTGCATGGCCAGCGTCTTGCTGTCGGCTTGTGCTGCCAGCACGGTGGCAACCCCAACCTACACACCACCCGCCTCTGCACCTGCAGACAATCAGGTGGTCACGGTGCAAGCCGATACCCCTGCGCCAGCCTTCAAGGCAGGCCGCTTTGCATTGCAAATGGACACGCAACCACCCCAGTCCTTCATCTCCTCCTTTGATTTGACAGGGGGTTGGCCCGATGGCACCTTGAACATCTACAACCCACTGGGCCTGCAAATGGCCCGCTTGGAGTGGACGGCACAAAGCGCCAAACTGATTCAGGGCAGTCAAGTGGGCTATGCGGCCAACCTTGAAAGCTTGGTCTACAAATTGACCGGTACACCTTTGCCCACGGCCGCATTGGTCGATTGGTTGGGCGGCAAACCCACACCCGCCGAGGGCTGGAACGTCGATGTCAGCGAATGGCATTTGCGACGCCTGGTGCTTGAACGCGTTCAACCCGCACCCCGCACGGTGCTTCGCATTGCCTTTGAACCATGAAGTCGCTGCAAAACGTTTTGGCGCCAGCCAAACTCAATTTGTTCCTGCACATCACGGGGCGCAGGACAGACGGGTACCACCTGCTTCAGTCGGTTTTCATGCTGATCGATTGGTACGACACCCTGCACTTTGAGGTTCGTCCCAACGGGCAAATTAGCAGAGAGGACCTCAGCGTTCCCCTGCCCACCGACGACCTGATCACCCGAGCCGCACGCTTGTTGCAACAAACCAGTGGCACCTCAATGGGCGCTCACATTGCCATCGACAAATCCATCCCGGCCCAGGCGGGCATGGGCGGCGGCTCATCTGACGCAGCCACGTGTTTGCTGGCCTTGAACAAGTTGTGGAACCTGAATTACTCTGTTAACCAATTGGCCCAATTGGGACTTCAGTTGGGTGCCGATGTGCCCTTTTTCATCAGGGGTCACAACGCATGGGTCGAGGGAATTGGCGAGATCATGACCCCTGTCACCTTGCCGCCCGCCCAATTTGCAGTGGTCAAACCACCTGAAGGTCTTGAAACTTCTAAAATTTTTGGGGATCAGGCTTTAAAGCGGGATACAAAGCCTGCTACAATTTCGGTCTTTGCAGCAGACCCGTATGGCTTTGGCCACAACGACCTGCAACCAGTGGCCCAGCGCCTCTGCCCCCAAATCAGCGAATCCATCGCCTGGCTTGAAACAGCCAGACTGGCTTCAGCAGTTGTCAAAGGCAGAATGACGGGCTCCGGGAGTGCAGTGTTTGCGCAAGTGCCACGCGGCACGGATTTAAGTCAAATGCCTCAAGTTCCAGCAACTTGGCAAAATTGGAAAATCCGAATGTGTGGCAATTTGGAAGTTCACCCCCAAAAGGGTTGGGCCTCCAGCGACGATTGATCGGTCGGTAGTTTTGGTTTTCCATCACTGCCAACCCGTGTAGGGGAGTCGCCAAGTTGGTTAAGGCACCGGATTTTGATTCCGGCATGCGAAGGTTCGAATCCTTCTTCCCCTGCCAAATATTTGCACGCAGTCACATGCGTCCAATACGACACAGTCAAACGTGTCGTGGATTGAAATTTATGCGCTAACCCGCATCGGCCCATCATTTGATCGCTGAGACGCTCATGCTGCCATCCAACACAAATTCAACATCAGACTTCATGGTCTTTACGGGCAATGCCAATCCTGTGTTGGCGGCCGAAGTTGCCTACGAGTTGGACATTTCGCTGGGTTTGGCCGATGTCGGCCGTTTCTCAGACGGTGAAGTGACTGTCACCTTGAACCAAAACGTGCGTGCGCGCGACGTGTTCATCATCCAGTCCACTTGTGCGCCCACCAACGAAAACCTGATGGAACTGCTGATCATGGTCGACGCTTTGAAGCGCGCCTCAGCTGGTCGCATCAGCGCCATCATTCCTTACTTTGGCTACGCCCGCCAAGACCGTCGCCCACGCTCCACGCGTGTGCCCATCACGGCCAAGGTTGTGGCCAACATGTTGCAAGCGGTGGGCGTCAATCACGTCCTCACCATGGACTTGCACGCCGACCAAATTCAAGGCTTCTTCGACATTCCCGTTGACAACATTTACGCCTCGCCCGTGCTCTTGGGTGACCTGCGCCAAAAGAACTACGAAGACCTCATTGTGGTCTCCCCCGACGTGGGCGGCGTGGTTCGCGCACGTGCTTTGGCCAAACAACTCAACTGCGATTTGGCCATCATCGACAAGCGTCGTCCCAAGGCCAACGTCAGCGAAGTGATGCACGTCATTGGCGACATCGACGGCCGCAACTGCGTCATCATGGACGACATGATTGACACGGCTGGCACCTTGGTCAAAGCCGCTGAGGTTTTGAAAGAGCGCGGCGCCAAAAAAGTTTACGCCTATTGCACACACCCTATTTTCTCGGGCCCCGCCATCGACCGCATTGCCAAAGGCTCTGCCCTCGATGAGGTAGTTGTGACCAACACCATCCCGTTGTCACAAGCCGCTGCGGCTTGCCCCAAAATTCGCCAACTCACTGTGGCGCCGCTGTTGGCCAAAACCATCCAGCGCATTGCCCACGGCGAGTCGGTCATGAGTTTGTTCACAGATCAAGACTGATCTGGAACATCAATGTGGGCTGCTGTTCGGCAGTCCTTTTTAAAACAGAGTCGTACTGGTCGCGGTCGATTCAACTTGGAGTGAGTTATGAAATTTGTCGCTTTTGAGCGCTCTATGCAAGGTACGGGTGCGAGCCGCCGTCTGCGCAATTCAGGTAAGACACCTGGTATTGTTTATGGCGGTGTGGATCAACAACC
>JACCDX011574697.1_pt1 | contig 62644 bp, 96 predicted proteins | sample 7449681 | NCBI WGS metagenome assembly JACCDX01 (sample SAMN15323450, study PRJNA562643) | freshwater metagenome | isolation source: river surface water | place: USA:Blue River Watershed | collected 2017-08-18
CCCTTAACATCCGAGAAGTTCTTACCTGTGTTCATCACAACATCCCACAGATAAACTCTGTAGATTGCTGAAGATCCAGGTTCTCCGCTCTCGTATGTGACAACCTTCATACGCGCTTTACCGATCTCAGATCCAGGAGCAGCTGGTTGTGTTCCTGCTAGAGATGTATTTGAAGCATATTGAAGTGCTGTATCGCGCAGAGAGATAACATCGCCTGTGTTGAACTGGAAGTAACCGCCCATCTCATTGACACGGATGTAGTAACCATAGTTCAGGTCGACAGATGCACCAGTCACAGAAGAAACTGTAGTTCCTTTTGGTAGTGTTTCTGTATAATCAAGAACGCTTTGAACTCTATTACCAAGAATGTAAGCAGTACCTGGATCGATAACCACGTCGAAGTTTTGATCTGGACTCTCTACAGAATCAACGGTCGTCGATTGGAAACGATCAACCACATAGTTACCAGATTCTTCAAATGTTCTTTGCGCAAGTTCAACACCGATCTTATTGAATTGTGTATTACGAAGTTGCTTATATGGCTTACCTCTGCTGAATTCAACTAATGGTAGGAATTCAGAGTTAGCATCAGCCTCGCCTTTGTCAAGAACAACCAGAACAGGAGTCAGTTTAACACGATCAGCACCAGGGGCTGTATAGTTAAATGTTCCCAGTGAATTGTCTAGCAGTGATTGATCATCATCTGAGTTGACCAACGATTCCTGCGTATCAAATCCAACAACCTTCTCATGGGGAGTAATAGCTGTTGAGTATTTCTCGACAATAACTAATTGGTTCTCTACACGAGTAAAGTGACCTTTTTGGTATAGGACGCCATCACTTACAGCCATACCGTAGGTGTTACCAACGCCTTCATCGTCGTTTTGAACTGTGACTTGAGCTAGGTAGTTGTAACCTTCGATGTTTGCTGATTCAATTGCGCCTGTTGTAGAAGCAACAGTAATATGAGGAGCTACATAATAACCAGATCCACCAACAGAGATAGCAACTTGAGTGATCTTACCAGTACCATCTGTCAGCAGAGTACCGACAGCGCCAGTTCCAACCGTAGAAGTAACTAGACCGTTTGCAGCTGCATTTGCTGTTGTAGCACCAAGATCTGCACCAGTGATGGTGTAACCACCGGAGAACGACCAGTTATTTGCATTTGGATTAACATCATCAAGGTCTGTCTCTAGAGGACGAACTTTAATAATAAGAGCTGATGAGTTTGCTGTCGCATTAACTTCAAGAATCTCAGCACGAGCACCAGTAGTATCTTGAACGATCTTACTGTTGATGACCCATGTATTAGGCGCAAAATAAGCACCACCTGAAGTATTCTGAACCGCGATTGCAGGATATACGACTAATGTGTCGTTATTAGAGAATCCAGTAGAACCTTCATTTACACGCGCCTTAGAAATGCTGTAATTAGCATCATAGACCGTAAGAATGCTGTTCTTATCGAATTGGTTCTTACCATAAGAAGCACCTGAGTTAATGTAACGTAGGTACATTGTGTTCAGGTCTGGAGAGCGCGATTCGAATCCGCTTTCAGTTTCAACCACGTATGCGATGAGATTATCTGCATCTTTTACATACATGTTCTTAAATGTTGATACATTGACTGGAGTACCATCGACCTGATTGTCCTTGATACGAGCATATTTCAGAGTATCAAGGAATGTGAAGTTACAGCCGTCGATGATAGTGCCACGCTTGAATACCGCATCCCCAAATTTTTCAACCTGGGCCTGCAGAATTGTCTGAAGTTGATTTAGCTCTCGTACTTGGACGGCAACTTGTGGTTTAAATAGAACTTTATAAAAGTTCTTATCCTCAGAGTAGTCATCAAAATACGGTGAAACTGAAAGGTCAGTTTGAATAGGCATTACTTAGTACTCCACTATTATCTTTAATGTTTCTGATTGGGTCGATGATCTCGTGATTGGATCAATGTTCTCTATGTACAATACCTTACCAGAGCCATGAATTAGATCACCTGGCCATTGCGCGGTAATCGATGCCTGCGCACCCGAGGTATTTCCAACGACTGTATTTCCGTTATTAAATATTCCAAACTTATTCGATACAAACAACATTGTGTTATTGCTCGAATGGAAGTATGCTGTAGCATTCACACCTAAAGGCTGATACTGATAGACCACTTCATCCTCTTGGAATGCATCGGTGATACTATCATATTCCATTCTGTGTAATTGCGTGAATGTGTCAAACGTCTTGATAATGTTATTTATTTTGATTCCATCGGATGCAGTGTTAACAAATGCGGTGGCTTGTGATGTAAGGCCAATCAGCTTTTCACCTTTTTGGATAACTCCATCAACCTCTGTAAGATCAAGTGCTCCAGCGGACACATTTAAAATCTTTCCTGTTGCGATTGTTTTAATCTTTATGATACTTGCATCAGCGCTCTCAAATGTAGCATTTGATGTTATTGATAATGACGTGCTGTTTGTGATAGAAGCAATATTTGCAACATAGTGTGTTGTTCCGGTTTTGATGACGATTCTTTCACCAATACTTAACGCCGAATCAAACTCTGTATTATTTCCTGTTACAGTCGTAGAAGTAGTATTTACAGAAACTGCCCCGGCAAGTGTGATTGGTTTATATTGAATGAATCTCTCTTCATCAATAAATGTTCCATCGGAGCCAACTGCACCATCAGAACGATATGTTTTAATGTTGACGTTAGCAAATTGTGGACTTTGTAGAATACCGAATGTTCTAAAGTCGTTATCGACTGAGATAGTATCACCTTCGGTATTTGCTAATTTAACTGAAAATCCGACAGCTCTAGCACCAAGTTCTCGGCCAGCATCAAAGCCATGGCCTCCGTATGGTGATATCTCCACTGATAAAGTAGCAGAGTTGCTTACACCAACGTTTGCTGATGCAAGAACTTTTGCGTCAGCTCTTTCATATCCAGCGCCTCTATTTAAGATCTCAATTTGATAGACACTATTGCCGGCTGCAGAATTGACCAATGCTCTTGCTTGGCATCTTACTGTTTCAGTGCCATTTCCATCTACTTGTACAAATGGAGTAATTTCGTATCTTGAAGTAATATCAAGTGGAGTTGTAAATTGAGAATTAACAGTGATCTGTTTAGAAACGTTAACTGCACTATAATCAACGATTCTTCTAAATTGACCTTTACCTGTGCCTTCTACAATATTGATCATACAGTCAGTATAGAATCCATTTGTTCCTATCGCGTTCTTGCCGATATTATAAACAGTAGGATCGCCGCCAATACGAAGGTCGTCTGCATTAAATCGTCCATAATAGAAGTTATCATAACGAGCACCACCAGAATCTACGTGAATCTGGTCAATTGCTCCCGATACAGCATTTGCTGATACGCTAGAGTTTGGCAATAGCGGAATATAATCGCTAGTTGCAAATTTTTCAAACGTTGCTTTATCGATCGAGTACATGTACTTCCATACATATCCATCACTCGTTGAATAATATTCATCATCTGCTGACGTATCATTGAAACGAGGCTGATCTGTAGATGGAGCATCATTGTTATTGAACAGGCACTTATACACATGCTGGTAAGTCGTCTCATCAACGTTTACATAGAAATTTGGCTCGTTGAAGATATCAGAATTAGCATCATATTCTGAATAGACAGTACCAGACACCCAATCATTTCGGCGAATCATCAAACGAATATCATTTGACGTGACTCTTTTTCCACCCACCATGTCAAAATACGCCGACGTCACCAATTCATCATCTGAGTTAATTGGTGCAGGAACTGTGGCATCTTCTCCAGGATATGGTGTATGTTTACCAAAGAACACATAGTAGGCGGTGTTGGCTTCTTCTGTTACCGCCTCTACTAATTGCTCGGCATTAAATGTTTTGAAATTCTTTGTTAATAACTTAGTCATTATAGAGCTCTATGTATGTTACGGTTCCATTAGCGCCAGAGTTGGCACCGATAAGAGGATAATCAGTGCTAAAGTCGCCTGATGTGTTTGCCACTAATATTGTATTTATTGCGCTAGAAACATTTGACGAAGGAGTAATATAACTCTCATAAGTTATAGATGTAGCATTTGCTGCATAATTCGTCGTATAAACATGAGAGTTAGATTCAAACGTTCCTATAGTATCAACTACTGTGATCGAAGTAGAGTTCGATCCAACAATATATCCAACTGCAGAGTTTGTAGTCGTGACACCGAGAATAATTGATGTTGCATTTGATTGAGCTCCCCAAATAGTTGCTGTTCGGTTAAATCCACCAAATTTGTCTTTTAGTATCAGCGTGGTCGAGTTAGCATATTCAATTGTACCAATTGCTGTGTTTTGGAATATTTGATTTGCTGCTGATGTCTCTTGGCGCTGAATATAAACTTCTTCGTTAGGCAAGAACGCGATGCCGTTACCATCATATATGTCTAATCTTGTTCTAGGCTGATATAAGTACTCTCCTGTCGCTGCTACAGTGTCTGTAACATTGACAATTGCAGCAGAACACGAACTCTGCGATCCTATTAAAATGTCTCCAGGGTTCAGTGATCCAGCTAATGGAACGATCTCAGCTTCATATAGATTACAATATTGAACTGTTCCAGAGAATCCTCCAGTTGTAGTCACAGTCTCGCCTACAATAAAGGACGCAGTCTCAGGACGTCCGTTTATCACAGAAGTCATTGTGATCTCTAAGTATGGAGACACATATAATATTGTATTCGATGTGGCCTGTACAGTATTTCCAGTTTGGAATGTGCCAACAGTGTTTGCTACAAATAATGTCAAGGTGTTAGCTGCAGCATCAACAGATTTTCCAATGATAGTGCCTCTTGCAGCAGACACTGTAGAATTTGGTTGATAAATGGTAGTTCCAATTTGATAGAATATATTAGCAGAAGAACTTAAAACAATTTCACTGTTCTTGTTACCAACAATCTTGCCTGTTGCAACATTAGATGTTCCGTTGCTCTGGTATACTGCTTCATTTGAGATGTAATTCTCAGTGTTGCTCAGTGTTGTAACTCTTAGATTAAACACTTTATTTCCATCATGTCTTAACATGGTAGGTTCTGAAGCAAGGCTTACAAGTTCAACAGCACCAAACACTTTTGTACCAGCAGTGTGCATGACTTTCTTAAAGATGTCAGCATACTTCTCAAATGGGAATTTAGAGATGATCTCATATGAGTATTCTTGGTAATAGTCACCATCAAACAGCTTCTTATCAAAGCTCAAGAATCCATCAGTCGATTCATAATAGCCCTCACCGATACCCTGCTGGCCAAGTTTAATTCTTGCTGTTCCAGTTTCTTTTCCTTCTTGGCGATATGACACTATTTGGTTCTGAGTATATCCAAATCCAGAATCAATGCGTTGTAACGAGTTGACAACACCGTTTGCTGTAATAACATCGGCTTCAACTAATGCGTTTGTTCCGGCTGGAGCCGATCCTTCAACTTCAGTGATAAATGTTAATAAGCCGCTAGCAGATGTTGATGTTCCAACAATTGCACCGGTGCCAGGAGCAAATTGTGTACCGAAGGTAATAGGCTTAACCGTTAATACGTTATTAGCTAATGATTTAACAATACCTTTTGCGACTGTTGTTACTCCAATTCCAGTTGAATCTGCAACCTGCGCATTTGCAGTTGTTGTATAACCAATGATATTTTCTGCAGTATTAAATCCAGTGTTGACAAATGTGCCAGATATATTTCTTATAGTAAGAGTTGTTGGTGTCGTAGCACTAATATATCCGTTTGCAACAGAGCCTGACGAATTTGATTGCGTCACCAATTCACCGATTGCGAATGTATTAGATGGGTTTGCAATGTTCAATACAGCAGAATTCTCTAATATGCGGCTCTGAGTAACAATTTCGCCAACAATGAAGTCAGCAATTGTCGTTTGGACGTATCCTAAGCGTAGATCTTTTCTATTTGCTGGCGCGATCTTTTCGTCATATACAAGAACGAACGGATCAATGTTATAATCAGACCCAGGGTTAATGTTTCCAATAGATGCTATTGAACCTACATTGCCAGAGAAATATGTTAATTGCGCTAGAATTGTCCCATGTGTCAAATTGCCCGATGGCATCTTTGGAAAACCATAATATGGCGCATTTAAGGACAGAGTCTTATAAGAAATTCCTGAATTATTTAGTCCAGAAATTCTGTCTGTACCTATTGAGATCTGTTCTTCATTGTCAAGAGTAAGGACGCTGAAGCTCGCACCAGTACCGGTACTGATGTTTAATATCTCAGCTCTAGTGTTTGAATCTCCACCAGTAATATAGTTTGTAGCAGTGTTAACAAATGAGTTATTGATACCAAATACACCCAATACCATATCAAAGCTGGCTACATTTCCAGTCGCGTTTGACGTAGCTCCAGTTAAAGGTGTTCCAGTTTGGAACACGCCGGTGGTATTTGCCACCACCATTGATACGTTAGAACCATCTAACGATATCTGAGAGATCTTTCCAGACACGCCGGTGTTCTGAGAAACCACTTCTCCGGGAACAAATGACGAAGAATAGTCAGAAACATGAAGTGTTACCGTAGTAGGAACACCCATAACATTAGCAGTTGCAGCAACATTTGCAAATGTCTTTAAAGTGAACTGTGCAGTATTTGGTGATGCTGTATTTCCTACATAGAAGAATTCTGAGTAGTTTGCATTTGCGGAATCATTAATGTTGCCATTTGACAAGGCGACCTTATAGACACCAATATATGGAGTTGAATTAGAGAAGTTTTGTACAATAACACCCTGACCAGCAACAACACCATTTGAATAATAGTTTGTGTAAATATCACCAGTCTGAATAAGACCTGTATTATCAACAATCTCTGAAATATTGCCAAGTGATCCTGAAGTTGCACCTTCAATTGGTAACGCGGTTGTGATAGTGCCTGTGTTCGCGTTCTTAATTAATATTGTAGAACTATTGCTTGAAACTACAGTTCCAAGAAAGGTGTTGGCTCCATCGATCTCTTGGAACACAATTTCATTATTTGTGAATGCACCAGTGTTAGAAGATAGAGTTAGCGAAAGTACTGGTTGATACGTAACATTCGCTAGATTCTGTATGATATTTTCAAATCTTATAAATGGAGTTGAAATAGATGCATTAGATACAACAACATTTCCAAGAGTCAGAACTTTTTCAGAAATAATAACGTTGGCTGTAGTGGTATATCCAAAGCCACCATCAATAAGTTCAAAGTCAACAACGCCCGTTGCATTTGAGACAGCAGTAACACGTGCCTTACCATACGCACCGTCTTCTGCACTAATAATGTCAACAACATCACCAACTTTGTATCCAGTCGCTCTATTAACAACCTCTAAAGATGTAAATGAGCCCGTCATGATCGGCGCGCCCTCGAAGTTTCCATCAACAAGAAGAACTTCGTTAGTTACGAAATTTCCAATCACAGCAGAAACGTAGAAGACGTCTACATATTGACCATTGATTCTACGACGAACCAGTTTCTCAACAAACGCTTTTGCACCAGAGAACGCACCAGTAACTTCCTTACCGATGTATTCGATATTACGAACTTCGCGAGTAACTTCAAGATAGATTGGCTTTACATACTTGCCATCTGACGCTTTGAAAACATCAGAGCCTGGAATGTAAACGCGTGAATCAATTCCATATACCAATTTGAAGAATAGATCAATACCACGAGGAGTACCTTTACTTCTGTAAAGGTCTTGAGCTTTCTTAATAAGAAGCTTCTTATTCGTAGCTGTGGTAAACTGAATATTGTTCAGGAATTTCTCTTTGAAGTGAACAATAAAATCGTCTACAGTTTCATCAATATCTCTGTAGTTTAATAGTCGTCTGTTGTGGTACAGCGTGTTGTCTTGTTGTTCTAGCCACTCATAGTATGCCTTCATAAAGGCAATGAACTTATCTCCTTCTTCCTGATAGAACGCAGGAAACTGGGATTGAATAAGCGGCGATATTTTCTTTTCAAGATCTTTCATTTATTCTTAGTCCGTGATGATTGTCGCAGTTCCACTTGATGTCAGGCTATCAGGCGAGTTTTTAGCGCGAATTGCTGTTACGCTGATATCTTCTATTTTGATCGTAAGAATGTTATTCTTCGTGGAATATATATCGTTGCTTTGTGGTCGAGCATAGATTTTAATTCCACCTGTAGGATATGACGACACCACGAAGTCATTGATAACCAATTGTCCAAGACCATAATCAACAGAGCCAATGTCCTTGATGATTGTGTAGGTATTATTCTCTGACAGACCTGACAGAACTAGAACACCATTTCCATCATCTTCAATGATAACGTTTCTGCCTTGGAATGTAAAGATCGAAGACTCAATTGTTCTTTTAACTGCTGCGCTGTGCACGGTACTGATACGCTGTTGCTTATCATTCAGAAGCGGGAAGTCAAACTTAACAGATAAGTTTTGTGCTGCGTTTACTTCTGGATTAATAACCTTTATTGCGCGCACTGTTGTCTCGTTAGAGATGATAGAAGGGTGTGCTCCATCAATTGCATCAAGCAGTCTAGAATAACGCAGTGTCTTTTTAAAGTTATTGATGTTTGTTGTATTGAAAGCCGATATCGCAGAGATAACAAGAGTTCTAATATCCGATGGCTCAAGATCAGTCTTAGTAACATCGTAATTGACGCTACTGTTGACATTGATGTATGTAAACTCAGGATTCTTGAATACTGGCTCGATTGAAACTGGCGTTCTGTCTTTTAGGAAACGATAATATTCATTGACCTTAACATCAGGCAAACCTTCAACGTCTTTAATATCGACTGACAAGAAGACGCGGCCATACTGTGGAGGTGTTTCTTCTTCTCCACCATAAGCAGCAACTGCAGAGATCTCAGGATAGTTAATCTTCAATAGAGTTTCATAATCAGTAGGAGTAATAGCACGCTCTTGAGTTGTATAGTGACGAGGAGCGTTGAATCTGATAGACTCGACCGATTCGTTAACAGCACCACCAACCGCCGCAGTGATAGTAGCAACAGTCACATTTGAATATGATTCGATAGGGCCATCTGAAGTAAACTTAAACGCGCCGTTAGGCAGTTCACCGCTAGTAACACGATAATCAACAATCACAACAGCACCATCTTTTGGTCTGCGTCCAGCGATACCATCACCAAACACCACTTCGTACTTCTCGTTTTCTGCTGGCTGTAGGAAGAACGATCTGCTTTCAGATGTGATTCCTAGTAGAGACGTTGTATATGAATATTCAAGAGCAACAGCTCCGTTATCTTCTAGAACGGTTACTGTGATAGAATCAGTGTCGACTGTTGGGTTGCTGATGACGAAGCGTTGATTTGATTGCGTATAATCAACCACGAATGATTCGTTAACATACTCACCTTCAAAGATAGAAACACTCGATGCTGTGAATACTCCATTGCTTCCATCTACGACTAGGTTCTTATTGGTACTGAATGAAAATGTATTTGAACCAATACGAGCACTGAACGATGTCCCTTTAGGGATAGTGATACTCGATACAGAAGGATCGCCAGTGTTCACTACAATATTAACAACAGCCTCTGCTGATTTAAATGATCTCGGCAGATAGTTAAGTTCTTTAGCATGAGAAACGACGCTGTCACGAATCTGTGCTGTGTCTAAGAACATTTCAGACGCAACCATGTTCGTATAGAACGAATTTAGATACGTGTTATATGACAGAACGTCGAGAAGAACGTTAATATTACTTCCCTCAAAGTCATAGTCTTTAAACTTATCCTGTGATTTTAGATACGTCTTAAAGTTTTGTTTTAGGGTATCAAAATCAAGATTGATTAGATTGATATTGCTGTTTGCCATTATCGAACTCTTTCTAGAACAAGCTTGAAGGTAATCGGCTGTTCTACGTTAACTGTGTAGAAAATGATAGTAACCACATACATGTTTTTCTCTTCAATCGGTGCAACAATGACGTCAAGAAGTCTGGCTCGTGGCTCATGCTCGGCGATAGTCTGCTCAATCTCTTTCTTCATCGCTGTCGCTACCTGATGCGACATATTCTCAAATAGGAAGGACTTGATTCTGCAGCCGAGCTTTGGTTGAAATGGTCTTTCGAAGCGATCCGTTTGAATGATGTTTCTAATAGAGCGGATGATGGCTTGTTCGTTCTTATTAATCACCACCTGCTTTGTGTCCGGATGCGGGGTAAGGTTTGGCAAGAAGTCGCTGTAGAGGACTGAATCGTCTCTTCTAAGCGTAAATCTATCCGCCACACTTACAATTGCCATTTGAATCTCCGTATTTTATTTTAGATATTTATTCAGTCACCAGCAAATACATTACTAGATCCTGTAGCTACTCTAGATCCGCATGCTACAGGATCTCCAACTCTTCCTATTCTTTTTCCATTTACAAACACATTACTACTGCTTGAAGCAAGAACTGAATCATGACATGCTGGTGTAGGATTACAGTGGACTGCCCATCTATCACCAACACGATGAACTCCGATTCCATTGACAAACACATCATCAGATGCTGATACGCTTTCTCTTGGTGGCCATGATTCATGACCGGTACACATATCACCTAATCTAGTTATTGCTGACATAGTGTTCCTTAGTTCAGATCGATCTTTGGAGCTTTAAACTTCATACTTCCAGATGATGTTACTGTATATGATCCATTCACTTTGATGTCAACATTTCCGTTTACAACGACCTTGACATTTCCACCGACATACACATTCTTATCCTTAACAACGATCTCATAATCATCATCAACCGACTTAGTTACAACACGGCCGTTTTTATCGATCTCTGTGTATGACCCACTCTTATGATATACATGAATGCGCTCTTGACCAGGAGTATCATCGATCTCAATAGCATGGCCAGATTCTGTTGTCGTAGTCTTGTTGAATGGATACTTTGCTTTATATGCAGAAGGTGGTTCAAAACCAAACGGCTTCTTGCGGATATTATTCTCTTCTCTTGCTAGCTTTGATACGTCATGCTTATTCACATCACCTTCATTGATCTTATTGATTGATCCTATAATGACAGGGATATTATATTCTTTTCCGTCAGCAAAGAATCCAAATACCATTGTTCCGACCTTCATGCCAACTGGAGCGATGCCAACGCCAAGTAAGCTTGCTGACATGACAGGTGTTACTAACGTTGCCCATGGTAAGTTGTCTGTAGGCATATCACCATGAATATCAGGAACGCGTACACGCACCTGACCCAACTTATCTGGATCATTAATGTCTTCAATAAAACCAAAAAACCATCTAAAACCTTCTTCTCCAATATCACGCGTCGTCATAGATCAGCTTCTCCAAATGATGGTTTCACACACTCAAGTGCAATCTTATAATTCACTTTATCTCTTATTGTAAAGATATGTCGTACCTTAGTAACTAAATAATTACCACTCGCTAACTTACTGTTTTCGGTTTTGCTTGTAGCACCAGAAACATTAGGAAACTTCAATGTGATAACATTTCCAGCAGTGATCGCAGAATCACCGTAGATAAGAACTCTCACAATATTCTGTGTTAATTGAGAAACATATGACTGAAGGAATCCTGTAGACTCTTCAACAAATGATTCTCCGTTGTTTGATGACTTAGGAATCAGGTAGTTCTTGACCGTGCTTTTTCCAGCCTTATTTCCGTATTGATTAATGAATGCTGACGTCTTGAATTTACTCTTATTGTCAGAATCAGTTTGAGCAAAGTTTCCTATCTGTTTTCCAAAATCAAATTCGATGTTTCTTACAACGCCAGTCTTAATGTCTAATGAGATTGATCTGTTATTTAATCCACCTGATTGAACGATGTCAGCGGTGTTGTTATATGCGATCTGCTGATATGCGAGAATGTTTCTCACTTCGATATTCGACATAGAAGTATTCATCGTTGAGTCATAGAAGAATACTTTATCTCCAATCGCTTTCTTTCCAGTAAAGATCAGATGCTCTAGAGTTGTAAAGTTAAATCCATTTCTATTCTCAAAGAACACATATGCCGAAGATTTATACTGCTTCGATACCGATCTTTTTCTTATAAGATCAATAGCCTGTAGTGGTGTCAGCTGGCTGATTGTGATCTTATCAGTTCCTCTTGCTGATGATGTATCAACGTTTAGACGCTTTCGTGTTTTTAAATCAGTCGTAAGAATATCAGACACCATCATGTATGGATTGCCTGACTCGTATCTGCGCTGAATGTAAGTAACCGAGTTTTCTAAGATCTCTTCACTTGCACACTTCAGAATATAGAATAGTTTTTTACCCTGTCCTTCTGTAAACTTGTTAGTGACAGATGCAACCTTGAATCTGAAATACTGAGTAGAGTTTAATTCTGGATTCTTAAAACTGATCTCGATATATTCTTCGCCGATGATCGGAAACTTTTCAATGAGGTTGATAGAGTCATTGATCATAATGTCACAACACATCACAGGTAACATTATCGATTCGTAAACATCGAATGATAGAACCTGTGATATGATAGATTGTCTGATTTTACCATCAAGGCTGACTAGATCAAATTGAGAGATCTCTACGTCACCTGCTGAGTACGCTTTTTGTGCCATTATTTACTCATCAAGATTTTGAATTGTCGTTCTACTGTAGGAGAATATCGGTTGTCTAATAGATTGATCGTTCTCTTCTGTTCATTCATCTCGTTCTCATAATCATAGAAGCTGAATGATGAATAGTAGATCGCTTCGTTGTCTGCATAATTCTGTTTCAGCGTTGTGACTGAATCTACAACTGCATTCGCTGTCGAATCATTTCCAACAAGCTTATAACTCGTATTTGCTTGGAACTCTCCAGTGACATGTTGAACTGTGACAACTGTCGAGTTGGCAAAACCAATCATCGCATTTGCAATAGGTGTAGATCCATTATATTGAGTGACTTGCTCGCCAACAGTAAATTCAGTATTTCCAGATAAAGTTACTGTCATCGACACGATCATATTCGTTGATAGATACGTGTCAAGAGGTGTTCTCTCGTATCCTGTCAGAGCTCCATTATAACCAAGAACTGGTCTCCAGAATTTCTTCAGGTTAGACGGAAGAGCGTCGTACGCAGATATGGTCAGTATTGTATCATCTTCTGTCCAATTATTTCTATAACCATAAATCTGTGATTGAGCATTCGCCATTCCACCATACTTAGAGTCAATATAAGCATCGAACTTTTCTTGATCTAGATAATAATCGTAATATGGATCGATGACCTTATTTGCAAAATAGATCAACCAATCTGAGAATGGATCATCATAGTAGCCATACCCAACAACGTCAGGTCTTTCGCCAGGTTTCAGCTGATATGGATAGAAACTAGATGCATTCTCTTCCAGCTTCTTATCGAATTTTACGCGCGCAAACATGTTGCGAACTGGATTATCGCCGTATTGAATTATAGGAAATTCGGCAAAGTATCTCATTTAGTTGTCCTTATTGCCCGTATGATGGCGTGCCACCAAGATCTTCAACATTTGGAGTTGCCGCCTTGATTCCTGCTTTGGCCAGATCAGCTAGATATCCCGCGGCGTCGCCGTTTTGTCCACCATAATCTTGACTAGTGAATATCTCCAATTCTTGGAAACTTACTTGAAATTCAATAGCTGTTGGCTGGTTTGTTCCAGCAAAAAATGATGGAATTCCATTTGGAGCATAATTCACGTTGACGGCAGATATCATACATGGCTTAAACATATACAAGTCAGTTAGAACTTGCGGCTCTAAACTTATTTTAACCATCTTAGGATATCCTAAGACGTTGGCTGCACCCCACCTGTAATTTGGCAGCATGCTGGCCTTAAACTCTTTGATAATAGACACTATAGTAGCTGATTCTTTTGCATTTTTTGGAGCAAATCTCCAAGTGAAAGAGTGCGATCTTAAATCAACGCCTTGGAAAAATACTGTAACATGCGGGTTAGGAACAGCTCCTAATAGCTGTCCGGCGACACCAGCTATATCATCTAAACCCGGTATAATGGATGCACTTTCGAACAAAGCATTATATCCAGCACCAACGCCCTGATTAATCATAGCCTTTCCCTGCTTTAGTTGTTCTTTGGCTGTATCTTGTTTAAACGCCCCTCCGGCTTGGATATCCTGAATGATCGCTGAAATATTTTCCACCCCCGCTCCAAGCAGCCCTCCAAGCTCAGTTGGCTTGAGTTTTACCCCATTTGGATCAAGTAGGTTAGACGGCATTGGTAATACAATGTTTGTATCGCTGCTAAAGGCAGATGTTGCAGTATATGGATTAGGTCTTTCGTATTTACCAAGTTCAAATGAAATATAGTACTTTCTCAAGTCTGGCGGGTATTCTAAATATCTAGGACCGCTTGCACTCTCGATTTCAGCTGCCACCTTTTTCTCCGGCATATGTGAAGTCGCAAATGTTTCTGGATTTTCTTTGTATGAAACTCTAGAACTAATAAGCTGATTTGGGTCAGCACGATTAGTAACAGACTGAGTAAGCGAAGTAACGTCACCCTTCAATGAAGAAATGGTGTTGTCGAGTCCAGTAGAAACCGTCGCCGCGATAGCACCAATACTTAGTCCCGTGGATACAAGCTTATTTGACAGACCGCTTGTAATACTTTGAGCTTGAGTAGATAGGTTTTGGACAGCGGGTGTGGCCATCGAGCTAATCTTTTCAGTAGGGGTCTGATTAGTCAATGTAGTATAATTGCCGTATCCGGCCATGGCATGCCTCTATAAATATGTATTGTAACTTAACTATTTATTATCAGATTATGGCATATAGGGGAATATTTCAGCCCAAGAACATTACGAAATATCGTGGAAATTTCCAAAATATTGTCTATAGGAGTGGGTGGGAATTGAAGCTTATGATGCATCTTGACTCCCACCCTGAAGTTGTAGAATGGTCCAGTGAAGAGATAATTATACCATATAGATCTCCAGTTGATGGAAGAATTCATAGGTATTTCCCTGACTTCTATGTAAAGAAGAACGTAAAGGGCGTCATCGAAAGCCTACTTATAGAAGTTAAACCAGCCGCGCAGGTAAAACAACCAATGATTATGGAAAATAAGAAGGGCAAGAAACCATCAAAACGATATATCAACGAAGTGACGACGTGGGCTGTTAATCAAGCAAAGTGGAAAGCTGCCACCGAATACTGCAAAGACAGAAAGTGGAAGTTTATGATTATGACGGAAAAAGAGCTAGGGATTAAATTCTAATGAGTACAGTTTTTCAAAGCATGCTGGGTAAAGCGTCTTCTGCAGACATTGATACGACCAGCAAAAGCTCTATTAGTTGGTTTAGAAATGAGGCCACACATTTGGGTAACGTGAACCCAAATCGTCTGATGCGTGAAGAGAAGTCTCATCTTGTGTCTCACCTGAACGTAAGAAGTATCGGTAAGATGTATATGTTCTTCTACGACCCTAAGCATAAAGAGACATTACCATATTACGACAGATTCCCTCTGATCTTCCCATTTAAGATGACCAATGATGGTTTCTATGGATTGAATATGCACTATATCCATCCGATGCTTCGTGCTAAGCTGATGGACGCCTTTTTTGCAATAATAAATAACAATAAATTCGACGAGTCCACAAGAATCAAACTTAATTATGAACTGTTGAATTCATCATCTCGCTATCGTTACTTTAAACCTTGCGTAAAGAGATATTTAACAAATCACGTGACATCACGATTCTTATATGTTGATCCTTCGAAATGGAACATGGCTCTTTTCTTGCCAACAGAAAAATTTGCAAAGGCTAAGAAGTTAGAGGTATTCGAAGACAGCAGAAGACTAATCTACGGAAAATAACGATGTCAATCATAGATACATTTACAACAAAATTAGGAAACTCGATTGGTTTAAATACCAACAATCTTCCTAGACCAGAAATGGGATTTGACGTCTCGAGATTTAGATCTGAGATCTTAGCAGACTCAGGTCTTCTTCGTACAAATCTATTTCTTGTTTCTATTCAGTTTCCACAAGCATTTGCTTCTACACAGACCCAACTTCTTAAGCTAACACCAAGAACGTTGATGTCGTTTACTGAGGCGGCCGCGCTGCCTGGAATCTCTATCATGACTGACGACAGCGTTCGCAGGCATGGTACTGGTGTTAACGACAAGATGGCATATGGTGCTGTATTCACGGATATTACTTTAAGCTTTCTGGCTGATGGCCATGGTGAAATTTTAAAGATGTTCCACAACTGGTTCAAGTACATCGTCAACTTTGATTCTAGCAAGAACGGAATAACTGGACTGAACGCATCAGAACCGTATGAAGTTGGTTATAAAGATGATTATGCTGCAACGATGGAGATTACAGTCTTTAATGAAGAAGGCGATAAGATCATCACATACAAATTCAATGAGGTCTTCCCATTATTCCTTGGAGAGATCTCAATGAACTGGGGAGATAGCGATTCTATCATGAGAATCCCTATTACATTTACGTTCAGAGACTGGCAATCAGATTCTATGAATATCGCATCAGTCAAACCAGGAGTTTCAAATAACCTGACGATGATGCAGAAGATTTTAAAAGTTGGCACAATCGCTCAGACTATCTCTACTATGAGAAGTCCAAGAAATGTTCAAGATATCATTGGTGTTGTAAGTAACGCAAATATTCTTGGTGCAGGAGCAGGCGGTATATTTTAATATTAATTGGAGATTATAATGGCTTTACCTAAGATTTCAACCCCGATTTTGAGCTTTGTTATTCCTTCGACTCAAGAAATAAAGAAATTCAGACCGTTCCTTGTAAGAGAAGAAAAGATCCTTCTACTTGCTCAGGAAGGCGCAGAAGCAGATACGATCATGGCTCTGAAGCAGGTAATCACAAACTGCTGTCATGACAACATCGATGTTGATCGTTTAACGACATTCGATCTCGAATATATCTTCATGAAGCTGCGCGCTAAGTCTATCAACAACATGGTCAAACTGAAGTTCAGAGATCGTGAAGATGATAAGGTATATGACTTTGACGTTAATCTAGATGATGTAGAGATCAAGTACGATCCTGAACATACTAACAAGATTCAGGTGAATGAAGAGATTGGTATCATGATGCGATATCCTGATGTCAGCATGACTAACGCGTTAGGTGACATCAAATCTGCTGATGAGTTGTTCACGAAGGTCGTCATTTATTGCATCGAGTCAGTATATGACAAAGAGCGGGTGTATCCTGCAGCTGAGTCGTCAGAAGAAGAATTAGCAGAGTTCGTTGACAGTCTTGACCACGCAGCATTTGAAAAGATTCAAAAGTTCTTTGATACGATGCCAAAGCTTTATCATGAACTACACTATAAGAATGAACTAGGAAACGATAGAACGATCAAGCTGGAGTCAGTAAAAGATTTTTTTATGTTGGGCTGAGTCATACAAACCTAAAGAACTATTACACACTGATGTTCTCGTTGGCTCAGCACCATAAGTACTCAATCAAGGAGATAGAAGACCTCTATCCGTTTGAAAGAGATATCTATGTGGAAATGCTGCTTGATTACTTAAAACAAGAAGAAGAACGTAGAAAAAAGGCGTATAGTTAAATGATCGCAGGCATAGCTAAAGCATTATCCCGCACTGGCGCAGGCCGGGCAGTAGGCGGCGCCAAATCTCTATTTTCAAAGGCAGGTATTGTTGAAGCCTTTAGTCAGACTGGCGCCGGAAAACTACTGGGCGGCGGATCTTCTGGAAAAAGCGGAAAGAAAGCTCGCACTATCGGCGGAGAAGATAAGACGCATGCCGCTCAAACAGGAAAAGCTAGCGCTGGCGGAGATGCGGGTCTTCAGATAACAAAACAAACATTAGAAGTTCTTCATAGCATCGACGATAACCTGAAAAGAATCGTCGATGCATTGGGTCTACAAAAACAAAAAGATGCAGCAGCTGCAGAGGAAGCGGCATCTGAGGGTGATGCTGTTCCGGCAGCGGGCAATCAAAGTGCGCAACCAGAGGAACAGGGCTGGTTTAGAAAGTTTATGAAAGTGATTTTAGGGCTAGCTTTGTCGATTACACAGATAGCTATGCCTTTATATAAGATGATATCTGGCGCACTGCGTTGGATTTGGGATTTAGGTGGAGAAGTTCTGACATTCTTAAAAGAAAAGGTCTTAAAGATATTCACTGAAGATCTACCAAAGTTCTTTGTAGAAGATGTTCCAGATTTCTTTATGAATACGCTGCCTGACATGTTCAACAGTGGTGTTGATTTTGTTAAAGGAAAGATGGCCGGCATGTTAGGATCATTGGGAAATATTGTAGGAAATATCAAGAGTAAGATCGGCGCGCTGATTGTTGATCTTGCCGACAGTTCTGTTGCGAAGTTCCTATTACCGGACAGTCTAAGAAGCAGTATCAAAGAATTTGGACAGGGTCTACAGAAGCAAGGTGTGACTTCGGGCCCAGCAAAAGAATCGCCGCAGAAAACTCCGGCGGGTCCTGCTGCTCCAGTGTCTTCTACCGATAAGGTTCCTGGTGCACCGGCCGGTCAGAATCAAAAGCTTTCAGCAAAGAAAGAACTAGCAGCGACACCAACACAGGTTCCTCCCGCAGTAGAATCAACTACAACAAATGTTAGTGCGGCCGCTGTAGCAGCATCAACAGGAAAGACGACAGAAGAAGTATCTAACACACTACAGAATAATATGAAAGCTGTAGATGTCGTTGAAAAGCTTCCAGCTGATCTTCCACCGTTAGGTGGAATGGCTCCTTCTGCAACAGGGCAGACTTCTACGGGCGGGGTCGGTGGAGGAACAGCTGCGCCCGTGAGTTCGGCACTTGGTACGGTTCCAGGCGCTGCGCCATCTGTTGGACCATCAGGAGGAACAGGTGGAGGAACAGCCGCAGCAGTAAGCTCTTCAGCAGGAACAGGAGCTTCAGTTGCTTCAGCATCTATGGCTGCAACTGCTCCAGAATCTCCTGCTGTAGGACAGACGCCAGGCGCTCAGCCAGCAAATCATATGAATAAGCCTAAGGCACAGCCAGACCCTGTTAATAATATCGCCAGCGTACCGGAAGTTTGGCCTGTCCTAGGATCACTTGCTGATCTATGGTATCACGATGCGTCATCACTAAATTTGGTGTAACATGAACAATTTAGGAATAGTAGGAGAAGCTCTAAAGAGTAAGATCAAGGAAGTCTCTCGTCGTCTGACTGGAGAAGAGATCACATATCTTGAAACTCAAGGCATCGTAAAGCGCGGTACTGGATTTATTGATAAGTCTACTAACAAGTTTGTAAGCACTGATTTTATCGATGGTATCATCGCGACATATCGTGGTCAGCAGGCCGTTCAAGTACAAGCCTCTGCCGCAGTAGCACCTGCTCGCCAATCTGCCGCAGATCCAGTATATGATGTTGTAAGCAGTATCAATGACAGCATCGAAAAGCTGTTTGGTGTTCTACCAACGGGTCCGGTTCCAGCTGACGCACAAGCTGAACCAGAAGCGCCGAAATCAAAAGAAGCAGAAGAAGAGGTAGGCATACTTACTTCATTGATCACTGGTTTTAAAAAGCTATTGATGAGCAAGTATCTATGGCTGTCTCAGGTTGCATTTCCACTTTATAGAGCCATTGTAAATTCATTCCATGATATCATCAATTTCATCGGTGATATGAAGAATGTATTCACAGAATATGTGATGCCGTTCTTTACAGAGAATATTCCAAAGTTCTTTGATGAGATAAAGATCTTTTTTACCGAGAGTCTTCCACAGCAGTTTGAGTTATTCATGGCATCAGCTAAAGAGGCAGTGCAGTCTCTATTAGATGTTCCTAAGCGTGTTGTTCTTTACATGGAAGACTACGCACTCAACTTTGGCAAAGACCTTCTAGGTAAATTTACACCGTGGCTTGATTCTATTGGTATCAATACGCAAGAAGCTGCAGATAAACTTGATAAGAAACAAAAACAGATTCAAAAAGAACAGCAGGCACTTGACGAGAAGAAAAAAGCAGCAGAAGAACAAAAGAAAAAAGAGCAAGCTGAAATATCCCGCAAGTACGCAGAATTAGAAAAGAAGCGTCTTGCAGAGGAGGCCGCAAGAAAGAAAGCTGAAGAAGCTCAGAAGGCGGCACAAGCGGCTCTTGTAGAAAAGGGTGCGCGCGACTGGGCATATTCTGTTTATACAAATAAAGCAGAAGAAGAACAGATTCCTAAGCCATATAAAGATCGTGCTGAGAAAATACTATCAAACGTTCCACCAGAATGGAAGCAACCAGCTCAGCCTGAACCTGTAAAACCAACAGAGCCTGTTGCAAAGAAAGAAGAGGCTCCTCCTGCCCCTAAGGCTCCTGCACCTGCAGCACCAGAACCTGTAAAACCAACAGAACCGGTGGCAAAGAAAGAGGCCCCTACACCAACAAAACCTGCGGCCAAACCAGTGTCATTGAGTGGAATGGATGATGTTAAAAAGATGATTATAGGTCATGAGGGTATGGTACCATACCCTTATAAAGATAGTTTAGGTTTATGGACAATTGGAGTAGGGCATTTAATAGGAAATGGTAAAAGCTTGCCATCAGAGTATTCTGCTTGGTCAAATAATAGAGATGCATTCTATAAAGGCAACAATAAAACTGCGGCTCTTTCTACTGACGAAATATTAAAGTTGTTCGATAAAGATTTTGATAAGCATAAAAAAATAGCAGAAGAAACTCCAAGTTACGATAAGGCAAATGATACCGGAAAAGCCGCATTCATTGACTTGACTTTTAATATGGGAAAATGGTGGCCAAAGTGGCCAAGCACTCGAAAGAAACTAGAACAATTAGATTTCGTTGGGGCGGCCGAGGGGCTTCGTAATAGCAAATGGTACACACAAGTAAAAGGAAGAGCAGAAAAAATCGTAAATATGGTTGCTAATGCTGGAAATAGTATAGTACCAGCGACCATACTTCCAACTGGTTCTTCTGGTAGGGACGTTGAAGCTGCTACTAAAGCTGCCAATATCAAACCACCAAAACAAAAAGGACCGGCACCTTCTGCTCCATCTAGTGGAACAAGCCAGTCCGGTCCTTCGAAGGCGTCTGAAGGTAGAATTACTTCTACAAATCCAGACGCCACTGCTCAAAGCTATAAGCAATACTGGGGAATGTAATTATTCCTCAGCAAGCTTCTTGAAGAAGTCCATTGCATCGTCATCGTCGTCTTCGACTGCCGGTGCTTTGGGTGCAGGAGCAGATTTCTGCACTGGCGCTTTAGCTTCAACAACATCCTCGTCATCTTCCATAGTCGGCGACTTAGGAGCTGCTCCAAGAGCAAGAACACGATAGAGCTTGGCTTTCAGCTCGTCATAGGTCTTGAACTTAGAAGGATGAATGAATTGTTGCAGCGAATGTGAAGGCTCTTTAGCATAAGAGTTCCACACTTCTTCGAGCTTGTCGTCATCTTCAAACAATGCACCTGCTGTATCGAATGCAGAGTTATCGTAGTTACGATAGCCTTCAACATTACGAATCTTCACCTTGAAGTTTGCACCTTCCCACAGATCAAACGGGTTGATCGGCTTCTCATCCTCAAACTCAGGGTTCATAGCTGCATTCAGCTTATCAAAGATCTTCTTGCCATACTTGAACAGCATGACTTTGCCTTCATTCTCAGGGTGAAGGGTGTCCTTGATGATATAGACGTTAGAGATAAACGACAGACGGCGCTTTTGTTTACGAACAATCTCTTTGTTCGATTCAATGCCAGAATCCCACAGCTGTTTGTTATACTCACCAACCGGATCAGGTTCGCCTAGAGTAGACAGCGATTTCTCGATGTACCAACCACCAGGACCTTGGAAGCCGTGATCCCAGATTCGGACGAACGGAACGTCTTCACCTTCAGGAGCAGGCAAGAAACGAATGACAGCATAACCGTTACCGGCTTTGTCCACATCAGGACGCCAGAAGTTCTTGTCGTCATCATCGTTGGTGTATGTTTTATTTAGCTTAGACAGCTCAGAGTTGAGCTTTTCGAGGGAGGCTTTGGATTTGCGCTTCAGATCTGCTAGAGACATATGTATTTCCTTTATAGTTGTATGCGTTGTATTTGTCTTATTCACGTACTCATAATGTACATGATTATTTATACTACTTCTGTGAGGCGATCGAGGAATATGTTGAATTGGTTATGACGTATTCAGCCGAACCAATCGGTTTACATGGATCATTAGGTTCCTGTTTATATGGGTCTAGACTTGAAAGATCTAGACCCGGTTTTGGTTTTGGTATTGGTTTTGGCCCATATTGCCCTTTCGCTTTTTCCATCTCAGCAGCATAAACTCTAGCCCTAAGACCTGAGCTAGACATCGAGTGATCTCGCTTGTTGAAGTACAGAGCGATGTCACGCGCTTTACAGATATCCCGACCAGTAAAGTCAGAATTCCTGTATTCTTCTCCTAAGATACGTACATTGATGGGATAAGCCTTCAGAATCTCTGCGAGGTCTTGTTCCCTTACATATGGTACGATCTCATCAACATACTTACATGCTGCTAATTGGATATAGCGTTCTGTAAAAGTTTGAATTGGTTTGTTTTTAGTCGGCCGGTCGACGCTAGGATCTACCTGCAGACCGCAGATAAGATACTCACATTGATCTTTTGCTTCACGCAGCATAAGAATATGACCAGCATGAAATAGATCAAATGTCGATGCAGTGAATCCGATGTTATGCTTCTTCATAGAACTTCTCCTTCAATATCTTTCTAAATTTAAATTTGTCATACTTCAAGAACGGTTTATACTTTTCAACTTTGGTATAAACATTCGGCCAGATGATCGTGTCCGAGATATGTTTATTTAGCACCTTACCAAACTTGAGTATATCGTCCAAGATGACAAATGTTTCTAGAGAGATATTCTTACGTAAGAACTGTTTGACGATATATGGATGTTGGCCATCGATCACTTCAAAGTTCTTGTTAAGGTTATCATCTAGAGCACTCAGCTCTGTTTTGAACGTATAGCTAAGAGACTCGATTCGCTTCTTCCACTCTAGGTAGCGAGCTTCAGCTTCATCAGAAAACATCTCTCCTACCCACGCCATTGGAGAATCCATGATATTCACCATCATATAATTCTCAGCATCTGGGTGTTTAGACAACTTATGAAAGAAGTACTTGTCTTTCCTTGTTTCAAAGGAAGTGACGGTGGCATTGGTCTTTCCGTTGTACTTAAAGTAGTCGTAGTTCTGGCGGGTGAAGTGTTGCTTCAGCGCTAGATACTTGACATAAGCTTCATACGGATTCATTGAATGGTAACTTCGCTTTCTTTGGTAGATAGTTCAGATTCTCTGCTTCTGCTTGAAGCTTTGATTTGAGAACCATGCTAGACTTAACAATAGATGCAGCAGTTTCAATCTCAATACCGTTCTTGTTGGCAAGGTGAACAATAGCATCTAAATAAGTTTCCTTTGTTCGGGCAACAAACTCCTCAACCTCTTTGATAAACTTCGAGGATGACATGATATTCTCTAGTTGTTCTTCATGACTCATAGTAATCCTAAACAATAAATAACCGATAGATGTATTATAATCTACCTCATAAAATAAGTACACTCTTTTATAAAGGACTTGACATGGACTTAGTATCTGCGATGAAGTTTGCTTTGGCAGACACCTTTGCTTTTTACCTGAAAGCACAATACTATCATTGGAACGTTGAAGGCGCCGATTTCAAGCAATACCACGATCTGTTTTCCACAGTATACGAAACTGCATACGAAGGCATCGATCAGTATGCCGAAGAGATCAGAGCTCTTGATGCATACGCGCCAGGATCGCTTTCTAGATTTGCTGAATTGACCAAGATCACCGACGACAACACCGTTCCTGATGCTCTAGAAATGGTGCGTCGTTTATACATGTCGAATGATATGCTGCTATCATCTATTGAAATTGCATATGAAGCAGCAGAAGCTGAGCACCGTCATGGCCTAAGTAACTTCTTAGCTGAACGTCAAGATGCTCACAGCAAGATCAGATGGATGCTTAAGTCTACACTCAAAACGTCTAATGTCGAGTCGGCATCCCTGAAGTAATCACTGAGTTTTGCGAGACATTACGTAAGTAATACAGATCTCTGTCTTCGCATAATCATGAGCACACTTAACGGCGATCGGGTCTACACCTTTACTGATCGCCGTTTCAATATTCTTCGCAAATAATTCATCTCGGCGGGCCAGACTGGATGTCATTGCACTGATCAAAAGCGCAACAGTTGTAAAAGCTGCTACAATGAACAGTGACAGTTCTACGTTGATTTGGAATTTCATACTCTATACTCCTTCTTCAATTGAGCCTCTCGATGAGGACGATAAAAAACGTGCTGACCGATCTTAGTCGTTACTTTCAATTTCCATTGAGGATTGACATATTTTGCATGATAATAGGTTGCGCCTTTTGTCTTATCCTCTAGTGTTTCATAGTTCATCATAGCAAAGATAGCGATATCTCTAATGCTCTTAAACTCATCGGTTTTGTATGCTGCTGCCCTACGTGATAGGATAGCTTTATCGCAATACCATGAGAACTGGCAAACGCCGGCAGTCTTTTGATGGACAACCTCGCATATCGTTGAAGGGAAATTTCCAGATGCAACACGATTTAATGTGACCATCGCGACTGCAAGTTTTCCTTCATCTGATTCTGATCCAGCTTCGAAGTAAATGTTTTCAGCAAGGCAGTTGGCCTGCGCTTTAGCTTCTTTGGTCAGATCTAAATACTCTACATACATCGGCCGGGCAGGATCTGCTGAAAGCGGATGTAATAGAAGTGATGCGAGTGCTAGTGATATGATGCTTAACGTGAGTAACGCTTTTCGCATAGTATCTCCTTAATTAGTTAGGAAGAGCCGAAGCCCTTCGTTCCCGGATCAGGTAGACTTTTTGCTATTAGTCTTTTGCTCTACTTGGGAATTTGAAACGAAACCATTAAATATTGCTGCTTTATTGATAATGTCGGTTTCGGATGGATAAGGTGGCAGGTCGGGCGCCGTAGGAAGAGGCTGCCCATGGATTTTAGCCATTTCGGCTTTAACGTGCCACTCGGAAGTTAAGATGTCTTTCTTTGAAGAGAACTCTTCGATTAGAAGGTCCTTAGCCATCTTAAGAAGGTCGAGACGAATCTCAAAGGGTGTCATATTTGACATGGCGATTTCTCCTGTGCTGTGTGAAGTGTAGTGCCAGCTGATTGGGTAATAAGGCTCAGCTGGCGAAACCCCATCTAAATTGGCTTAAGCCGCTTTAGCGAATGTATTATCGTTTGCAGATAATTTATTTATGCGATTTACGGTCGTCATCTACCGTGTTGCCTTTTTCGCTATCTACCCCTGTCGAAACCTTGTCATCCCCATCATAAGCACTCCGAGTGGTTCTCTATCTCGGTTTTGTTCGGGCTACTAGCTAGATACCGACTGGCCAAGTGCTTATGGTGGAGATGGTGGGAGTCGAACCCACGTCCAGAAGTCCTTCACTACGAAGGGTTTACAACAATGCTTTACTGCGAATTCTCGACTAGCTCACATCGAGCTATCATATCATCTCTATGCTTAACAATAATAGTCGCAGCTTCCCAACATTCTTCAAACCGATCATACGTTTTCCATCTGGTTTCAGTAATGTTTCCCGCTGCGATTAATGTTACGAATAACGCATAGAGCATCAAAGTCTCCTACGGATTGTCCTTATACATTATATATCAGACCGAATTATTCATACATGACTGTAGTGGACTCGCCGAGTGCCCATTTTGGATTTGTTTCGACTACATATTTCTTAGTGCAAACCTTAAAATCGGGGAATTTTAACTCTTTTGGATTACTTGCAGCATCCATAAAGATACAACGATTGTTCGGTTGCGCTGCATATTGACCATTGTCAAGTTGAATAAAATTAAATGACTTATGATCTTCGGGCCACTCGCTATAACTAGTGTCAAGCACATTTAGATCTGGAGAAGCATTGTCTACAGTAAACATATAGTCGCCGCCATAAAACTGCTTATCTTTGGCGTAAAATTTGCAGCTCAGATTTCTGAGAAAAGCCTTTTGTATTACAGCAATATCATAACTGAAGCAGTCCCAGATCTGTAAAACATCTAGATCAAGAAACTTTTTACTATCCAGGTTAGTGTTTCTACTCACATACGCGCTTAATGGAAGTTTATCATATAGAGCTCCATAGTTTGGCAAGTATGCTTCAATGCGAAAAGCTTGACTTCTTAGACTTTTGATAGAAACCCAGATGCAAGGCTCATATTCGCCGTGCCCTTTTTGAAAATCATAAAGAAATTCTTTTCTGACAAAACAATGAACCGGTGGAATATTTGCTACTAAAAATGACATAGTTTGCCCATTATTGGTCCTCCCAGGGCCTCCTAGGGACCTCCGGGCCGGTATGGATGTAGTTCCATATGTCCGGCCAGGACCAGAGGCCTCTGGGGAAGGAATGTTAACTAACTGACAATTAGTTAAAAGGTTGATAACCAGCACTCGAAAATACAGCATAACCAGCAGCGATCACAGCTCGGGTAGGTTTACCAAGCTTGTACTTGGTTTTTACCTCACCCTTCGAGTTAGTAGTCTTATTAGCATAGATCGAAAAGCCTTCCGAACGCAGCGTATGAATCATTGCAGTCGGATTAGCAACTTGGAAACGGGCTTGGATCTGCTTAGAGGTCAGGACTTCACCATCAGTGAAAGCTTGCAGGACGCGATCGATTTTCTTCATAAAAACTCCATATTAAAGTGTGGTCTACAGAAAGGTGGATAGGAGCAGTAGACCATAGACTCCTACCCATTTAATTAATTTGCTTCAGCGAACTCTACAGCGTTCTCGAGAGCTTTGATCTTTTTGTCTCGAGTGGTACCATACCAGCTGTTGTAGACGCGAGTATCCTGATCACGACCAAGGTGATGGTCACAGAGATATGTGACGGCGTTAAACGCCTGCCACCAAGAACCTCGGGCAAAACCTGCACCAGGCTGAGTTTCGATCACATCAAGGCACGCTTTCGCATTCTTCGAGATCTTCGTCTCATCGCCTTTTGCATTCGAGGTCATCGGGAAGACCGAGTTGAAGTACTCAATAAGCTTATCAGACTTGTAGAAACGAGTACCTAGAAACTGGGCCATCTCCTTGTACTTATCGAGTTTGTCTTTAGCGATACCAAGAGCAAGCTTAGCTTGATCAGCATCAAAGACATTACGGTGAGACATGTTGAACTGCATTTCTGCCTTCTGATTCAGAGACAGAGTGAGAGTGTTGTTGCACACAACACGGATAGGAGTGAATCGAATATCGATCGACTTACCGAATTGGTGCGGATTAGTGAACAGCAGATACGAATCCACCTGATCACCTTTGAAGAGGTCGAAGGATTCCTTGACTTTTGCAAGGGCCCAAACAACCTTACCGTTCTTCAGAGAACCGGCGGTATGCATTTCCATATCACCAGCATGGACGAAGTCATTGAAGAACTCGAATGCAGTTTCGTTCTGCACAGGATTCCACGAATCGGAAACCATGGTGAGGATGCTCATGTCGCTATCACGGACCAGAGCTTCGGTGCCGGTGGCGACTTTCTTTCCACCGAGTTCCACGAAAGCGGGAACCTTGTGAACTTCCCAATCAAGACCAGCCTTTTCCAGCATCTGTGCGGGGGACAGGTCGTTCGGGACTTTCTCGCCCAGACCGTGCCACGGAACTTCACCAGAAAATGCCATAGTTTCAACTAGATGTGCCATAATTTATCTCCTTCATCAATTTAGATGATAATTATATCATCCCGCCAGAAATATGTACACAGTTTCTTTCTGACAATGTATCATTCCGTACACAGTTCCTTTTTGACAACTAGTCCTCAGCTCTCACGCACCGAAATTTATTCTGCTGAAGACCCAATGACGATGCAACATGTTGACAAACCTGTTCATTTCGAACCCTAGTCAACAATTCCCACTTTTGATAAACACCACCGGAACTGTCAGCAGCAGAAACCACCCAAATGAATAGTAGTGTTTTCATGTGTTCTTCTCCTTCAGACTTTTCTCGATGGCGCGGGCAATGACGTAGATGTAATCCTCTGCTGAAACCATCGTGTCAAAAGGTGCGTTGTTTGCTGTGTCGATAATTTCATCATCCGTCAGCCCCTGCCATTTATTCACGCGAGGTTTATCATAAACTGGCATTGGTGGTACCTGAATAGTTCTACCAGCAAACTCAAATGTATATGAATGTTTAAGCTTTTTGCGAAAACGGTCTAAACTGGCCCAAATATCTTCACCAATATCTCCAACTACATCTTGCCATGCGATATCACTGCCATTACCAGCGCGCTCAGCATAACTAAGAAGGCAAGTAACGTCATCGATGAAGTGCTGTAGCTCTTCTCGGCGCAACTGGATCATTTACACACCTTTACATTGTCTAGTGCTCTAGTAAGAGTATCGATGCGATGGTTGATTGAATCAATTTTTGCATCCATCCCAGCAGTTGCCATGGATGAACCAATAGCTCCACCTGCTGCGCCGCCAACCGCCGAGGATAACCATCCAGCAGACGCAGTAACGCTAACTGTCAATAGAATACCAACAGCAATTCCAATTAGATATTTCATGTGTTCTTCTCCTTCAATACCGCCGCGGCGTATTTCATGGCAAAGACTTGAGCAAGTGTCATCCCAGTAAAATCGCTTTCCGCCAGGCCCTGCCATTTTTCTTGTTTACGAGCCATCATCATGAGTTCATATTGAACTCGCTCAATAGTGCTGATACAGATCTCATCTGCTCCATCATTCTTGAGATCATATATTGCTCCCATGAGCTCGTATGATAATGCTGCTAGAGGATGCATAGATTTAGTAACCATTTATCATTCCATCGAAGCGTCGCATACCCTTCTTATATTGCTCTTTCATGATATGCTGAAATTCATCTGCAGTCATGATTATAGAATCACCTTCAACAATCATGAATTTTCCTGCACTACCGTGTGGACCTAGTTGCTCAAAAGATATCTTGAAGAATCCATCTTTCGCCATGATCATCTCTGCAATCTGTCTAGCGAGATCATATTTTATTCGAGTGATCTCCACTGAGTCAGGATAATGTTGATCTATAGCACGGACAAACCGAGCGCGGAATTGTCTTTCAGGAACATCCTTAAGTGAGAATATTTCGTTCATAATTATCCCATTGTACCTTGAACACCACCGACAGCACGATGCATGCGGCTCACGCCTTGTGTCCATTGAGAATACTTGCTACGCTTCGGGTCGTATGTACGCTGATCTTTCTTGATCTTGCGCGGTTCACACAAAGTAACCTTCACGCCATCTTCGTTCACAAACACCACGTCATTGTATTTCATATTCATTCTCCATAGTATAGACTGCGTCAGTCACAATCACTCCACCATTGATCGTCTGATACATCTTAGCGACGGCTTCAATATAGAACTGCATGATTTTTCCGGTTTTTGTGATCAGAGTGTATGTCATGTAGTCCTTATCTGTCATTCGATAGATACATTATACCACAGTTTGACTAGAATGTACACATTTCTTTTAGGAAACTGTGTCAAAAATGATACACTTTAGTCGCGACGGTCGTAGATGTACACGTCCAGCTTAGTTGCATTTTTGATACCACCGACGATGTTTCCACCGCGATCGTACGAAACGAAACGGCCAGTACGAAGGGCGAAGGCCCGGTCAAACGGCATGCGTCCGCGGAGCACAACGCGCTTTTTGCAGGAGCGTCCACGATTCATGACCATCACTGCTTTCTTGATGGTCTCAAGAGTCTGCATATCCGAAGCAGAGTTCACATCAAGAGTAGTTACGTAAGAAGTAGAAGCTCGTTTAGTCATAATTAAACCTCTGAAGTTTCAACATTTAGAGCATCTTCCTTGCCCATATCATAAACAACTTCAAGCATGATATTCATTCTTTCATCTTCAGTTTTGGCGTTAATCCATGTTTTGAAGAGCTCGTCATTTTCTACTATGACACGATAAGCATTTTTGCGTAAGATCGAGATTTGCATTCTGACTTCCTCCATTTATCCAATCGATAGATACATTATACACTAGTGGCCAGAAAAGTACACTGTTTCTTTTAGGAAATGTGTACGGAATGATACACTTTTGGGTGGGAGGCAGGATGTTTCATCTAGGAAACAAAAATAGGTGCACCAGATGAGGCCCAGGGACGTCCGGGATGCCTAGACATATAGATCTATATCTGTGAGCTCCGGACGTCCCTGGTAGGATGTTTCTTTTAGGAAATGTTACAATATTAGCAATCTACTTCCCAGGCCCAGTTGACGATGACCCAGTCTTGGATGCAGTCCTCCTGAGTGTAATTGGCATCGACGAACTCTTTGCCGAGCTTCTCGCACATCCTTCCGTACCAATACGTCCAGTACTCGTCAAGAATATCTTTTTCAGAAAAGGTTTCAACGAATGAATCGACAGATGGATCTGTCTTAAAATCATTGAAGGAGAAGTATCTCATTTTTTATCTGCGTCACGCGAAGTCTGAAGAACCTTCGTCACACCAGCAAGGCACTCATCACAGATCTTTCCAGAATGTCCAGAGATCAATGACTTGACTTGGTCTTTGTGTTTCAGGCAGAAAGAACAAACGTCCTCACGCTTCGGTTTAAACTTCAAAATTTCACCCATTATTTTCCTCCAGCCTCATAACCACGCATGTACCCAAGAACATCAATAGCACTAATGCAAACAACAATTGCGATATACATTAGCGTATTATCAAGGAGAGTAAGTCCACCCTTATGCATAAGGAGGGCCACAACCACATAAAGAATACCACTAAAAATAAAATTCATATTAATAACCAATGTTAAGTAATTTCAAAATTAAATATTTCCGGCAAAACTATCCACGACGCATAGTAGAAATTTCTTTAGCTTCATCCGAAGAGAATACAGGAACAGCATTACTTTTGTGAAGTTGACCAATGCCGATCATCTTTGTGCCAGTGTAGACCTTCTCATGATTGATAGGTTTTGTGGCATTTCCACCAGTATCGACGGATGGATAATGTGGAACTTCACGACGAACAGCTTGAGGAGGAGTGTAGACCTTACGTTGAAGTTTACGTACAGGTTTAGTATCGTACTTCTTCATCATATCTTCCCAGTCCTTCTGCAGTTGGATAGACTTTTGCTTTTGCTCGGATGAAGAGAACTTTGCTTTGCGCTTTTTGGTGGATGTTGTTGTAAAGTAAACAGGCATGAGTCCCATGATATATCTCCAATCTCAAATAGTTTGACTATTATACACTGATGGCCGGAAAAGTACACTGTTTCTTTTTGACAACTGTGTACGGAATGATACAGTCACTTTGCCTGTTTGTTTCGATCAAACATATCATCTATAGCTCGATAGAATCGCTTTACTGTTTCATCGTCCCAGATGTTGTGAGGTTGAAGACCCTTGTCGATCATTTTGCATGGGCATTCTGGATCTTTTCCCTGAGGTCCCATACATTTACTTCCCATTTCCAACCCATTATTTAACCCCAATAATGTTGATTGTTTTATTTGTTTTTAGTTCACTTCCACCTAGAACAAGATTACCACAAGTAACTAACCCATCTTCTTCATCCATACTAGGAACGAAAACTAGAACATCAAATCCAACATTCTTTAAATCTGTTTCTGGTTTTTTATATGGGCGATAAGAATCATAACCCCCAATAGTCTGAATTCCATTTTCACGACAAGAATTATTATTGTGAATTGGAGTAATCTTACACATAAACTTATTTGGGTCGAATAGTTTAGCAATCTTATCAGCATCAATAACAAAATCAGTGCTATATGCGAAATTTAAACAATACTTTCGACTAATAGGTTCTGGCATATCTTTAGCGAATTCTGATAGTTCATCTAGAGTAATACTTTGACCAGCAAACATTTCTTTACGTTGAGTCTCATCAGTGGAATTAATGCTGAATTGCAGTCCAGCCTGACCATTATAAAGATTATTTTTAATATCACACCATTCAAGAATTCGTTCTTTTAGATGTTTAAATCGATTAGGAAGTGATGTTGTCAGAACAGGATGAAGTACCTCAATACGAACACCTGTATCTTTTTGAATAACAGACTTACCCTCATGTAACCAACGAGCAAACCGAAAAACTTCTTTGTTCAGAATAGGTTCTCCCATACGAGCAAAGTGTAAATTTAGCCTATCGGTATACTTTACACTTGGGAATAAAGCAAGTGCATTTTTAAATTGTTTGTATAAATCATCAAATGTTGCATTACCCTTAAATGGAATATTAGGAACATCACAGAAAGTACATTTTTGTGGGCATCCATATTGTGTGCTAAGAGTCACAACCCATTTCTCACTAAGAGGCATGGTTGGGATATTAGGAACACCAGAAATCTCATTACTAAATCCTAAAAAGTCTGCTTTGATGTTATGTTTTTTACCATAATCACCAATGCTTAGAGTTTCAAGAAGACCACGCTCACATTCTGAAGTGAACAGATATCCAGTTGGGATTTCATTTTTTTCATAGATGCTCATAATTTCTCCTGTGTTTTAATGTTGTAATTAAATATCATTAAAACTTACTTGTCAACCCGATTCTACTGTAACCAAGATTAGATTTAACTTCGCGTCTAGATTCTTTACGTTCCCTTGTATTACCAAATCTTTTAATCGATGCCCAATAACCAGCAAGATAGGAATCCCAGTCTAGTGTTGATTCTTCTGCTTCATAATCTTTCTTGACTCTCTCAATAAATTCTGGTGTCATAGTTCTTTTATCGCCTTCAAATATGCAGTCAAACAAATATCACCATATGCTACAACATCACCACCAACCCATATAACATAGGTCGGCTTCTTGAGTTTGTTCATGGTTTCAATCATATTCTTTGTGCCTTTTGATTTTCCATCCCATACAGCAATCAGAGAATCAGCATATTCAGCCATTTGTTTATTGCGAATATGACCAGCAGCCTTACCATGAGTATCCCAATCAGCAGGAAATTGTTTTACTGAAATATTGTTATCAGCAGCATATTGTTCACCAAGCCTATCCGCACCACGAGCAGTACCAGAAACAATCTCATCAATTTTAAATTGACCGTTGGTTCGCATGTAATCGATTTTAGTTTTTAACAGATTATAATCGGTAAATTCTCTGCTACCAGCAATGATGATTTTCATTATTTAACCCTCACACGAACACAAGTTTTATCTTTGAATTTACGATATGCAAGAGTAATGAATCCTGGTTCTTTGTTATACTCTTTTTCAGTTATATTTGAAATCACAAGTGAAGCATATCCAGCAATAAACAGAAAACCAAATGCAATAATTGATCCGGCCGTAACCAACCCTGCGAATGAAACAACTTGGTTAAAAAATGCCCATGTAACAATTTCATATAACCCAAAACCAAAAAGTAAAATCATACCTAAAGTGATTAATGACATAAATGTTACTTTAACAAATCCGACAATCACTTTGCGAATATAGGTACAAATGTCAGTGTCATGATTCCACAGTCCACCTTTTACTGCTAACCAATAATGCCAAGAATTACATTTCAATGTATACGAATTCATAGATAATCAACTCCTAAATGTTCTGCAAGTTTCCTTGTTGCCTCAATATATTCTTTATACAGTTTCTGGAATATGGGATCATCTTTTGAAATTCCGTAGCCTGTTTGATAAGTTCTTTAATTCGTTCGTTCATTTAGATTGTTTCCATTTTTTGTAATGATAATTGGCCGCGATGCAAACACCAGGAATCAGTCCAATAATTAGACCGGTGATGAAGGACATCAGTCGACTCCAAAATGTTTTTCAATTAGTTGGTTCATAATTCGACCCCAGTCCACATTGTAACAACTTTAGTTTCAGTGAACACTCGACCCCGCGGGATCCACCTTTCAGTCAATGCGTAATGATTAAATGTGTCTTGCCCATTAACCAAAGATATAGAGTGAAACTTACCATCAAGATCTTCGAATATCCATTGTTCTTGGGATCCGAGATATTTTTTTGTCCAATCTACACAATCATCATATTTTTCAAAGGACACAATTCACCTCCTCCACTTCGCATTCGGCATAGCAGTTACGAGCAAACGTTTCAGCTGTTTCTTTATCGTCAAATCGGGCTACCTCCATACCTAACCAAGTCTCAGGTCCAGTGTCATCCAGATCGCTTCCTCGCTCAACTACTCTAACAACATACTTTTTCATTTACTCACCTTGATCGTCTGGTGCATAATTTCATATCGAATCGTATCTCCCGGTATGATACTGCGCCGAGTCCATGCTGCAGCTTCAAACGTCGGAAACGGACCGCCGCGGCACTCAGGTTGTGGCAAAGGATCCAGTTCAGAATCTAAAGTCTGAACGATATAGTATAATTTGATGTTCATCGTTCATATCCAAATTGTTTTTCAGTGTTCTTAACAGCTCTATCAAAAGCACGGTAATCCGACAACTCTACCCTTTGCCAGTATAGCTGCATGCATAGTTCGGCAATAAAGTGTTCTATCAGCTTATGACTAAACGTTTCCAATTTCTCTTTATTGAATAGTAGAGTTGCATTCAATTCAGACTGTTCGGCAATGTACTTAATTCGGTCGTTCATCATTGTCTAATTCCTTATTCAATCGTTTCACTTTAAGAATAGTCCTATTGCCTTCTTCATCATAGTCAACAAGTATCATACTATTCTCTTCTAGAGTACTGATAGTAGCATCGATGCCTCGATAGACTCCTGTTCTCCACAGATCAAACAGACTGATCATCCATAGGATAAACATTACTATCAACATCCAGTTTTCTAAGTACATACTATGATCTCCTGATACAACCATTATACCATAATTAAAAAATTAAGTACACACATGGTTGAAATATTTTTGTTGTTTATTTGATATCAGTCGAAGAGTCTGCTTCGGTTTTGTCTTCGCGTAATTCGAGAAAGATCGGAAGGAACAGAGACGTTTCACCTTGTTTGTTGGTGATCTTTGCATTGTACTTCACAGCAATGATACGACCAATCAGCTTTTCTTTGATAAGCTCTTTACGATGTTCATCGTTGAAACCTGAACCAACTGCAACTTGAACCACACCATCAGAACTTTCGCATAGGAGCGCTCCAAGCAGTCCTTCATATTTGCCAGTTCCAGCCTGAACACCAACAACCTGAAGATCACACTCAAGTTCACCTTTGAACTTAATCTGAGATTTGGTACGCTTATCTTCCCAGATGCCATTTGCATCTTTAAGGATGATACCTTCAAACCCATCTGCATAGAGCTTACTAAATTCAGATTGAGCTTCTTCGATATTCTGAACTTCTACACAATAGACTTTCCAGATACGTTTTGGACCAACTAGTTGATTGATCTTATGTTTTACAACTTCATAGCGAGTGCTATAGGGACCTATACACTTTCCTGTTTTAAAGTCAGAATACGGAATAATATCCCATAGTGTAGCATGCACCTGAGCAGCTTCCTTCTCACTAATTGTGCCTTTTACAGCTTTATTGAGAATACCATTACCAGTCTGACGATCAGCAAATTGGTAGCCATCATCAAACATGATCATGAGCTCACCATCAAATACGCAGTCAACACCTGCTGCAAGTGACAAGAATTCTTGTTCTAGATTACCAAGAAGATTGATCTCTTTACCATTGCGTGAACGGAACTCTACTTTACCATCTTTGACGATAGCATTGAAACGCATACCATCCATCTTCATCTGAACGTATGCGGGGAACTGGATCTTATCGACCAGCTTTTTCTCATATTGAGAACATAGCATGCAAGGATACTCAGCGATCAGTCCAGGCCAGATCTTGTTAACAGTAGAGACACTTGCACCACACTTCAGATCTTTGGCGATGATTCGCTCAATGACCTTTGCATCGTCAGGACTTACTTCAGATAGGAGTAGTCGCAAGTATTCAATAGCAGCATTGCCTGTGATCTCACGAGTGTAGAGCTTTTCAAGCTTAGGGAGTGCGGATTCAAGAGAGTGCCAAACAGGACGGTCTGTCACATACTCAGGAATCTTGCGAATGTAGAATTGAGTGAAGGGGTCGAGAGCGAGAAAGATCACACGTTTAAGGACTTCATTGTCCTTGTGCTTTTCTAGTTCTGCTTCTTTGAAGAGGCGGGAATTGTTGGAGGCGAGGGTTTCAAATAGTTGGTTGATGTTCATGGTATGCCTTTCTTCAGTATAGAAGACTAATTATACCACAAACACCAACCGATGTACACTGTTTCTTTTAGGAAATGTGTACGGAATGATACAGTTTCTTTTTGTTAACTAGTTATCAAAGATGCATCTTTATAAAAGGTCTGAATGACCTCTGCTGCGCGTTTGACATAATTTTTCCTGTTAACGATGAACGCTAAAGCATCTTCATGATCAACACCCATGATAACGACGAGCTGCTTACACTTAATGCTTGTCATATCTTCGAACATCAAGGAATAGAGAGTCATCTGAACGAAATAGCTCTCGATGTCCTCCTCAGTCTTGATACGACGAGACGTCTTATAGTCAATGATAGAAGGGATTCCATCAAACTCAGCAATACAGTCGACTCTACCCGCGCAACCGGTTGCCTCAGAGAACAGCGGTGATTCAATGGCGAAGATGTTGTCGATTCGATGAAGGTGCTTCTTCATCTTACTGAACATCTCTATGTTGATTGGTACGTGGCCCTTCAGGTGGTTTGGATCATTCCTTATGTAGTCTTCACATAACTTATGAATCGCAGTACCACGCGTCGCTGCCTGTCTAGAGATTCTATTTGCAACCTCTTCACCGACAGAAGCTTTCCATTCGTCAACCCATCCTCCGTAGATCCTACCTAGGATAGAGGTCACCGATGGAAGCTTCTTGCCGTTTGTGCCAACATAGTATCTCAGCCCATTGATTGATTCTGTTTGCAGCTCGGGAATCGATACAAATTTATGTTGAAATGTTTTAACCATAACCCATTCTGGATTTTTCAATAATATAGCTCTTAACGAATCCAGATCTTACGATGTCTTCTTCAAGAAACTCCACGTGTTCAAAACCTTTAACACGATCTAGAATCTTCATGATATCAACGATACCAGATTTTTCTCGACCTTGTAGGTCACCTTGTCTAAAGTCACCACAGAGGATCAGCTGACAGTTCCTGCCGATTCGAGTAATGACCGAATCAAGTTCATGGAATGTCATGTTCTGAACTTCATCTACGATAACGATAGAATCATTCAGTGTAGTTCCTCGCACGAAAGACGTTGAGATGAAGTCGATCGTATGTCGCGTCTTTAGAATTTCATATGAATCTCCTCTTCCAAAGAGTTCTTCACAGATAGCTCGATAGGGGGCCTCATAGACTTTCGTCTTTTCTTTGTCACTTCCGGGTAAGAATCCCATATCACGCGTTGGGACGACGCTCCTGATGATAGTGATACGTTTTTTCAGAGAGGTTTTATCAGCAACGTCTTTAAGAGCCAAGTACATAGAAATGAACGTCTTACCAGTGCCAGCAACACCATGTAGGATAACGTTCTTATTGTCTTGGATTAAATCAAAGGCCTGACGCTGCGCCTCTGTCTTTGCTACAATATCATCTAATTTCATATGGTTCTTCATGACTATCACATTGTTATTTGAACCATATTGGTGGTCAACTTTGGGTGCTCTCTTTGCTTTTCTTGGGAGCAGATCTTCTTCATAGTTTCTTTTACCCATTTGCTTCCTTGTTATGTTGTTATGAGAAGGTGTTGATTTTAGAACCCGGGCTTCCTTTCTGAATTTTACGTAAAACTTCTCTAAAACCATCAGATGGTTTTTTGAGGCCTAATCGAACAGGATCACTCATCCCTGGTGACCCATCGATATATCGTTCCAAGTGTGGATTGTCTTCTTTGAACTTATCGTATTCGGATATCCGAAGAGTGTGTTCTTCGATCTCATCAGTATTGAGATTTTTGAATGTATAGATTGGCATTAGAACTCTTCCTCGAGCTTCATAAGTTCCTCGACATCCTTCAACTTAAGAGCATGCTCTAGTCGTTTGTCATAGAACTTATTTGTACGAACTGCTTTATAACCTTCTTCATGTTCGTAGTGACGAAGCTCTTTATACGTTTTGCGGCTGTTGTTTCCGAATTTGCTGGTTTGATGTTTGCTCATTTTTCCGGTAGGAGGCCAGGAAAAGCCTCTTGAACAAGTTTATACGTGATTCCTTTGTACGGCATCTTCTTATCTTTTACTGCTAGCATAAGCTTAGCATCTTCTTTGTCTAGGCTCTCGATGAGGCCGATAAACAAAGCTTCCTTCTTTACTGGAGGAATGTCAGGACGTCTGCCCTTTAAGAAGATCCATAATCGACGAGTCTCTTGATATAATCGTCCTTGCTGATCTAGATAGTCGCATGGCTTGTATGGAGGATCCCCTTCAGGAAGCTCCCACTCGATATTAGGGTCAAATGCGCCCTGAAGAATCGTACGTAAAGTTACACTGTCATATTTACGAAGCAACTCAATTTTTTCTTCTTTAGTTTCTTTTTTGACCGCTTGCGCCAAAATTTCAGAGATTCCAAGTTTCATATTTTAGAAGTCGTTGATGGATTCCATCAATCCTTTCAGTTTAAATTTGATGAAGTAATTAAACATATGCTGACGACCTTTGTCCTTTTGAGCGTCATACTCTTTAAGAACATTCTCACGTACCCAATCTGGGATATGAGTCAGATCGATCAGTTGCTTATTACGGTTAAAATTACGCAGCATACTTTCGTTACAGTATTCTTCTGGCTTTTGTGTCAGCCATACTTCCAATTTCTTGGTAGCAACAGATTTCTGGCGCTCTCCTACCACAATGCAGTTATCCGGAGACAGGAAGTTCGGGATACCATCGCCCTTATCGCCGCGGATAATATGCTCATAAAGAAACTTTTCAGGATCCTTATTCTTTATATATTTTTTCTTGACTGGATCGTATTGCTCTACGTTAGAATAAGATTGCAGTTGAACAAAGTCCTTATCGCCGGATAGGATGAGGATCTTCTGATCAGATGCAGAACAGATATACTTACCATGCTTGTGAACGAGTGTGCCGATAATGTCATCGGCCTCTGCCCCATCTGCTTGGATAACAGGATACGGCAGATACTCTTTCAGCTCAGAACGAATACGATTCAGCGATTCGAATACAGTATTCCAATCGATATCAGATTCATCACGAGCTTTCCGACGGTGAGCTTTGTAGTATGGGAATATTTGACGACGCCAGTAGTTTCGATCGTCGCAGGCAAGGATCATCTCGCCATACTCTTTACCGAACTTGACATTGAACGCACGAATAGCATTCAATACCATATGGCGAATAAGCCCTTCTTCGATCTGAATGTTTGTATGGGTCCCAACTTGGGCCATAAAATTCGAGATCATAACTTGGTTCAAGTCAACAATAATCATCACGTGAACGCCTTAAGAATGACAACGTCTTCATTGAGACGGCCATTCATTACGGCTGCCTTTCCATTAATATTATCCAAAAATTTACGAAGTGCTACTTTATTTGCGTTTGTAAATTCATTAAGCTGCGTTTCAGGCTTACGAAGAGTCTTTTGCAAAGAGAGTTCTTCATTGAAGTTCTGAATCGTAGTACCCTTCACAGACAATGTCTGATTAGGTGCTGCGATATAGACACCCAGCTTTCTGTACTTAGTATTATATATCCACAGAGACTGTGCTCCAACAATCGAAGATGGATCGATACTCACCAGCTTCAACTCAGGGAACGATTTGCAGTATTTCACCTTAGACGTAACCTGTGAAGCAGACTTCACCTTCGCTTTACGTGGTTTACGTACCTTCATCGCTTTGACGTTCTGCGTGTATTTCTTAGCAGAGGTCAGGATATGTTCTACGAACGCCATGAACTTCTTCAGTTCAGTTCGCTTGAAGTTGCTATAACCTTCGATGAGTTGATCATCCGCCTTTTCATAAGCAAGCATCAATTCTTCCAGAAGAGAAGCATAGTTCTGCTCTATGTACTTAGCAATAGCAGGATTTGCTTGATGTTCTTGCATTAGATTATACACATCAAGAGTCCAGTTACGCTCATCAATTGAGCCATCGATCTCACCCGACAATAGGATAGCTTTCTTCTGATTTACATCAAGTTTCGGAACGACTGGTTTTGCTTCTTCTTTCTTTTCTTGAGCAAGCGCAGCCTTACCACCATCTATAGAGAGGCCAATTTCAGACTTAAGAGTCTCTAGAGCAGATGCTGGCAGTGCAACTTCTCCGCTTTTATTAATTACGGCCGCGAGCTTTGCTGTTGTAATGGGGAATCGAGAATCATTACATGCATTAAACTCAGATATCTGAGACCTCGAGTATCCTGCCTTTTTCATGTAGGTGACAACGTGCTTCATCAGATCAACTCGTGAGAAGCTATTGTAAAATGACAGAGCTTTGATCAGCTCCATCTTATCCATGGCGCGGTCATACTGAAGTTCCTTACCATATATCTTAGCGTCAATCGCTTCGGCTTTCTCGCGATTGCTTTTCGGCTTACGTGTAGCCATTAGGTCTCCTTAATCATCTAGAAAGATCATTATATATCGGAACCGAAAATTTGTACACTGTTTCTTTTAGGAAACTGTATCAAAAATGACACACTTCTGTGTTAGATTGCTATGACCAAGAGCCTCACCAGGGACGCCCAGGGATCCCTGGGCCGGCAGGATGATAGGAACTACATCCGGAAAAGAAAAATCCCTCTGGGCTAACCATGAGGGATTGTAAACTTGATAACATATTGGCATAATGTAACTTGGTGGGCCCACTAGGACTTGAACCTAGGACCAACGAATTATGAGTTCGCTGCTCTGACCATCTGAGCTATAGGCCCCTAAAACTGGTGGAGAGTGTGGGATTCGAACCCACGGACCATATTTCTATAGTCGACGGTTTAGCAAACCGTTGATTTAAGCCAGCTCATCCAACTCTCCAGTGATCTTCTCTCGTTGCTCAAACTTCTTTTCTTGAATTGTTTTCTCGCCAGTCGCTTTACGTGGATTCATGCACAAAAAGCAATCAGAATTACCACAGTTTAGAGCCTTCCTCTTATGAAATCGATGCGGCTCTTTGATATCATACCCAGCTGTTTTTGCCATCTTAGCTTGTCGTTTGATCTTTGTCTCTTCATCATGAAGTCGTTTAGAACGCTCAAATTTTTCTGCTTTATAGACTTCATCTTCATCAGCCATTAGAGCTCCTTTGTTTAAATCCAACTTTGCCACCTTCGACCTCGATTCTTTTAATTACATCTTCAAAAAGAATCGGCCTAAAGTCCGTTTGCTCTACACAAACACAATGGTAACGAGGATCGATCTTCATTCCATTGTACTCAACATGACCGTTTTTGTGGTCAACAACATCACGAATCATCACTCTGTTGCTATGGAGGTGACCATGGATGTTAGTACCAAATCTAGCAAGACTCTCTTCATGCACAGGTATATGAGATAGAATCATTCCATTTAGTACATGATATCCTCGAATATCCCTGAAGTACGGCGTATATTCCTCAAGCCTAAAGATGTCGTGATTGCCTTTGATAAGAACCTTATCTCCATTAAGCCGTGCTAGAGTCTTCAGCGCCTTACGGTTAATAACCACATCGCCAAGATGATAGACCTTGTCATTAGGGCGAACTGTCTCGTTCCAACGCTTTACCATCTCTTCGTCCATCTCCTCGACAGAATCCCATGGTCGAAGTTTAGTCCCATCATCACGAAGAAATTTAGTAACACCCGTATGACCAAAATGTGTATCGGAAACTAAGAAGACTGCCGGCATTACTCACCTATCGATAAACCTGCTGCACTAGATACTTATACACTACTAGAGGATCCTTGTTCCACTGACAAATGGGTGCGCATCCATCAAACGCTTTATTTGATGTGTTCCACCATTTCTCTGAAAGATCTTTTCCAACTATTCCTTCTAAAATCAGATCAGATCTATTCTTCATCTCTTCAATGTTCATTAATCAAATACGCCTACAACGTCTTCTTCTTTCAGAATGTAGATAGGGATATTATCTACTGTTGTGGTGGAAGCATTGTTCCAATTAATCAAAACCGTTTCACCGATTTTCACAGCTGTAACATCTGGTCCAATAGCTACGACCTTTGCTTTGTCGACGCTATCGACACCTTTTGAGATAAAGATTCCGGATTCAGTTTGTGTATCACTTTTCAGTTTAACTACTGCGAGCTTTTTGCCAAGAGGTTTAATGTTCATTGATTATCCATAAAGTAAAATTGGTCCGTCGTGCAGGAATCGAACCCACATTCATCGGGTAGAAGCCGATTGTACTATCCGTTGTACTAACGACGGTCGACTGTGTTATTATATATCTGACTCTAAAATTTGTACACAGTTATTTTTGTTGTCAGATATACATCATGTCCAGAGTGAAGAGTAGTGTTTCGCGAACAAATTGATTCCTTCTTGAATCTTATTCCAATGCTTAGCTCGCGCATCCCAATCGCATGTTCGATTGCCTGTCGTCTCCATCGTCGAGGTGCCATCTCCATTGTCTTTGAATGTAATATTGCCCATCTCGCCGGTCCAGAACTGTTCGTCCCATTCTTCGTTCATATATTCCCTGAACGACCAGATCATATGATCCAGGATCTCATCCCACTTTTGCTCTGCTTCTGCAAATAGAATATCTGCACGAACGTGCAAAGGACCACCAGCCTTCTCATCCCAGTACTCTTTGCTTGCTGTAAGAGTATTATACTCATCAGACAACATAGAACCTGGAACGCCTTTCTTGCTGGCTTTTACCCGTTCCAGTAGAGGAACAGCGATCATAGCAAATGTATGATCCGCTCCCCATGCATCATAGTTGTCAATATGAATCTTGACCTTACGCTCGCCTTTCAGGTTCTGAAGCCAGACAAAAGGAGCAGAAGGAATGTACTTCTCTGCGATCATATCACAAGTGTCAGGCGCCACTCCCACATACTTCAATAGTCGTGCAAATTGGTAAGGCCCGAACCATTTCGGAAATGGGCCGATATCAACCTTCATTGTCTGCGTCTTTCCCTTTCTTGGAAGCGATGACTTTACTTCCATCAATTTGAGCACGAATCATGTGTTCACGATAAACATCACGGGATGCTTTATCACTGATGCCCGCCATAGTACGTTTGGTTTGTTTAGAAATTTTAAAAGAAGAATCACGACGCAGCATATTATACCTCTACATATTTAAGTTTAAAGTTAGCAGCGCGATCTTCGTAGTTATGATAGCCACGAGGATTGCACACTACACGGGTAGTACCAATCATATAATCAAATTCTTCATGAGTATGGCCATGGGTCCACAGCTTGATCTTTGGACGAGCCATGATGAACTCATCCAGATCTGTACTATAAGCACCATTTTTTGCCACATCATTTGCATATCGAGGATGTGTACTTTTCTTAGAAGGGGCATGATGTCCAACCACAACAACGGGCATATCGCCACTTGCTTCTAGCATGATATCTAGAGATCTAAGAAACTTTTTATGATCCTCTACAGTATCTATAACCTGAAGCTTTGACGGCCGTTGGCGTGCAGTACCATCTTCTGCTTTGAATGACACCATCCGATTAGAATTCACAGTTAGGCGATAGTCATTCATCGACTGAGACATGAAAGCCATGGTGATAGGATCTTCTCGATTCATATCAGTCCACAGGGTGCCGCCAAAAAAGATATAACCGTCGATCACCATGAAGTCTTTATCGAAAAGAACAAAGTTAGGAAATTCCTGAGTGACGCGATCTATGAAGTCAAATGAATACTTGAAGTCTCCATGATAGTGCTCATGGTTACCCATGACCATAACGACCTTAGGAAATTCCGCACAGCAATTTTTCAGAAAGTTGTAATAAACTCTCGCCTGCTTCTCAGCTCTAGAGAAATCTGTGCCATCAACTTCGAAGAACTCAAGTTCAGATGCAATCATGATATCACCACTCAGGATCAGAACGTCAGCCTTTTCTTCGTTCTTCAAGACGAGATCTCCAAATTCTAGGTGGAGGTCCGAACACACAGCAACTTTCATTGGTTTTCCTTTAAGATATCTCGAATACGTTTATCAGCAGGTTGGGTACCATATGGAATACATTCAGGATCCCAGCCGGAGGCGTTCTTAACCATATCTTCGTTCTCGATTACCTCACATACGACGATATCGGTGTTCTGCGCATCCATATCATAACGAACATTATTGAATTCTTCATCAGCAACTTGGAAAACATTCTCATCGTCTTCTACTGCGATAATATATTGGTGTGCGGCGATTACTCGATACAGTTTAGTCATTTTAGTCTTTCAGGGTTGCGATACGATTGAGGATCAATGAATGTTTACGGGTGTATGGAATTTCTTTTATGGTGAGAGTTGGCTCCACATCTTTCCAAGTCGAAGCTCGATACTCTGACCACTTAAACTTAGTTCCGTCTGGTTTAAACCAGACACGCTGAACGTCCTGAGTTTCTACACGCGCGCGTATTGGATAGTACGAACTCGGAGATACAATATATCCTTTGTAGACTCCCTTAGCCACATTGACATTAGAACGACCGGTAGTAACCATCATTACGGTGTCACCTACATTAACTTTTTCACCAAATACGCCAATGATAGGTTCTTCAATAAGTTTAGCCTTAGTCATGTTCAAATTCCTCCACATCAAAGCCTTCACGAGTTGCAATAATGGTTACATGATCTTCAAACATCGCCCGCATTACATCTTTCATTTCAGGAGATTGGATCATATTACTAAATGCTTCCATGCTAGCAATATCTATTTGTTTGGATTCAGCCAAAGCGGTTAATGCTGACTTTTCTTTTGTATATTGGATCCCACCTGATTTTATAATATAAGCTGGATTAGTTACAGCCCAGACATCTTCATTCTCACCTTCATACTCTCCCCATCGACTGATATCGTCCTTCTCATCAATTGGACAGTTAGTAAATGATGGTTCATAGACACTAAAGACACACTCTTCGCCATCATTGAAGTATGGAGTATATTGAGTCCATGTGATCATAGTGATCGCAGGATTCTTATTGAAGAACTCTTTCGTAACAGATTTAAAGAGTCCCTGTGCTTTAGTCTGGAATTCTTGCTTCAGCTGCCGTTGGGCTTCGATCAGTTTATCGAGTTCAGTTTGAATGGTAGTCATTTCATTTTACTTTCATCAAATTCTTCAAATGTGATTATTGCGGTGCAGTGTTGCATTTTGCCGTTTTTAAAGTACGCTTTCCATATATCTCCATTTTCCTCGCCACACGCACTTAAAGTGAATAGCGCCTCTGGGTATAGTTTAGACAGCGCTCTCATATCTTGCTCATGATTGTACCACTTAGCGTCGTCTAGAATAAGAGTTTTATCATCATGACATTCCCAGGGGTAAGCAGAGACCCCAGTTAGATCTTCAACTATGGTATCTGCTAAGTCGGCAGCGCTGCCGGGTGCATCCATTGTCAGCTTAAAATCAGTATAGTAACCCATGATCAATCCTCAAGTTTAATAAATTTAGTGCTTCGCTTGTTACCTTTTTCAGTGCCGCTCATCCATGGTTGGATAGTCATATTGTTCAAGTACATCTCCATCGTAGGAATGAATCCTAGATCTTGCTGGATGTGGTCTTCTGCGACGTCTCGTGGAGAATACTCCTTCCCGTCCGAGTTAATCCTCGTCCTGCCAAATACACGTTCCACGAGAAAACAACCGAACGCTGAGTGCAGTATTGCTCTGTGACGGACATCGGCCACTGCTTGCTTCGTTGAGTCGATGAAGTCGTCGATGTCTGCATAGTCATCAGGAATCCCGCCATACTTCTTTGCGTGAATTTTGCCATGTAAAAATGCTTTCATTTGAACACACGTTTCTTTTGAAGTCGTTTAGGATTCTTCATACAAGCAATACATTTCTTAGATGAAGTGCCATAGAAGTACGATTGCCAATCTGGATATCGATCATTACAATTAGTGCACTTGAACATCTTCATCTCAGGTTCAGAGACCTTCTTGGATTTTCTTACGCTCATATTCTCTTGCAAGTTGAATAAGCTTCATCACTTTAGCAGTCTCAAACGGACCGCCGAAGATCTCTTTTTCCCATAGAGGGAAGTACGCATGTGTGATCACACTATAGTCCTGTACTCCCTGCATAGTTACACCAAATCCTGCCTTTGCTGCAAGATCAATAGCTTCGTTTTTACTTAAAGGTTCCATGTCATTTGTCAAGAAAGATTTTTCCAGTTTTATCATAGATGTTTTCAGTGACAAATGTCTCGATCTTTACCTCGTCAGACCATGAATGGGCATAACCATTGTCCTGATCACATAGAGTGATAACATGTTCTGGAGTGATCTCATGCGTAGCAGTAATAATCTCTCCAAGATGGAGTTGAGAGAATTCAGTTGCAGCATCAGCCTTTACGATACTCTCCGCATCAGATTGATGGCGAGCTTTCACGACATATCGAGTACGATATTGCGAAATGCATTCAATCAGAAAGTATTTTTCCGTCGGAGGTACTGGATCCGGCCTTTCGACCTTACGCATAGTAAAGGTTCCATCTTTGTTGTCAATAAAGTCGATCTCGTCGCCAAAGTCCCAACCAGCCTCTTTCATGATCTCGTCAGACATCGGCAAGAACAGTCCATCAGTATCCTTCATCACATCAACAATATATCGTTTCATTTCAGTAGCCATTTTTGAGCCGCATAAGTTAGAGAGTCAAACACATCAGGGTCGCCCATGAACAAAAACATCAACAGTAAAACGACGCCCATAAACAATAGATCATCTTTCATCCGATCCTCATCTGCAAAAGTTGTTTAGCTTCGCGGATTGAACGAGTTTTCATGCCATTGATGACGATATTCTTATCAGAATAGACGAGAACGTTACCGCCATTGAATCGCAGAAGATAGCAATCTTTACCCTTCGAATCCTTAGCTTTTTCCGAGATGCGATCAAACGTATCCACGAAACCACCAAATTTCAGAGTGTCTTCGATTTCTTCTGCAGCGAGCTTACGAACATATCCAATCGGCATCATAATAGATTATACTCCAAATCAAGAATTAAGTACACAATTATTCGTCGTCGTAATCAGAATAATCCTCATCTTCCTCTTCATCAGAATCGCCGGTCTCGACCGTCACTTGACCAAACTGAATGGTTCCGTTCCAATCTCGATCACCGCGTCCACTACCAGTAACGAAGTCAGTCTCGAACTCAACGATAGCGCCGAGCTTGGAGATATCCGAATACTTGTTGGCTCGAATGTCCTCGACACGAATGCAGCCAATGAGCCCAGCATCAACGCTCATCATTGAGCCGACGCTCGAAGGATATAAACCGTCACCGTACATCGTGCCATACGACGCGAAACGCCGCCCGTCAGCAAATTGAAATTCTCCATCCAGTGTGGCATTACCCTTGATCGTGAGCGAGCAAAACTCACCCCATTCAGACTCCGTCATAACGTAGCACAGGTCACCGACGTAATATTTTCCAGCTTTCATCATGATATATTTTCCTTAGTTCTGTTCTACAAGATCAACTGCTTCGAGGAATTCAAGCACTTCTTCAAGAGGAAGATCTACGCATTCAGCGATCATACGCGGAGACATTCCGTCTATGTACAGATCTTGAATTTCGTGAAAAACTGCAGTCATACTCTTTCTCCATAATATTTGGCATCAGCGTCATAAGACGAAGCTGCATATTCCATCATCTCAAACTCGGCCGAGAATTCATCAGTCATCTCGTCGTACTGTGCATCCACGATCGATTCGTAGTGCTCGTCTGCCAAAAGCTGTAGTTCCTGGTTGATTATGTTCATATGTATGTTTTCTGATTTGATAGAAAGATTATACCATAAAACATACAGATCGTACACAGAAGATTTGGAACTGTATCTTTTTTGACACAGTTCCATCTTGACAACATTAAGCCACTTTCGTTGCTTTAGCTTTCATTTTCTTCTCAGCCGAAGCAGAGTAGAGTTTCAGCGGTTTCACCGGCGAAGCCATCATTTTCTTCAGACGCTCTTGGACCTTAGCGATCGCAGCTTTTTTCTTTTCTTCACGAGCAGCTTTTTTCTCTGCTTGGATGCGTTCACGTTCAGCTTTCTTTTCAGCGCGAGCTTGACGCTTGGCTTCAACTTCAGCTTTCTTGATTTCGCGAGCTTGGATCTTCGCAGCACGAGCAGCTTCTTTCTCTGCGCGAGCTTCCGATTTTTCCAGCTTCGCATCAAGGCGAGCTTGTTTGAGTTCAGCTTGCAGGTACTGGATTCGACCACGCGTAAAGTTCAGATACTCTTTCTGTTCAGCGAGTTCGTTTTTCAGGGTTTCGAGCTTGTTCATGTGTGTATCTCCAAAAGTTGTCATAACAAAAATGTTATCAACTGAACATATTTGCTTAGTTATTCAATCGATAGAGTAATTATACACTAGTGGCCCGGGGTGTACACAACTTTTTGCGACTGTGTACGGAATGATACACTTTCACGGTTTTGAGGTTTTGTTACAAACCGGAAACAATCCTACTTTGAGCCAGAGCCTCCCAGAGACCTCCGGGCCAGAAGGATGATAGGATACTCATCCGGGCACGACAAAGCCCCTGGGTGACCCAGGGGCTGTTGCTATATAGGAAATATGTGGTTTTAAATCAGCGGCACATTGAAACTCGAACCGCCAGCACCCACCTGGAATTCACTGACATTGAACATGTCGAAGTCGCCGACGTCAGTGAGTTGTGCCATACGATCTTCGGCCTGCTTTCGAGTGGGATACATGCCCAAGACATTTAGTTCAAAGATAGCATCATTTTTAATCCGACGGTTAGTACCCGTCACCATATAGACCATGCTCATTATCGACTCTCCTCAGTAGTTGATCGATATGATGATTATACACCACTGGTCCGGGTTGTACACTGTTTCTTTTTGACAATGTGTACGGAATGATACACTGTCTCCGGCCGAAGATAGTTATCACGCAGGAAACAATCCCGCTTCGAACCAGGGCCTCCCAGAGACCTCCGGCCCAGAAGGATGATAGGATACTCATCCGGCCGGCACGGGAGGCCCCTGGAGGTTGTTTCTAGTAGGAAACAATTGTCATACAGGAAATATTGTCAACCGTATATCGTTCCCGGAGGACTGTCTCCGGATGTTGCCAATAAGATATTTTTCATAGTGGAATCATAGTTTCCAGAATGAAATATTGCATGACCTCCTCGGGAGGCCCAATCCTCGATGTTTGATGGTCTATCATCGATAAGAAGATCACCTTCCCTACACCAGTTCTTCTTGTCTCTAGACTTAGGACCAAAGTTGACAGGCACTCTAGGAAAGTACTTTGCTGCCCAGTTGATCTTGTCTTCTTGAGTGTTCTGAAGAGCGAACGATGAAGGAAGCGCAGTCAAGAACGATACGTCATATCGATGAGAAAGAGATCTGCACATACCAACAAGCCGCGGAGCTTCTCTGAACATAGGGATCTTGAAGAAGAAATGGTCAACAGCCTTAAGCTTGTCCCATTCGTCTGATGTGAGATCTTTGTCTTCGCCCCAATTAGCACGACGACCAATGACCTGATATGCGAGTTCATTGAAGTCGGCCACTACACCGTCCATGTCGATGTAGATCGTTGGTTTACGATGTTCGTTCTTCATAGATTGGTTCATCAGGAACGTTATATGGGAAGGTCACCGGAGTCCTGGATTCAGATGAGGTGTAATACGACTTATGCTGCTCTCCAGTTTCCTTATCCGTGTACCATTCCCAGAACACCTTACCATCGATGTTATATGCTTGACCATCACCATCTTTAAAGACGCTGAAGCACCTCTTGTTCTGCCACAATGGACTACCACTGACATCAGAGACATTTCCCCATTCATCATCTTCGCCAGTAAGCGGCGTGATAGGTTTATAAGCCAACAGTCGTTTGAGGATTGCCAGTGCATAACTAGCAGAGAATCCAGAATGTCCTTCATCGGCAAACTCTTTAACCATATGAAGTAGATGCTTGTTCATTGCATCCTGCATCTCATCGTCACCACCTAATCGCTTCAATTCATTTTCTGCAAAATTAACTAAGCTCATATGCTTCCTTTACATGTAATAGCAGTTGGACAATCCATTCTAGTACAAACATAACCCATTGCTCCTTTGAACTCTAGACCACATGTAAAACATTTTGTTGTAGGATATGGGTCTGTTCGGACAGGTGGATATCTTTGAGACTGTAGCTTAATCAACTCTATGTTCTGCTGCTCTAGATACTTAACACGTTCAATGAGCTGCTCGTTCTCAGCTTTTAGTTTACCTAAATTAAGAGACAGTTCAACAACCTGTTCATAGAGCTTAGAGCTCATATTCAATCTCCTCTGCAACGTCCTTCATCCATGGAAGGATGACACCAGAACCAACTATCGCAAATATACTAGAGACAAGGACCTTACTAATGTCCCATCTGATGGATGTTACTTGTGCATCCGTAAAGATCCACCAATATGCATCGACAATACTAATGAACAGTGGAGCAATACATGCGATTAAGCACGCCGCCAAAAATGCTAGTAAGCTGTTCATAATTGCATGAACCCTATTACTTCAAGATACGGCATCTTGACAGTTAAGAGATCACCATTGGACATCATAACCACACTACGATCAACAACATGGCTTTCTCGCACATACGCGACCTCTTTGCAGTTAATGCTAATATAGATATCATTCTCCAGTTGTGTCGTCAGCATCTTCATAGAAATTTTCCTAATACGTTGTAAATAAGTGAGTCAAGTGCTTCTTTATAGTCTGAACCAATCCTACGTTTCTCATAGATCTGTCGAATTAGAGAGACGCATTCTTCATCGATCTGACTTACGCTTTCTTCAGGATCGACGACATATCCTCGAGATTCAATTTCCTCGATTAGGTCATCGGTGTCGAAGTCATCTAAGTCTACGTCTACTGTAATATATGTCATTAGTTACCATCCCATTTCTTATACCATCTATAGAACGCGGATTTCATGCTCTCGTCTTTTTCCCATTCGACACTCCAGCCGAGCATTCCACCTTTCCAACTACCAGCTCGATCTCCAAGTTCTGCATCCGACCAACAATCAACTGTGCGCTGTATCTTTCTAGGAAATGGCAACCACTTGAACCACCTCCATCGCCACTCACGTTCTTCGCCACATAAGCGAATCCTAGCAGGTTGAAACATGCCTGATTTCGTATGATGGTTTAGGTCAATATAGTCTGCACAACGAACCTGATTTAGGCACGAGTCCTGTTCAGATTTGTATGGTGAACGATCGCCATCAAGGATTTCATACCAGGAGTAGTGATTCTGTCTTTGGCGCGGTCCGTCTCGGTATACGTTTCTCCAATAGACTGATCCATCAGGTAGAAGTAGATCATGTCTTACGATCTCCCATTGCCACGGCATATTGATAGTGAAAGATCTCTTACCGTAAGGTATCCACAACACGTCATCATGAAATGATATACCATATTCGGGAGGTTCTGTAAAGATGTCTGTATGCGGTTTAGCTTTCCATAGATTGATCAACAGAAAGAATCGCCATATGCCCAAAATGAATCTTACTTGTGTTTGATCCCACCCATCAGATGGCCATTGCAGCTTTATCATCCAAAAGGTGTAATCTTTGTTGTATGACAACTCGAACAGTTTATTTTTAATTCTCATGATTTATAATAGTAGGAACATCTCGCCATGCAGACCAAACAAGTGTGGGATTGAAGCCTGTCATCAGGCCAGAATTTAGAGAGGGAAGTCCTGCGCGGGAAGTAGGATCATGTTGTTGACGATACTGCAGAATAGACGTATCACCAACTTTAAGCCAACGAAGTTCGATCATTCTATCATCCTATAGAAAGTGGAGTACGGGACAGGAATCAAACCTGCATAGGACAGTTTTGCAGACTGCCGCCTAGTCACTCGGCCACCCGTACGTTTGGTGGTGACGGAGGGGATCGAACCCCCGACCAACTCCGTATGAAGGAGCTGCACTACCTGCTGTGCTACATCACCATATTGAAATACACTGCTGTCCGGACACACTACCGATTACATTCAGTGAGTTTGGTGCCCCATTCCCAGGCTAATGTAATACTCGTCTCAGTATACTTCAATATGGCGACTCATTGTAGGCAGGGCTCGAACCTGCACGTGGGCGTTCATCTCCACCGACCCCCATATGGGTCTATGTCTACCATTCCATCACTACGAGTCATCGGGTTCATGACGCCCGACTATGATAACGGGTAATTACTCCTTTACCATATTGAAACACACCCCCAAGAGGTTGTCATTGCTCTTGTAACTATGCTCACCTATGCAGGATAGTTAATCTTGCTTCAGTGTGCTTGGCAAAGCTGTGCCGATGACAGAAATGTGTTTCAATATGGTAGCGACAACGAAGACCTCAATCTTCACTTGTAACTCGGTGTATGTAAACATACTAAATTAGAGCCTCAACCCTAAACTTGTAACTCGGTTGTTGTAAACAACAATCGCCACCTACCATATTGAAACACACTAGCGGAGTCGAACCGTTGCGTCTCTTTTCACTTGTTAAGGTTACTAAGAAATGTCTGCCCGCAGAATTTCTAATGAGTTTCGATATAGGTGCCGGTTATGTATCGTCCGGCATATTGGGAACAGCACAAACCCAATATCATTTACAGATTTAATCATGTGCCATAGATGTCTTTCCATCAGTCTTATATTGAAACACACTATTTGAGTCTTTAAACTCGATCATCGTTCAGCAGATTACCGCGAATAGTCTGCCTTTAGAGTCTAATGTGTTTCAATATGGATTCTCATTTATCGACCGAGAATCCGAAGTCGGGGTCTGTAGACTGTATACTACTTATCACATTATACTCCGTATACAAGGGAGAGCATTGAATTTGTTGCAAGATATGGTGCGCCTCTCATCACCAACATTTTCCCGTGTAACAAGCTCGCGAGCGGGTCAGCGTACGTCATTGCAGTTACTAATCCAGATGCTACCCACTAGCTACTGCCCTTCCGAGCAGCGAGGGATCGAACCTCCTTCTGTTTACCTTAACTTTGGCTGGCCAGCTACTCGTAAAGGTGATTTTCACTTACTGACACTTACAACAAAACCTGTACTACTCAATCAATATGAGTATTATACCATAAGATCCCAGAAATGTACACAACTATTTTCGTTGTTATTCTGGCAACTTACTCCATTCTTTTATATCGTCTAACGCGATATGCTTACGAGTTTCGTATGGCCCGTATTTCTTGACCATCTCAAGAACTCGCGGAAGCACCTTTGCTTGAAACTCCCATTCTCGTTCTTGCCTACGAGATTTCTCTGCATATGCATACTGCTCACCTGCTAAGAAACATCTTGCCAAGAACGTTGCTCGATTCTCTCTGCCAACGACTCGCTTTCGATGATCAGTCAAAGACGCTAGCTTCAATGCAGCATCGTTATAGGTGTTATCACTGCGTGATAGATTCTTTTCGATCCAACTGAGCTGCTTCTGTAGCTTATGCTCTTCGAAGCGAATAACTTTGGATTCTAACGACAGATGTTTCGATTTAATTTTAAGTTCAATACACATTTGTGACTCCTTACGTTGTTTAGATAGTTGATAGTTTACTAAATCAACAAAAGAGTCATGGTGGTTTATAGATCTACACTGCATCTCCGCGCATAGCTTTCTCCTCAATCAATAAGTTTATAAACTTCACGAGCATCAGATCCGCACTCTGGGCAATTTGCATATTTTGGAAGATCTTCCAGTAGCCCATCGACGGCTTCATCATGAACATGCCCGCATACTTCACACACATACTGTTTCATATTATCTCCAAAAAGTTGGTGCATCGGGTGGGAATCGAACCCACATAAGATCGTTTTAGAGACGACCGCATTTGCCATTATGCTACCGAAGCATAAAATTATATATCATTGGGGTGAAGCCGGGAATCGAACCCTGGTCTACTGTTTCACAGACAGTTATTCTACCACTGAACTAGCAACACCATTGAAACTCTCGGGTAGTTGCACCTACCCTACCTCAATCGATTGTGCAAACCGTATTGAGAGAACTCTGGCGGCGAGTGTAGGATTCGAACCCACGGGCCTCTCTCGAGACCGACTGATTTCAAGTCAGCTGCATTAAACCGGACTCTGCCAACTCGCCTTTGTTTTCCTGGTACGAGGTCCAAGAATCGAACTTGGTTCTACTGCTCTTCAGGCAGTCGCTGAAATCACCAGACTAGCTCACCTCGCATAATTTTATCATATTCATCTTATCAGCTAAGAATGCATGGCAGGGGTAACTGGATTCGAACCAGTGATGTCGATTTCAAAGACCGATGCCTTAGGCCACTAGGCGATACCCCAACTGTAAAAATGGTCCTACGGCTAGGAGTCGAACCTAGACCTGGGGGTTATCTACCCAAACGGCTTATAAGACCGCCTGCTCTACCGAGAGCTGCCGTAGGACTGGAGCGGGTAATCGGATTCGAACCGATGACCTTTTGCTTGGCAAGCAAATGTACTACCAACTGTACTATACCCGCAAATTCTGGTGGACCGACGGGGAATCGAACCCCGACTCGAGGCTTGCAAAGCCACTGTGCTCCCGTTATCACTATCAGCCCAAAATTAGGGTGATCTTTCAACCACCCATATTACTACTTATACTGCGTATCGATCACTCATCAGAGTTTTCAACATGATACCCTCAGGTGTGAATTGATCAGTATCAGCAGACAACACTGACTTCACGATTGCAGGACTAAAGCCGGATACCAATGCAACTCCATGGTGACCAACTTTTACTGGTGCATTGTCTCGTGCATATAAGTTCCAGAATACGATCTTTGGAACATTATATCCCGCTGAAGCAAACTTACGCTTGATCATCTCCATTGCAGAGTCATCAAAGCGGGTGCACTGATCGAACTGCATATCAGACAAGATCAGCAACATCTCAGGCATTTCTTCCTGAGGAACACCACCTTTAACTGCTACGCTAAGGATTTTCTCCATAGCTGCGTGAAGGTCAGTGTTCATTGCCCACTTAGACTTAACCATCTGATTTGCACGATCAACGATAGTGCCTTTAAGATGAAGTAACTCAGGCGAACCCGAGAATGTCAAGAACGTATCCTTGAACTTGCCCTCGTTCTTCTCAGACAAGTACAGACCTAGCGATACGGCAACATCAAGACAAGATACTTTTGCATTACCACCTGCAGAGCAGGCCATAGAACCCGAAACGTCTACCAGAGGTAGGATGCTAGCATCACCAACATAGTTAGGCAGTGCTGCCCATTGAGCGTTGATGTGATCAAGCTCAGTTTTACCATAAGCACCGTTATAGCCGTTGGCGCCTTTCAACACATCGTATGGATATACAGCACCAGCATTTACCTTGACACCTGCTTCACCTGCAACAAGCTTTTCAACGTACTGCTCAAACTTCACAGTATGACGCTTGAAAGCTTTTTTGTAACGTGCTGCAGCTACTGATGGAACATGGTTGAAGTTGATTTCATCCCACTTGTTGGCACACATTTGTTGCTCAACAACCTTAGTCATCTCTACTAGAGATTTACGATAGAACTTTGGCGACATACCAAAGAACTGACGAATCTCAGCTGCTAGAGGACCTTGACGAGGAGTCCATTTTGCTGCAAGTCCATTCTTTTCGCGAAGAGCATCACCTAGCATAGTGTATGCGATAGACTTCATCTCAGATGTTTCAAAAACAAAGATATCGTCCCAACGGCCCAGCTCAGGAACGCGTTTCAGCACACGCGCGGCAAGCTTAGGGTCACGTTTCTCCAAGTACTTCAGAATCTGACGAAACAGTTCACGCTCACCTGCTCCAGAACGTGCATCACGCAGCCATAACGCAAGACGCAACGCCAGTTCTTCATTCTCAACTAGTGCTTTAGTGAAAGTCGGAACGATGTTCTGACCGCGCATAGCACCAGCTTTGAAGAACAGATCGACCACACCTGCACCTGTCGATGCATGAGCTTTCATACCGTTGTCAGTACGAGCTTCTTGATTCAGGACTGCATTTACGAATGTAGACATTTCACTTCTCCTTTTATAAACAGGCTCACTTTTTAACGAGTCAGATTGGCGGTCTGGTGTTTAAAATTTTTGCTGAAATGAGCCTAAAATCAACAGGTTACACTTTTAAGTGCTCTACCAGATGAGCTAATCACACCAATGGTGTAATGTTGGATTCGAACCAACTACCACTCGCTTATAAGGCGAAAGTATATTGCTGTATGTAACCTAAAATCAACGGGTTAGTTTTCTTCTTTTTGTTTACAGTGAGAACTCGAAACTCACTTTGTTAGCAACATTTACGACTATTACCTTCAAAGCCGTGAGGCTCCAGTAACAGTTCAGGCGCTAACAGCTCGTGGAGGACTTTCGTCCAGCAGTAATTATGTTGCTGTACCTAACCCAAAATCAACAGGATCCGCTTTTGCTTTTTTTCCATAAAAAGTTTTTTAGTTGCTGCATGGATCCTAAAACTGGTTGGTCCTAAGGGAATCGAACCCCTACCTCCGGGTCCGTAGCCCAGCGCAATCATCCATTTTACTAAGGACCAATTATTCCTTGTTCAAATTCTGCTTTTGCGCTTTTCTCAGAGCTTTATGCGGTTTTTTATGAGAACCGGCTTTTCGAAAAAGAGCTTGAGCTACGAATTTGTTTCGTGGCTTAATAGTTTTCATCATAACTCCAAAAGAAACTTGGCGCTCCCTGACGGAATCGAACCGCCTTCTGAGGCTTACAAGGCCACTGCATCGCCACTTATGCTTAGAGAGCTCATATTGGTCTCGGTGAGAGGATTCGAACCTCACCACATATAAAAACTTGGCTCCCCGCCAGGGAATCGAACCCCGTCCAACAGATTTGGAGGCTGCTGTGCTACCGTAACACTTGCGGGAATATGTTGGTCTCTCTACTTGGATTTGAACCAAGACCGCTGCGTCCCAAACGCAGTACGCTACCAGATTACGCCATAGAGAGTTCATACTTATTGATAAATCTTCTAACTTGTGTATGGGAGACTTTCCATATCTTAGCTATTTTTGCGATTTTCCCCCTCACATTTTCCAAAGAATTCCATTCAGAAATTCTTTTTTCAATTTCTTGCTCACTCAAGAGCATTCCGTTATTTTGTGAAATTTTTTCTTTTGTTTTCAGTGAATGTTTTTTACCTCTAAAACCATTTGATGGATCTTTGGGTCCCCATTCACCAACCATTCTTTTCTTTTTCATTTCAATGGAATGCAGTCTTCTTTTTTCTTCATTCCAGCGTTTTCCTGTTTTATTGATATAATCCCACCCACCCTCACCACCTATTTTTAGATTATATGTGTGTGGATCTTCAACCCAATTCGCATCAACAAACACCGATTCTTGTTCAAACATGTGATCAACAGAATCACAAATCATCAGAATTTTTCGCTCAAAATTTTCTATACCATATTTTGATATGGCTTTTTTCAAGAGTTTTCCGCTACCATAATATTCATCTTCTAATGATTTACATATATGGGCACCTCTATATTTTTTTCCGTTTATGGTGTTTGTAGTCTCATAAATTATGTAATACATATCGAACCTCCGTTTTCATCTATTTATAAAAACGAAAGTTCAGAACTGGAGCGGAATATCGGAATCGAACCGATGACTAGAGCTTGGAAGGCTTTCGTTTTACCATTAAACTAATCCCGCAATCATTAAATTATAACACTGTACACCAAATAAGTACACAGTTATTTTTTTGGTGCCTCAGAGGGGAGTCGAACCCCTAAAATTTGGCTTCTAAGACCAACACGTATGCCAGTTCCGTCACCGAGGCAAAGACTTTAAAAACCATATTGAAGCACACTATAAATCTCATGGTAGGAGAGACCTTGTTCACTAGGCTACCACCGCTAGTTACCTCATAGGTAATGCACTTCATTATGGTGGGTGGTGTAGGGATCGAACCTACCTGCCCGTAAGGGCCACGGGGTTACAGCCCGCTAGAACACCATTGTTCCATACCACCCATAAAACTTTGTAGCGGATGGAATCGAACCATCTCAAGGCATTTGAATACCTACTCCACATGATGTGTCTCGGATTTCCTTGCGCTCACCATTACGCTACGCTACAAACTTGGCTCCGAGAATAGGAATCGAACCTATCTTGACTTTCGTCACTGATTAACAGTCAGGTGCCACACCTTGCGGCTCTCTCGGAATTGAAACTATTTGCCTCTTTTTTTACCATTCTGAGGCGCAAAATCTTTTACATGTTTAGAAAAGCATTGAACCAAATTTGGTTTTGATTTACTGTAACCAGTAATTTCACAAAACTTTTCATAACCAACTTTTTCATATATTCTATACCACTCAGAATATTTTTCTACTGCTATACTTTTCTGTATTTCTCTCTGTGTTACTTTTTTAGATTTCAATCTATCTTCAAAAATAAGTTTTCTGCCTTCAGACCATCCTTCTAGTAAAGGATCAGTCTTTAATATTTTTTTGGATTCTTTTTTTTCTAAACTATGAATCCATCGTGTACCATGTTGCGAATTTTTATGTCCAGTTTGCGATTCGGACATTGACATTCTAAACAATTCTTTAAACTTACCATAAAGTCGGTTGGTCAGTTTTCTTTCACTTTGGCCTATACACATCATAGCAATCGCTTTAACTAATTTCAAATTTCCATTATGAATTTTAGCCAACAACAAATGTGCAATGAAATGCTCTCTTGCCGTCAATCTTACGAGGTTATCTGAAGAATTGTCACCACCCAAGCATCTAGGTTTTATGTGATGAACTTCAACATACCCATCAATTTTTCTATTTCTTGCTCGTTCTATTAAACAATCATAAATCTTTTTATAGTTCATACTCTACCTGTTAATTGTATTTACGAGAGTATTTATAATTAACAGGTTTTACAACTGGGTTGCGAGAGGATGGATTCGAACCACCGATCTCCGGCTTATGAGGCCGACGGGATGACCACTTCCCTACTCCGCAATAAATCTTACTTAAATTCTGAGGTAGGATGATTTACAAGGTTTCGGACCTACCAGTCCTTGACTTACGGCGATGTTTCAGTCTATAGCCTTACTTGTCGCTATCTTAGTTCTTTGGTGGGCTATCGAGGACTCAAACCTCGCAACATCTCAATGTCAATGAGATAGGATTTCCAATCACTCTAAAGCCTAAAACTTGGCGGTTCTAGGGGGTAACGATCCCCACTCTTCGGCATTGACAGTGCCGCGTGCGTCCATTAACACTTTAGAACCATATTAGTTTTGTAGTCTGCACTATTTGCTATGCTCAACGGAATGTCCTCGAGGTTTTACCGTTTATGTACATAGTTACTCAGGGTTAACGTTTCCCCCATGGCTTACAAACTACAAAACTAATATTATACCATATAGAAATACACTAATGAATCAGTCTGACGCAGCATTACGCTTGGCAAATCGTTTCCAATTTGTTTATCGCTTTCTATGTAATCTGTATGTTCAGAATTCCGCAGCTCACATTACAATCACTTGTAAAGGATAACTAATGTATTTTTATATGGTAGGGGCACAGAGAATCGAACTCTGATTTATCGGTTAAAAGCCGATTACTTTAGCCGTTTAAGTTATACCCCCATGGGTTTGTCACTCTTGTCACTGTCCATATGGACTCTCCTTTTAAAAATTAACTATGGTGCGAGTAGTCGGACTCGAACCGACAAGGCCGAAGCCGGCAGATTTTAAGTCTGCTGTGTATACCAATTCCACCATACTCGCGTTGTCATGGTAGCCCGTGACAGAATCGAACTGCCGTAATCGCCGTGTAAGGACGAAGTTCTACCATTAAACTAACGGGCCATATTGAAGTACACTATCTCTACCTAAAGTTTATCAATTCGCCAATGGCCGTCTGACACACAATGCACTTTAATATGGAGTACCGTACGGGTTTCGAACCCGTCTACGTAGCTTGAAAGGCTACTGACCACACCAGCCGTCCCACGGTACTTTGGTCCTTCCTAATGGTAACGATCCACTGTCTTCCGCTTATCAAGCGGATGCTCTGCCTTTGAGCTAAGGAAGGTAAAACTGTCCAAGTTGTTAAAGAACTTCAACTACTCAATCAATATGGTAATTATACCATAGTCGTGCAGCTTTGTACACTGTTTTTTTCGCGCTGTATCTTTTTTGACACAGTGTCTTTTTGATAACAGTATCAGTTATGCAACATCAGCATTCTGCACTGCTATCGGTTTGTTAAAGAACTACAACTACTCAATCAATATGGTAATTATACCACAACAATCTAAGTTTGTACACTGTTTTTTCGTACTGTGTCAAAAAAGATACAGTATCAAAGTAACAACAAAGAATGTTTCCGGAAATATATTTATACGCCAGAGTCACACGGACCAATGTTTTTCACAATCTTTTTCGGGTTGTTCCTTCATCGCCGCCTGAGTCATCAATTGAAACACAGTCCAGGTCCATGGGGTCATAGCTTCCTCACTTTTCGTTGATAAGATACTTATTGCTGATAGCCTTGAAAGTAAGACCACCATGCGCGCATTTAAACACAATACCTTCACGTTCGGCGTCGGCTAGTTGACTCTTGCCTTCCGCGACGTCAAGAATCTCTTCTACAGAATGCTCAAGGAAAAACTTTTCATCAATAATAGGAACGTGTTTTAATCCCATTTTTGCGACTAATTCTCGACGAGCCGCAGGTGGTAGGTACTCACCTGATTGAATGTTATACACGTCGAACACATAGAATTGTGGCTGTGACAGTCCGTAGATATTGCCTTGAATTCCAGGGCCAACAAGTTCACCTTGGATAGCAAAAGACCAGAATTCATCAACAGCAATCATCTTAGCTTCAATGTCTTCCTTGATAGCGACATTCCAGAAAGCGTTCCCTTCGGTCTGCTTCAGGTCAAGGTTTCGGCTGCAAACTCCAAACTGCATCTCGCCATTAACAACGTTGCGATATACAGTCATCGAACTACCTTCAAGCTTCTCGGTCACTTCAAAATAAGCGCCGTCAGCGGCAACTAGTTCTTTAACCAGATTCTGTACACGTTCTTGATCAGTCTTCGGAATCTGAGATGGAAAGTTACCTTTCACTTGTCCAGCAAGTTGAGCTGGTACTGGCTTCTCCCACTTCTTGATGTTCAGGTGCTCAGTAACATCGACGCCCTCGTAGTCGCTAAACTTAGCTCCCGGACCAGCACCCAGGTTCTTAATTACCCAAGAGGCCTCCAGAGGCAGCAGCAGTCCTTGGCTTAACTGTCCTCGCAGTTTGATGGTTCGCAGACGCTCACCTTTCACTCCCTCAAACTCTCGAGGTTCTTTACCCTTAGAAAGGAAAGGAGCGAGAGCATGAGGGATCCAGCTGTCGATCTCACAATAGATCGCAAGATCTCCTACAGCAAATTCACCTTTCTTTACAACTACCTTCCAACCACCGACAGTCGCGACCTCAATTGCATCAGCGCCCTCAATCGGGTTGATAGCATCGATCTTTCGAATAGTAGCGAGTTTACGCATTATTTCACTCCAAAATGTTCTTGGATAGCCTCACTGATGTCACAATCCTCAGCAATGGACACTCCAACCTTGGCCCGAAAGTCAATGCCGGCACATTCTTTGATCAGCAGCTCAGCAAACTTATAAATCTCATCACCAATTAAGACTTCTGCACCTCGGTGAGTGGATTCAGTTTCTTTGAACTTGGCCAACAATGCTTTAATTTGCGCACTCATCACACTCTCCTTAGTCCCAAGATTTCTTATCTCCAAATTTTTCATTCCAATCGTAACCGGCCATATACTCCGCAATTTCTTCTTCAGTCAAATCCGTTGCTCGTTCACCATATCCAGTTCCACGCGGATCCGGATACCAGTGAGGTTCTCGGCGCCGCCGATAGTAGCTGTCGGCACTACCACGATCAAACAAACCACCATGACGCTTTCGATCAAACTGTTCACTCATTCGTTGCTCCAAAATAGTCTTTGATTTCTTGCACTGCTGCGGCGCGGGCCCTAAACCACTCATCACCACAAGTAATACCAGGGTCAACTATGTCAATGCACTTATCAAGAATAAACTTGGTAATTAGTTTGACAGCGCCATCATCTACAAGCCCATACCCTTGCCGCCAAACTTCTCTCTTGATAAGTTCTATGGTTTGTTGGTCCATCATCTAATTTCTCCTCAGTTATTCAATCGATAGAGTAATTATATCATGGTGGCCCGGAATGTACACAACTTTTTCGTGCTGTGTCAAAAAAGATACAGTTCCTTTTTGACAACTATTTCCTGCCGGAAACATCCTCCAGGAGCCTTC